>ERZ1673743.820-NODE-820-length-41234-cov-7.018602_pt1 | contig 41234 bp, 45 predicted proteins | sample MGYA00580197_ERZ1673743 | MGnify/ENA primary metagenome ERZ1673743 (study PRJEB41218, sample SAMN15661795) | gut metagenome | host: Homo sapiens | place: Canada: London | collected 2015-08-20/2019-03-30 | study: EMG produced TPA metagenomics assembly of...
GAAGGATGCCATCGACAAGATTAACAACCAATTAAACAAGTGAGAATATGATAAGCAGATTTCATAGCGATGGGCCTGAACAAGGTCATGGGGAAATCACAAGTGAGTCCCTAAAAACGTTCGGTCATACGTCGGCCATATATCCGGGAACAGATGCGTGTTGTGCTCTGGAATTCGTGAGACCATTATATAGGAGCCAAATGCCGATGACGTTATCGCCGACACGACTTGATGGAACTCCCTTCGGCTTATTCTTGGCTGCTTTAGAGCGCGGAGATAAAGCAGATCTATTCGAGTGTATAGCGAATCTCGAAGACTGTCAGGGAAAGTTTCTCCGGATTTTAAAAGGTCGTTCAACCAGCAATTGTCGATTGCTTTTAACTCTGCAGCACTTTGCAGAAAGCTATGGACTGCATTTACCCAGCGCATGGATTCGCGAGTACCGTCTGAGCAGACAGAATAAATCGCATGCCAAGGTCTAATTAAAGATTCAGACTTCTTCATATTCATTCCATTTGGAAAATAAACGCAAATATAACGAAAAAACAATAAGTGAGAAAATGAACAAGTACATCTCAGTAAACAAGGAAGGCATCAAGGCTCTGCAGCGTACTTTCAAGGTAAAAGGAAAGGAAATCTGCGAGCGTTGTGTCAAAAACGCCCTCGCCTACCGCACCAACAACGAGCTTGCCAAGAAGATCCGTTTCGCGGCGGTCAAGCACCACGGAGGCTGCACCTACTATATCTCAACAGAATCTGAGTGCTTTTTTGACTCGGATAGCTCCATGCGTTATGTCTGCCCCAACGAAGCCGAAATATACTTCGACAAGCAGACCGGCGAGGGTATCATCTATGACCCCAAAGGGCGAATTGTCGCACGCTACGACAATGTTCCGGTAAGTCAGATCGGCGAAATGCAGAGAATGGCGGAAGCACTCTAAAGAAAGGGCGAGAGAATGGAATACTACGCAGGACGAAAATGCATATCTGCCCGTGAACTTGAGCAGCATGGCATAATGACGCAGGAATACTGCCGTCAGCTTGCTTCTCGTAAACGGCTTGAGGTTGCGCGTCCAGGGGGAGGGAAAGGCAACTATGCCCTCGTTGTAGTTGATTCCCTACCTACTCAATATTTGGACGAAGTCAAAGAGAAGCTCGGGACCGGTGACGAAATACTGCTTGCCGGATGGCTCCGCGAGAACTATGAACGCGATCAGGCAGCAGTAGTATGGTTCAATGACCGCTCCAAGACAGGAGTTGATCTCAAGGAAGCCAAAAAGGAGGAGTGCATCATCAATGCCAGCGTCCTCAACTGCTGCATCCGGCTTCATGAGCGTGCGACCACCCTACAGAAACTCGCCGGCGAAAGTTATCAGTGGGAAAAGATGGCAGCTGCCATCGAGGGGCTGCGCGAACAGTTTGGTCATACACTGCCGACCTCTGTGTTCAGATTCCGAAAGAAAGTCGCCCAGTATAAACGGGAAGGTTACCCATGCCTCTTGAGCGGTAAATTCGGAAACCAGAGCGCCAGAAGGATGACACACCTTGAGGAGCAGGTCATACTCGGAATCGCGTGTCTTGAGAACCAACCTTACAACACCACAGTCCGGGAAATGTATATCATGTTCCTTACCGGGGAACTTGAAGTGTATGACATCACCACCGGTGAGCTGTTCGATCCCGAGAACTTCGCCAAAAAAGGCGACGACCCGTGGATACCAAGCGATGCCACGATTGCCAACTATCTCAACCGTCCCAAAAACAAGGCCCTCATCAAAAACCGTCACCTTAGCCGGACCGCCTTCATGCACGAGCAGATGCCACACATGCACAGGCACAACGGCGACTTCTCATTGTCGCAGATTACTATGGATGACGTCGATCTGCCGCGCCGCATGAAAGGCAACGAGCGCGTACACGCCTACTACGCCTATGATGTGGTCAGCCAGTGCCGAATAGGAGCAGCCTACGGTCGCAAAAAGGACGAGCGCCTTGTGGTGGACTGCTTCCGGGACATGTTCAGGCTGATCGAGCGTAACGGCTGGGGAATGCCCGCCGGCATCGAGGTCGAGCAGCACCTTATGAGTCAGTACAAGGACGGATTCCTCCGGGCCGGTGTCGCCTTCCCCTTCGTACACTTCTGCGCACCCCAGAACTCGCAGGAGAAATATGCCGAGCCACTGAACGGTGCCTTCAAACGGTCGATAGCCCATAAGAACCATGCGGGCATCGGCAGGTTCTATGGCAAAGGCAAGAACCGTGTCGAAAGCAAAAAAATAAGTGACGAGACCAACGAAACCTACGAAGACCGGCATTACTACACCTTCGAGCAACTTGTGGCCGATGACCTCGCCGACAATCAGGAATGGAACAATACCCTGCACCCCAACCAAAAGAAATACCCGGGCATGACCCGATGGCAGGTACTTGTAGCCAATATCAATCCGACACTGCAGAAGTTCGACAAGCTCACCTTGAGCCGCTATATAGGCGAACGTGTCGAGACGAGCATCCGGCGCAACTCAACCGTCCGGGTATGCTACGAAGACTGGTGGCTCAGTTCCCCCGGAATCCTCGAGCAGCTTGAACCGAACAACTACAAAGTCACAGCCTACTACCTCCCGGACGAGAACGGAGCGCCCCAGGATGTCTATATATTCCAAGGCGACCGGTACATCGACAAAGTGGAGAAAGTTCAGACCTACAACCGCGTCATGGCAGAGCAGACCGATGAAGATGTCGCCAACTATGTGGAGCAGCGCAAGAAGGTGGCCACGTGGGGCAAATACATCAACGACAACGCCACGCTTCAGGTCGGAGTGGCCAAACGTACAACGGAACAACAAGAGCCGGCAGAAGCCGTGGAAATGCCCTTTGTGGCCGTCACTCCCGAAGCCGACGAGGTCGCCGACAGCAGATTTGCCGGAATGGACTGGAGCCGGATTGGACTCCAGGACTCTTAAAATGAAATTATAATACCGTAAGAATATGATTACAACGGAAATCAAACAAAGAATCCTGGCGGCTATCACAGATGCCCGCCGGAACTACCCCAGCGATGCCAAGCACGCGGCATCCCTGGGTATCACAACCTCGGTTTACAGTGCCGTCAAGAACGGGCAGACCGACCGCGTTCTCAGTGATGCCAACTGGATAAGCATCGCCCGCAAGCTCGGAGTCAGCCTCCGGGGCGAAATAGAGTGGAAGGCAGCCAAGACCCCGACCTTCCAGTACGTAACCGCGCAGCTTGAATTCTGCCAGCAGTCAAGCCTCAGCGGAATCCTCTGCGACCTACCCAATATCGGCAAGACCTTCACTGCCCGGTATTATGTCAACAGCCACCGCAATGCCGTCTATATCGACTGCTCACAGGTGAAGACCAAGCTCAAGCTGATCCGCAAGATCGCGGCTGAATTCGGAGTGGAATCCAAAGGCAGATATTCGGATGTCTATGACGACCTCGTCTTCTACCTGCGCTCCATCGAGACTCCCCTGATCATCCTTGACGAAGCCGGCGACCTGCAGTATGAGGCTTTCCTGGAGCTGAAAGCACTGTGGAACGCCACGGAACGCTGCTGCGCCTGGTATATGATGGGTGCTGACGGACTCAAGGCAAAAATCAACCGGTCGATAGAGTGTCAGAAGGTCGGCTATACCGAGATGCTGAGCCGATACGGCGACCGCTACTGCAAGGTGACGCCTGACAGCAGCGACGACCGCCGGGCTTTCCTCAACGAACAGGCGAGGATTGTGGCGAAAGTCAACGCCCCGGAAGGCACCGATATCGCCGAAATCGTGCGCAAGACCCATGGTGGTCTGCGCCGAGTCTATACAGAAATCGAAAAACTGAAAAGACAATGATGGATTTCAAGGTTAAAGTCACGTTTGCAGATGGTAGCCGAAGAGTATTGAAAGACCCGTCAGAACTGACAAAGGCCAACAAACGACGTGAAATTCGAGTGGTCTTTCAGAACGGCAAATACATCGACCTTCATTTAGGTCGCGTATGCCCCAAGTTAGGTATCGTAAAAGTCAACACCTTTGGACTTTTGCCCGAAGGCATTAAGTTGGAAAAAATCATGGGATGGTGCTATAAGTTCCCCCATAAAACCTCAAAACGTAGAAAATCATGACAGTCATTGAAAAGCGATATATGGAGTCGGTTATCAATATCAACCGAATGATGCGCAAGGCGCAGGATGCTGAACCCGATTGGGAGCAGCGTCGATACGAGATAGCCAAGGAAGTTTTGGCAACTATGGTTGGTGCAGTCGTTAGTGGCGCAATCAAGAAGAGCGCGATGTATGACCCTAACTACACCTCACTTGCAGAGACATCAGTCGAGGCTGCAAATGCCCTTGTAGCAGAACTGAAAAAGACTCAAGAAAAGAAGTAACGATGGCAAAGCGCGCATTCAGTCCCAAAGAAGTCCTCGCCAAGACCTACGACACCCTGCCGTGGGCCGGCGAGTGGGCGCGCGCCTTCGGTTACCCGGCATACAATGAAACATGGCTGATACATGGTCCTTCGGCAAGCGGCAAGAGCAGCTTTGTGATGCAGCTGTCCAGGGAACTCTGCAACTACGGAACCGTGCTCTACATGAGCTACGAGGAAGGCGTCAGCCAGTCATTCCAGAAGCGTCTTGAACGGTTCAAGATGAACGAGGTGCAGGGACGGTTCCGGATAGCGACCAGTGACACCATTGACGAGCTGACGGCGAGGTTGAAAAAAGCCAAGAGTCCGAAATTCGTGGTCATCGACAGTTTTCAGGCTGCCGGTTTCACCTACGAGGACACCAAGCGACTCCGGGCTGCCTTCCCCAGGAAGTGTTTCATCTTCATCAGCTGGGAGGATAAGGGACAGCCATTCGGCAAGCCCGCCAAAAAGCTGAAATACGATGCCGGTGTCAAGGTTCGTGTCAGTGGCTACAAGGCATACTGCCAGGGACGATTTACCCCCGAAGCCGGAGCATACTACCCTGTATGGCTTGAAGGCATTCTCAAAACGACAAATAATTTAGACTGACATGAGTAAGAAAAGAGAAATGATCATACTTGAGCCGGACGGACGCATCCGTAAAGAGGGCTTCTGCTCTCGTCCGATGACTTGCCCCTATTGTGGTGGTAAGGGCTGGTTCTATAGCGGGCAGAAAGAACCGGAAACGATAGTATGTCCCGACTGCCAGGGAACCGGCGAGGTTGTCGCCTTGGTAACGATTGATTGGAAACCCAATAAAGAATAATAATTATGGCAAAGAAATTAACAATTCCAGAGCTTCAGACTCTTGAAGCCCAGTGTGCGAATTTGATGAGGTCGCTTGAGACATCGATTGGCAATGTCAATATCATAGCAGAGACTAACGCAACGCGAGAACTCTCAATGGTAAGGACTAAAATTGAAGAGGCTACAATGTGGCTTGAGAAATACCAATCTGGTAATATAATCGAGTTGGCTAACAGAACCTGTCGATAACATGGCACAGCAGGTAACTAACTTCGGAAGGTTCTATACCGCCATCAGGGCACTCAATCCGATAGGCGATCGCGACGATGTCAAGAAGAGCATCGTGTACCAGTACACCAACGGGCGTACCGACAGCCTCCGGGAGATGAGCCGCGCCGAATACGACAAGTGCTGCGAGGACCTCGAGCGCAAGACCGGACAGAAAGACGAACTCCGTAAGGAGCGCAGCGCCACACTCAAGCTCATGCAGAAGATGGGTGTAGATACACCCGACTGGAACCGTGTCAACCTCTTGTGCCGGGATGCCAGGATCATCGGCAAAGACTTCTACTATATCACTGCCGAGGAGCACCGGGAACTGCGCCGGAAACTCCGAAGCATTGAGCGTAAGGGCGGCATACGCCGGCATCCGGTGGAGATGCCGGAACAGCAAAAGACGCAGACTTCCAGGCAACAAGTAATAATCATTCCCATGAACATGGGCCAAGCATGAAGAATATGAAACAGATAAAAATAACATTGGAGGATTGTGGACAGGATTTCACAACCTTCTATACAGACGAATACGGTAGGGTTATGGATGCTCAACCATGTCAAGCCAGTATATGGCAAGGAGCGATAATTCCGGTAGAAGATCCGGATATGTTCAAAGTAGGTCAACCGCTGCCGATACACCATCCACCGCATATAATGTGGGGTTTCCTACGCTACCGAATACAGAACATAGAATACATCGAGCTATGAATAAATCCGAAATCAAAAAGAGACATTGGAAAATACGGCTCAAGGAACGGACAACAGGGCACATCTGCACGCCGGAGCACATAGGCTACCTTGACCGACAAGGCGTGATCAAGTTCTTTGGACTTGAGGAACCCGATATTGAATGGTACGATATTCAGGAAGTGCCCTACAACGAAACAGAAAACCAACCAATTAAAAATAATTGATATGAGTGAAAAAGAACAAGTAGAAATGACAGCTGAAGAGCGTCAGGAATTCGAGGCTTTCAAAGCCGAACGCGACAAAAAACGCCGTGAGCAGGAGCGCAAGCAGATGCGCCAGGACTATGCAAGCATGGTCGATGACGAAATCCTCACCACCATCCCCCAGCTCCGTGAGCTGAGCGAACAAATCAAACTGGTCAAGGATACCGTCTTCGGCAATTTCGATGCCATCCTCAAGATGAAGAGCGAGATTACCGGAGTGGCCCGTGACGAGCAGAACAGCCACACGTTCACCAACTCCGACAGCACCCTGCGCATCATCCTCGGGGCCAACACCATCGACGGTTACCGTGACACAGTGGAAGACGGCATCGCCATGGTAAAGGGCTACATCGAGAGCCTCGCCAAGGACGATGCGACAAAAGCACTCGTCAACGCGGTGCTCAGACTTTTGAGCCGTGACGGCCAGGGCAACATCAAGGCAAGCCGTGTGCTTCAGCTCCGCAAGATGGCAGAGGACAGCGGCAACGAACGTTTCCTCGAGGGCGTGAAAATCATCGAGGAGGCATATCAGCCCACCATCACCAAGAAGTTCATACGCGCCTACTACAAGAACGACAAAGGCGCATGGTGTTACATTCCTCTCGGCATGACCGATGTGGACTAATCCGCAGAGCCATGAAGAAGGAAATCACCAGACCGCCCAAGGTTGCTCTTTGCCGGATGTGCAAGGGCACGGGAATCGTGGCGACCGAGGCTCCCCAACGCTACCCGGAGCCATGCCCCCAATGCGAAGGCAGCGGCAGGGTTACAGTGAGCTGTGAGATGACACTTGACATCAGACCGTACAGACCTAAACCAAAAGGACCTGTAAAAATCATGTAAAGACAATGGCAAACAAGCGCGGCATGTCCTACAAAAAGCGCGTCGCAGACATAAACCGGATATACGATGAACACGCCAGGAGCGGGTTAAGTAACCGGGAAATATGGCGCAGATACATATATCCGGTTTATGCCATATGCGAACGCACCTTTTACAACATGATGAACGCCACGGCAGGGCTTGAAACCCCGGTCGTGGCGTCCGACATGCCGAGCCTGTTTGATTTATTGCCTGAAGAACCTTCAAAAAAGCAAGAGAAATGACAGATATTGACGCGCAGATCCGGGAAATATTCGGGCGCATACTCCGGGACATACAGGTGGAGCTTGGCGATGAATTCGACCAGAATTTCGAGCGTCAAGGTTTTTTCTCTCAAGCATGGGCGCGTCGTAAGAGCCCCACGCGCCCGGGAGGACATATCCTTGTCGATAGCGGAGGTTTGCGGCGGAGTATCCGGAGCGAAATCAGGGACAGCAGCATAGTCTTTCTGACCGACCATCTGGCGGCAGCCATCCACAACGAAGGCGGAGAAATAGTCGTAACGGCTAAAATGAAACGCTTCTTTTGGTACAAATATTATTCCGCCATCGGCTCCTTCGGCCGCAAAAAGGACGGTTCAAGACGCAATGACAAACGGACCCTGCAGCTCAGCGACGAAGCAGACTTCTGGAAAGCGATGGCACTCATGAGGGTCGGGAGCAAGATACGGATACCGCAACGCAAATTCCTCGGTACTTCTCCGGAAGTGGAGGCAGCCGTCCGTCAGATTATCGAGGAGAACCTGAACGAGTATGTAAACAACATAGACTTCAATATCAAATGACAGCAATAATAATCACCTCAATCATCTGTGTAACGTTGGTGATCATGTTATACATGACCCATATCTATCCGAGAACCCTCCGCAGGTATAAGTTTCGCTGCGCCCAGCTGAAAGCAGAGCGTGACAAACTTAAAAAAGAGTATGACGGACATTTAGACGATTATACCGACTGGTTCCTGTCCATGCAGAAGCGTCTGGACGAGTTGGCAAACATTGTCTTCGATAAAACAGACGAAAAATGAGAGAAGAACTATACCGTAAGCTGAAGACCCGTCTTGAGTCACTGTGCATCAATGGCGCCGGAGAGTATTATGAAAGACCCGACGACGCGGATATGGATGACGAGCTGTATCCCCGGGCAATCAAGCACATCGACCTGTGGAACCACAACGTGGAATTCCTCGACCAGGAAGTTCCATGGGAACGCCCGGCCGTGTTCATCGAGTTTGTGCCGTTCAAGTGGACACAGATAGCTCCCGGGGTCGCATACCGCGCACAGCCGTTGATAAACCTTCATGTAGTCACCGACTGGACTGGAGCCGAAACCGACGCCGGACAGTTCCGGCTGCTTGACAAGATTCACGAGCTTGTCGCAGGACTTTCCGGCGATACTTTCATGGAATTTGACATCGACAGTAGCTCTACCAACCACAACCATGAGGATATAGTGGAAAATATCGAGACCTACACCTGCGTCGCATTCCGGCAATTGAAATAATGCCCCATAAACGCGCCGTGTCGCGCCGAAAGAGCGAGAGCCGTTACCTTTATCGGGTGACGGCTCTCTTGCGATATATGGGCGAGAAAACGGCCTTATGCGGCGTTGTCGGGAGGGAGGTCGGGTATCGTGAACAGCATGATGTCCTTGTAACTGGCATTGTAGTTCATCGTCGCGTTAAATTCCCTCCTTTGGCAACGGGCGAACGGGTCCCCGAGCGATGGGTGGCGCCCCATCCACTCGCACAGTTCGATGATGCATGATTTCTCGGAGGTAAAATATATGAAATTATGATCTGGTAGCACCGACAAAACATCGAGATAGTCGGCAACGCGCCAGTACATACGGTATGTGCCGACATCGGTGGAGAGGTAAGGCGGGTCGACAAGAAACACAACGCCGAGCGTATCCTTGTATTGCTCGAAGAGCTCACGGTAGTCGCATGAAACAATCTCCAGTCCGGCAAGATAGTCCGGGCAAGGCTCATACCCATTTTTACGGACATTGTTGTATAGCGTTTCGCCGCGCATGCCCTCGATGCTCATCTTGTATTTCATAGAGAACATCAGCGACGATGACAGGGTGATGAAGTCAAGGAAGCCGGTTTCTTTTTCCTCCTGCTCAAGCAGCGCGAAAATCTGCTCCCGGGCAACCCCGGTTATCGGCTTGTGGCGGTCGAACTGCGAGGCGATGGGCCGGATTGAATCAAGCAGACTGTTGGTGCGCGGAATATTGTTGATGCGCAGCCGGTAATTGTCAAAGTCATTGTAGATGACACGCGACTCCGGATGGAAGTGCTTTGTGATATGTGACAACAACCCGGAGCCTCCGAAAAGGTCGACGAAAACAGTGTCGGCCGGATATTGCCGGATTACCTCGATGAACTGTTTGGCGAACATCCTCTTCTGCCCTACAAAAGGCAGCGGAGCCGAAAGATATAACCTGCTCATACGTTCAGCTCGAATTTTACAGCGTCCTCGCCGGCCAGGAGGCGGCGCGTGCTGTCAAGGTTGTTCTCGTATATGTGGACATTGCCCAGGAACAGAGTGATTGACTTGAGCGGGAAATCAATGTGCCGGGCCATGAGGTAGAGATGGTATATATCGGCCGGCAAGCCGAGATTGGCGTCCGAACTGCGTTGGTATGCCGTTATAACAAGCTCCGAATCCTCAATCTGGAACTGAACGAGCGATAGGCACGGGGTCTGGTTGCTCTCTGCATCGGTGGCGCCGAGGAACAGGACATAGTTCTTGGAACTGCGGCGCTCGGAATTGATCCTGGCGAGAAGCGGCGGCAGCTTCTCAAAATAGGTCGGATAACTGTTCACGAGGATAGAGCCGCAGTAATCCCACCAGTTTATGCCGGCTTCACGGTACTTCTCCACCGAGCGCTCGCCGCTCATGAAGAGCTTCAGTTCGGACCGGAGCTTTTTGCGGGCTATGCCATGCCCCTCGAAAATGTCGAGCAGGTCGGCCGGGGTAAGCGAGAGCTGCTCGTTGATGAGATATACTATATTGCCTTTGCGGTTTGACTGGCATTTGCCGGAGTCCAGGATGCGCTTGAGTATCGTGTGGTATTTGTTTGTAGCCATAGTGCGAATTATTAAGCAATGCAAAGGTAGCGACAGAGCATGTCGCGTACGCTATGGCTGCACATCATTATACTGCACCGGGATTGCAGTCGTTCTGAAAGTGCTTGATAAGGCTATAGACCTTGCGTTCGCTAACATCGTATTTGTCGGCGAGGACGGCGACTGCATAAGACACTTTGTTGCCGGCTCCGACCATATTATTGAAGTCGGCGAAAAGGTCTATGTAGTCGGCATCCTCAAGACGAATGCCGTATTGGCGTAGCCTGTTAAGCAGTTCCCGGTTGAATTTCAGTATTTCAAATATGGTCATGTTCCGAAATTTTTGTAATTTTGCAGTGTCTCACTTATAATACGAACCCACTGGGTCTCGAGCAAGGGCATAGTGCCCCCGGCTCCGAGGCCCAGTGGGTTCGTTCGTTAAAGAGTAAGTGAGACGACTATTTAACAGGCCGGGGGCATTTTTTATGCCCTCCCCCGAAGGGCAATAATATTTTTATCCCATTAAATCAACTATATTTGAAATTAATGTGTTATCTTTGCAATCAAAGAGTAGGTTTAAGCCTTTAATAGTCGTATGTGATCGACGGTCGGCTTTAACTTACTCTTTTTTCATTATGTGGTATATGGCTTCAGAATAACCTCTGAATACTTCTGTCTTTATAATCCATGTTCCTCCGTCAAGCTGAAGCTCGTAAATATTATATCCTGTTACACCGCGCTCCCGTTTCTTTTTGATGTTTGCAATAGCCTTTGGATTAGTCATATCCTTGACTTCGCCCAAGGGGCTTTCGCGGACATAGACAAGGTCTGATATGTGGCTGTTAATCTTGGAAAACATTTCTACCTCCTCGATATTCATGGCGTGTGCTATTCCACGTTTGAATGATTTTTTTGTCTGATAGAAGTTTCCAGTAACCAGATTCGTATGTTTGACTTTGAACTTGGTAGCACCTTCAACGATACTTTTACGAAAATCCACGAATCCCGGTTCACGACGAAATTCCAGACAGGAGCGGATATACTTACAAGCGGCGCAGACCTCATTATCTGGTACGAATGATAGAGTAAGTTTGCCGCCCCTGCTGCCTTTTGCGATGGGGCAGGTGGTGCATTTGCGGATGGTGTAAGGATTATAGTCCGGTACTGATTTACCTTCCATGCCGGCGTTGAACCGGAAGATGCCCTTTGTGTCACGCTGCAGAGCCTCGTAGCCAAGGCGCATCGCCTCGTCATGGTTAGTGGCCGGATATTTTGATTTACGGACCTGAACTACGGTACAGCGGCAGTTCCAACCATTAGGCGGGTAGAACTCTTCCCAGAACGAATCGGACGGCGGGAGCGTCACTCGGTCAAGCGCAGCATGTTCCGGACGCACCTTGTCATCGTGCTGGGTTCGGTACTGAAGATTATAGCGGTCGCCGTCGCGCATGAACTGTTCCCAGCGTCCTGCCATTTCAGCAGAGGCGCTGACGAAGTTATACTCGGCTCGGAGATAAATCCCGTTATATGTGGAGTCAATGCTTTGAACATCGTTCAAAAACTGTTCAAACGGCTTTCTATTGCCGTTTTCATCGAGCAATGACGGGAACGCTTCATGCAGCTCATGGAAAGCCTTCATGCCCGAAAAAATGTAGTTGGATCGGGTAAGGCGTCGGCGCATACTTTCCGTCATGCTCACCTTCTCAAAAGCCGAATTCATCGCCGATGCGTGTGTGCTGACGAACTCCTGCACGGCAGGGTCTGCCACCAGTTCTACACGGAATTCAGCGCCTTTCTCCTTGAAGAGGGACTTCATCATGCCTTTGAACAGGGAGGACAGTCGCTTGCGTATGTCCTCGGATGGAGCTGCCAGTGTCTCAAGTTCCGGCATTCCATCAAATAATCGGGCATAGCGTCGGTGCAGCCCCTCGTAGTCAGAGGGGCCTAATCGAAAAAATTCTTCCCGGGCTTGCCTTTGCCCACCTTGTTGCCTTTGCTGTCATCGTCCTCATTGTCATCTCCGTCTGCATCAGATTCCGGCAAAGCCATGGGATTGCGGCGTTTGCCGACGGGCATACCGTACTTGTCTGCGAAGTAAGACGGATCCACCTCGTAGCGGTCAGCAATCATGGTCTCGTAGGCCACCTGTTGTGCCGGCGTATAGTCCGCCGCATCGTCCCATTCAAAACGCAGACCCTTGACTGGGAACCCATGCATAACCATGAGAGGAATAAGCTGATTGTTGACGATGTCGCGGAGCATGTCGCGATCGGACTCCACAAGGTTCATGAACACCTGCAGGTGAGTCTGTGACTGTGAAAGCGAGGAACCGTCCTCGATGGTCATGGTCTGACCGATGGTCAGCTTTGACAGTTCCGAATTGGCACGGTCAATACGCTTGTCATATACGTTGAATGCATCCCCTTTGCCCGACTCGACAAACTGAACTTCGGTTTCCATGCCGGTCACCATACCGAGATTGCTCCCGGCTTCCTGTATCATCTGCTCAAGTCGTTTCCACTCCTTCGGATCACGGGTAGTTGTCTTGGCGACACGCATCGGCATACCGAATATCTCGGCAAAGGCATCCCAAAACGCGAGCGCGTTCTTTTTGGGAATTGTCTGTTGTGCCGCTTTGAGGAACAGACCGAGATCATCGGGTTGTCCGGCTTCAATCAGCCAATCTGAATATGGCCTTTCGTGGTAGTCGATGCCAGAAGTCCAGTCATCGCCCACATTCCTAACACAACAGTGATATTCCGGGATGACGTGTTTGCGAGGTATAAGCCGGACGCAGTCATACGACAAACAACCGTCTCCGTCCTGCGTGAGTTCACCGAGTTCGATCAGGGAGTGGCCGAACCATAACGAATCATGACACAGGTGCAAGAGTTGTTTGAACCATGATTGGTCGAAGTAATGCTTGGCGGACTCATCTTCGTCGCCGGCTTCATTCACGAGCTTAAACGAGCGAGACATCACAAAGCCACGCCGCTGCTCGATACAGCCGGAGAGGTGGAGGTCAACGGCAACGTCCCTGTAAATGTCATAAAGACGCTGCCGGTTCGGGTTGTCAACATTTATTGCCAGCTGCCATGCCGTCCTCCAATCCGCGATGTCTTTTCGCGTCAATGCATCGGTTGTACGATGTATGTCCATGACGATGCTCTGAAACTTTGCATGGTCTTTCGGCTTGGCAAGGTTCAGTTTCCCGTATGGGGTATTCATTATCATGGGGTCGCTCTTTTTGGAGCGAAAGTTCTCAAGGAATTTGTCGAGTACGCCCATAGTGTTACCAATTATGGCGGAGCCGTGGCTCCGAGTGAAATATAGTGCCGTTCATGACGGGAGTATCCTCTTCTTCAATCAGCGGCAAGTCCGGGATGATCTTGCCTGACTGAACACCCTCAAGCCATTCGATAGCTCGTTCATAACGCTCCTTGCGAATCTCAATACCCATCTTCTGAGGAAGCGAGGCCACAAGATGATAGAGAGCTATGTCGGCAGTCCGCATGACAATAAGCCTGTTCCGGGCATCCCCTTCGGCCGAAAAAATCGCCTCACAGTCATAGACAGGACGCAGATAGCCGGAGATTTCCTCGATTGCCTCAAGTTCCGCATTGGCACGGTTTTCCTCAGAGGCACGTGAGATAACCTTGAGCGTATCTTCGCCTATGACCACGGCGTAGTCGTTGTCGGTGATAAACATGACGTTGAAGTTAAGTTGTTACGAACAGAGCGTGTCTCTCGATGTCCTCGACGGTCACACCTTTGCGGAACCGCTTACGCTTGATAAGTTCCTTGATTGTCTGTTTAGGAACGACCTTGAGAGCGCCACCGAGGTTGATGACATAATACTTCATGCCGAACAGTTCGGCGAGTTTTTTTGCTTTGCGCACGGCTCTTTTGTAACGCCATGCGGCATAATACTTCTTGATAGTTTTGAACATATCACCATGAGTTTTTAGGGTGCCGACGCGGTATCGACACCGGTTTGAATGTCTCTTGTCTTGAGTTTCTTTGGAGAAACCATATAGCACCTTCGTCTGCGTCCGGCGCGTCATCATGGACACGGGAGCCACGCTCAAGTGCAAGAGTCTGCTCTATGCCAACCTCCATGTCCGGGGTGCCCTTGAGAGCTTCATTGTAAAATACGAATCCACGCTCCCACAGAGGCGAGACCGCCTCGATGCGCTGAATCTTCTCCGGTTTTTTTCGAGTATCCGGCATGATGGGTAGCTGATAGCCGCGAATATTTCCCTCAGTAGCGAACTCATCGAGAATAATATCTTGCATAAAATTCGCCTCCATATAGAATGGCACTACGACATTCTCCGGCAGACTTTCATAGAGGTTGTATAGCCAACGCACCATGCCGGAAACGGTATCCTGTCGGACGTATGTGTCGATAAGGTGCAGCTCGGTTCCTATCTTACCCCACAGGCGACACGCCTTGTAGTCGTTGGCTGTGGTTGACTTGAACGACGGGTCGGTGTAGCATACAAGCATATCATACTTGTCGAGTTTGGGCATACGCTTGAACCGAATCCATTCATGCTTGAAGATGGTTCCATCCGTGATGGGATTGTGCATCATCTCCTTTTCCCATGCCCTGTAACCGACAAAATCCTTGTATGCCTCTGCCTCTTCTTTAGTCCATTTTTCAGCCCATACAGGGTTCCCATCGCTGTCAACGGCCTTTATCTCGGACACATGAACCCCTTTGGATGCAGCGATATTGGCAAGCACTGAGTTTTTGGAGATAAGGTTGCCGACCATGATAAAGCGGCCACGGCCAACGTCGAGCGCACCGAACAGAGCCTCCTTCACCCAATTGGTCAGATCTTTTATTCGCTTTTCATTCCGGCAGATCTCATCATCGTCCAAGTCGTCGATGACAATATAGTCCGGGCGAGCCTCGCGGTCACGGAGACCACGGGGAGACTGTCCACGGCCAACAGCAAGGAACTTGGCACCGCCCTTGGTCTTGAATTCTCCCTCAAGCCAAGAACCGAGGTTTTTCTGTTCTCCAAAGTCAGCGATCAATTTCTGATTGAATTCAAGTTCAGCCTGTAAATCGCCGAGCAGACGGATTGCGCTGTCTTCGGATTTGCCGACGGTTGTCATAAAATCGATGAGCCTCTTCGGTTGGAAAATCAGCCAAAGAGGAATGAACACACCGATATGGGTTGACTTGGCATGACCTCGTGGCCATTTGAACACAGCCTTGAGGTTGGGGGTATTCCTTATCTTCAGAGCGGCCTTCGTATGGAAGGGGGCGTTGTGTATCGTCTTGATAATCTCGCCGGTTGTCTTGTCGCGCAATGTAAGAAAATGGGCGAAGTAATACTCACAGAACTCGTCATAATTCGAGAGCAGCCGTTTTATACGCCTGTCGCGTTCAACCGGGGTCTCCTTCGATATAGCCAGAGAAACAGCAGTCAGAGTCTGAACTTCGCGACAGTGTTCCTGCCACCGTTCAAACGCCTCTTTCTGCTCCTTTGTCATTTTCGTTCCCATATCAAGCTAATGCTCCCTTATTGAAGGATTCTACCAAATAGACATCCTGCAGTTTGTTAATTGTCTTCAAAAGTTCCGGCGTAATCATAGGATCAGACTTCGCACGGAATTCAAGCCACTTGGAGAAAGCCATGAATACCTCAATGGCATTTACCACATTCGCTTGAGATTTATCAAGTTTGTCAATAGCTGCGGTCAGTTTGGAGAGTTGATCTCCAAGACTATCTGCAAGTTTAGAATCTTCGGCAACCTTATCAAGAAGATCGTTGGCTCGAAGCAGCAACTTCTTGATAAGTTCAGGACGAGTGATGGTCTTTGCGGCACGAGTTTCCTTCCACCCACCTTCTTTACACCATTTCGACAGGGTCTGTCTTGATACGTTGACTTTATCGGCAATCTCTATCTGCTCCATTCCGGAGAGATAGAGAGACCTTGCGAGGTCTTTTTTCTTTTCGAGTTCTGCTTTTGTCATATTGATAATGATTTGCGCGGTTACATTCCGGCAAGCATGAGAGGCGCGAGCCGAAAATCACTGCAAAATTGGAGAGTTCACGTCTACGAGCAAAAAAAGTGTGCAACGGTTTCATACAAGTGTGCAACCGTTGCACACTTTCTTGTTGGGCAGAGGATTACGTCGTAATATTGCACCGAATTTCAAATGCAACGACCGCAATGGGAAAAAGAGTAAGAATGACTGATGATAGTCTCAACAGCCACGGAAGCCGGGTATTGACATCCGGGTGTGACACCGCACAATATGAGCGGAACCCTGTGCTGCTGTATATGCACGAGCGCGGCAAGGTCATCGGCTACATGAAGGACATCGAGGTCAAGGATGGCGAGATCAGCGGCGAGCCGGTCTTCGATTGCGCGACTGAACTATCCAAACAGTGTAAAAAACAATGGGAGGTCGGCTCTCTCCGAATGGTCAGTATCGGTATCGACGTGCTTGAACTGAGTGAAAATCCCGAACATCTCGTAGCCGGGCAGACCGCGCCGACCATTACGAAGAGTAAAATCTTCGAGACCTCCATCGTTGACATCGGAGCCAATGACAACGCCATAGTCATGCGCCACAACGGAAAACAGATAACGCTGGGCAGGGACAGCGAGAATCCCCTGCCTATGCTCAGTAATAAACCTCAAACAACAAAACAGCAAATGGAACTCAAGACCATCGCCCTCAAACTGGGCTTGCCGGAAACGGCTGACGAGACCGCCGTGCTTGCAAAAATCGGCGAGCTGAACCGATCCGTCGCAGAGGTGGAACAGCTCAAAAAAGACAAGGATGCGCTGACTCTTGCGCAGGTTACTTCTGCCGTCGAGACCGCCATCAAGGAAAACCGTCTCACTCCCGACAAAAAGGAACACTTCATCAACCTCGGCAAGACCATCGGCATCGACAGTCTCAAGGCAACCCTCGATGCAATGACCCCGGCGGCAAAGCTCAGTAAAACCATCACTCCGTCTAATGGTGGCACTTCTCCTGCCGGTCAGAAGACCTACAACAAGTTCAGCGAGGTTCCCGAAGATGAACTACGCAAAATGCGCAGCGAGAATCCTGCCGAATACCGCCGCCTGTTCAAAGCCGAATACGGCTTTGAATGCAATATTTAACACCAAATATCAACAACGATGAAAACAGCATCCAAAACCATCTGCGCTCTGCTTTTCAATATGCTCATGGGCGCAATCATCGCAACGCTTCTCGGCGTTCCCCCTCTCGTCGGTATGCTCTTCATGGTGGCCATAGGTATCACCATGAGCTTCGCGCCGGTTCCCAAAGGCGCACTTCGTGCCGGAGTCTATACTGAGGTATGGACAGGAGAACTTGTCAAAACCCTTCGAGGTTTTCTCGACGGTTCATGGCTCGACGGAATTCCCGATCAATCATCCATAGTCGATAATGACGTAATCCATCTCGTAGAGGTAGGTGTCGATCCAGAAGTCCTCATCAACAACACGACCTATCCTATTCCACTTCAGGTTCTCAATGATGAAGACATCCCCATCGGGCTCGATAAGTTTCAGACGAAAGTCACTCCTATCACCGATGATGAGCTGCACGCCATTTCGTATGACAGGATGTCTCGTGTAAAGGACAGCCACGCCAATTCCCTCAAGGACGCGAAGTTCCGTAAGGCGGCTCATGCATTGTGTGCACTGGAGAATACCGCCAAGACCCCTGTCCTGAAGACCACGGGTGCCGCAGATCCGGCTACGGGACGACTCCGTCTGACACCTAATGATCTTGTGAATCTGAAAGAAGCACTCGACAATCTTGGTGTACCCGATGACAATAACCGTCGCCTTGTATTATGTACCAATCATGTGAATGATTTGCTCCGTGTCGATCAGTCGTTCCGTGAACAGTACAATATTGACAGGAATACAGGCAAGGTCGGCCACCTGTACGGATTCAACATTTATACTTGCGGATATAATCCGATATATACTACAGCCGGAAAGAAGAAGGCGGTGGGGGCCATCGCTGAGGCTGGAGAATTCCAGTGTTCGTTTGCCTTCTATGTTCCCCGTGTGTTCAAGGCTACCGGCTCCACAAAGATGTATTACAGCGAGGCTTCGACCGACCCCGAATACCAGCGTAATAAAATCAACTTCCGCCATTACTTCATCGCAATGCCTAAGAAAGCTGATGCCGGTGCTGTAATGATGAGCGGCTATACCGCTCCGACTACAGGTGGCGGTACACAGACTGAAGGTAAGTAACGCATGGCAAGACTCAAGTATCTTGTAATCCACTGCACCGCCACCCCGGAGTGTCGTGATGTGTCCGCCGCAGACATACGGCGTATGCATTGCTCCCCGGTGAGTGCCGGTGGCAGGGGATGGAAAAAGCCGGGATATACCGACGTGTTCCGGCTTGACGGCACAGTCGAGCGTATCGTGGATAATAACGAGGATGCCAATGTTGATCCGTGGGAGGTTACCAACGGAGCCAAGGGTTACAACTCCATCAGCCGACACATCGTGTATGCCGGTGGCTGTGACAAAACCATGAAACCCAAGGACACCCGCACATCGGCACAGCTTAAAGCGATGGAAGCCTATGTCAAGGATTTCCACAAGCGGTTCCCTGGTGTCCGCATCATCGGTCACAACGAAGTGGCTGCCAAGGCCTGTCCGAGTTTCGATGTCCAGAAGTGGCTCAAGTCAATAGGCATAACCCAGTAACAACCAATCAAACCCAACTTAGCGATGTCCTTCAGCGAAATCCTCAACATACTTCTCGGCGGTGGCGTCGTGGCGCTTATAGTGGCTGTCGCTACCATGAGGGCGACTGTGCGCAAAGCCAATGCCGATGCCGAAAAGGCAAAGGCCGAAGCCGAGACCGTGCGCATTACCAACACCGAGAATGCGACCCGGATTCTGGTGGAGAATATCGTGAAACCATTAAAAGATGAACTTCATGCTACCAGAGAAGATCTTCAGGCCACCAAAAGGGAGATGGCCTCTACCAAGAGAGAAATGGCCCGGCTGCGCAAAGCTGTCGAAGCTGCTTCCGGTTGTCGTCATTCTGATGGCTGTCCTGTGCTTGCCCGGCTGCGCGACCACCAAAAAGACGCAGACCGAGCAAACACAGAGCCAACAGATAGTGACGGTCCACGACACGGTTCAGACATTTACACGGATAGTCCAGACGGAAGTGGTACCGGAGAGCCGTGTGGAGATGAGGATATCCGTGGACAGCCTCCTTAAACTTCCGCAAGGCGCTACCTATCACCGTAAGAGCGGACAGGCACATGCCGAAGTATCAATACGTGGTGACACCATATATGTGACCGGCACATGTGACAGTCTCGCCCGGCAGGTGGAATATTATGAAGCACTTTACCATAATGCGCGTGACGCACTGGAAAGTTACCATGCTACTGTTCAGAAAGAGACAAAGACTCGGGAATCCCCCTTGGAGATATTTATCAAAGGACTTACCTTGGGCTTTGTCGCCGGGATATCTCTAAATTATTTCATCAAAATCTCAAAACGACGCAAAAATGAATAAAGACTTCATGTACGGCATCGGTGCCGTCAAATATAAAGGAAAGAAAGTCGGCTATATCGCCAAAAACTCGTTCGACATGGGTGGTACAAAGCCCGAGTCCACCGACATCGAGGCCGAGCAGGTTCCTGGCGCCCCGGTTCTGGTCATAGCCCAATCCAACGGCAAGATCGCGCCCAAGTTTGACATGATCCAGTTGAACTTTGAGAGCCTGGAGCAGTTCCTAGGCGGCAAACTCCATAAGTCCGGCGAGAAGGTAGTCGGCTGGACGGCTCCCCGAGCCGCGATGGTCATGGAGGGACCGTGGGAATTGGAACTTGTGTCTGGACAGTCCATCCTCATTCCCAACGCCACCCTACTTTCCGACCTCGCCGGTAAGCTCACGCTGACCGAGACCGCCAAGATTGAGGTCGAGCTGAAGGTCACCATGCCATCTGCAGCCAAGGTGCCTCCTTATGGCGTATTCGCCAGCGATTCACTCCCCACCGAATGGTCGGAGGAGAACGGATGGCTGCTCCCCGAGGACACCGAAGCCGCATGATAACGTATGGACATCACGCTTGAGCGGGCCATACAGCGCGAAGCTGCCGACGCGCTGCTGAATATAGGCATATCAATTCCGCTTAAGGAATTCAAGTTGCCTTTCAGGAAACGCCCCGTAAAACTGCGTGTGACACTCAAAAGACCATATATGTCCGGGCAGATCCAGTTTGCCCGGACATATCTTTCAATGGAGGTCACAGCAGAGCAGATGGCGGCATTTACTAAAGAGGAACAGATGCGGTTCATGGCGAAGCACGGAGTAGCGCTCTGCCGGATGATAGCCTACACTATTTGCGTGGGACCGGTGCGCCGTCGGTTAGTTCGGCCGGTGTCATGGTTTATTCGGAACTGTGTGGAGCAGCATATCATTCTGGCTGCGGCGCAGAAATTCGTAAGCCTTATGGGCACCGACCCTTTTATACCTATTATCAGATTAGCCGAACGGACGAATCCGATGAAGCTGAGGCTGAGCCGGGCAGCGAAGGGGAGTTAAAGAGCGGTTACGAGCCCTCCCATAGCCCCTTCGGATTTATATGGCAGGTGGCTGACGCCACAGGCTGGAATGTGGACTACATACTTAACAAAGTAAATTATCAGACCCTGATAATGATGCTTAGCGACGCTCCGCGATACAGGAGTGGACGCAAGGCATCACAGTCAAACAAAACTGCCGGCGCTACCGCAGAGGATGATGCCCGGGAAGTTGAAGGATTCTTCAGAAGCAATTTAAAACAGTGACACATGAAGCCAGTTGAGCTTGAAATATTCCTTCAGGACGGCCTGTCACCCGGTCTTAAAAAGGCCGGGCAGGCCGTCAGTTCCTTTTCCAACGACACCAAGCGTCAGCTCAAGGATGTCGCCGGAGCATTGACTGTGCAGCGCGGGATTGTGCGCGATCTTGAGAAACAGTGCCGGGAACTTGAGAAATCTGTCAAGAAGATGTCTCCGGGGCAAGCTGCCACAAAGGCATCCTCCCAGCTTGCCGCACTCAAAAAGGAACTCGACGCGGAGAAGGCCGGACTGGAAGAATTGACGAAGCAGCAGCGTGAGCTCAAACTTGAGGCGGAGAATGCCGGTGTCTCACTCCGGCAACAGCTCCGAAGTGTTCGGGAAGAGATAGCCACGCTGTTATTGGCTTATAGGTCGTTGACAGATCAGGAAAAACAATCTGCCCAGGGCAAAGAACTTGCCCGGCATATTGATGAACTTACGGAGAAAGCCGGAGAGCTTAACGATGCCATCGCCGACACATCTCAGGCAATTAATAATGCTGCATCCGACTCAAGAGGATTTGACCAGTTTGCCGGAGGCATTCAGCTTGTCGTTGATGGATTCGGTCTTGCTACCGCCGGTGCACAGGCGCTTGGATTAAGCGGGTCCGATCTGATGGAGGTGCAGACACAGCTCCAGACCGCTCTCGTGGCGAGCAACGCGCTGACATCAATACAGGTCAATCTTCAGAAGCAGTCGGCCCTCATGCAGGGCGTCAATGTCATACAGACCAAGGCTGCAGCCACCGCCGAAACAATCCGCACATGGGCGGTGGGTCGTGGCGTAATTGCCACCAAGGCAGCCATGATAGCACAGGCTGCTTTCAATGCCGTGGCAAAGGCTAATCCTTACGTACTGCTCGCGATGGCGGTTGTAACTGTTGTCGGGGCTCTGTATGCCCTCGCAAAGGGGAATGAGGCTGCTAAAAAGGCAGAAGAGGAGCGCCAGGCACAACTTGAACGAACCAAGGAAATCAATGAAGGTATAGCCCTGTCCATAGGCGAAAGCGCCGGTTCCCAGATTGCAGCATATAACAAGTTGCAACGTGCGTGGAAGGCCCTTGGAGATGACATGGCCAAACGCCGGAAGTTCGTTGATGAAAATAAAAAGGCATTCCAGGAACTGGGACTGTCGGTCAACAGCGTCAAGGACGCCGAGGAAGTCCTTGTCAATAATACAAGCAATGTAGTGCAGTCTTTTATTCTCCGTGCGAAAGCCGCCGCACTTGACAAGGCTGTCACCCAGGCATATTCCACCATGTTGGAAAGGCAGGATCTTGCGCGACGCAATGCGAAATATACGGTAAAATCCCAGGGGGATGAAGTGACCTATGCCGACGCACAGGCAAGAGGCATGGCCGGCGTCCGTGCTGTGCCTCATGAACATGTGAGGGCTAATGGCGGAGGTGCCACAATGAGCAGCTGGACGACATATACATACGAAGTCAGCGATGCGGGTGCCTACAATGCAGCCAGTAACCGGTTGGCTCTTGAGGCACGAGACCGGGAGATTCAGGCTGCCACGGCTGAGGCGGACCGTCGTGTCAACGATTTACAGAAAGAGATAGGCGCGACTGAAGAAGCACTTGATGCCCTTAAAATACCCCAGATGACCGGAGGTACGATCCCGACAAACACTACCGCAAATACCACCAAAGAGGACAGGCTTGAGGCTGCCCGAAAGGAAGCGGAAGAACTGCAGAAACTCCGTTGGCAGAACGAGCAGGATGAGATAAAACAGATGACTGACGGGGCAGAGCGTCGTCGCCGGCAGATAGCTCTGGACTATAAAAAAGAACTTGCCGAGATAGAAGCCCAGAGGGCATCTTTCAAAGCGCTGAACAAAGAATCCGGAGCGACAGGTCTTAATGCCGACGGATTGACTGAAACCCAGCAGACCGAGATAGACAGAGCCGGACGCATTGCTCTTGAAAACCGGGACAAAGCGATGCAGGAAGTCTATCAGCTTGAACTGCAGCACATGGAGGAATATCTGAAGGAGTACGGCACTTTCCAACAGAAAAAACTCGCCATGTCGGAAGAATACGACCGTAAAATTGCCGAAGCCTCCGATGAATGGGTAAAGAAGTCTCTGGAAAAGGAGAAGGCAACGGCCCTTCAGAACATCGAAATAGATGCAATCAAACAGTCGGTGGACTGGGGAAGCGTGTTCAGTGGTTTCGGCACCATGTTCCGCGATCAGCTTGAACCTACCATTGCCAAACTCCGGGCAATCTCTGAGACTGAGGAATTTCGGACTTCGGACCTTCAGGATCAGCAGACTCTCTACGAGCTTATCGCCAAGCTCGAAGAGGCAAACACGTCATGGGACAGCGGAATATTCGTCACTCTCGGGAACGATCTCACCGCATATCAGACAGCCATGCGTAATTACATGGACGCCCAGGATAAGGAAAGGCTTGCGACAGAGGCTTTGACCGCAGCTAAGATAAAACTCGCCCAGGCAGAGCAAAGTGGCAATGCCGATGCTATTGCAGCTGCTAAAACCGAAGTGGCGACCGCCACCACAAATATGAACGAAGCATCCGACCGGGTACGCTCCTTCGGCGCGGATGTGCAGGATGCCTCCAATAGCCTTCAGGCATCTACCACGCGCGTCAATAATATGTTCAATACGCTTGTCTCCAGTCTTGCCGGACTTAAATCCGGCAGCCTGCAGGGCGTGGGTGAAAGTCTGATGAGCCTTGACAAACTTTTTAACAACAGCGCCATTACAAACGCCGTTGGCGGGGCCCTTGCGAACGGCATGTCGAAACTGCTTGGTAATTCCGCTATCGGGAAAAGCGTTTCAGATGCTCTTGGCAACAGCGGAATGATCGGTCAGATCATATCAGCTGTCCTTTCTCTACTGGATATCCTCAAAGATGGCATAGGAGTTCTGGTATCAAGCCTGATTGATACCGTGCTCAATGCCATATCCGGCATACTCACGAATCTGTTGAACGGAAAAATGTTCGTTCAGATAGGCCAATCGCTTATCGACGGTATCGCCGGAATATTTGATGCCATTACATTCGGAGGTTTCACCTCATGGTTCAGCTCAAGCAATGCCAAGGAGGTGCAAGCTACTATTGACAATCTGACAGAACGAAACGAATTGCTACAGACCGCCATAGAGGACTTGACTGACGAAATCAAGGCAGGCAAGGGAGGCAAGAGTGTCGCAGCATACCGGGATGCCTATAATTATCAGCGCGAAACCAATGCTAATTATCTCGGCATCGCCCAGGCCCAGGCAGGATACCACGGTAGCCACCACAGTTGGAATTACTATTGGGACGGATTCTCTCAGGAACAGATTGCGCGGCTGAGCCGTCAGATCGGCCGCTCGTGGGATGGCAATATCTGGAGTCTATCGCCGGAGGAAATGAAGATGCTCCGCGCCAATGTCGATATGTGGAAGCAGATTCAGGACACCGGCAAAGGCGGGTATGGGGGCAGACTGACAGAAAAACTCAACGACTATATCGCCCAGGCCGGCAAACTCGAGGAACTGACAAACGAACTGTACGAAGGATTGACAGGGATTTCCTTCGATTCCATGTATGACAGCTTTATTGATCAGCTCATGGATATGGAGGCGAGCACGGAGGATTTTGCTGACAATATCAGCGAATACTTCATGCGTGCCATGCTTTCCAACAAAATCGGCGAAATGTATGCCGACAAGTTGGAGGAATGGTGGAAGAAGTTCGGAAAGGCGATGGAAGACAATGATCTTACCGAAGCCGAGCGCAATGCCTTGTCCGAAGAGTACATGAGATATGTCGAGGAAGCCATGAAGCTCCGCGACCAACTCGCGGCAGCTACCGGTTACGGCAGTGATGACAAAGGTTCATCGCAGTCCGGAAAAGCCGGCAGTTATAACGCCATGAGTCAGGACCAGGGTACGAAACTCGAAGGACTGTTTGTTTCGGTGCAGGGTCATGTGGCCAATATCGACACCATTGTCGAAAATGTGGCCGAGCGCATGAGTGCTGCCGAGGGATACCTTGCCCAGATTGCCGAGAATACGAAATCTAATGCGGCGTCTGCCGAAGAGATAAAGGAACTGCTTATAAAAATCGCCAGAGACGGCATCAGAACCAAATAATAATGGACACAACCGCACTGAAGGGTCTTGTCATCATAAACGGCAAGGATATATGGACTGAATTCGGAGCCTTTCTTACCGAAGAGAAGAAGGGCGGCCGGGACAATCTCACATCCATAATGGCACCGTCAAAGGTGAAAAGCCATGTCGGCGTCAACATCCGGGAACATGACGGCACCAAATATTCCGGGAAACTCGATGTCAAAAACGAAGAGCGGGATGTCACGCTGCACTTCGCCATATTTGCCGGAACCAGGAATGAGTGGCTGATAAGATATCGCTCGTTCATAACATTCCTCAAGACCGGGGAAAACGGATGGCTTTCGGTGCGCTTGCCGGAGCTCGGGCTGACCATGCGCATGTTCTATGTCGATTGCCCGGGCTACAAGCCGCTCACATATCTCCATAACGAAGGAGTCCAGGCAAGCCGCTTCAAGGTGAAATTCCGCGAGCCTGTACCGTCATTCTAACTGAATTAAAACGCCGTTCAAATATGCTTATAACGATATACGACAAAGTCGGGAACCCGAAAGTGGAACTGTCCCCTAACGACAGCTCCACCCAGGCGACAGAGATACAGGGCGACAATGTCCTGACTCTCTCGTTCACCTATTACGAGCATATAGATCTTGATGTCGATGACTATGCCGACTTCGAGGGGGAGCGCTACTGGCTCACCGAGAAATACCGTCCGAAGCAGAAATCCACGAAAGAGTGGAGTTACGACATCAAGCTCTACGGTGTGGAGAGCATGATCAAGCGTCTGCTCGTAATCAAGACCGTTGACAACGAGGAAGAGCCGGTATTCACCTTGACCGCCCCGCCCCGGGAACATGTGGCGATGATAGTCCACTGTATGAACGATGGCATGGGCAACATCACCGACTGGAAGGTCGGACAGATTGACGGTGCCGAGAATATCGTTGTCAACTACTTCGGCAAATACTGCGACCAGGCACTCAAGGAGATTGCCGAGAAAGTCGGCGCCGAATGGTGGGTGGAAGGCCAGACCGTCAACATCTGCAAATGCGAGCATGGCGAGCCGGTTTCCATGGGCTATGACAAAGGACTGACCGACATAGAACCGACGACCGCCGACAATGTGGATTTCTATACGCGTCTGTACCCTGTAGGCAGCAGCCGCAACATAGACCGCGAGAAATACGGATACTCGCGGCTTCAGTTGCCCGGCGGCCAGAAATATGTCGAGATGAATGCCGACAAATATGGCCGGGTGGATCGTTACGAGTCTGATGCATTCGCGGACATTTACCCGCGTCGCATCGGTGTGGTCAGCAGCGTCCGGAGCGAAGTCAAGACCGGCGAAGATGGCAAGCCCTTCACCATTTACTATTTTCGTGATGACAGTCTGCCGTTCAACCCCAACAACTATGAAATCGGCGGCCTGGTCAAGCGTGTGTCATTCCAGGAAGGAAGCGAGCTTGCCGGACTCGGTGACGAAGAAGACGGCACATATTATTTTGAGGTAAACTACAACAGTGACACCCGGGAATTCGAGATAATCACCATCTGGCCCTATGACGACGACACACAGTTACCCGGCGGTACGCTCGTGCCGAAAGCCGGCGACAAATATATCCTGTGGAATCTCAGGATGCCGGACGAATATTACGCCCTTGCCGAAGAAGAATTCCTTACTGCTGTAAATAAATATAATGCAGACCATAACCTCGACCTCACTGTTTACAAGGCATCCACGGATCATGTATGGATAGAGGACAATGGCATCGAGCTGTCGATAGGCCGCAGGGTGCGCCTCGAGAGCGAGGAATATTTTCCTGAATTCGGATACCGTGACAGCCGCATTACCAGAATAACCCGGAAAGTAAACCTTCCGTCGCAGATGGACATCGAGATTGGCGACGCTTTGAGCAGGACATCAATGCAACGGATGTCCGATTCCGTTAGCGATGCCAAGAGTTATGCCCGGTCAATCGGAGAGTCAACGGCTCTTCCGGACATCATACGCACATGGGACAAGACCGTGCCGACCGATAACAACCTCTTTTCTGCCCGGCGCAGTCAAAGGGAATTTATCAGCAAGAACAGCCCCGACCGCGCCAAAAAGAAAATCATATTCGAGGAAGGTATCGATACCGGTGATTTCATCGCCGGGGCGCAGGGTGGCACCATAGACGGCAAAGGGAACGCCGAACTGCTCACACTTGTTGTGCGACTGCTGATGAGCAGCCCTAAATTTGTTGACGGACTGACTGGCGAAGGATGGCGTATCTGGCTTGAGGAGGGGTTGTCACATCTCACAGTAGACAAACTCACCGTGCGTCAGGTACTGACTGTCCTTGAGCTGCTGATTGAGAAGATCCGGAGCGTGGGCGGACAGATATGCGTGTCTGCAGCCAACGGCAAAATAAAGGAAATCCAGAAGGTCAACGGTCAATATATAATCACATTCGAGCAGGAGAACACGTTCGTCACCCACGACCTCATGCGCTGCCAGACATTCACCGGCGGCAGTTTGAAAAGTTATTGGGTCGAGATAACCGGCGTGAACGGAGACAATGTGATTATCCCTGAGTCCGAATTTGCCGGAGCCATACCGATGCCCGGAGACGAGTGTGTGCTGATGGGCAATACCACAGACAAGAACCGCCAGAACCTCATACTCATATCGGCAACAGAGGACGGACAGCCACGCATCGATGTCCTCGATGGCGTACACGACAAAAATTTCACAGACTGCCTCCGGGCGCGCCTCGGTAACCTTGACGGCATAACCGACGACTGGTTCCCGGCAGACAATCAGCCCCACGGCAACGGTCTGTATTCCGACAACGCATACCTGCGAGGCACCTTCCTTCTTGTCACCGGCGAGGATATCAAGACCAAGTTCGAGATTGTAGAAGGCAAGATTGAAAGCATGATTGAAGCGGTACGTGATGATTTTATGGTTAGTAAAGGGTATCTTAGCAATCCTGCTTTCACATCCGGCATGGAAAAGTGGGATACATCTAATGAAGCTGTGTTCTTTCTTGTCGGCAATAAATGGATATGGGCAAATAACAATGTTCTCTCCAAGAATGGTGATGGTGTAAGCATAATTAGAAAGGACGGTCGCACGACTTTGCGTATCATAAACAAATATATTCTACAGCAAAACGCCAATCTGTACAGCAAGCCCACATTCGCGACCAACACCGACGGCAAGATGGAGGCGCTGCCTATATATTTGAGCTTTTTATACAAGTGTGTCAAGCCAGGCAAACTGACAGTCAGATTCGATAATGTGGATAAAACCGGCTTCGAGGACTTTAACTCCTTCGAGGTTGAAGAGGACCTTGCGAAAACCACCAATTATATTCAGTTTAATTGTGATGGGTTCTGGAACGGCACAGGCGATTTTAGGCTTTCCTTCACCGGCGAAATCTATCTGTACATGCTTGTCCTGTCTACAGATAAGATCGAGGCGCTCACATACAAGTATCGTACATTGTTTGAGCAGTCTGAAAAACTGATCAAGATTGCAGCTCAGAATTTTGACAGGAACGGCAAAGTGCTTGCTGAATCCGGAATACTTACCACTGCCCAAATGACAGGTCTCTACGCTATAAATAGTAATGGCCAATTGACGGCGTTTGTTGGTGCCGGGCAGGAGGGTATTAAAATCAAAGCCAGCAATATACAATTCGAGGGCTTAGTAACTGCAAATGGCAATTTCAGAATCCTTGAAGATGGCAGCATTGAGGCTCGCAGTGGTACATTTTCGGGATATATCAGAACTACGTTCAAGGACATATTTGATAGCGATGTTGTTGAATATGGCGTGTGCAGATATGGGCAAGGCGCTGGCTTCGCGCCTAGATACAAGGTGCAAAACGACCTGAACCTTATCCTGCATACGCGCACCGAAGTAGTTTTGCCGGTTAGCGCAGATTATATTGGAGCCCGAATTGTGCTATGCGAGCCGTTGGGCATATTTTCGCGTAATGGCGAGGGGGCTTTCGTTTATAGCGAAGATGATTCCAGCATTGGAGGCATATATCCGTCGAACGCAGGAGAATATGAATTCACCAGCTATACTCATCATATTCAATTTAGCAATGGTATGATTGAGCTTATAGCAATTCCGGCTCAAAACCCAACGGATGGTTCTCCATCATGCAAATGGATGCTTCTCAGTAAGGGCGCTGGATTCGTTCAAGGATATAAATTAGAAACTAACTCATAACAGCATGCTATGGAACTAAATTTTAAGCAATTCAGAATTCCCACGGGGATTGACATGAAGATATATCGAACAGGTGACGCACGCGAAAGCGTTGCCAATATGATATATCTGAACGTTAATGGGATACGTGCTCACGCTCTCGCGCTCAAAATCTATCAGAGCGAAGGCTTGACAGATTATTCTGATGACGAAATAAATGTCATCAGAGAAGCCTCTAATAAGTACGCTACGCCAGCATTTATCGATGGCTTGAACATACAGCTTAATCAACATTAAATCATGGCACTATCACAAGCAGAAATAAAACAGATACTCGATGCCATTAAAGCCGAGAGCCAAGACGTAACTGCACTCGACGTGGCAACGTCTCTCAATAATATCACGAGCCTACCGGCTATACAGGCGGCGAAGATGGTTCTCGCGCCTTTGGCGTTACTATCTAAACCTGCGCAAGACGCAGCGGCAATAGCCAATAACGCAGCGGCTTCTGCGAATACCGCGGCCTCAAATGCCAATACGGCAGCAACGAATGCCAATGCGATGGCGACATCACTTGAAACATATGGCACTGATGTCGCTGCCATTAGAGCGGCAATTACATCACTACGAGATGACCTCACACGTGTTGAGGCCGACCTCAACGCACTCGATCACGACAATGCCACCGAGGCCATCGAGAGCTTTCGCGAAATCCTCGCATTCCTCGATGGATGCAAGGACGATGAAACCCTCCTGGCAAAGCTCACCGAGATAAAGGCTCTCATCACCGCCGAGGCCGCCGACCGCCAGAGCGCCATCGCCCAGGCTCTCAATACCGCGCAGGTCGCCGATGCAGAGCTCCAGGAGCAAATCGCCGGGCATGGCCGCGAGTTCCACTATCTGCCCGACAACTTCGCCACGGAGAAGGCGCTGTTTACTGCCGCCGGTACCTACACTATCGGCACCCAGCCCATCAAGCCGGGCGCGTTGCTGCTGGGGTGCGTGGATGAATGCTGGGGTGTGTACCAGTACGTGTATTTTGATGACGAGTCCGAGGTTTCGGCGCAATCCGAGGAGGCCGTGCAGGCGGTTCCGGCATCGGCTCCGACCATAGCTCCCCCGGCAGTAAAGCATGATGCCAAAATCGCCAATCCCGAGCACTGGGTGCGTCTGGCAACCATCGATGAGGTGAACGCTGCGCTTGATGCTCTCAATATTTACAATTTTGGGACACTTGAATTGGACTTTACGAGCGACAATTGGTTTACCATCATTCCGCAAGATGATATTTGCCCCCAGGCAGACGGTATTTTTGCGGCCTGGGAGGCAGGCAAAAAAATTGTAGGCCGGTTTGTGGTGACTAAGCGAGTGCAGCAGGGCATGAGCAGTTCGATGGTTACGCAGCCGTTCGATTCGTTTACCATCGATTATGGCGGTGAGGATAGCCATACGCATAACCCTTCCTTGCGATTCCACTGTGTTTCGGTCGATACTTCTGATTCCAATATCAGAGTACGAAGTGTTCGAATCTATTTCTCGAAATACAACGAAGGGGAAGGCTTTAAATATATGTATGGAGCCTCGTCGATGTCGCAGATTGACATTCCTTCGAGTATGAATTTCAATGACTGGAGTACTCGCTTAACGGCTCTTGAGACAAAAGCTCCTACTGTTGAAATAACCGATGATGATATAGTCGCACTCCTCCCTTCTGTGGAATCCGGTATATCTACACTTGAACTGGATGAAGAACAGACGGTAGCTATCAATGCTGTCAATGCCGCCCCTGTGAATGAGAAGTTCGAGCAGTTCCGTACGCAACTGGCGCGTGAACTTGAGCGAGGTCGCAAAAGAATGAAGTTTAATAAACCCGAAAATACAACCGACAATGGCATCGAGCAATAAGAAATATCTTGGCCAGAAGGGCACCGAAGCCTTGGCGCATGGCGTCGACATCATCACTCCGAGGACATGGGTTCTTCCAGCCCCGGCATCAGAAGCCGATACGGTAATATCGGATGATGGTATGGATTATATGAGCTACGTATATCCCACGCCAGAGTCTTTCAAAGAGTCTATCCCTCAAATCAAAATTGGTGACAAGCTGGACATCGGACAATTCTTAGGTGGTTCAATTCCGGCGATTGTTCCAATTGTCGCTGATTGGGGAAGAAGAAATGAGATAATAGTACCCTGGAGCGTTGGTGACTCAAAAGGCTGGGTTGCCATCAGTGAGGAGCAAATCGGATTCGTGTTTGAGTATGGAGGTGATAGCTGGGGAATGTCTCTTCGCGGAGATAAGGTTTATCCTGTGTGGGGCGATGGGGGAGAAAATCCAAATGGCTCCGGTCCTCTTTGCCCTAATTGGGTAGTAAGTGAGGATCTTGACTGTTTCACTTTTAAAGATAAAATCAATATAGCACTGAAGTCGACTGAAGGTGTGCATGATGTTGCCGATTTACACAAGAACTGGATGTATGGGCGTCTGCTAAGCAAATCAGCAATCGAAGGAAGCGATGAAACCTATGGTGTTGTCGTAGGTGTGGCCAAGATTGCAACTCCTGGCTCTGACACAGAGACAAAGATTGTGCCGGGTATATTCATGCTTAGCCATAAGTCGAGTTATGGATCACAGACCCGCGTGACGTTCTACCCGCTGATAAACATGTGGCAAGACCTCTACGCGATGAAGCAGACGACAGATTCTGCCCCAACCACCGAAATGACAGCTGAAGATATTGCTCCTCTACTGCCTCAGGATGAATCCCAGATTGCCACGCTGGAGCTCGATGCCGAGGACGACGTAGCCGGTGCGGATAAGCCAAGTACTTGCGAGGCGCTGGAGCGATTCCGTGCTCGCTACCGTGAAATGCGAGAGTACTCTATTTTTAAAAAGAAAACAAACCAATAAAACTCAATTTATATGGCTAATAAAAAGTATGTCGGCCCGGCGGTCGCCGAGGCAATTGCCGGGGCGGTGTCTGCATGCGACGCTAAAATTAAGGATTCTTCGCCAAAAGTTTGGGAGCTTTTTCCCGGCAACATTGACGAGGTGACGTCCGAATCGCCCTCAGGGGCGATTACTATGATGTCGTTCCCTACACCTGCGGACTTGTTAGAACATATCGCCGAAATCAAGGAAGGAGATGTGATTGATATAACGAAACTCCTCGGCTATGGCAACCAGAATGGAGAGTATTTCCGTTTGCAGGTGACATCCACGAATCTCGAAATTACAGGTGATCCCATTCCGAATCGCTATGCCGCTATAGCCAGCACGATTCAAGGAGGAATGGCCTTGAGCGCAATCATAGATGTAGAGACCTGCGGCATCGCGATGGTTACGCTCGCAGACACTTCGACTGTGGATGCCTCCCTTGGCGGTTCTGGCTGGAACTCCGGGCCAATACCCAACTGGGGAGATGCTGGCGGCTACTGGAATATTAACGACATGCAACAACTCCAGCTTGGCAAAAGATTCCATTCGGCGTTAACGCCTTCTGGAGTATCATCTTCGGCCACTGGCGACCCGGTAAAGGACGCCAGCGGGAATTATGTCGACGGTATCGTGGTCGGTAAGGGCAAGACTGAAGATTCGGAATATTGCGTAGTACTCGGTGCGGCCAAATTCAAAACTGACAACAACGCTGGAACAATGACCGCTCCTGGAATTTTCTACGTCACGCAAAAAAACAAAACTCTCTCTACAACTCCTGGCAAGGTACGATTCTTCCCACTGCTGAATATGTGGAAGGAGATTAAGGAATTACAAACCACCGTTAACGCCCTCAATCCTGGTGAATGGTTTATCGGCCCGGAAAAACCGGAGTTGATAAAAACGACTAAAATTAGGTCTAAAAATCTGGTACATTATGAATACCTGCTTTCAGAAACTCTGACCGCAGAAATGGTTGAGAATTGCTGGAAAGGGCATACCTTGGTGCTTGATGGATTTCCTTATAATCAGGAGGTTCTTAATGAAAGAGAGTTCTTTGTCCGCGATTTTCTGCACGATGAAAACGAGCAAATATGTGGGTTCATCGCTGAATCGAATCTGACATATCTGAATTGCCACCTCACAGTTGATTACTCTGGACTGGTCAAGATTGATTACTATCCAGCAATAGAGGAAAGATCTGCATCCTTGCGTAGAGAAGCCTCAGATGCAAATGCAAAACCTGCGCGTGTGATTGTTGGGCGCATTCCTAAAATTGGTCATACTACTACTCATAACTATTATTTAACATATCGGACCGGTTTGGAGGATCGGCCTATAATTGTGAATCTTATTACCAATGGATTTAGGAAATGGTGTGGTGATGGGACATCCAATGCTCCTTTCTGTATTAAAGCCGTAGGTGTAAAGAGCGTGTTTTTATCCAAGTGTCATGGAACTTCTGACAGCGAAGCAACGAAAACCGGTCCGTTCAATATCAGTATTGAGGGAGATTTAGTAACTATCAGTAAGAAAGTACCAGGTATATGTTATTATGCCCCCTATGGATTATTTGCTGAGATGTCAATTTATACACCCTCAAATAACTGTATAGGGCCAGACAGTGCGGATGGACGCGTTGTGGTCCGTTATGATGAACAACGCGGTTGGGTTGGATGTCAGCCCCCTACAAAAGGAGGTCATTTCGTTTATGATAAGTGCTTACCACCCACATACAAGGAGGTTAAGACTGCGCTGGGTTCCTCCGACCTCCATAAGTGTGACTTCCAAATCCAATTTCGTAGCAGGTCCGTGAGACCCAAAGGCGTTGCAGCCAGTGATGCGACTAAGAAATACCAATTCTGGTCATACAAGAAAAAAAGAGGGAGTGTTTTCCGCATTCGACGGACGTTGAATGCTTATAGCAAAAAACCTCGATATAATGATGGCGACCAAACCATTTCTTATGCTCATAGAAGTCTGTGTGCATCTGAATGGCATTATTACTCGGTCAAATGGGAAAGTCTTAACATAGATGGTATGGTAACGCACCGGGTTGTAGCTCTGCGAAGATTAGGATAAAGAAATAAGACCAGCCATAGGAGAACATGCTGTAGCATTGACGTAGCCCACGGCGGTCTTATTCAATTGCAAATATAGCAACTAATTGTTTAACCGCCAAATATCTTTATGTGTTTTTTAAGCTGAAATGATGGAGCATGGAGGTGGAGCATGGAGGTGCCTGGTGTAGTGCAAATACATGTTACACCAAGTCGCAGGGAGTATTGCCACACGCAAGCCATTCTTCTTAATAATTTAACAGATAACAGAGGCTCCCATTGTCGAAAATATCACAAGAATGCCTACGAACTATATACGCAGCCCATTCAAATACTATATTAGAATGATAAAAACACAAATTTAGGGGTACGTTTTGTTTTGTAGGAATGAATCGTTTCGTTTTGTTTTTGGCACATTTCGTCTTCAGTGCGTCGCACGTTTCGTTTTGCGGATTATACTATTCAAAAATATATGGAATCGAGAAAGAATACCGCCTTTCTAAGGTTTCGAAGGTAGCGGCATTCATGTATGGGCAGGATGATATAAATATTCTTTATTCCGATGCGCTGAATAAAATCAACGGAATCGACGATGGTACATTTGATATCCTTGTCGCCAATCCGCCATATGCAGTTTCAGGCTTTTTAGAGACGTTGCCTCCGAAGGAAAGAGAAAAATTCGAGCTGTTTTCCAAGGACATAAACATTGATAAGAACAACGCAATCGAGACATTTTTTATTGAACGCGCTTCTCAGCTTCTGGCTTCCGACGGTATTGCCGCCCTTGTGTTGCCAAGTACCATTCTTACCAAAAGCGGTATCTTTGCGAAATCCAGAGAGATATTGCTGCGCGATTTTGATATTGTTGCCATATCGGAATTCGGGAATAAGACCTTCGGGAAGACATCTACGAGCACCGTTGTATTGTTCCTGAGGAGGAAAGAGCGCGTCGCTCCAGACTCAGCTCATTTCTCCAACAGGGTAAACTCATGGTTTTCAAACAATACCGGTGCTGATGCCGTCTACGAAGATGCTTACCTTGTGGAAGCATATTGTAAGCATCAGAATTACGGCGTAGAGGACTACCGCACCTTCTTATGTGGCGAAATAAATGAATCTCTTTCGCAGACCGCGATATTTCAACGGTATATCGAGGCGTTCGGCAGCAACAGCAGAAATGCCATGAAAGATGTCTGTGAAAGCGCTAAAACGGTCAGAACGAAATTTCTGGCCAAAACTAAGACGAAAGCATATAAACAGCTTGCGAAGGAAGAAAAAGAGCAGGAATTTCAGTCCGCCCTTTATAATTTTATAGCATCGATAGAAAAAGAAAAACTATATTTCTTTATACTTGCGTTTGCTGTAGACCATCCTGTAGTTGTCGTAAAGGCTCCGGCCTCTACTGCGGAGGGGCAGAAGTTCTTAGGCTACAAATGGAGCGAAAGTAAAGGCCAGGAAGGTATCAATTATCTCCACGTTATGCAGTCTTCCGACTCTCATGATGAGGAAGATGGGGAAGACGATACCATGTCGCAGATACGAGGTATCAATGGAATAGTCACGCCGTTGTTCAACCCGACGGATTTGCTTGATGATAGTAAGATCAATTCCGTAATCCGTCATTATTTCCTTGGAGAGGAACTTGATATTCCTGAGGATTTGGAGCCATATGTCTCGACGGTAAATCTGGTTGATATGATAGATTTTGGACGCCATTCCTTCTCCAAGGAGCTCCACACCGCTATCCCTAAAACAACTATTGAAAGCAGGTTCAGTCATACCCCGCTTTCAAAGATTTATTCCACTATTGGTGGTCTGTGGCGAGGCAAAAAGGGACCGTTTAAGGAAGTTCAGATTTTGAAAAATTCCAACTTCGACAATTTCGGAAACCTGAGGCTTGAGCCGTCAGTCATCCTCCCGGTGGAAGAAAAGCAATTGGAAAAACGCACTCTTGCCTCCGGAGATATAATTTTGGAGAAATCAGGAGGTAGCCAGACTCAGGCCGTAGGTCGGGTCGCTTATTTCGATTCCCATGATTCCATCTGTTCCTTCAGCAACTTCACCGTCAGGTTGAGATTGAAAGCCAGCGCACGCTTTCAGTCCCGATATGTCTTTCATCTTCTTAATAATTTCTATAATGAAGGTCACACCTTCTCGATGCAGTCCGGGATGGGCAACATTAAGAATCTGAATATGACATATTATATGTCGATTCAAATCCCAAATGCCCCCAAACCGGTGCAGGATGAGATTATTGACGGGTGTGACGACATTGATATGAAAATTAAGCAAGCTTCCGATAGGATTGACTCCTTACACTCCCGGGCGCGCCGATTGATTTCCAATATTCAAGGGCAGACCGTGACGTTAAGAGATTGTCTGGAGTTTGTCGGAGACCGTGTGCCATATTCCGAAATCTCTCCGTCGGCCTATGTCAGCACTGACAATATGCTGCAACACTGCAAAGGAGTTGAGCCTTATAAGGGAATTCCGAATATTGCATCAGTCATTTCATATCGGAAAGACGATATTCTTCTGTCCAACATCCGGCCTTATCTCCGGAAAATCTGGTTGGCTGATGTTGATGGCGGTTGCAGTCCCGACGTTCTGGTTTTACGTAATACGGATAAATCTCGGTTCGACAGCGCATTTATATATTATTCGTTGCGGCAGCAGCAATTCTTCGACCATATAATGTCGGATATTAAAGGCACGAAAATGCCTCGTGGCAAGCGCGATACAATAATAGCGTATCAGATCGTAGTTCCGGAGGAGGTGTCCATACAGAAACAAATTGCCGCATCCTTGTCTGAGATTTATCAGGAGATTGCCACTCTTGAGAGTTTCATTAAAGGAAGTTTTCATAAGAAAAAACAGATAATAGAAAGCAAACTTCTCTAAGGGCTAACATATGGATAAAGCTAACATATGGATAAATATCAGGAAATAAAGGCTGCGTTTGAACTGTTGCGTGATGAGGAATCCGCCGGTAAGATGGCGGCGTATATGCGCGGTAAATTCACGTATTACGGGATTCCCACGCCGGACCGACGGGCTGTTTATAAAGCCATGCTTGGCCGTGAAAAGAAAAATGGACTTGTCGACTGGAATTTTCTTGAGCGGTGCTGGAATGATGAGCATCGCGAGTTTCAGTATGTTGTGAAGGATTACCTCGTGGCTATGCAAAAAGTCCTTGCCTACGATGATGTAGCCACGATAGAAAGGTTTATCCGTTCAAAGCAGTGGTGGGACACAATCGACGGGCTGGACAGGGTGATTGGCAATATCGCGTTCACAGATAGCCGAATTAATGATTTGATGCTGAGGTGGTCGGAAGATGAGGACTTCTGGGTGCGCCGAATCGCCATCGATCATCAGCTCTGCAGGAAGCGTGCCACGGATGTTACTCTGCTCGAGAGGATTCTTGTCAATAATTTCGGCAGCTCTGAGTTTTTTATCAACAAAGCTATCGGCTGGAGTCTGCGGGATTACTCCAAGTCCGACCCGGAATGGGTACGCGATTTCATCGACAGACACCGGGAGAAGATGCATCCTCTCAGCATCCGGGAGGCAAAAAAATATCTCTGACGGCACCATTTATTAAAAAATCTGCATATGGAAATCAAGAACGATAGGAGAGTGGTAATCTCGGGCAGGTCAATCTGTATGGTAGTCGGCATACTGTCGGCAATCTGCGGAATATACTGGCTTGTCAAGGCGTTGTTTTGCGATGAGACCAATCTCCCCGCCATATTGTCGAGCATTGTCATAGCACTGTTTCTAACCCTGTACGCAGGAAAGCGTTAGGCCTTCCTTTTGAGCCCGGGGCAGCGGCCCAAGTTTCAGTTGCCGACGATTTTCTTAGCATATTTTGCCCTGACGATATCGTAGGCACGCTTTACAAGCCGGTAAATTTCCTGATCCGGAATATCGCCATTCAGGTCGAGCTGAATCCAGTGACGTTCATTCAGATTCAGCGGTTTGCTTACTGATGTCCGGTTCATAGTAATCTCATCGATTTCGTCGGGTGTGGATTTTACCGTCACATAAGAGAAATCGTCAATATCGACCAGACAAAACATATGGCCGAGTATATAGAATACCAGAATGGAGTCATAGCGACGGGCAAACTTCCCGAATGGGGTCTTTTCCGTGACGCCGTCCATCCCCAGGCAATATTCCCTGAAATCCTCGATATTCATTGAAGTCATTTAAACTTTTCCTTCGAAAAGAATCTGAGACTGTTTTTGAGCGGATTTAACCCGAAATTGAGGGAGCGATGCGGGCATCGTGGCCGAAAATGAGGGCGAAATCAGCCAAAAGAGGCCAAATTCTTGAAAAAACATACCTTGTGAAGCCATTTGAAGAAAAAGGTTAAATGACTTCATCCTCCAATTATTTGAAGCTCTTGGTGCGACCGAAGAGGATGCCGCTTTTCACCTGCTTGCGATAGCAGAGGTAGAATTTGGTGCAGAAGGCGGTTATCACAATGGCCGATGCCAGGCTCCATCATTCCGCCGACCCATCAATCACACGGACTGTCCTATCGATGATACAGCCTATTGATAAGATAGATAGCGTCAGCCAGATATTCCGTTTTACTCTATTGCTTAACATTTGATTTCTTTAATATTAGGATTGATTTCGATAAGTCGCGTTATGAATTTATCGCGATGGGCAGGCGATATTTCCAATGGCGCATAACTCTTCCATACCGAACGATCAATGAAACTTATGGAGACACGTAGATGCGACATTCCGGCCGTGGCGAGATAGCCGGTTGTTTTCCTTACATCCTTTATGTTTGAAATCGGAAGGCGTGTCGGTCTGAAGAACTGATATACTACCAGATCGTTGCCGTCGATTTCATACCAGCAGCCAAACATAAGCCAAGCGTACAGCAGCGTCATCGCTCCGCTCACAAAAGTCACATACCACCAGGACATCCCTATGGCGGAAAACCATATGATGGCAAGAAAGCCGCCCGTTACAAGCCATACCCACCAGTCGATTTTAGATCGGAATACGGTCTTCATACTTAATGAAATAAATCCTTTTGAGTGTGAGACGAAATATCACCCGCAAAGCGCGGATAATATGAATTAGTATCATCCGTTTGCTCTGCAGCGTGTGAAGTTACGAAAAAATTCGGACAATATTTAAATATTATCTTGCATGATGACCGGATGCCGGTTCGCCTGGATACCACCATCCGTAGCCGTGGTCTATAGCCGGCTGCCCGTCGTCGGGGTATTCATAGCGCTCATCGTAGCGGAATTGGGAAATCCTGTCCATCCAGAGCGGAATTTCACCACCTATGCGGTTGCCGAAACACCATAGAATTGCCAGACGGTTATTTTCCTCGATTTTAAGGCTCTCGAGGCCGTTGTTGAAGCAGCTTACCACGCTGAGAAAAGGCGCTCCCATCAGATCAAGCGACTTGATGCGGTTGTCGTAGCACCACAGATCCCTGAACTTTCTGCGGTGGGGAATGTCAAGACGCATGAGGCTGTTGGCCGAACATTGTAGTTCCTGAAGCTCCACGCAGTGTTCCAGATCGATTGCGGTAAGGCTGTTGTTCTCGCAGCCTAATTCTATGAGGGTCGTGCACCATCCGACCGATATGTCGGTCAGCATGTTGTAGCCGACATAGAGGCGTCGGAGCGACAGGCAGCCTTCCACATTGATTTTCGTCAGGGAATTGCTGATGAAATATGCCTCCTCAAGCAGAGGGCAATCGCTGAGGTCAACCTCCGTCAGTTCGTTTTTCGATGCTCGGATGCTCACGAGCGCCTTGCAGCCGGAGAGGTCGAGTTTACCTTTCATATAGTGTTCGCCGAGAATCAGCTCAAGGCGCCCGTCCTTATATTTAATCTCGCTGCCCCATTGGTCGATAGGAAGGTCAGAACACCATTTGCCCCGGAACCGCCAGTTGGGACCGTCGGTGTCATGGAAGAGCCGGACCAGATATTCGCGCACCTCATCTTCGCCCGGCAGTTCCACCCCGAGCCCCGGCTGCCTCACCGTTACCTCCGCCGATGCCCGGCCGGCCGTTATTATGAATGTTACTTCCCTGGCGTCGGCCGAGGTATTCGGGTGCATGGTGAAAACCACTCCGCAAGCATCCGAAGCGCTCCCTTTTTCGGCGTTTAGCGTGCCGTACGTCGCCTTCCGGTCGTCAGCGTAGCGTATTGTCCAGGCGGTGTTGGCCCTGAAGCGTAGCTCGACGTCGCCGCCTCCGGCATCCGCAGTAATGCTCCTGGCCACGGGAACGACTGTATCAGGCTCTTTAGGTGCCGGAATGTCTTCGGCCGAGGGTGTACACGCCGCAAGAATCGATAGTAGCGGCAGGAAAAACCGGATGCAACGTAAGCGTTTCATTCCGACGTATGGTTGGTAAGGTATTCGTCGACGAAATCTACAAATACCTGCGGATTCTCCCTTACCTCAGTGGCATAGCCGCGGCGTGTATCCTTATCCTTCGAAGAAAATCTCTGCATTATGCTCGCCGATAGTTCCGGATTGGTCTTTTTAACATCGGATGCGAGAGCTCCGGGATTGAATTCTCCCTTATGGCACCCGTTTTGAAGCGGGTTGCTGAAAAACCATACCACCTTGCCTGTATCCTTGAACCTTACATACCATACCTCGATGCGTTGGTCCATATTCATCCCGCTTA
>ERZ1673743.827-NODE-827-length-40897-cov-18.082954_pt1 | contig 40897 bp, 37 predicted proteins | sample MGYA00580197_ERZ1673743 | MGnify/ENA primary metagenome ERZ1673743 (study PRJEB41218, sample SAMN15661795) | gut metagenome | host: Homo sapiens | place: Canada: London | collected 2015-08-20/2019-03-30 | study: EMG produced TPA metagenomics assembly of...
AGAGCACCTGACTCATAATCAGGGAGTCCTTGGTTCAAGCCCAAGTGGGACCACCTCTTAAAAATCAAGCAGTTACGAAACGAATCGTAGCTGCTTTTTCTTTTATCTTGAACACAAATCTGAACACAACTCGGCTCCAACTCGCTTCAGCCGCCCATGGCAGCCCCCTGTGTTCACATTCCTGTGTTCAAATTTTGTGTTCAACCCATAGCTGAGGAAAAGAAAATAATAAGAGAGAAGTTTTTTCTTTTGCCCAGCTCAATATATAGGTTTAGGTTTATCCGGGCATATATAGAGCCCGAACCAAACCAAAATGATATCGACTAAAGTCGGCTATATTTCGCTCTAATAATATTTTTCTGAAATTCCATGCAGTCTTTTTGCCAATTTCTCATCTATTATTAGTATATTTAAATCAATGGACACAGTACAACTTGTCAAGCAATGTCAATCAGGAGATAGAGAAGCCTTCGGGATTCTTTATCAGACCTACCTTGCACCTATGCGTGAGGTAGTGGCATACTATATTCATAACATTGACATTGAACAGGATGTGCTCCATGACGGCTTTTTAATTGCCTTTACTGCAATAGGCTCATTGGAGAATGGTGCAAAAATAGAAGCATGGCTTACCACCATTATGAGAAACTTGTCGCTCCAATATCTGAAAGATGAATCAAGCCATGTTTCTGTTCCTATGTCAGATATTGCAATAGATGATATCAGTACAACCTCAGATGAAGTACATGAGCTGACATGGGAAGAATTGGACAAGATAATAGACAAACTGCCAGAAGGCTACGGTAAAGTCTTTCGTCTTGCCGTGCTGGATGGACTCTCTCATAAAGAGATTGGCGAACTGCTTGGAATCGCTCCACATTCTTCATCCTCGCAACTCTCTCACGCAAAAGCAATGTTGCGCCGCATGATTAAGGAATACCGTATGGAGATGGGATTACTTTCCTTACTTGCTGTTATTGCGATTATATGGCATTTTATTCCAAAACACGAGGAGGTGAAACCGTCCGATTCCGTCATAAGCAGCAATGACGACAACAATCACAAAATTTTGCCGGACACAGCCACAGTCATTGATGATTCTGACAGTATCGAAGTCAGCAAAAAAACGATTTATGAGGTTCTGCGAAATCAAAAAGCGCAGGAATCGGAACTTGTCACCGAAGTCGTAGTTAAGAATGACACCATACCTTCTGCCTCAAAGGACAGTATAACTGAAGATGATAAACAGAATGTTATCAGGTTGAAAGACTGGGATTATCCGATAGCAGAGCAAAAGACTCCAGTTCAACAACATACTTCAAACCCCGATTGGAGTCTGTCATTGGCATATTCCGGCATCGCAGGGCAGAATAATGACAATAGATATCGAATTCCAGACCCCAACGCACCAGATCTTCCTTCAGGAGAGCCTGACGCTGAAATAGAAGTCAGCGAGAAATCGCATCACAAAATGCCGGTAATTATAGATCTGTCGCTCAACAAGGCTCTGACATCGCGTTGGAGCATTGAGACCGGAGTGCGTTATTCATTCATGGAATCTGACTTCCTCTCTGAGAGCAAACTTTGGGAACAGCGTGTGAATCAGCAGATACACTATATTGGTGTGCCGTTGAAAGTCAATTACCTCATTTATTCTGTGGGAGGATTCTCTTTGTATGGTCATGGAGGCGGTGCATTGGATATTCCGGTGAGCGGGCAACAGTCTGTCTGGAAGTCCTCTATTGATATGCCGACGCCACAAACTGATAAATTCAATATACATACCCCGTTGCAATTGTCGGTTGAAGGTGGTCTTGGAATACAGTATCATTTTACACCGTCGTTCAGCATATTCGCTGAGCCGTCGCTTCATTACTATTTCAATCCCGGTGGTGAAATCAAAACAATCAGGCAAGAAAAGCCTTTTGAAATCTCCATACCTGTTGGTTTGAGATTTAAGTGGTAGAGAATTTTAATCTCAGCTATATCATGCAGTCTTTAGCCGTTGTGTGCATCTATATGGTAAAACATATCCAAATAACAGCATGATGACTGAAAATAAAAACTCTCTGATTAGACAGCTGTCCATATTCATTGTGGCACTGCTCCTTATGTCATGCACTGAGGACAGTCTGGCTAATGAACCCGAACCACAGAGTCCGAACACGGTTTCCGGCACTATACCGGCATTATACATCGAAACAGAGAACCACGCTCCTATAGTATCAAAGACTGAATATCTTAACGCTACATATTGGCTCGACCCTATGGGTGCGGAAGACATTACAGCTCTCGGAAGTAAAACCCAACCTCTGACAATGCAAATTCGCGGTCGCGGACATTCTTCGTGGAAAGGAGCGAAAAAGCCATATAAGATAAAACTTGATAAGAAAACAGCAGTGATGGGAATGCCCAAGAACAAACATTGGGCACTTCTGAAGCCAACCGAAAATACAGTGGCAGGTTTACAGTTGGGTAAACTCATGAATATGGCATGGACACCGAGTTTCCGTCCCGTTGAAGTCGTTTTGAACGGAGATTATATAGGGTTGTATTTCCTTACGGAAACTATCCGAATTGATGAAAACCGTGTAAACATATATGAGCAACAGGACAGGGAAACAAACCCCGCCTTGATCAAGGGTGGCTGGCTTGTCGAGGTTGACAATTATCATGATGAAGATCAGATTACTATTCCCGAATGTAGCAAGTGGAACCTGACTCTGCGATACCACTCGCCCGAAGATTTGTCCAATGCTCAGTTGCAGTGGCTCACGGATGAGTTCAAATCCATCAATGCTGCCGTCTATTCATCCGACAAGATATCGACGGAGTGGGAAAAATACATTGATGTTGAAAGCATGGCGCGGTTCTTCATATTACAGGAGGTCATGGATAATCCCGACGGATTTCACGGGAGTTTCTATCTTCACAAGGACTTGACGAACAATGCCAAATGGATAGCCGGCCCGGTATGGGATTTGGTCTGCTACAACCGCGAGAAAACCGATTACACCTTCCGAATGAAAGTCCATTACGGATTTACACCTCACTGGATAGGCGAGATTATTCAATACGACAGTTTCTGTAAAGCTGTTGAACGAGTATGGAGTGAGGTTTATCCCAATAGGTTGTCGGAGATATACAATCAAATCGACGAAATTGTATTGCCGCTTGGCAGCGCATGGGCTAATGATTGCGCACGATGGAATGAAGACCCGACTCAAACAGCGCAGCTTAGGGCAGACAGAATAAAGAACGCTCTCCGGCGCAACATTGAATGGTTTAACAATCATCTTCCAGTAAGTCGACACGCTTCCGTGCATAAGACAGTGAACGACAATCCCGATGCTCCTGTCATGGTCTATAACCTTCAAGGCATCTTTATCGAGAAATTCAAAAACGAAACAGAGGCTATTTCAGGTCTTAAAAAAGGAATATACATCATAAACCAAAGAAAATTTCGCATTGAATGATGAAACTCTTTATCAAATTGCAGGTTATAACAATCGTGCTTGTTCTGGCACTCACATCGTGTTCCAGTATAGAGGAAGTAATATCCAAGAATCCTTACCTCTCCCAAGTCACCAATACGGAATGTTTGGGCATTGCTGACACTGATGCCCCACAAAACCGAGGGAATGGTACCCACGGTTCTTTCGAGATGATAATGGACGGCACCACGGCACAATGCAGATTCATGTCTCTTGAATATCCTTGTGATTTCGAGAAAGTAAATATAAATATTAGTTTCAATGATGGTGTACTGACTATCGTTGAGTATCCATCTTCGGATGAGGCTGATTGCCGTTGCGAAACCGATGCGACATTTATTATCAACGACTTACCTGATACAGATTTTATGTTGAAGATATATCACGGTGATACAAAGGGTAATTTCAATATAGCGGCACCCAAATTCAGTGGTCGAGTCAGAGTTAAGGATGGCTCATTTTCGACACCATATTGCTGTAATGGTGTATCCGATGTCATCGAAGATGTAGGACAGCTAATCGTTTATGTTGCCCATGATGATTCAGAAATTGTCGAGATTGATTACTCCGATTATCATATCACACTTACGCCGGAATGTGGAATGGGATGGTTTACCCCAAAATATTCAGATGTATCATGGCCGATTGATGTAAAGGTCGGAACATATACCATAGGTATGGCCTCACCTCTTATCTCGGAGACAGCAACAACCGAAACCTATTACTTAGGAGAAGTGAAAAATGTCAAGATAGACAAAGATATAACTACCCAAATTACCGTCAATGTAAAATTGACCGAATTTCAAAAAGCTATGAACCCACTATAAAATCGGCTGAGAAACATAGCGAATACGCCCCGACAAGAGAGATTTTCTTGCCGAGGCGTCGGTTGATGCTAGAGACTTGTTTCTCAGCGGCGTTGGGATTAGTGTAGTTTGGGCCCTTGTCGGCGGCGTTTGGCTTTTTGTTCTTCACGATAACGGTGAAGGGCCTCTTCTATGGTAAGTCCGGGATGGCGGCTCAGCCATAGTTTGAAATCGTCGGGTAAAGCACTCACATTAGTGAACCCTTCTTGCGGTTGTGTGGTTCCTGCGGCTGAAACATGGGATAACCGGGGGCTATAGTTTTGCGACTTGGATGCGGTTTGTCCGGCTAAGTCAGGATTCGATGAATAGATTCCCGGGGTCATGCGCTGTAGGTTGAATTTTATCCACACAGTAGGCATAGCTCCATGACATCCGTCAACTCGGATAGCTTTCCCGGCAACATAAAGTCACTTCTTTTTCGCAAGCTCAATAGCTTCTTTGCCAGTCATGTGTTCGATGTCAAGTCGGAGAACGAGCATATGATGCAGCCCTTTTTCTAACTCTTTCTGTAGTCCGGCTTCATCGCCGGGATTGTATCTGGCACCTAATAGAGAGGCTGCATACATTCTCTCATCATCTGATTCGATGATGTGGATTCTACCAAAAGCTATGACGCTTCGGAAATAGGTTGTAAATTCAGACGGATGAATATCATCGGTCGCTATGACACAGAATGACGCTTTGTCATGTTGCCTTACGGCATCGACTTTATGGCCCGTTTCAGCACTATGGAAATATATCTTGCCGTCAGCATAAACATAACTCATCGGAAGGGCATAAGGATAACCGTTATCTCCGAGTAAGGCGAGTGTGCCGGATGTCCCCGTTGACAATATGGCATCGCATTCTGATTTTGTGAGTTGTTGGCGAAAACGCCGCATTTTACGAAATTCCATGGCTTATGATACAATTTTAAGTCCGATAATTGATGATATAAGCGTAAATATGAAAAACAAACGCCAAAAGGTTGCCGGTTCGTGGAAAAAGAGAATGCCGACCAAAACAGTTCCGACAGCTCCAATACCGGTCCATACTGCATAGGCAGTGCCAATCGGCAGGTTTTGCGTGGCTTTTGCCAACAGTCCCATACTTAAAATTGTAAACCCAAGGAAACCGGCAATCCAGCCCCACCATGCGGGACCATCAACGGATTTTGCCCTTCCGAGGCAGTAAGTAAAGCCGATCTCGCAGAAGCCGGCTACAATTAGAGTTATCCAATTCATAACTGAATCCGAACCTATTTGAGGGCTGCAAGTAATCGACTTGTCGTTTGCGCAAGCAAAAATTCTCGGCGACTCCTTCCAAGGTATTGCAAAATTAGTAAAAATCGGTTGAATTCAAGCTTTCCTATCAAAAAAAGATTGGTTTACCTATTAATATGCCGTAGTGTGATATTTTTTCATAAATTTGTACTTAAACTATATTTGTTGGACTTCTTTTATGAAAAAGAATATTACCTTTATATTGGCTTTTTTTATTGTGTGGGCTTTTATGGCTCTCATGTGCTACTTACTCAACCTGTTATTTGGCCGGAATTGGTTTGCCGGTGATTGGCATGAATACGTCATCATAGGTTTTGCGGGCGCTATGGCCGGTATATTTGGACCGATATTGGCAGCATGGATTGGTAAGTTCTTCAAAAAATGAGGTGCTTAGTGTTGAATAAATATTGAAGACAGTAGTCTTTTTGATAAGTCTGGTCAGCTCAGGGAAGGTTAAATCAATGGCGCGGCCGGTGAGGTCGCGCCATTGATGTTGGGGCTCTTCAGGCGGATGCGCCGTAGCGCGTCCCTACAGGCGGGGTCAGTGGATGATGTCGTGCCCGGTCATTTCCTTGGGCTGAGGGAGGCCCATGATATGGAGGATGGAGGGGGCGACGTCGGCGAGGATGCCGTTGTCGGTGCTGGCGGCCTTGTTGTCGGTGACGTATACGAAGGGCACGGGGTTGAGGGAGTGGGCGGTGTTGGGGGTGCCGTCGGCATTCTCGGCATGGTCGGCGTTGCCGTGGTCGGCGATGATGATCACTTCATAGTCGCCGGTTGCTTTGGCGGTCTCGACTACGTCGCGGAGGCAGTTGTCGAGTGTCTCGACGGCCTTCTGGATGGCTGAGTATACGCCTGTGTGGCCGACCATGTCGCCGTTGGCGAAGTTGACGACGATGAAGTCGTACTTGTCATCCCTGATGGCGTCGTCGAGCTTGTCCTTGACTTCGTAGGCGCTCATTTCGGGCTTGAGGTCGTATGTGGCAACCTTGGGTGAGGGGACGAGGATGCGGTCCTCGCCTGGGAAGGGCTGCTCGCGGCCGCCGTTGAAGAAGAAGGTGACGTGGGCGTACTTTTCGGTTTCGGCGATGTGGAGCTGTTTCTTGCCGAGGTTAGAGAGGTATTCGGCGAGTGTGTTGCTGACGTCTTCCTTGTCGAAGATGATGTGGACGCCCTTGAACGATGAGTCGTAGGGGGTCATGCAGTAATACTGGAGGCCGGGGATGGTGTGCATGCCTTCGTCGGGCATATCGTGCTGGGTGAGGACTACAGTGAGCTCCTTGGCTCGGTCGTTGCGGTAGTTGAAGAAGATGACAACGTCGCCTTCCTTGATGGTTCCGTCGACGGCTGCGTTGTTGATGGGTTTGATGAATTCGTCGGTGACGCCGTTGTCGTAGCTTTCCTGCATGGCCTTGACCATGTCGGTGGCCTGTTCGCCCTTGCCTTCGACGAGGAGGTCATAGGCGACCTTGACGCGCTCCCAGCGCTTGTCGCGGTCCATGGCGTAGTAGCGGCCGATGATGGATGCGATCTGTCCGGCGGAGTTCTTGCAGTGATCCTGAAGTTGCTCGATGAATCCCTTGCCGCTGCGCGGGTCGGTGTCGCGGCCGTCCATGAAGCAGTGGAGATATACGTTTTTGAGATCGTACTTTTTGGCGATGTCGCAGAGGGCGAATACGTGGTCGAGCGACGAATGCACTCCGCCGGTCGATGTGAGCCCCATGAGGTGGAGACCCTTGCCGGTGCGTGCGGCGTACTCGTATGCGGCTTTGATCTGCGGATTGTCGAGGATGGCGCCCGAAGCTATGGCCTTGTTGATCTTGACGAGGTCCTGATATACGATGCGGCCGGCGCCGATGTTGAGGTGGCCGACCTCCGAGTTGCCCATCTGTCCGTCGGGCAGGCCGACGTTTTCGCCAGAAGCCTGGAGTTCGGAATGGGGATATGTCTTGAGAAGGTAGTCCCAGTAGGGGGTGGGAGTGTTGTAAATGGCATCGTCGTGCTTGTGGTCGCCGATGCCCCATCCGTCGAGGATGATCAGAAGAGCTTTTTTAGCCATTGTAGTTCAATGTTTTATATTGTTATTTGAATTATCGGTATCGCGCAGCCGCTCGTCGCGCAGCCTGTCGCGCCTGCGTAGGAAGAAATACAGGGCCACAATGACGGCTAATGTTATAACAACCGTGGCGGCATATTGTGCGGGGGAAGTCTGTCCGGAGCGCAGGCCGTCGAGTCCGAGGCAGGCCATCACGCCAAGGTATGCGAGGAGGATGGCCGGGACGAGGATGTGTCGCTTAATGTGTCTCATCTTTGTGTGAGGGAATCTGTCCGTTGCAGTTGAGTATGGAGCGGTCGACGATGTAGGGCGAACCGTCGGGATCGAAGGCGCCCGACCGCAGCCGGCGGTAGAGCTTCAGGCAGGCCCAGGCGTCGATGGCGGCATAGGTCTGCTGGGCGTCGGTGAGGCGTTCGGCTTCCCAGTTGGTGAGCCGCTGAGTCTTGGAGATGCGTTCGCCGAAAATGATGGCGTAGATCTTCTGTAACGAGATGTCGCTGATGTTGAAATATTTGACGTATTCCTGCAGGTCGATGAAACCCTGGGGATCAAGTTCGGGCGATACACGGCGCATGACGGAGAAGTCGTCGTGGACGGAAAGGCCGATCTTGATGATTTCCGGATTTTCGAGGAAGCGGCGCAGGCCGTCGGATATGCCGAGGATGTTGAGTCGGAAGAGGAAGCAATGGTCGTCGGTTGAGAGCTGCATCAGCGCCACGTTGTGGAGCCGTCCGCGGTGGAAAGAGGGGCGGGTCTCGGTGTCGAATCCGACGACACGTGCTCTCGAGAGCTCGCGCAGGGCCACGCGGGCCATGGCGGGAGTGTCGACCACGGTAATACCGCCGTCGAAACTTACCGGGGGCATCCCGCTCACGGTATCTTTGCTGATGGCGATGGTTTGCGTTTGCGTGTTCATGTTTTGACGATAGCGTTTTTTCCGACAGCAAAGTTACACAAAAAACTGCGATTATGCGCAAGACGACTGTGCCGCAGGAGCACATAATTAACATTATTATATAAAAAGGATGAAAAATAGTCCGAAAAAGGCTGTTGTTCTAAAAAAATGCCCTAACTTTGAAAATTCAAAAGACCGACTGAACCAACGGGCCTCTGATTCGGTTAAGAAAAATGAACCGAAGAAAGATTCATCACATCGTGAAAGCAAAAGACATCATAAAAAAGACAGTAAAAATCGCCGCCTGGACGCTGATGGCGGCGCTGCTGCTTGTCTGCGCCGCGCTAACTCTGCTGTATTCGCCATGGAGCCAGGATCTTCTGTGCCGCTATATAAACGCCACTATGTCGGAAGGCGACATGCGGGTGTCGGTTGAGAGTTTCAGGCTGCATTTTCCGCTTGACATAGAGGCGCAAGGCGTGCGGCTCGAGATGCCCGGTCCACAGACCATCGAGGCCGCCCGCCTGACGGCGTCGGTGAAGCTGCTTCCGCTGCTTGAGGGGCGTGCCGACATATCCGGCGCCACTCTCGGAGGAGCCCGGCTGAGCATCGGTGCGCCTGACTCGGCGATGTACATGGACATCAACGCCGACTCGATAGCGCTGACGGATGCGGCCGTAGCGCTGAAAACGATGAATATAGAGGTCAACGACGGTCTCATAGCCCGCGGCGGTGTGTCGCTGGACCTGAATCCGGTGCCTGCGGCTACCGACACAGCGACTGCCGAACCGTCGGAGATGAAAATCTGTATAAGGCGGATGCGGCTGACTGATTTCGCCTATCGGATGCGCATGCTGCCGACGATTGACTCGCTCGGGGCGAAAATCCCCGAGGGCGTGATGTGCGGCGGCTTGATCGACATGAAGTCGCAGACGATTAGGGTAGGCTCGTTCACGGGCGCCGGCCTGCAAGTGTCGTACATAGCGCCCGACTCGGCCACGGTGGCTGCCACGGCGGAGATTCCGGCGTCGGAAACGACCTCCGCGCCGTGGACTGTGCGGCTTGATACGGTAGGTTTCTCTGATTGCCGGGCGCTGTACACCACCCGCGGGGTTACCCCCGTGCCTGGCCTTGATTTCGGCTACATAGAGGCCGACTCGCTGACGCTGGGGGTCAGCCGGTTCTATAACCGCGCCGAGCAGGTGCGTGTGCCGCTGACGTTGAGCGGGACCGAACGCTGTGGCGTGAGACTGAATGCCACGGGCACTCTCGATATCGATTCCGTCGGGACGGGCTTCCGTGACTTCGTGATCACGACGGCCAATCAGACGGATCTGAGAGTGTCGGGTCTCCTGGGGATGGGCGACATGACGACCGACCCTGCGACGGTGCTGAGCCTCGACGCCGACGGCTATGTGTCGACGGCCGATCTGCGGCTGATGTTCCCTGCCGCGGTGCCCTTCCTTGCCGGTCTGCCGCCGGGCGCCCGCCTGTATGCCGAAGCCGACATCAAGGGCACGGCCGGCGACCTGGCGGTGGACAACCTTGCCCTGGCTGTCAACGGCTGCGTGAAGCTGAAGGCCAAGGGCAACCTGCAGAACGTATTTGATCCGGCCCGGATGGGCGGGAACCTGACGCTGTCGGGCGCCCTGATCGACCTCAATCCCATCAAGAACTCGATCCTCGAGCCGGCCACGGCGCGCGAGGTCAACATACCGTACACGACGCTTGACGGCGCCGTGACGATGCGCGGAGGCACCTTCGACGGACGCCTGCGGGCCGTCACCGGCAAGGGCAACATCAGCCTCAAGGGGCGCTGGAACGGTACCGCCGAGGCATACGCCGTGGATCTGACGACGGACCGCTTTCCTGTGAACGCCTTTATGCCGAACTTAGGTGCCGGGTCCGTCACGGCCAGTCTCGACGCCACGGGCCGGGGTCTCGACTTCTTCTCGCCGAAAACTATGCTTGACGCCACACTCGACGTGAAGGATGCAGAATACCGGGGCCACAGCTACGGCGGCGTTAGCGGGCACGTGAGCCTGGAGGGAGGAATGGCCGACATCAATGTCGAGTCGACCGACCCCGACGCGCTGTTCGGCCTGACCGCTACGGGCAATCTTGACGGGGCGACGTACGCCTGGGAGGCCGACCTGAGCGGTGTACACGCCGATCTGAAAGCGCTGGGGCTGTCGCCGACACAGACTACGGTCGACGGCCACCTCTCGGCCGAAGCCAGCGTGACTCCGCGCGAGGGCGTCATCGCCGCCCGGCTTGTGGTGCACGACCTTACGTACACCGACTCTATTGGCCACATAGACCTGAACAACATCACGGCGCGGCTCAACGCCGACGACTCGACCACAAACCTGTCGGTACACAATCGCGACCTCTACGCCTTCCTCAGCTCCGACGCACCGCTTGACACGATAATGGCCCGGATGGCGCGGCTTACACCCGTGATCGATGACGAGATAGCCCGGCGGACGGTCGACATAGAACGCCTGCAGCGGACACTGCCGCCGTTCGTGCTCGACGTGAACGCCGGTCCGAACAACTTCATCACCGATATCATGGGCGAGACAAAAACGGGCTTCAGCTCCATGTCGATGACGGCGGCCAACGATTCGTCGCTGTCGTTCAACGCCAGAGTGCTCGAATTCAAGACCGAGACGATGCGACTCGACACGATCGGGCTTGACATAGCGCAGTACGGCCCGCGTATGGTACTCGCGGCCAAGGTCGACAACCGGCCCGGCACGTTCGACGAATGGGCGCACGTGCGGCTTGACGGCTATATGGCCGACAACCGCCTGGGCATGACCGTGACACAGCAGAACATAGCCGGAAAGACGGGCTACGACGTCGGACTCGACGTGCGCCTGAATGACTCGACGCTGGTGCTGTCTGTTGATCCGACCGACCCGACGATCGCTTACCAGCCGTGGACCGTCAACGAGGATAACTACATAAAATGGTCGTTCGCGCACAAGCACATCGACGCCAATCTGCACATGCACGGCGCCGGATCGTCGCTGGCCATATATACCAACCACATCGAGGGTCAGGACGACCACCAGGAAGAACTCGTAGTGGACATATCGGACATCAAAATCGCCGACTGGATCAAGCTGAATCCTTTCGCACCGCCGATGGACGGCCTGCTGAGCGCCAACCTGAAAGTGTCGGCCGAAGGAAAGGACATCAACGGCGCGGGCACCGTGTCGCTGACCGATTTCATGTACGACAGGCAGCGCGTGGGCACGATCGGCGCCGACCTGAAAGTAAGCACCGACCTGGGAGGACGCATCCGCGCGCGGGCCGATGTGTCGATCGACAGCGTGCGCACCATCACGCTGGCCGGAGCCCTGAACGACTCCACGGCCGGATCGCCGCTGGCGCTCGACTTCTCGATGATACACTTCCCGCTGACTGCCGTGAACCCCTTCCTGCCTGCCGGGGTGGCTAAACTGAGCGGTACGCTCAACGGGAGCATGGACGTCACCGGCTCGGCAGGCAAGCTCGGCCTCGACGGCTGGCTGCGCTTCGATTCGGCCGAGGTGAAGATGATAATGACCGGAACGACCTATCCGATCAGCGGGGTTGACATCCCCGTGATCGAAAATATGGTCACGTTCAAGGACTTCGCCATCAGTGGCGTGAACGGCAATCCTCTGGCGCTCAACGGCACGGTCGACCTGCACGAAGTGACATCGCCTGCGGTCGAGCTGAACCTGACGGCCGACAATTTCCTGATCTGCGACACTAAGAAAGCCACGCGGGGCGCCTCGGTCTACGGCCGCGGCCTGATAGACCTCGACGCCTCGGTGAGCGGCAACATGAAATTCATGCGCGTGAAAGCCGCCCTGAGTGTGCTGCCCGGCACGAACATCACCTATGTGATGCCGGGTGCGGAAGCGGCGATCCAGAGCAGGTCTACGGCCGATCTGGTGAAGTTCGTCAACTTCGCCGACACGGCAGCCATGGCTGCCGCCGACTCGATCACCGACGGCGCGCTGGCCATGCTGATGCAGGCGTCGCTGACAGTCGAGAACGGCTCGACGGTGAGTGTGGATCTGTCATCGGACGGCCACAACAAGGTGCGCCTGATGCCGGAAGGGACCGTGAACATGACGATGCTGCCATTCAGCGACCCGCGCCTGACGGGGCGGATCAACATCAACAGCGGATTCGCGCGGTACACGCCGCCGTTCATGAGCGAGAAACTGTTCAACTTCCAGGAAGGATCGTACGTGGCCTTCAACGGCGACATACTCAACCCGACGCTCAACATCCATGCCGTGGACGTGATCAAGGCCAACGTGACACAGTCGGGACAGAACTCGCGACTGGTGAACTTCGACGTGTCGCTTGCGGTGACGGGTACGCTGAACGACATGAACGTGGTGTTCGACCTATCGACCGACGACGACGTGACGGTGGCCAACGAACTGCGTTCGATGAGCCCTCAGCAGCGCGCCAACCAGGCGATGAACATGCTGCTCTACAATGTGTACACGGGCCCGGGAACGACCGGCAACGCCAACCTGTCGGGCAACGCGCTATACTCGTTCCTGACCTCGCAGCTCAATTCGTGGGCCGCGCGGACGATCAAGGGAGTGGACCTGAGCTTCGGCGTCGACCAGTACGACCGGACGTTCAACGGCTCGACGTCGACGACGACGAGCTACAGCTATCAGGTGTCGAAGTCGCTGTTCAACGACCGGTTCAAGATCGTCGTCGGCGGCAACTACTCGACTGATGCGAACGCCGACGAGAACTTCTCCCAGAACCTCATCAAGGACATATCATTCGAATACTTCCTCAACGATGCGCGTACGATGTACCTGCGGCTTTTCCGGCATACGGGCTACGAGAGCATCCTGGAGGGTGAAATAACACGTACCGGCGTGGGCTTCGTCTACCGGCGTAAGCTGACCTCGCTCCGCGATCTTTTCCGCCGCGAACGGCAGGAGAATCCCGCACCGGGCACACGGCAGACAAATGAAAAGTAAGACTCTCATCCGGCTGACGGCGGCGGCACTTGCCCTTGCGGCGGCTGCCTGCTCGACGACCTCGAAGATACCCGAGGGCGAACTGCTCTACACGGGCACAGGCAAGATTAAATACGACATCGAGGGCACAGATTCGTTATACACGGTACCCGACGAGCTGAAAGAGTCGATACTGGAGGCTGTGGACGTGGCTCCGAACAACTATATAAAGCTGTTGCGGTGGCGCTATCCGTTTCCGTTGGGCCTGTGGGCCTATAACCACTGGCCAAACCCCGAAAAGGGCCTGAAGCACTGGCTCTACGAGACGTTCGCCGAAGAGCCGGTGCTGGTGTCGGACGTGCGGCCGCAGGTGCGGGCCAAGATGATCGAGCAGCTGCTCGACAACAACGGCTACTTCCGCGGGACGGCGACGTACGAGCTGGTGCATCCGCGCAACAAGCGCAAGGCCAAGGTGATGTATACCGTAACGCCGGGTCGCGCCTTCCCGCTCGACACCGTAGAATTCCCGGCCGATACGACGCATCTGCTGCGTCTGATCGACTCGATAGGGTCGCGCGACAGCTATCTGCGGGCCGGGAGCCGGTTCTCGACCGATTCGCTGAGCATAGCGCGCATGCGCATCACCAACGAGCTGCGCAACCGCGGCTACTATTTCTTCCAGCCCGATTACATCGAATATCTGGCCGACTCGATAGCGAATCCCGGCAACGTGGCCCTGCGGCTCGACCTGGCGTCGAACATACCGGCATTTGCGGCGAAACGCTACGTGACGGGCCATACGACAGTTGTCGTAAACCGCTACAAGGGCGACCAGACGCCCGACACGGTGGAGATACGGCCCGACATGACGCTCGTGCAGATGCAGCCTACGCGGCTTCGCCGGGCGCTCATACCCGAATGCGTGCGCTTCCGCAAGGGACGTGTATTCTCGGTGCGCAACATGAACCGCACACAGACCTACCTGGCGCGATTAGGCATATTCCGCGCCATCGACATCACGGCCATTCCCGACACGACGGCGGAGGAGCCGACGCTCAACGTGCTGGTGAACTGCCGCTTCGACGCGCCGCTCGAAGCGTCGATCGAAGTGAACGCTTCGTCGAAGAGCAACAGCTACATAGGACCGGGTCTGACGTTCGGAATCACCAACCGCAATATTTTCGGCGGCGGCGAGCAGCTGTCGGTGCAGCTCACGGGGGCCTATGAGTGGCAGACGGGTCGCGGGCGCCACGGCGGCATCTTCAACTCATACGAGGCCGGGCTGACGGCTTCGTTGGCATTCCCGCGGCTACTGGCGCCGCGGTTCATACCGCGCAGCCAGCGCGAACTCAACTGGACGCGTTTCCAGCTCAACGCGGATCTGCTCAACCGGCCGCACTACTTCCGCATGGCGCAGTTCAACGCCTCGGTCAACTACGACTGGCGGTGGCGCCGGCACGTGAGCAACACGTTCACGCCGCTGAAGCTGACCTACACCAAGCTGATGAACACCACGGCCGAGTTCGACTCGATCATGGTGGCCAATCCGGCGGTGGCGCAGAGCTTCCAGAGCCAGTTCATCCCGCAGATGATCTACAGCTATACATATGACAGACAGCTGAACCGGCGCAATGCCATCAACGTGCAGCTTACGCTGCAGGAAGCCGGCAACATCTTCTGGGGCATATGGCGCGCGGCCGGGGTTAAGGGCGAGAAGGAACTGTTCGGGACGCCGTTCTCGCAGTTTGTCAAAGGTCAGCTGCAGCTGGTGTGGAACCATACGGTCGGACTTGACCATCACCTGGTGGGGCGCGTGGCGGTCGGGGCTGAGCACGCCTACGGCAACTCGTCGGCGGTGCCGTATGCCGAACAGTTCTACGTCGGGGGCGCCAACTCGGTGCGCGCCTTTACGGTACGTTCGATCGGACCGGGCAGCTACAAGGCGCCGAGCGACACACCCGAGGACTACTTCGACAAGACCGGTACGTTCAAGTTCGAGGCCAACCTCGAGTACCGCTTCCCGATAGCGGGTGCGCTGCACGGGGCCGTGTTCTTCGACGCCGGCAACGTGTGGCTGCTCAAGGACGATCCGTCGCGTCCGGGCGGCACTCTGCGCGGCAAGACGTTCCTGCGCGACCTGGCCACCGGCACCGGCGCCGGCCTGCGGTTCGACATCGAGATGCTGGTCATCCGCGCCGACCTGGGTATCGGCATCCACGCGCCGTACAATACGGGCCACGGAGGCTACTACAACATGGAGTCGTTCGGCAAGTCGCTTGCCTTTCACCTGGCGATAGGGTACCCGTTCTAAAATCCTGAGAAATATGTCGCTGACAGGGATATACTTTATCTACGGGCTGTGCGTGATGTTCTACTGCATGATGGCATGGTTTTTCCTCCACAAAAACCGCGAAGTGCTGTCGCGCCTGGTGGCGGTGCTGATGATTGTGCTGGCCCTGCAGTGCGTCAAGGATCTGTTCTTTCTGTCGGCCGTCGCTGAGACGCAGAAGCATCTGTGGATGATCATGACCTGTGCCGATATGGTATCCGTGCCGCTGTACGCATTTATCCTCAGGGAGCTGTGCCGCCCGGGATCACTGACGCTGCGGTCGGCTGCCCTGCAGGAAATGCCGTTCGTGGCGCTGCCGGTGCTGTATGCCGCCACCGGCATCCCCGCCTACTACTACGCCGACGTGGCCTGGGCCGCGGTCTACGGGGTAGGCTATGCGGTGTGGGCGGTGACGGCTATACCCAAGTACCACCGGCTGCTGCGCGAGCGCTTTTCCTACGACGACAACATCAACCTGAACTGGCTGCGGTACATACTTCTGTCGTTTTTCGCTATACTGTCGCTGTGGATTCTCGACTGTCTGGTGATCGACCTCGACATAGAGTCAGTGTACCTGTGCGGGTCGCTGGTGATATGGATGTTCATCTGCTACTTCATCTACCGCCACGAATCAGTGATCGACGAGCTGAGCGACCCTGCTCCGGTCCAGGAATCGTCTCATGTAGCCGACGACAGCGCCGCCGGTCTGAGCGAGAGCATCCGCACGCTTTTCGAGCGCGACCGCATATTCCTGAATCCGCAGCTTAAACTCTCGGACGTGGCCGCGCTTACCAATTCCAACCGTACATATGTAAGCCGGTTTTTCAACAGCAGCCACGGCAAGACCTTCTTCGAATTCGTCAACGAGTATAGGGTCAATTACGCCAAGTCGCTTCTCGAGACCACGACCGGGAAACTCGAGGTCATCGCCGAGCAGTCGGGCTTCAGCTCGCGTCAGTCGTTCCACCGCGTTTTCAGCAAAATCGCCGGGTGCACCCCCGAGCAGTACCGCTCGTCAGCAAACGTCTGACTGCAAGTTCCGTTTACGATCGGTTACAGGTGTTTTTATCATTTGCTACATCGGAGAACCGCGAAAATGTATATTTCGCGACTGTAATTGTATGCAATGTTTCAGCCGCGCGGCGTAAGTGTGGCTAAATTTGCCACACCGCGCCGGTCCGGCGCCGTAAGGCATTCCCCGTAGTTTAACTTCATAATAATACCACGAAAAAAAAGAAACGACATGACGCCCTACTACGGAGTCGACGGCGAAGCCGAGGCATCATGCCGGCAGGCGCCCTGCCGCAGAACTCTTATAGTGTATATATCGTCGGTTACGATGCCGGCGGAAAGGAAGTGTTTGAAAGCAAGGAGGGCTTCATAACAGCTCAGAAGGAGGGCGACAAGGCCGTTATCAAGGCCGGGACGCCGGTGAAGTTCGATCAGCTGCAGTTCTCGCCCAAGAAGATCGAGGGGTATGGGCGGCCCGCGACGCTCAGGCTCGAAACCCGCGACTGAAAGAAATACTTTTCGGGGACTCCTTATGCTGCGGCCTGCGCTTCGGCGCAGGTCGCTTTTTCGTGGAGGGAGGAATATGAAAGAAAAGGAGTGATTTTGGGTATATTTATGTTAAAAATCGTATAAATACATTAACGATTTTGTATGTAAAATATAAAATCGTACCTTTGACGTGGCTTAAACTGCTCTGAAGAATTCTATAAAACCTATTTATTAACAAATATCTGACCATGAAGAAATCTTTACTTACATTGGCCTTTTGTACAGCGTCGCTGCTGGCGGGAGCCCAGGTGGTCGAGGTGCAGTCGGTGACCAAGGTGCCCGTAGCGGGCGACCTGGCAGTGAACATACCGCGCGTAAGCCCCGACGGCCGCTTCGCCATAGTGTCGACGTGTGATGACAACACCCTGCACCGCGTCGACCTTACGACCGGCGTTACCGAGAAAGTAGCCGACAACGGATCGGCGCTGCACCTGTCGTTCACCCCCGACGGGGATAATATTGTGTTCAAGAGCTCGACGACGGCTCAGGACCGGCGCCGGTTCTATGCCGTGAAGCTGGTGGAACTCGGGACGGGCTATACCCGTAATCTGAGCAAGCCGGCGCGCCACTGCGCGGGATTCACCGTATCGCCCGCCGGCGTGCTGTCGCTGAGCGAGGCAGGCCGCTTCAGCGCGCAGCAGCTGCGCGGAGGCTCGGCTACCGCTACGCCCGTCATCGGCCAGCCAGTAGTGAACATCCATTACGGCCATCTCGAACTGACGATGCCCGACGGCACCGTGACGAATCTCGATCCCCAGGGCCGCGGCTCGTATCTGTGGCCGAATCTGTCGCCGGACGGGACTAAAATCAGCTACTTCCTGGTAGGAAAGGGCTGCTTCGTATGCGACCTTGACGGCACTAACGTGCGTCCGATGGGCTATTTCCGCGCACCGGCATGGCTGGGCAACGACGCACTGGTGGCAGTCGATGACGAATTCGACGGCGACGGCATCGTGGCCGCATCCATCGTGGCCATCTCGCTCGACGGCACCGTGCAGACGCTGACCGACAACACTGTGGCTGCCTTCAACCCGTGGGCTACGGCCGACGGCAAGCACATCACATTCTCGTCGGCCGAGGGCGACCTCTATGTAATCAACCTCAAATAACCCATAGACAGACACCGCTATGAACTACAAGATATTTACCGCAGCGCTGTTGCTTATGGGCACCGCAGCAGCCGCCCAGGATCCTGAGGATCTGCGCATCTACATCAACCCGGGCCACGGCTCGTGGACGAGCAACGACCGTCCCATGCAGGTTATAGGCAAGGAACCGTACACTTCGTCGGGTACGGACACGACTAACTTCTTCGAGTCGAATACCGACCTTATCAAGGGCTTCGGCGTGCTGGAGAAGCTGATCGAAATGGGCTTCCTCTTCGACCGCACACTCAACCAGACTGACGATCCCGAGACGACCGGCGCCGCACGCGACATGGCCAACAACCTGGTGATGAGTCGTGTGAAAAACGGCCCGTACAACCCGGTGATCAACGACCGCGACCCGAACCACAACCCCAACTGGCAGGTTTTCAACCGCGACCTCTACGAGATCTGCTGTGAGGTTGAGGAGAACGAGTTCGACGCTTTCATTTCAATCCACTCCAATGCAGCCTCGGTCAACAACGTGAATTACCACCTGCTGATGTACCGCGGCAAGAACGGCAAGGGCAACGTGGCCGTTAACGGCTCGTGGGAGCTGATCGAGTCGACGGCCAAGTATTCGTTCGCCATCGATCACATGCTGTGGACGGAAAAGGATCCGTATATCTACGGCGAGACCGACTTTATGGGCCACGGCAGCGGTTCGTACAACGGTTTGGGCTATTATGGCTACTTAGGCGTGCTGAAGCACGGCACACCGGGCTACCTGGTCGAAGGCTACTTCCACACCTATACGCCGGGTATGCACCGCGCCATGAACTGGGATGTCGACATGATCGAGGGCTATGCCTATGCCCGCGGCGTTGCCGACTATTTCGAACTGGGCGAGGTAGAGTCGACCGGTGAGATCTACGGTATCGTGCGCGACGCCCACTCGACGTTCAAGCACAAGCTCTACATCGGCTACCCGGGCAGCGTCGACGAGCTCAAGCCGCTCAACGGCGCAACCGCCATCCTGTACAAGGACGGCCAGAAGATCAAGGAATACAAGACGGACGAATTCTACAACGGCGCATTCGTATTCTACGGTCTCGAACCGGGCAAGTATGAAATCGTATGCTCGCATCCCGACTATACCGAAAGTCAGCCGATGGAAGTCGAGGTTCAGGCCGGCAACACGGCCTACCCGAAAGTGTTCCTGACCGACCGCTACTACAACGGTCGCCCGGGCGAGGAGCTGAACTACATCAGCCCGATCCCCGACGGCCTGGCGATTGAGGACAACTACGCCATGACTGCCGCTTTCTCGGACAAAGAGATCGCGCAGCTGGCGGGCAAGACCCCCGAACGCCTGATCTGGAACAAGGGCCGCGTCTATGTACTGGCCCGCGATGCCCAGAAAGACGCTACCGTGATAGTACTCGACTGCAACACCGGCGACGTGCTGACGGAGGTCGACCTGACAGGCTGCGAAGGCACAGCCGGGGCAGTCGGCGACATCCAGCTTACGGGCGACGGCGTACTGCTGGCGTCGAACCTGAGCAAGAATCAGTTGGAAGACAAATATATTGAAGCCGGCGACGTGCGCGGCACATCGAGAATCTACTATTGGGACCGCGATGAGAACGGTCTGCCCATAGGCACGGCACACGAGCTATTCAGCAGCCAGACTTCGGGCGGACACCGCCGCGGCATCATCGGCAATACGTTCGCAATGCGCGGCAACCTCGACGACGGCGAGATAGTAGTTAGCGCTGTGGCCACGACGAAGAGCGCTCCGCTCTACACCGAGGTGCGCACGATCGAGAACGGCACGGCGCTTAACTACACCGAGCACCGTCCGGCTACCGTCTACGCCACGGATTTCGACGGTGACTACCGCTTCGTGCTTTCGCCCACGAACCGCCACCAGTTCTTCCTGATCGGCAACAGCAGCAAGAAAGGCATCCGCGAATATGAGTTCGACCATGCGCTTAGCGTGGCCTGCAACACGGAGAATACTAATCTGAGCAAGAACAGCCAGGGCGCGGGCTTCTTCCGCTTCTCGGACCGCGCACTGATGACGTTCGCTACACCGGGCGCCGGCTCGCTGACGTGCAAGCTCTACAATGTAAGCCGCGGCGTGACCGCTCCCGAAGAAATTCAGATGAGCGGCATCGCGTTCACCGGCGAGGCACAGACGGTGCTGACCACCGGCTTCCCGGTAGCCGACAACCTGGGCGGGGGCAACTTCCACGTGATGGTGCTCCGCGACAACAAGCTCAGCCGCTACTATTCGCCGGGCCCGGCGCACGCTGGTGTGGCCAATGTATCGGCCGACAATACCTACGCGCCGGCAGTGTACTACGATCTCAACGGGCGCCGTGTCGAGGATCCGCACCTCGTGCCGGGCATCTATGTGCGCCTGCAGGGCACCGAGGCCACGAAGGTGGTAGTGAAATAATTGATAAATAATAATTAAAATCTAAGGCTGTCCCGACAAATCCGGGGCAGCCTTATTTTGATTGATAGGTATATTGGAACTTTAAGGGGGATCAGTTAGCGAAGTCGACTGAGATGCCGAGCTGGAAGCGGCGCGGATTGAGGGGGTAGTCGACAACGGAGAAGTAATCCTTGCTGAACCAGCCCTGATTGATGTGACTGAAAAGAACGTAGAAGCGGGCCTTGCTGAGCTTGAAATTGGCGTAGACGTTCATGAAGGGGTAGTTGCCGAGCATCTGCTCGTGCTGGTTGGCGAACGTCGCCGTGGCAGGCTGGTAGCGGGGAGCGTAGTAGCGGGTATAGTAGTCGCAGTCGATACCGAGCTGCACGAAGAGGGTGGCGATGCGGAATTTGAGGTAGAGGTTGGAGTAGACCGCCAGCTTGGGCAGCGGGATTACGGTCTCGTCGGACGAGGTCTGGAACGTTAGCGAGTTGTCCCAGTGGAGTATGCCGGCGCGGAGATTCTGCTGCAGACGGGCGGAGAAGACCTGGACGCTGCCGCCGTTCTGTGCGGGCAGGAAGTCGGAGTTGAAGTAAAGATGATTCTGAATGTTCTCGGCGCGGATCTGCAGATGCGAGTCGGTGTGGTCGAGGTCGAGATTGCCGCCGAAGGCGAGACGGCGCTCCTTGCCGAAGTCGTTTTTCCAGATAAAGTGGTTGGAGAGGTAGTTGTTCATCAGGTAAGGCGCCGATTTGTTGGAGAACGAGCCGACACCGGTGATTGCCACGGTGTCGCCGAAGAGCGGGAAGCGGGTGCGCACGCGGCCGTCGATGTCGATGTCGCCGGCGACCTGTCCGGTGATGCCGAAGCGGGCGGTGGCCTCGTATGTGAGGATGGAGCCGCGCTGCTTGGTGAGCTGGCCTCCGACGGTGATGTTGTTCTCGGTGTGGCGCGGGTCGATGCCGGTGATGGCCTCGGGAAATGGCGTCAGTTCGAGGTCAGTGCGGTCGAGCGAGTCGGGCGTCTGGGTGTACTTGACGATGTCGTAGGTGAGGAATGCGGCAAGGCCGAACTTGGCGTAGCGGTTGAAGCCTTCGAGAAGCGATATGCCGAAGGTGTTTGAAAGAGACCAGTATGAGGTGCGGTCGGCGGTGCGCCCCGGATAGAGGTAAGTGTTGGTGAAGAAGTTGTCGGTCTCGCCCGGAGAATCGTCGCGGAAGATGTGTCTGCCGTCGCGGTAGCTGAGAGTCCAGATAAATGAAGTGACCGGAACGTAGGTGCGCCCGGTGACGGTGTCGGTGACCGAGTCGCGCTGCTCGTGCCAGAAGCCGACCTTATAGCGCTGATTGAGATAGAACTGCTGGCCGACCAGGCGGGTGAATGCGTTGGAAAGGCGGGTGGGGATGTTCTTGGCATTGACACTGGTGACGCCGCCCTGGACGAGTGCCGGATCGGTGATGTAGAGTGGGTCGGTGATGCCGCCGTTTTCCTTGCTGACCAGGTTGTAGTGGTAAAAGAATGCCTGCATCTCGTAGCGGGGACCGAGGTATGATCCGGAGAAACCCCAAGCAAGATCCTTTGCGGCCTGATTGGCGTATGATCCCTTGGAGTAGAGGTAGTCGACCATGCCGCCGACTTGAGCGCGGGCGTTGATGTTGCCCGAGAAAGTGGCCTGCAGGCGGTCCTGGCCGTCGTCGCGTCCGCCGCCGGCGTTGTAGCTCAGCAGCGTCATGGGGATGCGGGTATTGTAGAATCGCTGCTTGCCGTAGGAGGGGAGCCAGTGGGCGAAGGCGTCATCGAAAAAGAAGCGGCCCAGGGCGGGGCGTTCGGAGAAGATCATGTTGATGCCCGGTCCGCCGAGATTGCCGGTGGTGGCCCAGGCGTCGGAGACTTCGGATGGAACTGAGCGCCGCGCGTAATTGTCGGGGAGTGTGTCAATGTCGGCCGGGACGCGGAGGCCCAGAGGTGGCTCGAGGCGCCAGGCGTAGGAGGGCTCGAGCTGCGTCTTGCGCTTTGCGAAGACCGAAGCGACGGCGGCCGCGCATACGAGTAATATGACGAGTGTAAGCAGACGTTTCATGACTTTTTCAGATAATGTGGCAGCGGTCGCGGACTTCCGACACGGCGCGGCGGAAGTATACGCGGAACTCGGGAGTGTTGATGATGCGGTTGAGACGGTCGACGGCCAGGTCGGCGCAAAAGTTCGCGTCGCCGCAGGCGATGATTTCGGCGCCGAGCCAGTCGGCGAAGCGTTCCTGCGGTCCTGACAGGTTGAGAAAGCGGTCGGCGACGCCGATCTGTTCCAGGACGTCGGCCATGAAGGCGATGACCTCCTGGGGACCGGGCTTGTAGGAGGCGAAGTCGCGCACGGCCTTTTTCAGAACGGTGACGCGGGCCTTGCAGTAGCTCCACTTCTGGCGTCGCAGCTCGCGGCAGACGACGTCGAGCAGGCGCTCGCGCAGTCTGGCGACGTCGGGATTCAGGAAGAATTCAAAGTATGCCTTTGTCTCCTTCGAGGCATCATAGGCGTCGAGGATGATCTGCTCGAGCTGCTCGCGGGTCATGCGTGTGAGTTCCTTTTTCAGTGCGGTCCTGGACATATCGGCAAAATTTCTGACAAAGGTAAGAAAAAATAAGTGAACATCGTGCGGCACGGGGTTGTTTTTGATATATAAATACCAAATACAAAGAAAAATGAAAACCGGAATATTCTATGGAAGCAGCACGGGAACCACCGAGCGCATAGCCCGCGAGATAGCCAGGGCGATGTCAGTGCCCGATGCCGACGTATACAATGTCAGCGGGACTGCGCCCGACCGACTGGGTGCGTATGACCTGATAGTGATCGGGTCGCCGACTTACGGCTCGGGCGAGCTGCAGAGCGACATGTACGACTTTCTCGACGGCGCGTCGGTGCTGGACCTCAGGGGCAAGCGCGTGGCTGTGTTCGGCGACGGCGACGAGTCGATGGCCGACACGTTCTGCAACGCCGTGGGCATCATCTACGACAAAATGAAGGAAACGGGAGCCACGATGACGGGCCCGTACAACACATATCCCTACGAGTTCGACCACTCGTCGGCCGTGCCGGTGCAGGGCGCCGAGGCAGTCGGACTGCTGATCGACGAGGTCAACCACCCCGACGCTACCGCAGGCCGCATAGCCGGCTGGGTTAAGGAACTCGAAGAATAAGTTGCTCTGAAAAATAAAGAGGCGTCTCCCGTAGCCACTGTGCCGCGGGAGACGCTTTCTTATTCAGACTGTCGGCCGATTACTTGCCGAAGTAGCGGTTGTAGAGGCCTTCGAAGCCCTTGCCGTGACGGGCCTCGTCCTTGGCCATTTCGTGCACGGTGTCGTGGATTGCGTCGAGGTTAAGCTGCTTGGCGCGGGCGGCGATGCGCATCTTGTCGGCGTTGGCGCCGGCCTCGGCGAGCATGCGCTTGTAGAGGTTGGTCTTGGTGTCCCAGACTACGTCGCCGAGGAGTTCGGCGAATTTAGAGGCGTGCTCGGCTTCTTCCCATGCGTAACGCTTGAAGGCTTCGGCGATTTCGGGATAGCCCTCGCGGTCGGCCTGGCGGGCCATGGCCAGGTACTGGCCTACCTCGCTGCATTCTCCGGCGAAGTGTGCGTTGAGGTCGGCGATCATCTGCTCGTCGCAGCCCTTGGCAACGCCGATCTCATGCTCGGTGACGAACTTGACGGCAGCCTCTTCGTCGACTTCCTTGAACTTGCTGGCGGGAACACCGCACTGGGGACACTTCTCTGGTGCCGAGTCACCTTCGTGAACGTAGCCACAGACGGTGCAAATGAATTTTTTGCTCATAAATAATAGATTGAACGGTTTGTTAACTGTTTTGTCGGTTGATAATGCAAAGATAGCCCAAAAAATCGGAACGGCGTATCAAAAATCCAAATTTATTTACAGGAATGGCGCGAAATCGGCGCCCTGGAACTTTAGGTAGGAAAAAATTGTTATCTTTGCATAAAAATTTGAGAAAGATGAAAAAGACAACACGCTGGCTGGTTGTGGTATTCACGGTGACGGCCCTTGTCGGGCTGGCCGGACTGTGGGTGCTGACGCAGCGTTTCGAGAACGAGGCGGCCGTGCGGGTCAACATACCTAAAGGCGCCACCAAGGAGAGTGTGCGCGATTCGCTGGTATCGTCGCTGGGCAGCGGCTACGGGTCGCTGGTGTACAGGCTGTGGAGTGTGGCTTCGGGCGATCCGACGCGCTCGCACGGTTCGTATCTGATTGAGCCGGGAACATCGGCGCTTAGGGCGGCCAACGACATATCGAAGGCGCATCAGACTCCGGTGCGCATCACTCTGAACAATATGCGTACGCTTGAGGACCTGTACCGCAAGATCGCAGCCAAAATAGAGGCTACGCCGCAGGAAATCAAGGATGCCGCCACAAAGATGCTTAAAGCTGACACGAAGTACGGCAAACCGGAGGAATTTGCCGCGGCTTTCGTGCCCGACACTTATGAATTCTACTGGACCGACGAGCCGGAGCAGGTTATAACCAAGCTCGTAGAGGAGCGCGACAACTTCTGGACGCCCGAGCGCCTGGCCAAGGCCGACCGACTGGGACTTACGCCGGTGGAGGTGGCTACGGTGGCCTCGATTGTCGAGGAGGAGAGCAATAAGGAGAAAGAACTTCCGATGATAGCGCGCCTCTACATGAACCGTCTCGACAAGGGCATGAAGCTGCAGGCCGACCCGACGGTAAAATTCGCCGTGGGCGATTTCTCGCTGCGGCGCATCACGGCGCGGCATCTACGCACGGATTCGCCCTACAATACGTATAAGAATACGGGACTGCCGCCGGGTCCGATCCGCATTCCGCGCAAGTCGACGATCGACGCGGTGCTGAACGCCCCGGACCACAACTATATATTCATGTGCGCGAAAGAGGACTTTTCGGGCTACCACAATTTCGCGGCCGACTATGCTACTCATCAGCGCAACGCCCGCCGCTACCAGGCGCAGCTAAACCGCCGCGGCATCCGCTGAAGCGGCAAAGAAATTGAAATTTGAGACGGTTTATAAAAGACTAAACCCCGAGGTTTGTCGGAAGACAGGGACACTCGGGGGATTCCGTTGCAAAGTTAGGAATATTTTTGTAATTTTGCAAATCGCAATACCTTAAAAATTACTAAGTGAAATATTCCGAATACGAAAAGGCGTTTTCTCCTGCTCGCCTCAATAAATATTTAGTCGCATGTGGCGGGAATTCGGCTAAAGCGCTGACTTTATATAGACATAACGTAAAGTTGTGTCAAAAGTTTTATGGCATATTGAATATCTTTGAAGTAGTACTTCGTAACGCCATAAACGCTCACTATCAAAGTGTATTCAAAGATCCAGAATGGGTGGAACATCAGATGCGACCCGGGGGAATGATTGAAAATGCACCGCAGAAAAATGAGGTGCTTCGAATAATCGACACTCTTAAGCAGAACGACCGTTATACAAACGACCGTATCGTGTCGTCTGTTTCTTTCGGTTTTTGGACGCATCTTTTCACCCGTCAACCTTATCGCTTAGGAGGCCAAAATTTATTGCGCATATTTCCCAACCGCACTGTTGGGTTGGGCCAAAGGGCTGTGTTTAATGAGCTTCAGGAAATTAAGACTTTCCGCAACAGAATCGCCCATCACGAGGCTATTTGTTTCGATGAAAAAGGCAATATAGATATGTCAAGAACAGAAAGCAAGTATGCGCTTATTTTGAAATATATTAACTTCCTCGGCTATCAGAGTAGTCATTTATTCTATGGCATAGACATTTTACCTGATTCAACCATCGCTAAAATTGAGGCATTGAAATAATGATGGTTATTTGGCGAAGAGGGCGTTGACGCGGACGGGGGAGGCGCCGAGACGGATGGCACGGGCAGCGTCGGCACGGGCTTCGTCAAGGAGGTATTGGTCGCGGCGGAGCCACGCGCGGTAGTAGTAGAGCTCGGGATCGTCGGGATATCGGCCGAGTCCGTCGGCCAGGACGGCCGAGGCATCGGAGAGTTCCCCGAGGGCCAGATAGCAGCCGGCGAGCGAAGCGAATGTCTCGGGCTGTGGATCCTCCTCGATGAGTTGACGCAGATAGGGGACGGCCTCGCGCTCGCGGCCGGTGAGTGAATATAGTGTTCCGAGTGCCGTGGCCGTGTCGGAGGAGTAGGGCGTCACATTTTTAAGAACGAGGAAATCCTGTTCGGCGATGTCGCTTTTGCCGCCGAACAGAGCCATCATGCCATGATAGAACCTGGCTTCGGTGGAAAGCGAGTCGATGGCGATGGCGTCGGTAAATGCGTCGAAAGCCTCGAAATCGCGGCGCATGGCCAGCAGCTGGCGTCCGCGGGCGAGCTGAGTGACCAGCATGTTGGGCGCGAGCTCCAGCGAGCGGTCGAAGGCGTCGAGGGCGAGCGAGTCGTTGCCGAGTCGCTGCTGGCAGATGCCCATATTGTACAGAATGAGGGCGCTGGACGGGCTGTCGGGGCGCACGGCAAGGACGTCGGAGAGGCGCAGGACTGCTTCGGCCCACCGCTCGTGGACGATGGCGCTGTCGGCCTCGCCCATGAGGATGAAATACGGATCCTCGTCGAAAAGCGTGTCGGGAGCGGCGGCAGCCGGCGGCATGGAGGCCGGAAGGGCCGACGCGGTCTCGGTGGAATACGCGGCGCTGCGGGCGGCGAAAGCGAGGGCGAAAAGGGCGAGCAGAGGCAGCAGAAAATTCTTCATCATCTCATCTTTTTGTGGGTGACAAAGTTAAAGATTTTCGCGAAAAGAATGTAGATAAAAAGAATTAAAAAAAGTTGGGGCGAATAAAAATAAAATCGTAAATTTGCGATGTGAAAGCCTTGATACGACATATTGAATATCTGCTGCAAAGCCATGACTGCGTGATAGTCCCGGGCCTGGGTGCTGTCCTGTGCCATGGCGAAGCGGCTTCGTACGATGCGGCTGCCGGGCTGTGGAAAGCGCCGCGGCGCTTTCTGTCGTTCAATCCCGAACTTTCGCGTACGGACGGCCTGCTGGCACTGTCGGTGTCGCGCCGCGATGGCATTTCGGTAGATGCCGCCTCCGCGCGTGTGACGGCTGCTGCAACGGCTATGCGCGCCGAACTCGAATCGTCGGGCCGTCTGTCGCTCGGTGCGGCAGGCGAGCTGATGCGTACGCCCGGGGGGATGCTCAACTATGTGCCCGGTACGGTCGGGTGGCTTTCGCCCGCGACATTATGGCTGCCCGACTTCAGCATCGCCGAGCTTGCCACTGCATCGAACATAGCCCGCGACGCTGCGCGTGCTGAAGAGCGCCGCAACGGCTGGCGGACGGCGGTGCGACGCGTGGCTGCAGCCGCCTCGATCGTGGGAGGAGTGCTCGCGTTGGCATGGGTGGTGCGCACCGCGATGCCGGGAGCGGCTTCCGAGCAGTTCGCTTCCGTAGGCCCCGCTCCCGAACCGAGTGTTGTGGAGGTGCCGGGGCGCGAACGCACACCGCTGGTGCTTGTCGTGAACCGCACGCCCGAGCGTGAGCCGGTCGAAGTGGCCGAAGCCGCAGCAGCTCCGGTTCCCGAAGCCCGACCCGCTGCGAAGCCGGCTGTTGATGCTGCACCTGCGTCGGCTCAGGAAGCCCCGGCTGCCGTGCGGCTCAACGAATCAGATCACTATTTCCTGATCGTAGCCTCGCTGACGTCGATGGACGAAGCGGAGGCGTACGTCAGAAAGCATAATAATTTTAACCTCGGCATACTCACCGTCGACGGACGGTTCAGAGTCTACGTCGCCACAGGTGAATCGTCGGCGGCTGCTCTGGCCGCAAAGCGAGGCAACATCGCCCGGCAATATCCCGATTCGTGGGTATGCCGCCGATAACGCCTCTGCATATGGAATCACTGCATGACTTATTAATCCGCCGGCACAGCATCCGCCGCTATGCCGACCGCGAGATCAGCGCCGAAGATGTAAAAACTATCCTCGAGGCAGCTCTGCTGGCCCCGTCGTCTAAGAGCAAACGCCCCTGGCAGTTCGTCCTTGTCGATGATAAGAATATGCTGGCCCGTCTGGCCGAATGCAAGGCCAACGGCACGCGGCCCATCTCGTCGTGCGCCCTGGCAGTGGTTGTGACCGCTTCGCCCGAAGGTACTGACATGTATCTGGAAGATATGTCCATAGCTGCCGCTTATATGCAGCTGCAGGCCACGGCTCTGGGCCTGGGCGCCTGCTGGATTCAGGTGCGCAACCGTTTCACGGCCGACGGCGAATCGGCCGAGGATATCGTTCGCGACTTGCTCGGCATTCCGGCTGACCTGATAGTAGAGTGCATCGTCACGGTCGGCTATCCCGACGAGGAACGGCGCCCAGTCGATCCTTCGAAGCTGCTTTGGGAGAAGGTACACATCGAACGCTGGAAACCGACCGAGGAAGCTTGAACGCGCAGGGACCGAAAGTAGCGGTGGTCGGGGCCGGAAACGTGGCCACCCGGCTGGCGCTGGCGCTGCACGGCGCCGGAGCGCGGATCGTGACCGTGGCCGCCGCGCACGCGGAGTCGGCCCGACGGCTATCTGAGCTTACCGGTGCCCGCGCCGTGACGGTCCCCGAGACCGATGCGACTGCCGACTACATACTCATAGCCGTGAGCGACAAGGCGGTGGCCGACGTGGCCGCAAAGCTCCCGGAGACGGACGCCACGGTGGTGCATACATCGGGCAGCGTGCCGCTGCAGTCACTGGCACGGCACTTCCCTTCGGCGGGAGTGCTGTATCCGCTGCAGACTTTCTCGCGCGATGTCGAAGTCGACGTGGCCGAGGTGCCTTTCTTCACCGAGGCGACATCGGCTGAGGTGCTCGAAAATGTCGACCGGCTGGCGCAGCTGCTGAGCCCGCACGTCTATCACGCCGACTCGGAGCAGCGCAAGTCGCTGCACGTGGCCGGGGTTCTGACGAGCAATTTCCCGATATATCTGCTCGAGATGGCCAGGCAGGCGCTGGCCAAGGCCGGCTATCCGCTCGAAGTGGTGTCGCCGTTGGCGCGAGCGAGCATAGCGAAGGCATTCGCGGTCGGGCCGCGCGAAGCACTGACCGGCCCTGCGCGGCGCGGCGACGTGGCCGTGACCGAGCTGCAGGCCCGTTCGCTGCCGCCGGATCACCGCGCCATCTACGAAGCCATAACCCAAGCAATACTGAAAGACTATCATGAGTAAGATCAACTATCCGCTTGAAAAGATACGCGGCATCGTCTTCGATGTCGACGGAGTGCTGTCGCCGACGGTCGTGCCGCTCGGTGACGACGGCATACCCCGGCGCATGGCCAACCTGAAGGACGGCTACGCGATAGTTCAGGCCGTGAAACACGGCCTGAAGATAGCCGTGATCACCGGCGCGGTCGCCCCGGGCCTGGCCGAACGGTTTGCCATCTGCGGAGTGACCGACTTCTTCGCCGGAAAGCTCGAAAAGCTGGAGATACTCGAGAAGTGGATGGTCGACAACGGCCTGAAACCGGAGGAAGTGGCCTATGCCGGCGACGATATCCCTGACGTGGAGCCGATGCGGCACGTTGGACTGGCCGTGGCGCCCGCGGACGCCTCGCGCGACGCTCTGGAGGTTGCAGATTACGTAGCCGACTCCCGCGGAGGCTACGGCGTGGGCCGCGAGATAATTGAGGAAGTGATGCGTGCCCGCGGGATATGGCCCACACAATCAGAAGCATTCGGATCATGAAACACCTGATACTGGCATCGGCGTCGCCCAGGCGTCGCGAATTGCTGAAAATGATTAGCCCCGACTTCGAGATAGCATCCGGAGTCGAGGTCGACGAGACATATCCGGCCGACATGGCGGCCGATGAAGTGCCCGTATATCTGTCGAGGCTGAAAGCGGAGGCTTACGCCGGATTCGTGAAGAACGCCGACGACGTGCTTGTGACAGCCGACACTGTCGTGATAATCGACGGCGACATCCTGGGCAAACCGTCGTCGCGCGACGAGGCTGTGGCGATGCTGAAGCGTCTGAGCGGCCGCACACACCATGTGGTGACCGGCGTGACGGTCACGACGGCCGGCGGCATGGAGTCGTTCGGCCAGAAGACGGCCGTGCATTTCGACACCGTCCCGGATGCCGACATAGCTCACTATGTGGATGTGTACCGTCCATACGATAAAGCGGGCGCCTATGGCATTCAGGAATGGATAGGCGCCGCGGCTATAAAGGGTGTAGAGGGCAGTTTCTACAATGTGATGGGGCTGCCGGTGCATGCGCTGTTCAAGCGCCTGCAGAAGCTCGGCTGCTGAAGCTTATTTCGCTTGAAGCAGGCGGTTGAATGTAAGCTTGCGGTCGTGCTTTGCGTCAGTCTTGATCTCGAAAGTGAGTATATTTCCGTTGTCTGAGACTTCGACGTCGTCAAGTTCGGCGAAATCGGCGAGCTGACGTTTTACGGCCGCGGTCAGTAGAGACTGCCAGCGCTGTGCCGTAACCGTTGTGAGTGAGTCGAGCACTGGCTGCTGGGCACCGGTGAGCAGGTTCTGCGAGAAAGCTACGCCGTCGGTGTCGACGCTGACGGAGAGGGTAGACATATCGAACGAAAGGACGACATCGTCGTCATCATCGGCCAGAAGCCAGGTGCCGGTCACTGTCGAGTTGGCAGTTACGGATACTTCATATGCCTGAGAGAAAGTCGTATCGGCCTCAACGGGTTGTGTGAGGTCGATCACCGACGAAAGAGTGACAGGACCGGTGGAGGTGGATTCCTCGCCGATACCGAAGTCGAGTGTCAGCTGGGCGTCAGCGATGGACACGGGTAGGTCGCGGGCCATGCTGTAGGGAGCAGTCGAAGCCCATTGTCCGACGAATTTGGGATTGCCGGAGCACGAAACCATCACTGCGGCCACCGAAGCCGCTGCTATGAAAGGAATAAATTTTTTCATTTTATTTTTAATAGGTATAATGAATTGCAGCGTACGGAACATCCGCAGCCGGATTAATAACAACTCCGGGAGGCCGACTGTTCAGCGGCCGGCTTCCGGAAGTGCCGAGGCTATGGCCAGGCGGCTCTCTTCCATAAGCTGCGGAAGGTCGTAGCCGTCCTCGGGAGGCAGGATCGGCTTGTGGATGCTGAGGATGATGCGGCCGGGACGCGGCAGGCGCGCGCTGCGCGGCATGACACGGTAGGCACCGTCAATGGTCAGGGGCACGACAGGCAGGTTGAATTCGGTGGCCAGGGTGTAGGCTCCGCGCTTGAAGCGGTGCATGCGCCCGTCGGTGGTGCGTGAGCCTTCGGGGAAGACTACCACCGACATGCCCCCGGCGAGGCGCTTCTCTGCCACCTGCATGGTGTGTCGGATGGCGCCGGGCGACGAATTGTCGACGAATATATGTCCTGAGACCTTGCATGACAGACCGACGAACGGGATTTTCTCAAGCGATTTCTTCATCATCCACCGGAAGTTGTGGCCGAGGTAGCCGTAGACGGTGAAAATATCGTATGCTCCCTGGTGGTTGGCTACGAAGACATACGACTGTCCCCGGGCGATGTTGCCGCGGCCGCGGACTTCGACGCGGACCAGGGTCAGTGCGCAGAATGCGCGGGCCCAGAGCATCGGAAGCCAGTAGCCCATCTGCCGGCCGAGGCCGATGAATGTGAACAGGATGGTCAGCGTGGCCGTGAGGATGGTGATCACGACCACCAGAGGTATCATGATCAGGAACTGATATATGCGGTATAGGAACATCATGTCTAAGCGGGCAAAAAGTGGCTGGAAGCCGTATGAATACGTTGGAAATAAGAAAAAGGCCTGCCGAGCAAAAACGCTCTCCCGGGCAGGCCTTTCTGCAAGCTGAGATTCGGGATCTTTATCGTGAACCGCCTCCGCGCCGGACTGCGGGCAGGGCGCGGAGGAAGCGGTACGTAGTTACTTGCCTTTGTGCTCGTAGAGAAGGGTGAGCGAGGGCTGGTCGCAGACTTCAGCAGGGCCGAAGTACTGGATCGGTCCGGGATATACGTAGCAGGTATTCATCGCCCAGTCGTCACGCTTGGAAGCGAACTTCTGGAAGGGTGCGCCGTCGAGGCGAACGAGGGCCTTCTGTATGACGGGCTTGTCGGCGCCGTTGCGGTGCTCGATGTTCATCATCATGGTGATGGGAATACCGCCTGCGACCCACTGAACGCTGGGCTTGACGAGATTGCGGATCGACGACATGTAGCCGGTGACGCCCGAGTTGATCAGGCATGCGGCGTTGTAGCCGAGAGCGTAGCAGTAGTCGGCGTCGAAGTTCGAGGGATCAGCGCAGCGGCCTTCGTAGCCGAAGAAGTGGTGGAGGGGCGAGAACTTGCCGTTGTACTTGCCGGCTGCAGCCATTTCCTTGAGGCGGTTGCCGACCATTTCGCTGAGGAGCTTTTCGGTCTCGATGAGCGAAACCTGCACGTTGCCGTGGGGGTCGCGGTCGAGCATGAGTTGGCGGGCAACGTTTGCGGGCAGTGAAGCCAGAGTGGCGGCGTTTTCGGCGCTGATGTGCGACTTGATGTAGTCTTCAATCTTGTCGGCGCTGACAGCGGCTGCCTCATCGGTGGCCAGGACGTTGTTGAGCTCGCGGATGAGTTTCTTGATTGCGGGAATGAACTCGATGAGGCCCTCGGGGATGAGGACGGTACCGAAGTTGTTGCCGTATGATGCGCGTGCGGCCACGATGTCGGCGATGCCGTTGACAACATCCTGAAGAGTCATGTCCTTGGCCTCGACTTCTTCGGAGATGATGCAGACGTTGGGCTGTGTCTGCAGGGCGCATTCAAGGGCTATGTGGCTTGCTGAGCGGCCCATGAGCTTGATGAAGTGCCAGTATTTCTTGGCCGAGTTGCAGTCGCGCTGGATGTTGCCGATTACTTCGGAGTAGACCTTGGTGGCGGTGTCGAAGCCGAATGAAGTCTCGATGCATTCGTTCTTGAGGTCGCCGTCGATGGTCTTGGGACAGCCGATGACCTGAACGCCGGCGCCGATCGACTTGTAGTATTCGGCCAGCACGGCGGCATTGGTGTTGGAATCGTCGCCGCCGATGATGACGAGCGCCTTGATGTCGAGTTCGCGGATTATCTCGAGACCCTTGTCGAACTGCTCCTTGGTCTCGAGTTTTGTGCGGCCCGAGCCGATGATGTCGAAGCCGCCGGTGTTGCGGTATTCGTCGATGATGGCGGATGTGAGTTCGATGTATTTGTGGTCGACGAGACCGCCGGGGCCCATAAGGAAGCCGAAGAGGCGGCTGTCGCGGTGAATTTTCTTGATGCCGTCGAAAAGACCGCTGATGACGTTGTGGCCGCCGGGGGCCTGGCCGCCGGAGAGGATGACGCCGACGTTGACGGGGCGGCCTGCGGTGGGATTGGTGTTCTTTTCGAATTTGAGTTCAGGCAGGCCGTATGTGTTGGGGAAAAGCTGCTTGATCTCGTTCTGATTGGCAACCGACTCGGTCGGCTTGCCCTCGACAGCCTTCACAGCTCCCTGAAGGACTATGGGGAGCTTGGGCTGGTAAGCCGCGCGGGCTTTCTGCAGGGGACTTTTTTTCATTACAGGTGATTATGTAATATTGTTGTTTTGTTGATGTTATGCAAGTCTGATTATGAGTGCAAATTTCGGAAAAAATGGTCGAATTTGAAATAGCCGCAAGTATTAATTTATGTAAACGAGGCTTATTTTGCGTAGGTGACCTCGTTGTAGACGGTGTAGGCCTTGTCGGTGCCGTAGTTTATGGTGGTCGAGAAGTCGCTGATGCGGCCGTCGGTCACCGAGTAGGTGTAGACGCGGACGTACTGCTCTCCGATCAGGCCTGTCTGGGTGCGCCGGGCGATCAGCCGTGCGGGCAGTTTGCCGAAGTATCCGGCGCGGACGAGCTCGTCGTACTGCTTGTGGAAGGTAAACGGAAGCACCATCGGCTGCTCGGCTGTCGCCTGCGAGTATTCGTAAGTGTATATGAACGTTGGCATAGTGTGGCCGTCGTAGTCGGTGTATTTCACGAGCAGGTCGCCGTTCCATTCGAGCGTGTTGACCCACTGCCACGGACTCTGTGGCGTGCTCGGATCCCATTCCGAGCGGCCGATGGCGGTGAGGCGCCCCTGGGCGTCGTAGGTGTAGCGGTACGTGTATTCGCGGCTTGAGTAGACGGATCCGTCCTCGCGCAGCCATTTGTAAACGCCGTCAATACGGTTGACGCGGCCTTCTGTCAGAGTGACTCGGTCGGAGTAGGTGAGCGTGCCTTCGCGGGCCGATGTGGTCTCGGTGGCGATTGTTACTGAGCCTTTTGCGCCGTATGAGTATTCGATGACCGACGAACCGGATGTGGAGAACTCGCTGACGGACGTGAGGCGCCCCTGGGCGTCGTAGGTGTACTTTGTGTTGCCTGACAGGCTCTGCGAGGGAATTGAAGTCGTGATCTGTGAGATGCGGCTTGTCCGGGGCAGGGGAGCCGGGCCGTCAGAGCCGTCGTTGTCCTTGGAGCAACCTGATATAAACAACGCACATGCAACTGCCGCAAAGGCGATTAGCTTAAAATTCATATTCAAAATTCTTTTATCAATGCAAAGATAGCGCTTTTCAGCGACAGTCAGTTAAAAATCGTCGATTAATCGACAACAAGCCATTCGCCGCCTCGGTCGGGACCGATTCGTCGGAGAATGCCATTGGCCTTGAGGGTGCTGAGTTGCCGGCGGATACCCTTTTCGGAAATGCCGATTTCGGCAGCGAGGCTGCCGGCGCTGAGTTTCGGGTCACTGCGAAGCAGTCTGATTATCCGGTCGCGAGTCTTTTCAGGTCTTCCGGATTTTTCAGGCTGCGGTCCGTACACCGCCGTCGGTTCGCCTACCGATTCCTCAAAGGCCGCGATGTCGCGCGACAGGCTGTCGATCATGGTGTCGGTCATGAAATTACGGAAAACCGACAAGTCTCCGCGCTCGCGGGTCGCGACAAGCGACTTGATGTAATCCTCCTTGTTGTCGCTGAAAATGCGCGAGGGTATGAGTCCGTATTCGAACTGCAGCCAGTTCATCACAAGTCGGGCCATGCGGCCGTTGCCGTCAGCCCACGGATGTATCGTGACAAGATTATAATGGGCGTCGAAACTCAGATCGTAGAGCTGCTGCACCGACATGTAGCCGGAGCTGCGGCGGGCGGCATTCAGGGTGTCGCAAAACTCTTTGAGTTTCGTCGGTACTTTGTTGAAAGCCATATACGAACGGCCTCCGACTCCGGCCGTCACGTTGAGCAGGCGGATATCGCCGTTTGCCGACGAAAAATCGCCGAGAGCGGTATGGTATTCAGAACCGGTATTCTTCATGGTCAGGGCTGACAGCTCTTTCAGCCGGTCGACGGTGATGTCGGCGTGATCGCGGGCGAAGACGAGCGCGCGTTCGTATGCCGCCTTAAGGTCCAGGTTCATGTTCTGCTCCACAAGACTTTTGCCTTTCAGGGCTATGCCGTTGTCGAACATTATCTGATTTTCGAGTTCGGTGATGGTCGAGCCTTCGATGGCCGTAGAGTGGGTGATGATGGAGTAGAGATAAAACTTGTCATAGTCCAGCTGCCGGTCTATGCCGAGTTTGCGGTATCTGTCCACCAATTTTTCGAGTTTCGTTTTCATACTACAAAATTAGTGATTTCATACTACATTTCCTCGTTTTCATACTACATTTTTGGCGGGCTGTCGCAAAAAAAGAAGCGGCCGCAGGGAGGTGCGGCCGCAGTGTAGGGGTTATTCCCACTCGATGGTTGCCGGCGGCTTCGAGGAGATGTCGTAGGTTACGCGGTTGACGCCGCGGACCTTGTTGATGATGTCGTTGGACACTTCGGCGAGGAAGTCGTAGGGGAGACGGGCCCAGTCGGCGGTCATTGCGTCGGTGGATGTGACGGCGCGGAGCGCGACGGCGTTCTCGTAGGTTCGTTCGTCGCCCATGACGCCGACGCTCTGTACGGGCAGGAGGATTACGCCGGCCTGCCATACCTGGTCGTAGAGACCGTGGCTGATGAGTCCGCCTATGAAAATGTCGTCGGCTTCCTGGAGGATGCGGACTTTTTCGGGCGTGATGTCGCCGAGGATGCGGACTGCCAGGCCGGGCCCCGGGAAGGGATGACGGTTGATGAGATGCGCGGGCATGCCCAGGGCGCGCCCGACGGCGCGGACTTCGTCCTTGAACAGCCATTTGAGCGGCTCGCAGAGCTTGAGGTTCATCTTTTCGGGCAGGCCGCCTACGTTGTGGTGGCTCTTGATGACGGTGCCGGTGATCGACAGAGATTCGATGCGGTCGGGGTAGATGGTACCCTGGGCAAGCCAGCGGACGCCGTCGATGCGGCGTGCTTCGCGGTCGAAGACGTCGATGAAACCCTTGCCGATGATCTTGCGCTTCTTCTCGGGTTCGGACACGCCTTTGAGAGCCTCGAAGAACTCAGCCGATGCGTCGACACCCTTGACATTGAGGCCGAGGCAGCGGTAGTCGTCGAGCACCTTGCGGAACTCGTCCTTGCGCAGCAGGCCGTGGTCGACGAAGATGCATGTGAGGTTGTCGCCGATGGCCTTGTTGATGAGCACGGCGGCAACGGACGAGTCGACGCCGCCGCTGAGTCCGAGCACGACCTTGTCGTCGCCGAGAGTATCGCGGAGCTCGGCAACGGTCGATTCGATGTATGAACCGGCATCCCAGTCTTGACGGGAGCCGCATATGCCGTTGACGAAGTTGGCCAGCAGGGTGGTGCCGCAGGTGGTGTGGAACACTTCGGGATGGAACTGCACGCCCCAGATCTCGCGGCCTTCGACGCGGAAGGCGGCGCAGGCTACGCTGTCGGTCGAGGCGATGATGCGGAAGCCTTCGGGGAGCCGGGTGATGGTGTCGCCGTGACTCATCCAGACGGTGTCGCCGGCGCTGATGCCTCTGAGCAGCGGATCGGCTGAATCGACGAACTCAAGGATGGCGCGGCCGTATTCGCGCGAGTGGGCGCTTTCGACGGTTCCGCCGCTCTGGTAGGCGAGCAGTTGAGCGCCGTAGCAGATGCCGAGCATCGGATGGCGGGCGCTGATGGCGGCGAGGTCGGTCTTGAAGGCCTTGTCGTCGTAGACGGAGAAGGGGCTGCCGGAAACAATCACGCCGATGACATCGCTGTCGTCGGCGGGATATTTGTTATAGGGAACGATTTCGCAGTAGGTGTTCAGCTCGCGCACACGTCTGCCGATAAGCTGGGTGGTCTGCGAGCCAAAGTCGAGAATAATGATTTTCTGGGGCATAAAAGTCGGTTGGATTGGCCGGTTAATGTGTCTGCAAAGTTAGGCATTTTCTCCGAAACCTGCAACCGTTTTATTGTGTATAATCAGAATTTGTAGGAGAGTTTGACGGCTACGGTGTGGGAGCGGACGCGGAGCTTGTTGTCGCGGTTGCCGAATTTGGCCAGCGGTGTGAAAGCGGCGCTGGCTGTGATACCGCAGTAGTAGTGCTCGGCGAAGGTGAAGCCCAGGGCGATCCCCCAGATGGCGTCGACGCGCTTGAAGCCGCGGTGGAAGAGGTTGACCGACCCTGTGCTGACGGCTGTGCTCCCGCCGAAGTCGGGCATGGCGCTCTCGCGGGCGTATAGGTTGACCTCGAGTCCCGGGCCGGTGGCGACCGACATAGCTACCTGCTGTGAGAGATCGAACGAGTATCCGATCATGAACGGAATGCGAAGGCCGATGTTCTTGACCGTTCCCTCGAACAGCGAGTTGTCGGCTATCATATATTGTGTGCCAAGCGTGCGGTAGAATACGTCGAGGCCGGTGGCGGCGAACAGACGGTCGGAGAAACGGTAGGCGTAGCGGCCTCCGAGTGTAGCGCCGGAGCCGGCGGTCCAGGTGCCGCGGCTGCCCGACGGGATGTTGACGTCGAACGATGCGGCAACGGCAAAGTTGCTGCGCTGCAGCGAGTCAGCGGAAACGGCCGGAGTCTGCGCTGCCGCAGCGGCAACGCAGACTGTCAGCATTACAGATATCAGTTTTAATCGTTGAAACATTGTCTTTCGTACGTTTTTTATAAATATTAGAACAAGTTGAGATGGGATAAGTTCCGGGGTGTAGCGAAATTAAAGAAGGCGTGTCGGTGGCGCGGGCTCGGAGCGCCTGCTTTTTCTGCTTTGCAGAGCGACTTCGTCGATTGCCAGGGGCCGCTTTCCAGGATTTGATAAAACGGTAAAAAAGTAGTACCTTTGCAGTCGAAATGGCGAGACTGTTGTCAATTGACTTTGGACGAAAGCGTTGCGGGCTGGCCGTGACTGATCCGCTGCGCATATCGGCCGGCGGCCTGACCACCGTGGCTACGGCATCGCTGATCGAGTATGTGAAAGGCTATCTGAACCGTGAGGTGGTCGACAAGATCATCGTCGGTCTGCCCACGACCATGCGCGGCGAGCCGTCGGAGTCGATGCGCTACCTGACTCCGGTGATCAACCGGCTACGCAAGGAGATAGCGCCGGTGCCGGTCGAATTCTACGACGAGCGCTTCACGTCGGTACTGGCCCATCGGGCCATGCTCGACGGCGGCCTGCCCAAGATGGCGCGGCGCGACAAGGCGCTGGTCGACGAAATGTCGGCCGTAATACTGCTCAACGACTATCTGAACTCGTCATTTTCATGAAAAAGTGAATTGAAAAGACATTGATTTATAAAAGATGAAACTTCCAATCTATCTGTATGGGCATCCGGTCCTGAGGAAAATATCGACTGACATAACCCCCGACTACGCTGATCTTAAAGAGCTTCTGGCGAATATGTTCGAGACGATGTATGATTCGGACGGCGTAGGCCTTGCCGCGCCGCAGATCGGCCGCAACGACCGCATCATCGTGATCGACGCGTCGCCGCTGGCCGAGACTTTCCCGGAGCTGGACGGCTTTAAGAAAGTATTGATCAATCCGCAGCTCGAGGTGCTTGATGGCGATAAGGAGACCCGCGCCGAGGGCTGTCTGAGCCTGCCGGGGCTGTCGGAGAACGTGACCCGCGTCGAGCATATCCGCCTGCGCTGGCTCGACGAAAATTTCGAGGAGCACGACGAGGAATTCAGCGGCTTCGGCGCGCGCGTGATCCAGCATGAGTACGACCACCTCGAAGGCAAGGTGTACATCGACCACATATCGGGCATCCGTAAGCAGCTTATCCGCTCGAAACTCAATAATATAGCCGCCGGTAAAGTTCGCCCTGACTATCCGGTGCGCTTCGCCCCCCGCCACAAATAAACATATCTGAAAAAATATGGCCGACGATAAAAAAGTAATTTTCTCGATGGTAGGCGTAAGCAAGACCTACCCTCCCCAAAAGACTGTTTTAAAGAACATATACCTGTCGTTCTTCTACGGTGCCAAGATCGGCATCATAGGCCTGAACGGCTCCGGTAAGTCATCGTTGCTCAAGATCATAGCCGGTGTCGACAAGGACTACCAGGGCGAAGTGGTGTTCGCGCCCGGCTACAGCGTGGGCTATCTGGAGCAGGAGCCGCACCTCGACCCCGACAAGACGGTAATCGAGGTCGTACGCGAAGGTGTGCAGCCCATCATGGACATGCTGGCCGAGTTCGACGCCATCAACGCGGCATTCGCCGACCCGGACGCCGACTTCGACGCCCTGCTGGCCCGCCAGGCCGAGCTTCAGGACAAGCTCGACGCCGCAGACGCCTGGAACATCGACTCCAAGCTCGAGCGCGCCATGGACGCCCTGCAGTGTCCGCCCGACGACCAGAAGGTCGACACCCTGTCGGGCGGCGAGCGCCGCCGCGTGGCCCTGTGCCGCCTGCTGCTCCAGCAGCCCGACATACTGCTGCTCGACGAGCCCACCAACCACCTCGACGCCGAGTCGATCGACTGGCTTGAGCAGCACCTGCAGCAGTATCCCGGCACCGTCATTGCCATCACCCATGACCGCTACTTCCTCGA
>ERZ1673743.840-NODE-840-length-40440-cov-20.693426_pt1 | contig 40440 bp, 25 predicted proteins | sample MGYA00580197_ERZ1673743 | MGnify/ENA primary metagenome ERZ1673743 (study PRJEB41218, sample SAMN15661795) | gut metagenome | host: Homo sapiens | place: Canada: London | collected 2015-08-20/2019-03-30 | study: EMG produced TPA metagenomics assembly of...
TCCCTGCATAATTACAGTGTCATTATCCCTCGCATAGCGCGAAATCTCTCCCCTGTCACTATCATTTATCAGATCAATCTTACTGGATTCATTACTCTCCTCTGGATATATTTCAGTCACAACTCCATTCGGTGCTATCTGTATACTCTGAATCGAATCGTCCATCATATTTGCTGCAATATCATAAAACCTATTTATATTTCCATCACCACTTATGACAACCTGCTTTAAGCTATCGGTAACTCCTATTCCCTCCATAAGCTCGCCATATATACGCTCCGTATATGTCATCGCATTGAGCTTTGCATTTGTCCTGTTCTGCTGTTCCTGACTCTTGCCGACTACATATATAGCGCCGATTAACGCACACATGCCCAATATAAATACCACTGCCGGAATAATGAATCTCTTTTTTAGCTTTTTCATTTGTATCACTTCCTAAAATCAATGCCTATCTGTTCCATATGATTTTAATATTATAGCTTTACGATAAGAAAATGTCTATAAATTTACTTAGTTCATATCAATATTTTTCAGTTGCTCACCCGCTCGAGGAGGCAAATACTTTCTACATGCGTCGTATGAGAAAACTGATCAAATGCCTGCCACTTCATGAGTTCATACTTCTCTTCACAGAGTATCTTCAAATCCCTTGCCAATGTTGCCGAATCGCAGCTCACATATACAATCCTCTCCGGTGACATCGCAAGCATTGTGTCCAGGCACTTCTCATCACAGCCCTTTCTTGGCGGGTCAACGACTATCACATCCGGGCGAAGCATATCTGTATGTCCGGTGGATGCTGTATCATCAGTGATATTCTCTTTTTTCTTTGCATTCTCATAAAACTGTGGCAGCACCTCCTCAGCCTTTCCTACGAAAAACTGTGCATTTGTGATGCCATTGAGCTTCGCATTGTTTTTGGCATCCTCGATTGCCTGAGGCACTATTTCCACTCCGTACACCTGCTTTGCCTTCTGTGACAAAAAGAGCGATATGGTACCGATACCACAGTAGAGATCCCAGACATTTTCATTTCCTGTGAGCCCTGCAAATGCAAGTGCCGTGCTGTAAAGCTTTTCTGTCTGCTTCGGGTTTACCTGATAGAACGACTGTGGCGAAATCTGATATGTGATGCCTGTCCCCTGTGGTGTGAAATCAGGGTAAGAAAGCAGATGGATGGTGTCCTCAATATATGGTCTTCCCCATATGCAGACTGTCTTTTTGCCGAGGATGACATTTGTGTTTTCCTTGTTGATATTGTAGGAAATCGAAGTCATTCCATCGATTTTTGAGAGTCTTTCGCACAGTATATCTGCTGCATTCCCGGCTCGGCGTTTTGCTTCAAGACTGTCCCCATTTATCACAAGACACACCATAATCTGCTTTGATGTAAATCCATATCTGATAAGCACATGGCGCACGAGCCCTTTGTGTGTGTTCTCGTCATACGGTGTGATGCCGCACTCATTCATCCATTCCTTTATGATGTCGAGTATCTCTTTGTTTTGCGGCACCCCAAGCCTGCAGTCCTCGACCGGGATGATATTGTGGCTTCGCGATGCATAAAAGCCTGTCACTATATTGCCATCCCTGTCATATCCCACCGGAAACTGTGCCTTGTTGCGGTAGCGGTATGGATTGTCTGCGCCAACAGGCGGCTGCATTTTACTGTCCAGCTTTGCCTCGGAAAATCCACCTATACGCATGAGATTGTTGCGCACCTTATTATTTTTAAATTCAAGCTGCTTTTCATAGTAGAGCGCCTGTATCTGGCAGCCGCCACACCTCTTGTGCAGCTCACATTGCGGCTCAACGCGAAAAGTGGAAGGGGTCTTAATCTCTTCCACTCTTGCGTAGCCATAGTTTTTCTTTAATTTTATTGCGCGGGCTGTTATGACGTCACCAATCAGTGCATCCTTTACGAAAAAGGTCATGCCATCATAATGTCCGATACCCTCGCCATCTGTTCCCATATCTGTTATTTCAAGTTCAAATATGTCATTTTTTTTCATGCTTTTCTCTTCTTTATTTTATGTATAATGATATGAGGGTCAAAAGGTATTTTGCCCCTCATTTATGATTAATATTGTCCGCTTTTTACACACTTGTTCTGCGGAAATTTGTCTCCATAAATCTGTTGTATCCCTGCCACTTTGTATCGTTTTCAGGCACATTTACAAGCAGCTCCCTGAAGGTCTCCATCTTGGCATCTATGTTGTCGGCAAAGCTAAGTGCAAGTGCCTCGACAAGTGCCGGCTTTTTCGGAGAGCCAAACTCAAGCTCGCCGTGGTGGGCAAGTATACAGTGCTTCAGCTCGTTTGCGAGCACTACCGGGAAGCCGTCGATGCTCTTAATCGCATCGCCTACCCACTCTGCACCAATCATGATATGTCCGAGGAGCTGACCAGCGTCTGTATAGTCATTTTCCGGGAAAGTAGAAAGCTCCTTTAATTTTCCGATATCATGGAAAATAGCTGCTGTAAGAAGCAGGTCACGGTTTAAAACCGGATACATTTTTGCAAAATAATCACAGTTCTTCGTCACACCGAGTGTATGCTCCAAAAGACCTCCTACAAAGCCGTGGTGCACGCTCTTTGCTGCTGAATGGAACTTGAAACGGCGCTCAAACTCCTTATTGTCAAAAAAGCTATGTAAGAGCTGTGACAGGTACTGATTCTTTACAGAGCCGATAAAGCCCATGAGTTCCTTATACATGACCTCGACATCCTTATCGCTGACCGGCAGATAATCCGCAGGGTCATATTCTCCCTCGTTTACCTTTCTCGCACGCTTTATGGAACACTGCAAATTGCCCTGAAAGCTTGTGATATCACCGGTTATGGCTATGTAATCCATTGCATCAAATTCCTCAATGCCTACTGAGCCCACATCCCATATCTTGGCATCCAGCGTGCCTGTCTTATCCTGCAGGATAACATTGTCATAAGGCTTTCCGCTTTTGGTCATGGCTGTCTGCTTGCTCTTGCATAAAAAAATCTCATTGATTCTCTCTCCCTCGCGGAGAGTTGAAATATACTTCATATATCCTCCTAATTTCGGCTAATTCATCACTCCGATTTTCACCTGACAGATAATCTCCGTGTAGCCGTTGCTTCCTTTTCTCTTTACTTTCAGATTGCAGGTATCCTCAGGCTTTTGCTTCATAAGCTGTGTGTTGTACGCGGACACATTCGACACCTCTGTATTGTTTACCGCAACTATCACATCTCCGCTTTGAAGCCCCGAGACAAATGCCGGTGAATCCATGGTAACCTGCTTTATATAAACACCCTTTGGGATGTTATATCTGTTTGCTATTTTTTCTGTAACTGTAGTACAGGTGATGCCTATGTACGGCACATCCGCGCCGCTCTCGAGCTTTTCAATGGCAGGTGACAGGTCGCTTATGCTGACAGCCGTGAGCGTATTGTTTTCCTCCGCCGGATTGAAATCCTGCAGCGAAAGCCCTATGACCTGACCATCTGTATTAATCAGTATACCGCTCTGCAACTTGTTGCTTGCGATATCTGTGGTGAGCACCGAGTAATTGTTGTCCTGCGCCGACAGCTCGTTGGTTGTTGACGTTACAAGACCTGTGAGAATGGCATAGTTTGCCTCAAGTGCAATGACAGATGCTCCTCTTGAAACAATATTTGAATTACCAAGCTCCGCAACCGCTATAGCCCTTATTGTGGCGTCGTCCAGAAGTGACTTATCCACGGAAATGATTGCTATACCCGTATTGCTGTCATACTTTACCAACGCAGCATCAGCCATCATGTCGTTTACAAAGGTTACACTAAGCTTATCCGCCTTATCCACTACATTTTTCTCTGTCAGAATGATTAGCTGCTTTCCATTGTCCCTCAGTATCACTCCCACTCCCTGACCCTCGGTCTCATAGGAATTGTTGAAAATATCAGTGGCATCTGTCACACCCGTGACTCCTACTACAAATTTCGTGGCCGAAGTGCCCACTCTGTAGAGCTGGTTCTGCACTGCCTGATAATCTGCGAGTGTAGGCTGATAGGTCTGCGAAGACGGCTCCGAAGAAGTGCCGGACTCTGTGCTTTGTGTACCATTTTCACTATATGCATCACTGCTGTCATCTATGCCTGACTGCTGTGTAGCTGTCTGCACATCATTATTATTTTTTCCATCTGAAGCTTTTTTTGATTGTCTGTTGATAACCGGCAGAAATATAGCAAAAACAATGCTTGCAGCCACTGCAAATACCACTCCGCAGAGTGCTGCTGTGCCTGCTTTTTTTGCAAGTCTTTTTTTATTCAGCGGTTTATCCTTTATCTTTTCTCTGATAAATTGCTCCATATTGTCACCCTGATTAGATGTCTTTAGTTACTAACTTACATTATATTCTGAATTATATTGCGTTGCAACCATATTTTTTCTTTGAGTATAGGCTTTGAGTACGGGCTTGCGGCATGTACCCGCCGGACTGCTGCACTGCTCCCACCGGTGCTACGCTGCGTGACTAAGATTCTGTATGGATTATGCATTTACTTTTTCTATACATGACGAAACCGTCGCTACTCGCCTTCCATGGCTCGATAGCTCCTTGCCCCGGCATCCATGCCGTGGCATTTCTGTGTTATGAGCATAATCCTACAGTATCTAAGCCACTGCGCTATTCGCACCGGTGGGAGCAGTGCAGCAGTCCGGCGGGTACATGTCGCAAGCCCTTACTTTTTGGCTCGTTTAACAAACTGGTTCGTTATGTATTAAACTTTATGTTATCATCTTGTAATTATAATACATATTTATTATGGTTTTTTTGAAGATTTTCAGCTATAATATGATAAGCTATACAGTAAATATGAATTTAATATTCAACTACCGAAATATAAGGATATAGAAATGAATAAAAAAGTTTACAAAACATTGGAATATAACAAAATCCTCACCATGCTAAGCAGCTACGCAGCATGTGATGAGACAAAGAAGCGGTGTCTTTCGCTTGAGCCTATCACCGATTTATACGAAATCAGACATCTGCAGACCACCACTGCCGATGCACTAAGCCGCCTGTACAAGGACAGCGGAGTGTCCTTCGTTGGCATACACAATGTACATGCTTCCCTAAAGAGGCTTGATATCGGTGGTGCACTGAATACGACCGAGCTTCTTCGCATCTGCAGTCTTTTGGAGGTTGCAAAGCGCGTGAAGGCTTATGGCAGAAGCGCCATGGACAATGAAAAGCAGGATTCACTCTCCGGTCTGTTTGCAGGGATTGAACCGGTTTCTGCGCTCTGCGATGAGATTAAGAGGTGCATTTTATCTGAGGAAGAGATTGCCGATGATGCGAGTCCTGAACTTTTTAAGATAAGAAAGAGCATACGCGGCATGAACGACAGAATCCATGCGCAGCTCACCAAGCTCATGAACAACAGCACAACAAGGACATATCTGCAGGATGCGGTTGTGACCATGCGCGACGGCAGATATTGTCTGCCTGTAAAGGCTGAGGCAAAGGGCAATGTACCTGGCATGATGCACGACCAGTCATCTACCGGCTCTACCCTTTTTATCGAGCCGATGGCTGTCGTCAATTTGAATAACGAGCTCAAGGAGCTTTTCATAAAGGAGCAGGAGGAGATTGAAAAAATCCTTGCAGCGCTCAGCGACAAGGTTGCCATGAATGCGGCTGCTCTGGAGCAGGACTATGAGATTCTTTCAGAGCTTGACTTCATTTTTGCAAAGGCAAATCTGGCTAAATCATATAACGGTGTGGCACCGGAGTTCAACACCGAGGGGCATATCAATATCAGAAAGGGACGTCATCCGCTTTTGGATGCTAAAAAGGTGGTTCCTATAGATGTGCGGCTCGGCGAGGAATATAAGCAGCTCATCATCACCGGACCAAACACCGGCGGTAAAACTGTTTCACTAAAGACTGTCGGACTTTTGACTCTCATGGGTCAGGCAGGTCTTCACATTCCTGCGGCTGACAGGTCAAAGCTCGCCATCTTTGAGGATGTCTTTGCGGATATAGGCGATGAGCAGAGTATTGAGCAAAGTCTCAGTACCTTCTCGTCCCACATGACCAATATCGTAAAAATCCTTGAAAAAGCTGACGACAGAAGCCTTTGCCTGTTCGATGAGCTCTGCTCGGGAACCGACCCGACAGAGGGTGCGGCACTTGCCATCTCAATTTTAAACAGACTGCACCAGTATGGCGCCATCACCATGGCCACCACACACTACAGCGAGCTGAAAGTGTATGCGCTTTCCACAGACGGTGTGGAAAATGCCTGCTGTGAGTTCAATGTGGAGACTTTAAGCCCTACCTACCGCCTGTTAATCGGTATTCCTGGAAAGAGTAACGCATTTGCAATCTCATCAAAGCTTGGTCTGGACGAAAACATCATCGAGGATGCAAAAAGCAGAATTAATGATAACGACCTTGATTTTGAGGATCTGATTGCAAGCCTCGAGTCACAGCGACAGACTATCGAAAAGGAACAGCTTGAAATCAACAGCTACAAGGCCGAGATTGAAAAGCTCAAGAAACAGCTCGAAGAGAAAAACGAGCGCATAGACAAGAGCAAAGACAAGATTTTACGCGAGGCAAATGAGGAAGCCTACAAGATACTGCAGGATGCAAAAGAGCTTGCCGACAAAACCATCCGCAATTTCAACAAATACGGACAGGGACAGGCTCCTATGAGCCAGATGGAAAAGGAGCGCTCTGCCCTTCGTGACAAGATGAATGACAAGGAAAAGAAGCTGTCAGACATCAAGAAAAACACTGCCAAGGCAAATCACAAGGCGCCTAAGAAGCTGCGCATCGGTGATTCTGTGCTTGTGCTCTCCCTCAATCTGAAGGGAACCGTCCACACTCTGCCAAACGCCAAGGGTGATTTGTATGTGCAGATGGGTATACTGCGCTCGTTAGTTAATATTAATGACCTCGTGCTCTTAAACGACGATGTATCTCCTGCCAAGAAGTACGGCGGCAGCGGAAGCAAGATAAAGATGAGCAAATCGCTGTCAGTTTCATCAGAAATCAACCTGATAGGAAAGACTACGGATGAGGCACTTGCTCTCTTAGATAAATACTTAGACGACGCATATATCGCTCATCTTTCATCAGTGCGCATTGTCCACGGAAAAGGCACTGGTGCACTGCGAAAGGCTGTGCATGGACTTTTGAAGAGGACAAAAACTATTGCGGAATACCATCTCGGTGAGTTTGGTGAGGGCGATGCCGGAGTAACCATCGCAACCTTTAAATAACGACAATTTACTTTTACGGAATATAAATAATTTTTAAGAAGGAGATTAGAAATGGCTGTTAAACAGAAAATACTGATAGTAGACGACGACAACAATATAGCAGAGCTTATATCTCTATATCTGACTAAGGAATGCTATGACACCAAAATCGTAAATGACGGTGAGCAGGCGCTTATCGCATTTGAGCACTACAAGCCAAACATGCTTCTTTTGGACCTCATGCTTCCGGGCATAGACGGCTATCAGGTATGCCGTGAGATACGTGCAAAGTCCGATGTGCCGATTATCATGCTCTCCGCAAAGGGTGAGGTATTTGACAAGGTTTTAGGCCTGGAGCTTGGCGCCGACGACTATATACTCAAGCCATTTGACTCAAAGGAGCTTGTGGCAAGAGTCAAGGCCGTGCTCAGACGTTTCCAGCCTGCAAAGCCGGAGGCCTATGCTTCCGTAGATATCAAGTGTGTGGAGTACCCGGGGCTTATTGTAAATCTGTCCAACTACTCTGTCACTTATGACGGACAGCAGATTGATATGCCGCCAAAGGAGCTTGAGCTTTTATATTTTCTTGCCTCATCTCCAAATCAGGTGTTTACAAGGGAGCAGCTTCTGGACAACATATGGGGCTATGAATATGTCGGCGACACCCGCACTGTCGACGTGCATGTAAAGCGTCTCCGCGAGAAAATCAAGGACAAGCCAACCTGGCGCATCGCAACTGTCTGGGGCATCGGATACAAGTTTGAGGTAAAATAATAATGAAGCACACCATCTACACTAAGCTGTTAATCAGCTATCTGATTTACGGTGTCATCGCTTTTTTCATTATATGCACCTTTACACAGCATCTCACCACAGACTATATCGAAAAGCAGGAGGCTTCCAATCTCTACAGGGAAGCATCCATCATTGCAGGTGATTACGCCGCCGAATACTTTGGCTCATCCATGTCGCTTAGCGATTTCCAGAATCACATGAAAATCGTAGCCGACTATATGGATGCCGAGGTATGGGTGGTCAGCCCTGACGGTGAGCTGCTCATGGACTCAGATGATCCGTCAATAGGCATTGATACCCAAAATGACAGTTCTAAGCCTGTAGTGATAAATGGCTTTGATGTCACCGATTTTGGCAGCGACAACTATATGATTGGAGATTTTTACGGCTCCTTCAAGCATAAGATGCTGTCCGTATTTTCCCCGGTAAATGTCTCGTACCAGAATATCGGCTACATAGTCATTCACAAGACAATGAGCCATATCACGGCAGGTGTAAACGGTTTTATGAATATCTCCTTTTACACTGTAGCGCTCATTTTTGCAGTGGCATTTATTATGCTTGTCATGATGAGCCGCTCCATTTACCAGCCAATCACACGAATCACAAAGACCGCAAAGAAGTATGCAAAGGGCGATTTCACTGCCCAGATTGATGTACATTCCAATGACGAAATCGGCTATCTGGCAAACACACTCAACTACATGGCAACGGAGCTTGATACGCTTGAGGAGGATCAGCGCAAGTTTGTTTCCAACGTGTCACACGACTTCCGCTCCCCTCTTACCTCGATAAAGGGCTACGTGGAGGCCATGCTGGACGGAACCATTCCTGTTGAGATGCAGGATAAATACTTAAACATCATCCTTTTTGAGACCGAGAGGCTCAATAAGCTCACCAAGAGTCTTATTGATCTGAACCAGTTCGGTCATCACGGCATACACCTGGATATTGCTGATTTTGACATCAATACAATGATCCGCACGACAATTCTCACCTTCGAAGGTAAATGCAGTGAAAAGGGCTTAAGCTTTGACCTGCTGCTCACCGGAAAAGAGCTTTTCGTGCGCGGTGATATGGTCAAAATCCAGCAGATTCTTTACAACCTGATTGACAACGCTGTGAAATTTTCAAATAATGATTCGAGTATCAAGATTGAGACAAGTATCAGAAATGAAAAGGTGTTTATATCAATAAAGGATCACGGTATCGGTATACCAAAGGACAGCCTTTCAAAGATCTGGGAGCGCTTCTACAAGAGTGATTTATCCCGCGGAAAGGATAAGCGCGGTACGGGACTTGGCCTGTCTATAGTTAAAGAAATCGTGCAGGCACATGGTGAGAATATAAATGTGATAAGTACTGAGGGTGTGGGAACTGAGTTTATATTTACGCTGCCGCTCAGCAAAAAAGAAGGGTGAGGCGCAGCTCATCATATGATAGGTGTGGTGGGCGCCTCGCTTTTTAGGTTGTGAGGCTGCCGGCATAGCACACAGTATATTCCTCAGAAAAATGTGAAGTCAGCCGCGGTTATTTGTCCGGGCAGATTATGGTTTTATTTACATTTTCTTTCTTTTTTACTTTATGGAACTCCGCGGCAGTTCACATTTTTCTTCGGAACACACCGTGTACTCTCCGGCTAATTCAGGTTTATGAGCGAGGCGCTTTGCTACCTTGCATTCTGGCAGTGCCGGACTTATTTCACTGGCGTGAAATTTTGTCCGGCACTTTTTCTTCTTAAAATTTGAAGCTCATTTCACTTATGCGAAATGAGCTTATTTAATAGTTATATATTGTTTATAAATATTCTGAGCCGCCTTGAAAACACAAGAAAAACTGATTTTAAATAATTACACTTATATCACATTTTTATGGCTCGTATTTGCTGCCAGCCGGGTCGGTTACTGTGTAGTCGCCGCCGGATATGTCGGCTGTGGTTTCAAAGTCTGTGATGTCCTGATTTACGGTACCATCGAACAGGTCATATGTGAAGGTGTAGCCCTGTGCCGATACTGCTTTGACATATATTTTGATATTGCTTGCGGCTGTGACAGGGATTAAGTCTTCGATTTTGACTGTGCCTTCGAGGCTATGGAGCTTACCGTCGTCCTCTTTTGAGGCATCAGAGGTATCATTTTCCGTGTCATTCTTTGAGCCATCTTTTTTGGCATCATCCTTCCGGCTTAAGGCGGATGTGATGGAGTCTGTGTCTGCAGAGTCTGCACTGTCTGTGCCGTTTTCTGCCAACAGCTGTCTGATATCGTATGTCTTTAGCTCTGTATCTGAGCTTGCAACTACGAGCTGCACACTGTTAAAATCAAAGTAATCATTTCCCATGACCGCTACATCTACATCTGTGCCAAGCTTTATGCTGCCATTGTCAAAGGTTGGTTTATCGACAAGTATGCCGGATGCTACATTTTTGAACACTGATGTCACACCTTCAAACTCATCGAGCACCTCTGTGCTTCTCTTATTTCCGTCAACAAACAGAAATGTCACATTGCCTGCATAGTCCTCAGACAGTGGAAGTGTGGCCTCGCCCGTATACTTGATGCCGTTTAGCTCGAGCGGTATCTCGTTTGTACCGAAAAATACACTGGTTTTTGTATCCTCTGTGTACTCCTTTGGCACCACCGAGACAGAGACTGTGTATGTCATATCAGTAAAGTCTGCACTTTTTAAGGAAATATCCCAGTCCGTTATGAGGCTGGCCTCCTCCTCAAGAGTGGACTTGATATCATCCTGCATGGTCTGCACATCGGAAAGTATCACCGATGTGTTGTCTGAGGTGTATGACATCTGTGTCTCGAGCTTTTTTATCCTGTTATTAAGCAATACTGCCCCCGCAATAAGTGCGGCGAGCAGTATTATGGTAATCGCATTGAAAATATTTTTTTTCAAATTCATATTATAGTGTTATTCCTCATCTTCCTCTGCAGCCACAGCTATTCCAAGCTCCTCAAGCTGCTTTGGATCTACAGTTCCGGGTGCCTCTGACATAAGATCCGAAGCGTCCTTTACCTTAGGGAATGCAATAACCTCCTTGATATTGTCTGTATGCAGCATATGCATGCAGATACGGTCAACACCGAAGGCAAGTCCTGCGTGTGGCGGTACACCATATGAGAATGCATCAAGCAGGAATCCAAACTGCTCATGTGCACGCTCCTTTGTGAAGCCAAGCACCTCAAACATCTTCTCCTGGATGTCATCCTGATGGATACGCACTGAACCTCCACCGAGCTCTGTACCATTGAGTACGATATCATATGCCTTTGCACGAACTGCGCCCGGATCTGAGTCTATCTTGTCCCAATCCTCCTCCATAGGCATGGTGAATGGATGATGCATTGCCATAAATCTGTTTTCCTCATCAGACCACTCAAGGAGTGGGAACTCAGTTACCCAGAGGAAATTGTACTTGTTCTCATCAATCAGGCCAAGCTCAGCTCCAAGCATGAGACGAAGCGCTCCAAGTACATTCCATACGATTTTATTCTTGTCTGCTGCGAAAAGGAGTAAATCTCCCGGCTTTCCGTTCATCTTTGCAACAAGTGCATCAAGCTCAGCTTCTGTCATAAACTTGGCAAATGATGACTTGTATGTGCCATCCTCATTGATGCACAGATAAGCAAGTCCCTTTGCTCCACAGCCCTTTGCGTGCTCTACAAGCTTGTCAATCTTCTTACGAGGCATCTTTGCCTGTCCCTCTACATTGATACCGCGGACAGAGCCACCATTTTCAAGAGCTCCTGTGAATACTCCAAAACCACAGTCCTTTACCACTTCCGAAACATCGCAAAGCTCCATACCAAAGCGTGTATCAGGCTTGTCAGAACCAAATCTGTCCATAGCCTCCTGCCAAGGCATACGCTTAAACGGAATCTCAACATCCACATTTATGACCTCTTTAAAAAGGTGCTTTAACAGTCTCTCATTTACCTCGATTACATCATCGATATCTACGAATGAAAGCTCCATATCGGCCTGTGTAAACTCAGGCTGTCTGTCTGCACGCAGATCCTCATCACGGAAGCATCGTGCAATCTGGAAATATCTGTCATAGCCTGAAGCCATCAGAAGCTGCTTAAAGAGCTGTGGTGACTGTGGAAGCGCATAAAAATGTCCGTGGTGTATACGGCTTGGCACGAGATAATCTCTTGCTCCCTCCGGTGTAGACTTGCAAAGGATTGGTGTCTCTATCTCCAAAAAGCCCTCGTTTGCCATAAAGTCACGCATCACGCGAAGCACATTGCTTCTGAGCATGAGATTTCTCTGGATATCAGGGCGGCGAAGATCAAGATAACGGTATTTAAGTCTGATGTCCTCGCTGGTCTTTGAATTCTCCTCAATCTGGAACGGAGGTGTCTGTGCCTCTGAAAGCACTCTGATTGATGTAGCGATAACCTCGATATCGCCTGTCTTTAAGTTCTCATTGACAGCGGCTGTTCTCTTCTGTACAGTTCCCTCAACTGCGATAACGAACTCACTTCTTAAGGTGCCTGCCTTTTCAAAGCCCTCTGCACCTACATTCTCCTCACCGAACACTATCTGAAGTATTCCGCTTCTGTCTCTTAAATCTACGAAAATGAGACTTCCTAAATTTCTTCTCTTCTGTACCCAGCCCATCACTGTGACCTTCTCACCGATATTGGCATTTGATACCTCTGTACATCTATGGCTTCTATGTAAGCCCTGCATTGATTCTGCCATTTTATGCTCCTTATATTTCTACTATATATTTATTCTAATAACTGTTTGGTACCGCTGCTACACAGCTAATCTGCTGCTTATCAGATTCCTATCTGTTAAAGAACTCAACAAACTCCTCGTAGCCCTCTTTCATAAGCTGCTCCTTCTGGAATTTCTTGTTCTTGTTCATGCGCACAACAAGCACCTGCTGTCCGTTTGCTCTTGCGTCTTTTGCCTGGTTCATGACATCAACAAGCTTGTCTGCCGGATATTTCTTCTCAACCAGATAAGCCACCTTCTTTGGACTCTCAGGAATCTTGAAGCCGCTCTCCATGAGAAGCAGGATAATTCTCTCAAAACCGATTGAAAAACCACAGGCCGGTACATCATTTCCGGTGAACTTTCCAATCATCTTGTCATATCGTCCGCCACCGCCACAGGCTGCGCCAAGCTCAGGCATTGATATCTCAAAAATAGTTCCTGTGTAGTAGCTCATTCCACGAACAAGTGTAGGGTCAAATACGAGCTCAAACTTTGCTCCCTTTGTGGCATTGACAGCAGTAGCTATCTCTGTCATATTTGTAACCACTTCTTCGTCTAAATATTCACCGAGCTTTTCTGAAAGTATATTTACACCCTCAGTGACATCCCTTGTCTGCTCCAAAAGCTTGAACAAATCAAGATATTTGTCAATATTTTCCTGCGGGTAGCCATCCTGTGCAAGCTCACTTGCAACGCCTTCCACTCCTATCTTGTCCATCTTATCGAGTGTGATAAATACGCTGTCGTAGTCCTCCTCAGCGAAACCACTGTAAGCAGCCATTGCCTTTAGGATTCTTCTCTCGTTGATTCTTATCTCAAAGTTCTCGAAGCCGAGTCTTCCGATTGTGGTAGTGGTTGCTGTAATCAGCTCTATCTCTGCCAGATTGCTTGGCTCTCCGAGTATATCTATATCACACTGTGTAAACTGTCTGTAGCGGCCTCTCTGAGGTCTGTCTGCTCTCCACACACTGCCCATCTGAAGTGCCTTAAACGGCGATGGCAGGTTGTTGGCATTGTTTGAATAATATCTTGAAAGTGGCACTGTAAGGTCATAGCGCATTCCAAAGTCTACTACATCCGACTCTTCCTTTGCTGTCTCCAGATTCAGCTTCTCGCCTCTCTTCATTACCTTGAAGATCAGCTTCTCATTTTCTCCGCCCTGCTTGCTTGTGAGATTTGCTATATTCTCCATGCATGGTGTCTCTATCGGTGTAAATCCGAAGCTTCTGTATGTATCCTTGATCACGCTTGTCACATAATCACGGATTTCCATCTCTGCAGGTAATATATCCTTCATGCCGTTGACCGGCTTTTTGCTCAGTGCCATTTGGTTTCCTCCATCTATATTAAAATATTGAATTCATTAGCTATTCTATTATACTTTTCGGTTTTGCAATCGTCAAGGGTTACAGGGGATTTTGCTGTATGTGCTATAGGATGTACTACAGGACGGGCTGCAAGCCACGACATCGCCAGAGCACACGCATATGCTTTGCTTTCGCTACGCTTTGCCGCTAAGATACTGTACGGATTATGCTTTTTGTTCTTCTATGCTTGACGAAACCGTCGAAACGCGCCTTCCATGGCGCGGTTCTCCTTGACTTGCCCTCCATGGCAAGTCATTTCTGTGCTTCATGTGCATAATCCTACAGTATCTAAGCGGCTTTGCTATTCGCTCAATCAAATGCATATGCGTGCGCCACAGCGGTGCCGTGGCTTGCAGCCCTTACTCTGTGACAATATTTTCATTTGCACGGTTTCTTCCTAGTTTCTTCAATAAACTTGGTTGTACTGCAAAGGTAACGTACATCTGCTGTGAAAGGTTACAAATGCTAATGTTCGTCTACTGTGGAAAATTTCAGATGCTAATGTGCTTCTACTGAGGTGGATTGAAAATGCTAATGCACATCTACTGCAGTGAATTACAAATGCTAATGCACATATACTGTGGCGGATTGCAAATGCTAATGCACATCTACTGTGGTGGATTGCAAATTCCGCACGGAGACAAGCCCATGGATTTTGCTTCATCAAGCGTTACCTCTGTGTCACTCTTTTTCAAGGTTCGACAGCCCGCACGGTGATATTTCTTGCCGGTTGCAGTGATATGAACCATCGTCTCGCTGTTTGAGGAATCTGCAGCGCTATTTTCTGCTGCTGAGCTGTCTGAACCTGATGATACACTTCCTGTTGTACTGCCTGAAGAGCCGGATTCTCCTGCCCCACTTCCAGCGCTGCTCTGCGAGCCTTCATTCTGCGGTGTATCCTTCTGAGCGCTCTGCTGCGGAGTGGTGCCATCCAGCCAGCTGTCACCATTCTCATAGTTTATTCCGACTCCGGGCTGCACATTATAGCAATAGACATTAAAAAGTATGCCGCCACCGTTATCCTCAACCGACTTTGCCTCTATGAGAACGCCATTTGCAACTAGATTGCTGCCCGAGAACATCGGAGTCACTCTGTAGAGTACATGATTTCCTGTATTGTTTACATAATCCGCTACCAGATTCTCAAACGGCAGCATCCCCTCTACATTCAGGTATCTCGTGCCGGTAATAAGATTCTTCGGATTGGCATTCTCCCCGGCAAGCTGATAGCCAATAAGATGACAGCGATTATATAAATACCTGTCCTTTATCACATCATACTTCACCGTATGCCAGCCTGATGGCTTTATCATGCCTATCTTGCCACGCTCCTCAGTCGGCATGATATCCTTGCATATATTGGCATAAGCCACACCGCATCTGCCAAGTGAATCCAAATCACTGTAATTTTCAAAAGCAGTGGTAGTCATATCGCTGTCCGTAAAAAAAGGCTCATTATTGTTGACAGCCACATATGCCTTGCCATCATATGCCGGAATAGCATCAAGGGAAACGTAGGAATTGTTGTTTACAAGATTCTCCTGCGGCCCATCCACTTTATCCTTGCTGCCTAAAGCACCGGAAGAATCCTCATCTGCTACAACAGCTCCTACGGCATGCCCGGCACCTTCAGTGCCGGATAAATCAGCGGAGGCACAGCCTGTAAAAATTGTAGCAATTGCAAGTAATTCACATAGTGTAATTGCAGCTGTTTTCCTTAACTTTAGCCATATGTTCATATAAAATCACTCTTTCTATCAATCGATTGATATTGGATTTTCCCTAATCACAATAAATTAAATGAATACTTAAATTACTAAACCTAATATACTTTTATTTCCTCGCTTCATTTATTATAGCAAACGTTTGTTTGTTTTTCAACCCTTGCTGTAAAGCTATATATTTCCCACTATTTTGGTATGTTAGTGAGTTTCCCCGGTAGTACGCACCTATGTCACGTAAACTAAAAAAAGGATTCGAGCAAATGCTCGAATCCTTATAAATACCAGCTTATTAAACTATCATTTAAGATTGCTCGATGATACTAACAACTCTCGAACTTCTTTTTTAGTAAATATACACACAATCAAAACCTATATGTATATTTTCTATAAAATAAAAAAGGAAGCCGGACGCATCCAACTCCCTTAGGCATAGTCCGCAGACGTCCGCCGCAATTCTGTAATATATTATGCCATAATGAAAACTTTTATGCAATAGCACTTTTGAATTTTCCACAAATATTTTTGAATTCTCTACAAATACTTTTTCAATAAATTCAACTTCGTTCTGGTATCTGTATACACAACTGTGTTGAAAATGGACGTAGAAACTTTTCCCCTAAGTTCTTCACAGTCCTTTTCAAACAAACGAATAAATGCCATAATTTTCTTCTTTTGACACTCTAATAGTTTCATCATAAAGCTTATAAGAATCACATAATCAACAATAGACTCAAATGTAATATTATTAATTCCTGTCTCTGCACTTATACACTTAGCAATTCTCAAGCTTACCTTACCCGTTTTAAATCTAGCATCAAAAATCGTATTATTGTGTGCTACAGCATTTCTTAAATCCTTTAAGGCATATACGATCAATGGTAACAATTTACCATCTCGGTCATAAGCAACCTTTATGCCTACGCTCTTAGAAATTTTTTTCCTGGTATTTTGGTCAAGACAACCTACAAATGTACCAAATTCACCAAGACTAATTAATTCAAAAATTGCCCATATAGGAAGCGGCTGATCCTTGTCATAATAATGATTCACTATAAACCTCTTACCATAATCTCGGGAAATAAGACTATATACTTTATTTCTAAGATTCATTCTTTTATTAATTGCTTTTTTATAATCATTACTACCTATCGGATAGGCTTTGTAATCCGTTAACAATTTCGCATATATATTCGCAAATCTTTTACTTTCAGCATCTTCCAAAATAACTTCCAAAACATAGTTTTTAAATGCAGTTTCCAAAAACATTATCTCCGGATAAAACATTGTCTTAATCGCCATATCAAAGTCATAGATTGCCTGCACCTCATCAAAGGAATTGAATGCATATGTATTCGCTGGATTATTATGAAAACGATATCCTTTATATCCATGGAAATAACCCATATATCTAAGTTTTTTCTTATCACTACTTCCAGAAATACTCAATCCTTTTTCATCTCGCATATATGCCATCAGCGCATTAATACTTTTAGGTTTCTTTTTCATTGACACCATACTCCTTTTACTGTAGCCTTCTCAACAATAATTTTAATGGTAATTTCCATCAAATGTCAACAGCAAATACTCTCTTTCTCTCCATCTATCCATCTCATTGTTACTGTTCCCCCCCTAACAGTGTGACCAGTAACTCTCTTCTAGGCGGATTCCCACCCCGCTGGGCGGATCTTACGGCCCGAACTCAAAAAAGCCACCCCAGGCATAACACCCGGTGTGGCTTTTAATCATGTATTATGAAATTATTTGAATCACCTAATGTGAATCAGCACTGCTATATTGCAGAACAAATCTACTCGCAAAGCTTAGAAAACTCATCCGCAACAAACTGAACCTTGGTTCCGATAATAACCTGAACAGAATTCTTGCCAGGCTTCATAACGCCTGCAACACCTGCAGATTTAATCTTCTTGTCATCAACCTGAGTGATATCCTTAACCTCAAGTCTGAGTCTTGTGATGCAGTTGTCAATGCTTGCAATATTGTCTTTGCCACCGCAGCCCTCAAGAATAGTCTTTGCAACTGCTGTGTAGTCATTGTTAGAAAGCACTGCCTTCTTCTCTGCCTCGACATCATCGTCCTCTCTACCAGGGGTCTTAAGATCCCATTTCTTGATAGCGAAATAGAATACAATGTAGAATACGATAAAAGCTGCGATTCCAAGAGGAATGATGAGCCATGTCCTTGCTGCAGCCGGAAGTGAAGATGAGAATAATAAATCCATCGCACCGGCTGAGAATGAGAAGCCTGCTCTAAATCCAAGAGCTACTGTAATCATTGTGAAAATACCATAAAGTAAAGCATAAATCACATAGAGAACAGGAGCAAGGAACATAAATGCAAACTCGAAAGGCTCTGTAACACCACAGATGAATGCACAGATAGCTGCAGAAGCAAGGATACCGATAGCAGCCTTTTTCTTAGCAGGCTTTGCACACTTAACCATGGCAAGTGCTGCACCAGGAATACCAAACATCATACATGGGAAGAAACCTGACATGTACATTCCGAGGCTCCATGAAACATCCTTTGATGTCTCGCCTGCCCAGAAATGAGAGAGGTCTCCAAGTCCGATAGTATCGAACCAGAATACGTTGTTTAATGCGTGGTGTAATCCTGTAGGAATTAACAGACGATTCAGGAATGCATAGATACCTGCGCCGACTACGTCAAAACCAACGATTGCTTTACCGATAGCTACAAGAGCACCGAAAAGTAATGGCCATACAAACAGTAATACTACAGATACAAGGATTGAAACAACACCTGCGATAATTGCTACGCAACGCTTGCCGCTGAAGAATGACAGCCAGTCAGGAAGCTTTGTATCCTTAAATCTGTTGTAACACAAAGAACCAATAACACCGGCTAAGATACCGATAAATGGGTTTGCAATCTTGTCGAATGCAAGTGTCTTTGTAGCGCTGTCAGCGATAGATGGCATGATTTTTGTAACAAAGTCTGTAGACAGGAGTGTTGTCATCATCAGCCATGAAGCTAAAGCTGCAATACCGCCGGTACCGTCGTTCTTTTCCGACATACCGACACCAACGCCGATTACAAAAAGGATGGCCATGTTGTCAATCAAAGCGCCCCCTGCTTTAACTAAAAACAGACCTATTAAATTACGTACACCCTCGATGTCACCACCCTGCATGGTTGCAGGACATAAATAATATCCAATACCCATGAGGATACCACAGATAGGAAGTACTGCTACGGGAAGCATTAAAGCTTTACCCAGTTTTTGAAGAAATTTCATAAATTTCCCCTCCTTTACATTATGTATACTAAACTGGAGATACTCCAATAAAGTTCGTTATTATTATATAATTATATTCAAATCTACGCGAGACTTAAAATCTCATCACCGGCGGATACATCACCCTCTTTGAGCATCTTTATCTCACTATAATCAGCAGTGTTGCCAATTAAAACCGGAGTAATGACATTAAGATCTGCTGCCTTAATCTGCTCCAGGTCAGCCTCCATCAAAAGGTCGCCCTTCTTCACCTGATCACCAACGGAAATATGTGATGTAAAAGGAGCCCCCTTTAGTACCACTGTATCCAGACCAATGTGCAAAAGCAGCTCGACTCCCTGAGTGGTCGTCATGGTAAAAGCATGCAACGTATCAAATACAGCTGTCACCTCACCATCCGCCGGAGCGTAAAACCTGCCCTCAGAAGGAATCACGGCCACGCCGTCTCCCAATATCTTCTCAGAAAATGTAGGATCCGGAACCTCTGTAATAGGAACCACTCTACCGTTGCACGGAGAACAGATCACCTTTCCCTTTGATTTATTCTTAAAAAAACCTAACATGATATCTCCTTTCCGTCGATATACACACTCACAATATCCAAATCATCATTGAGAAGCACAAAATCTGCTCTCTTTCCTGCAGAAATGCTGCCTGCTTCATCATAGATGCCAATCTCCTTAGCAGGATTGGCTGTAGCACACATAATTGCCTCCTCAAGCGGAATACCTGCCTGCCTTACTGTGAAACGCATACAATCCATCAGATTGGTTGCCGAACCGGCAATTGTCCCATCATGGAGTGTGGCAAGCGAACCTCTGACCGTCACTGCCTGTCCACCGAGTGTATACTCACCATCCTCAAGCCCTGTGGCTCTCATGCTGTCACTTATTAAAATCATGCGCTCAGCCCCAAACATGGCAAATGTCGCCCTGATAACCGACGGATGAATATGCACTCCGTCACAAATGAGCTCTGCATGACATTTTTTTGAATCTCTCACAGCCCCGATAACTCCCGGATTTCTGTGATGAAGCGGTGGCATCGCATTATACAAATGTGTAGCATGGCTTGCACCATGCTCAATAGCCTCTACTGCGGTGTCATAATCCGCCGCTGTGTGTGCTATTGAAACCACAACACTTCCTCTTACCCTGTCTATAAAATCAATCGCGCCCGGCTCCTCCGGAGCGATATCTACAAGCTTTATCAAGCCATGGGCCGCATCCTGAAGCTCACAGAAATAATCATAATCACATCGCATGATATTCTCTGCCGCCTGTGCGCCCTTTTTAGAAGGACTGATAAAAGGTCCCTCCATATTGATACCTACAAGATGTGCACCACCATGATAATTATAATCACCGGCATTTTTCATGACACTCAAAAGCTCATCCCTTTGAATGGTCATAGTAGCCGGACACACGCTCGTCACTCCGACAGAAGCCTCGTATGCTGTAATCACATCAAGTGCCTCTGTGGTACCGTCACACATATCAGCTCCCTTGCATCCATGAAAATGAATATCCACAAGACCCGGTATCATGATAAGACCTGATGCATCTATAATCTCCTGCGATTCGCTGTCATTAGCCGCGTCCGTGTCAGCTGTTCTCTCCAAAACACTGTCAAAACGGCCATCCTTAACGACAACATCGCCTTGCATGAAGCTGCCATCCTCTGTAAATACCCTTGCATTTTTTATTATCATATACATGCACCTTCTCAACTAAAAAACATCTACAAACAACTCAATGCAGCCTCATCCGCTACAAGCGTAACATCATTGTGCAGCTGCAATACAGAAGCCGGCACCTGTGGTGTAATCGGTCCAAAGAAAGCCTTGTGAACAATCTCTGCCTTATCCTCACCACTTGCAACAATAAGAATCTTCTTAGCCTGCATGATGGTCTTGATGCCCATTGTATAAGCCTGCTTCGGAACATCATCAGCCGATGCAAAAAAGCGCTTATTAGCCTCAATAGTAGACTCTGTAAGATTCACACAGTGTACCTGCTTGTCAAAAGACTCGCCCGGCTCATTAAAACCGATATGACCATTGTGTCCGATACCAAGAAGCTGTAAATCAACACCGCCAAGAGACTGAATCAGCTCTGTATAGCGCTTGCACTCCTTCTGTGAATCCGGCTCCATGCCGTTTGGCAGGTGAGTATTCTCAACCGGAATATTCACATGATCAAACAAATTCTGATGCATAAAATAATAGTAGCTCTGGTCATTCTCACGGCTTAATCCCTTGTACTCATCAAGATTCACCGTCATAACCTCTGAGAAGTCCAAATCCCCCTTCTTGAACCACTCAACGAGCTGCTTATACAAGCCGATAGGTGTAGAGCCTGTAGCCAGTCCCAATACACAATTAGGCTTCATAATCACCTGTGCCGATACGATATTTGCAGCCTTTCTGCTCATATCTGCATAATCCTTAGCATGATATATTCTCATGAAAAATCCCCCCAATTCGTAAAATATGCCCAATACTTTCTGCACAACCTTCAAATGTGCTGCTTGATTGCATATATGCATTTTACCTTATATAGGACATTTTGTCCAGTACTTTTTGTTATATTTTGCACATTTTATAAAAAAAATATTAAATTTTAATGCGGTGAAGTGGTAAAATTGCATAAAAATTCGTTTCAAATGAATATATAATTTTTCACCTACCACCCTGCATCTCTTCTGCAGAACTAAAATAATCCGTTACACTTATATCTAATATAACGGATTCCCCTGTAAAATACAATTATTTATAATCTTGAGTGTCCAGCCATAGACCATCATACTGTCATTATTAAGAGAAAATGACAGCATATTTTTATCAGATAGCAGTGAATTACTTTGTCCCATATGTCAGAAAGGCGGTCTTGTCTTCCGTGATTAGCATTGTAAGCAGATAAGCACAAAAGAAACCACCGCAGGAATTTAGCTTAGTTAAAGCGTTAAATTCTGCGGTGGTTTTAATTATGCAGTCTTTTTAATTTCTATATCCATAATACCAATACCAATATAGCGCGTTCACCAGATTTTTTAATTCATCAGATGAATTTCCGCTATTAATGACCTTCTGTGAATAGCTGAACGGACCATAGTCCAGCTCGAAAATACAGGCCTTATTCTTTCCGGTGACTTTGCATGCATAATTACTATTCAGGTTGCGTGCCATTATTCCGTTTATGTCTACACAATACACCCCATCTGAAGCCTTTTTAGGTGTCAGAGTGACTTCATTGCCATCTGCATTAACATAGCTGAACTTGTAATTGTTTATATCACAGTCTTCGTTCACCATAAAATAATGTCTTACTGTCATCTCAGACTTACATATCAGAGAGCTTCCGTAATATGTCAGTCCATTACTCTGACCATTTGCACTATCCGTTTTAATAACAGCCTTATATTCCTCAAAATCAGCCGCTGCTACAGCTTTATCGGTATCGCTCAAACCAGCATTTGCCGGCTTATCAGTGTTATATTTAAAGAAGTTCTGCGCTGCAGTTCCATAGTTTAAGAGTGCCTTCACAAGCTTAATGGTCTCCGCCGGATACTCGTTTGATTTTGACAGGAGCTCGGTGGCATATTCTTTTACACTGTAAGTGTACTCATTTCCACTATTACCATCCACCACCATTTTGGCTTTAACCGTATCTGACATCTGTGCAGCATTTAGTGGACATGCAAACTTATATATAACCTTTCCGTTTTTCTCAACAGGGATTGCATCGTTTACGCTGACCTTATATGGCCGGCTATTATTCACCGTAAACTCCATATATGCGTTGCTGTTTGATTTGATACTTTCAGGAAGCTCCATATAGTAGTTCATATCAATATTATCTTTTAAAGTAAGGCTCCTGCCAACAAGCTTCTCAGAATCTTTTTCTACATTATTGGCGGTAAATGCTTTTATACAGAAATTACCATACACATTCTGATAATTCCAATTGCGGGAATATGCCAACCCTGTACCATAGAAATAATAGCTTGCCGTATTATCACTTGACACATGATTCTCCCACACCATTTCATTATTATCATTTATATCTCCGGTCATCGCTGCCTCAAGATCAACGGCAGGTGTATCAGTAGTCACTACAACCGAATAGCTTGTCCCAGGCTTCAGATTAACCGCTGATTTAAGTGGAATTGTGTATACTCCGGCATAGGTTGTCTGCCCTGTAGTGGTAGCAGTCTCCTGCTTTGTTCCGCTGGTTGGCTTTGTCTTATCCTTTAAATCTGTATAGATCTCTATTGTATAATTCACATTCGTTTTAGATGTAATAGACATGGAAACTGCTTTTAAGTCCTCAGAAGATACTCCCTGTTTTGCCTGAGTAGTAAAAACATTGGCCAATTTCCTGTAACCGCTTTGATGGGCTACATTTAATCCTCCATCAACCTGATAATTGTTATCATATCCATCATTAGCAGAAAAATCAAACACCCAAGCCGTATCGGATAAAGAAAACGTTTCATATGACATCCAGAAATAACTCTGATTATAATATGAACCGGTTCCGTCTCCCCAACTATTACGAATAAGCCATGCACCATCTTTTTCAGGTTTAACACCATCTCTGAAATTATCTTTAGAATAGTTATCATCCCATCCAACAACCATTACCGCATGACCTGCTCTGTTATTTGTTTTATCATTATAACTGTTATTTATGTAATGATATCCGGTATCATTATGACTATACATAATTCCCACTGCACCATATTTTTTTATGGCTTTTTTCACATCTGATGCATTTTCCTTGATATTAATCATGTATGTATTTTCCAGATGTGCCTTATCCTTTGAATATGCATATTCATCAGATAAACCTGTATTAAGAAAAGTATCAATAGTGCTTGCTGTATATCCGTTGCTTGCCACCTTACTATATGGTACATCACTCTCGCTTACCGGACCACACCACTGTCCCATTCTGCGTGCCGCCATCAAATAGTTGCCACCACGATTGAGATAACCATACTGAACACTTGTATTATTCATATAGTACTTTGCATAGTCCCCCACTGTTCCACCAAGCGGATCAAGCAACGAATTATATGCATAATATGCCAGATGCAGTTCACTAAGATCTATATTTTTATCAAACGCACCATCATTAATCAGATCAAACTCTGCAAGACCTATTGACGAAAATGTCCAGCATGTGCCAAGAGGATTTTGATTACGAACAGACGGATATTTCGCCTTGATATCGCTGACTCTATTTGCCGGATACTTGTTCTCTATAGTTTCATCTGCAGAATATCCCCAATCATCAGAATACGGCACCGCCTCATCCTGTTCATACACCGGTGTATTATAATCCAAATCACTCAGAATATATCCACTTGTAATGCTATTTTCTACAATTGGCTGTTGTTCTGCTTCAACGCCTTGTCCTGCTGACACCGGTTCTGCTGCGACCGGAACAGCCGCACCTAATATCATAGCCACACTTAACACCAATAATAAAAACTTTTTTGTCTTCATTCGACTTTCTCCATTGTATTAACTCCTCTTACGTTTCTTCTTCAAATGTAGGTAAAACCACAACTGATGTCACATTAGTCAATCGGTATAATTGGAAGCTCTATCACTCCGTTATCAGATTTCGGTTCATTATTATTATTCATTCCTGAATTGTCATTATCTGAATCATCTGTGCCTGAACCACTATCTCCTGAATTGTTTATTTCAGATTTTTTATCAATCTTATCACCTGTTTTATTTACATCGTCTGAAGTGTTTTCTGATTCATCATTTTTCATTATATCAGTCTCATATGAATTCCTGGAATCATTATTATCGGTGTTTTCTGATGAGCTCTTTGTATCTTTCAAGCTTTTGCCCGTTTCTTTTGTAGTTGTTGAACTTTCGTCAGAATTCTTATCCACATTACTAGTCTCTGTATTTTCTGTATCCAATATCATCTCTGTAGCTGATACTGCCTCTGTGGCTATTTCTGAGCTTGTTTTATTTTCAAGCGCTATATTCTTTGCAGACAGTGCTGCAACTGTAATTGCTACGCCAAAAATCAATATCACTATTGTGCTAACCATTTTTTTGTTAAAATTAAATTTCATTTTCTATATCCTAGTATAATTATGGTGTAGTCAATCAAGACTACTTGGTTAATAAGTTTCTGTAAATCAGATAACTAAAGAAGGGGTTCTTCCTTCATCAGATACTCTTTGCTTGTCCAACTATATGACAAAAATACTTGTGGTATTCCATCTCTTCTTACACTAATTTCAAAATACTGCCGATAATACTCAATTCCTTCAAGCCCAGCCTTGCTCAAATAATCATCAAATATTCTATTGATATTTGCAAATATTTTCAAAGCCTGCTTACGGTTGTGCACTACAATGCACTCGCTTAAATCATCAATTGAATGCTCTTTAATATACCCATCATTGCATATATATCTATGTTCCTTTTTTACCAATTCAGCCAAGCTGCAAGTAGATGACTTTTTAAATTCGAAATAGAAATCTATAGGTTATTGAGTAAATTGTACCAATCAAGTCCACAAAGCTCATAGCACTTTATAGTTGATGCAACCTCTCCCTTAGCAAGCAACCAATAATCACCAAATTTCAAATATAGCTTATAAAAATCCAAAAACAGTTCCGGTATTACATCAACACTCCTATCAGAATAATAGTTCATATTTTCTTTATATATCAATTACAAAATCATATAAAATATCAGTTCCACAATTCACAAATAAAAGAGAGAGCATTTTTTCAACATCAGCTACATCTAGATCAAACTCAAATATGGTATATTCAACCGCATGATAAAAGTTTTTTAAATCGCAATTAAACACTATATACTTATCTTATTCCATTATACAGCCTCCTCTATACTGTTTATGACCTATAATTTATCACTATCAAACAAAAACTTTTCTCATAAGTAGCCTCAGAAACAACATAACACACCATATCTTCACAAAATCTTTATTTCAAACGCTTAAACTCTCCACTTACAAAATCGCCCTCATAAACAAACACTCCTTCCCATTCACTCCAATTAACCATATCTTGTGACTGTCTGTCAACTTCCTTTTCTGCATCCATAATCCAAATCAGTTTCATATTGGTTTTAGCAAGAAACTCATCAAGAACATCTTTTCGTATAACCACAGCATTAACATCTTGTGTCAAATTGGTGTCAAATGCTACTATTTCATGATTAGAATTATAAAAAAATCCTTCCCTATCTAATTGTTTTAGATGCATAGTATTTATGATTTTAGCACATGGCATACTTCTCGTTACCGTTTCATCTATTGTTGCATCATATTGACATTCCCACAATAAATCGGTAGTAGCATGCAGAATATTTCCTATTTTCTTCCTAACTTTCCGGGTAACAGTTTTATTTTCATATGTTATATTTGGAATTGTTATTGTTCCATCACTCTCCTCGCCATCCTCACCACTGTATTTAGTTATAAATTGCATGAATTTTGAATAATTAGGAACAGGAATATTTTCAGTAATAGTCTCTTCTTCTCCGGTTTCAATATCTACTTCAACCTCTGCATATTGCTCGGAACACTTATAACTCGGAGCCCACGGGTACTCTCTATTATATATATTAGTTTCCTGATGAAATGACGCAGTAGCATTTGTTATAACCGGTCGATTGTTAGTTATACAATTTACCAATTGTTCAGCCTGTCCGATACTTACAAAATACGCATATGCCCAGCTCCATTCATATAGACTATCTCTATCTATCATCTTTCTTCCTGTATCGTAATACCTAGTCAATGAAATCCATTTTGTATCATCTTCATCTGACAAAATCATCATATTCTTCATTTCATCAAAAAATATTCCCTTTGTATTCATCCAATCTGATTTCATCTGTTCCGAGTCTACATTTACTTTAGAATGCTCATACTTAACATTAATACTGCAGGATTTCAAAGCTTCAAATACCGGCATATCCTCATATTCAATATTGTTACAAATCAAAGTCGGATCAAAATTTCTGACATATAACTGCCATGCCCCATCATATACCAAGTTATTATTATCAGAACTCCATCTATCCAGCATTTGACAATGGTCTGCAATTCTCGCCAATATATTATACATCATAATCCATTGATATTTTTTACCGATTCTCTCTGTTTTTATCGTTTCATTTCTGCCACTACTACAATGCAAATCGTACTCTCCAAATAAATCCTCTGAGTATCCTAAATCATTAAGTATATACGAAACTGCATAATTCCATACTTTGCTTTCATTAATGTCAAAAGTTTTAATTGCTCCCTGAAATACATAACGTCCAAAGTCTCCATAAATTCCCATTCCTTCAAATTTCATGGAACTTATAAGCCTATACATTCCTCCTTCATAGTGTTTATCCAAATAATGCTGATCGTTAATCTCTGGAATAGGCTCAGAATTATATGGCGGAATGATTTTTATTTTCTGAATAATTCCTGTATATTCAGGATTCTCATATAAGAATCTTTCAATAATCATACGTGCATAGTCTCTTAAAAGAATATCCGGATACACCATATCATTATCAAATATTGTGTAATATACGTATTCAGCCAAGCCCTGAATGTTTTCTTCATCTAAACGTCTGCAACAAGCCCCAAATACTATTCCATATAGTCTTTGAAGAATATATGGATCATTTACCTCGTGAAATTTTTCAAGAACCCTACGACATAAATCAACTCTGTCCTTTAATATTTCTATCATTGCTTTAGATGTATAATCTCTAAGCTTACGATTAGAAGAAGTCAGTAACCAGCCAAATAAAGTTAACATCAATTCAATCTGTTTATCATCTGATATATCGAGTTTTTGACCACTTGCATACATTTCAATTAATTGAATCAATCTATTGTCATTATTATAAGATTTTAATTCGTTAATATAAATTGTCCAAACATAATCTCTCTTATTAAGACTAAATTTATACAACAATTCATGAAGGTAATCAGCATTAAATGGATGATTTACTTTCATACTATTACTGATAAGCATTCTCCATACTGCTTTTTCATACAATTGATTTTTCATCAACCAATTATTAAACTGATTAACAGGAAGATTCTCTTTATTTCTCCATTCGAAAGACGTTAAATATCTCGAAAAAATAAAATACTTATCATTGTCATTATCAATAGCATCAATAATCTCTATGCATTCCTCCCCATACTTTTCTGCATACAACGCGCAAATATTTACAAACAAATCAACATTTTCCGGATTATTTAATTTTCCATTAACTATATTCAATACGTCAGCTTTAATGTATGCAATAACCTCAGCTCTATCTTTAGCTCTAGAAATTATGGCCTTTGCACAAAAATAATCATTCATCTGATCATATGCAAAATGAAGTCTTTTCGATTCACTATAAATAGACTCATACAATAAGTGTTCCTTTTGCAGTTGTCTAACAAAAGGTATGGCGCTAATATCATAATCACCCCAAAAATTCAATAACAACAATTCCTTTTGTGATATTGTTTTTTTATTATTAGTTATAAACCAGTCGGCAATTTGTACTACCAACTCACTTACAAGTTCATCTTCTTCTGTATAGCCCTTATCCTGCAAACTCTTTTTCAAATTATGGTGTATTTTACGGTTTGCTTCGCCAATCAAACGCTCATATAATTCCTGTAAGCTTCCATTATTTCCATTATATGTCTTACAATATAATGTTAAGAAAAGAGGATTCGACATCTCACTACCAAAATATTCTGTAGGAGTAAAAGGAATATTATAATGATTTAAAAACTCTCTTATAGCCTGAATACTATTAAATTCAAAGCCTAGATGATGTATCGATACTGCATTAATTTTGTCATTTCTTACACATTCTGGTAACAGAATTTTTTCATATTCAGATCTATATGAAACAACAATCTTCACCATACGCGACTCATGTATTTTATCCAGAATGGATGATATTCCAGATTTCCAAAGATTTGCATTCCACGTTTCATTCAACGCATCAATAAAAACAGGAACTATTCGATTCTGCTTTTCTCCAATTGCCTCTAGAATGTCAACAAGTTCGTCAAAACTGTAATTCAGATGTAAATTCTTCATAATCTGCTCATCAATTGGATCATTAGTAAAATATATTCCGGCAACTAATAACAGTGCCGAACGTCCCTCACTTAATAAGGTATTTGTTTTCGTAGCTAACAAATGTGACTTACCAATTCCGGCAATACCATGCACAAATAAACAGTCCCTCATAATCAATTTTCTCTCTTTATCTGAAATTATGAGGTCTCTTGGTAAATCAATAAGCTCTTTAATTTCCCTAATCTTATTCTGGACAGTGAAATCAGAAATTGACATTATATCATTTTCATCAAATTGTTTATTTTCCAATTCTTCCAATTCACAATTTAACTTACTGATACTTTGTGAGATTTCTTCACTAATTCTTTCATACCACCAAAATGAATCTTCCAGATTCTCTATACTAACATCATCCAGTAAACTTACTCTATAAAACAATAATCGCAAATATTCCTTATTAGATGTTACATATTGCTTTTTTTCTATCTTATCAAGTAACGCTTTCTTTTTGACATTGATCAAATTAACTGCCTTAGAATCATTAATAAATAGTGAAAGCTCATCCGAAAAAAGAGTTTCAACATCAAACTCTTTATTATACCTCTCCTGTAGTTCATCAAACATATGGTTATTATGAATTTCAAACCATTTATTATTTAAAGTATGATTACCAAAATAATATAAACCTAAATAAGGATATTTTGCCCTAACAAGATCAAGGATTGCCGTATCTGTAATCAGCTGAATTTCTATTTCATAATTAGATAAATACTTGACGCAATTTACATACCTATCAGATGTCGCAGTAATTGGTTTATTACAAAACAAATATACACAATTTACAATGCCTTCTTTACCTGTATAATACTCAACAGTTTTTTGAGCCGAATGCATAATCTGATCATACTTAACAACAGTATCAAAGAATTTCGCCTGAAATCCAATCCATCTATCGTTTACCTCATCATAAATTGGCTCAGTTTCCAATCCATGATTGTTAGGATTAGCATGTAAATACTTATATTGCTTATTATCCTTAATAAACTCATTTATAAAGAGTTGTCTGCATAAATCTTCAAATTTAAAACGGATACCACGAGAATCATGATTATATGTACTAAAGCACTCCCAATTAATCTGCATAGATACTTCCTCATATCTTTCGTCAATCATATTTTCGATAAATTATATTATTCAGTATAGCGGGTTTTAGGTTAATATTCAATTGATAACTATTATAAATTGCCACAATTAAATGAGCAGATGCCGGACAAAAATGAGAGCTGAATTTGGACAAGATAAGGAATCATAAACAATCAGAAAAGAAGAGAATAAGGACTGAAATCCCAAATTTAAATTTTTGTTTTCAATCCTTATTTATAAAAATATCAACTATTTCCATAAAATTCTCTGTACTCTATTTCCTGTGCATTAGAGCTTATAACCTTCTTTATCATTACGGCAGGCTCTACGTCATCTTCTTCATATAGCCATTTTTCATATTCTTCACCATTTGTAGATGTAGCCGAAGCAACAATTGGTCCTCTTTCCTTAATTTCCTTAATAATTTCACTTGCAAATCTAATTGCCATAGTTATCACCTCTCCAAAAAATTTCATTCAACTCGGGTTTATAAAAATTATTATCAAGCAAATAACTATACTCAATCCCAAATTTATTGCAATCTGTCGAATTACTTTGCACTTATCGTTCATGAGCCATTGCCACAAGTGACGGTAATTGTTATTCAATTATTATTATCTTCCAGCCTCCTTATTTCAGCATTTACACTCTCATCTACATGCTCAACACATCTACATATACAATCAGCATCATCCATACTAAAGTTTTCCGGCAATTGTTCTTCAAATCGAATAGCTTTGCTCAAGTCATCCCAAACTATATATTGATTATAATCTTTCAATGATTGTATCAAATCCTGAACTTTCGAATCATAAGTATCTAACTTCCCTGCTTCCTTTACCAATACTGCAAGATACATCAGATCAACATTCAGCTGTTCCACTGACAAGTTCATGTTGTAGCAATTCACATTTGTTCCATGATTATCATATCTTTTTTTACAAAGCTCGTTTCTTTCTTGCTCAATCAATTTAGCTACATCACTATCATATATGTAAATTGAATCATTTCTGCAAACATAGCCTAGTTCTTCCAATACGATTACCAATAATTCTCTGCGTGCATGAAGATTTTTCTGCAATTCATTAATATTCCATGAATTATTTTTCAGTATATAATTTCTAAGATCCTTAATGCATGGCTTATCTTTCTTTCGTTTTGCAAAAGACTTCTTAATCCATTGAACACCCTGAAGTACAAATGCGAAACGTGACGCCCAATCTATTATATCAATCGGCGAACTAATTCCAGCCTTTGATAAGATAATTTTTGCTTCCCATAAATAAGCACTCCAGTCCTGCATTATCCTTTGGAGAAATTCATCAGCTCCACCAACATTATTTGCAAAAACCACTAGTCCATCTCTCTTAACTAGTGGGAATGTTCTTACAAAGTCTTCTATTGTAACATTCTGGTATGGAACATTCCAACGAATTCCATCTTCAAATTGAATATATGGATAAAGCCTATATACAGCATTCATTTCCATATCTCCATAGTATGTATCAAAAGACAGATGATATATTCCTGTTCCTATTTTCAAACAAACTTCTTCTAAATTCTGTGGCAACATATCATCATCAATAATTCCAGTTACAGGAAAACGATTTTCAAGACAGTAATTAATTCTTAAGAAAAATAGATGTCCATTGCTTTGCTCATATTTCTTAAGTTTTTCCTCTGCGAAATTAATCTTGCTATCTATGTCTCTTAATATATCGCTCCGAGGATCAAATCCATTCATGTTTTCTCCAGTATCAAGATATACCACAACAAATGGAGTTCCATATATATGCAAAACATATTCTGGATGATCATCCAAAATACTATTTATTTTGTTCGTAATCTCTAAAAAAAATTTTTTGATATATTTCAAGAATTCGCATATAAGAATATGTACTAAAAGAAAATACTTATATAACATCTTAACAACCGTAAGTTGTACATTCATCTCTCCATAATCAAATAGCTGCTGTTCAATATTTTTCATCTGTTTCTTTAAGGTAGCATTTATTTTCGTATGTGCCGCATCTAAAATTTCTGAAAGTTGAAAAGATATTTTCTCACCATCAAAACTTACAGGAACATGCCCATGCTGCATATAGTTTCGAATAAAGTCTATAAATCGATAACTAAAATCTTCGTCATAAGCTTTGGAAATATAATTTTTCTTAAAGTTCTCTTCTTTATCAATATATACCTTATCAAATACATCCATCGATTCAATTAGTGTCCGAGCAGAGCTCACCGCATTGCTAACCAATGCATTTATCTCTATGGCGTCCACCTTTTCACCATGCTTTGAATACACACGATCATCAAATTGCATATCATAATGCTCCAAAAGCTCCTCTAAATTAAACAGCATCATTTTATACAATTGGAATATTTCCTGAAAATGTCTGGAAGCTTCCATATATTTCCTAAAAAGCAACTCATCTTCTTTATCTATTTCATTAAAAACAATATTCTGTTCATCTTCTCCAATTTTGACAAATTCTCTTGTATTCATATACTCCTCCGATAAATTGGCTCAGATTTATGTCATTGTTCAGACGCCACTAATGATCAGGTGCTATTGTTCTTCAACCAGTACTCTTGGTGATCTCATAGTTTTTACCTCATGATAAATAGAGTAAAATGCTAGCAAAAAATACACTGTTCTACATCGACTGTTTTTTACTTAACTCTCTACTTATTTATAAACCTCATAATATTCGAGTATATCATGTTTAAATTTTCCCAATGCGCAGGTCTTGTAATCCTCAGCCTCCATCTCTTTTCCATAAATTAAATTCTGCAAATAATGTCTATCTATCTCTCCACTTTTGTTTGTCCATTTATTAATACAATCTGCAATTTCATCCAAATTAGACGAAACATATGTCTCTTTTTTCTCCAAAATTTTTTTAGCTTCTAAATTATGTATTTGATACGCATCTTCTAATTTTAACGTATCAATATTACTTTTTATTTTAGATTCATTATTTCTTTCTAATTGAATATAGTTCCTTGATTCAATATATCTAAACTTAATCTCTTTATCAAATTTAAATCTATCATCAAATGGTGATACTAATCCCACATTTTCTCGCTTTATATTATTACACACACTACATGATGGCACCAAATTATAAAGTGATACTGCAAGGAATGGATATTTACTTCGACAAAAGAAATGATCCAATTGGCATCCGGAATTATCATTTGACCTACCATTTATATAATCTCTATTACAATATGGGCAAACCGTCAGGTTTAAATCCTCCGTTAAAGCAATGCTTATCTTCTTATTATTGTACTTGTGATCTCTGACATTTTCATAACAATCATGATAATCTGCAAATGCATCCCTTAAATTGTTATTTTCGAATACAATATTATTATAGTCCACATTTGTGTCATTCGATATGTAATTATATATTTCCTCTATCCTACAATATGGCAACAAAATCAATTGTTTCAAAAAGTCCTCTGTGTCATCAGTATCTATAATCGTTATAGGGATAATTTTTTTACACTCATTAACAAATTCATTAACATTCACATGTTCGTCCAATTCTTCCAATGCAATATTACAGAATTCATTCTCAAATTTCTTGCTATGCTTTCCAATATAAATCATATAATCACTTACTCTCTTGTAAAAATCTTAAGCGCTCCTCAATTTCTGCCTTTTGTTTCATCAAAATATCAAATTCATTTTGTTGAGGAAGAGATTCTTCCAGCAGATGCTCTAATTCTATTTTATAAATTTCTTCACCAATATTATTAACAAATGATTTTAAAATGTTATACAATTCTGTTTTACTTAGATTATCATCTCTTTTATTATACAAAACTTCCATGATGCTTTCCGGCAACTCTTTATTTTCTAAAGTGCTATCCCCTTCATAGCTTAAAGCTTTCATAACACCACTTATCTTACTATAAGCGACACATCCAATAGTTGATTTCATAAAAAACGGACTTTTTAGTAGAGTATGTATATTTTGTCCAAATGTTTCAACTATATTAAATTCCTCATCATTTGGCATAATATATAAAACATCCTGATGAAAAAAATCAGATAATATATATGGAGAATTTGAAGTGATGATCAGCTGGAGTGAACATTCTTCTTTCCTCAACTTTACTATATCAAGGATAGATTTCATAAATTGTCTTTGCCACTCCGGATGATAATATAAATCTCCCTCATCTATATAGATAATAGCCGAATCATCTTCTCTTATACATCTACTCAAATCTATTTGTTCACTATTCTTTTCCAAAATATCGCTATAATATTCCCTAAATCTCTTTCCTCCTATCAAAGCCCAATAAAGCTTCGCCTCAAATGTAAATTTAGCTTCCTGCCCAGATGACATCTTAAACCATGAAACATTTATGTCATAAAATAGTGTATAATCCTGAGGGCTATTAAAATTTTTGCTTATAGCAGCTTCTATTTCTTCATATTTTTTCTTATCAGTCAAAGCTTCATACAAATTCACATGTTCCCACTCTAACTGTTTTAACTCTGTTATTCCTTTACTATTTTCGAATAAAAACTTTATATACATAAACTGGTATATCAATAACATATTTAATGATTGATTTTCATCTATTCTTCTTACCGAATGTAAATACTGAGCTTCACGCACATCATTAATTCTTGTATACTCTATTTGCGCTATGACATCATCCTCTTTTGTATCTCTATGATTACTTCTGTCTTTATTATCCTCATTATTCTCATCTGGCAAATTATGCATAACAGGAAATATTTCCTTTAATTCTAATTTATTGGACCAAAAGTATACTTTATTTTTTTGTCCATTTTGTAATAAAAGGCTTCTTTTATATTCTTTAGTTTTATTAGAAGAATCATATATTTTTTCTATATTAGATATCCTATAATACTTATCACCATATTTGAAAATAACTAAAAACTCTATACCTTTATCCAACTTTAATTTCTCGACAATTTGTGCATAGTTCATTCCTTTATTATTGTCGTATAATGATACAATTTTAGAAAATGTATTACCTAAAAACTCTATAATACTTGTCTTACCAGCTCCATTTTTTCCAACAATACACGATACACTCTTTATCTTTCTGTCATAAAATCCTTCTGTATCAAAATACTTATTATTGTCCTCACAAATCTCCCTCTTATCAGGATCATAAATGAATTTATGATCAAATGAAAAACGGCACGATCTTATTCCCCTATATCCATTAAGATATAAATATGAGAACAGTAGATTTTCTCTATTATCAAACTTTTTATCCAACAGAGCTTCCTTGATTTTATTTCTAAATTTCTTATTATCTATAAAGTCATTCAGTCTCCATTCAAATTCCTGTACTTCAAATGGAATTTGCTTTTCTTCCTCAATTTCACCATTTGATACACCTATTAATAATTTCTTATTGCTACTATCAATCTTTATTTTATAGACCCGCCCTGTTTTTGTACGTATCTCCCAATCATTTTCATGTTGTATAAGAATCTCATGTCCAGTTTTACTACTATTATAGCTGCCAATGCGATCAAGAGTCCATGAATTATAATATAAATCACATCCCTCAGCAGTAAGTATAGTTAATATAATGTTTAATACCACAGCACTATACAAAATATTATCTATCAATTTTTTCTTGAGTGTCTCTTCATCAATGCAATCTATCATCGTCAATATCTGATGCCGATATTGACTAAAACGCGCAATATCATCACCTTTATAACGTAAAATTATATTCTCAAGCAATTTATCATCAAGACACCTCATATTGGTTCGCATAGCGTTAATTCCCTGATAACAATACCCATAGTCCCCTTTATCGCCACAATATATTACATTATCAAAAAAAGCTTTCTCTATTTTATCTTTATCTTCCATATCTTGATAATTTCCAGGATAGTTTTTACAAAGCATATCTATAGCCCTCCTGTAATCATCAAAATCACTGTTGTATGCGCTCCAAAATTCAGCTAAAGCAATATATAAATTAATATTATTTTCCTTTTTATTTACATTTTTTATTTTATTCTTAAGTTTAATGTTAAGTTTTTTCTTTTCTTCATATATACAATAAGCCCAATATTTACTTTGTGCAATAGTATTAGATAGCCCGATTAACCCTGTTCTATTACCTGCATAATTACAGTTTTTTTGAATGAGTTCATAGCACTTTTCAATTTTTGACAAATACTGTTCTAAAATTGTTATCCAAACAAGTTCTTTAGGTATAGCTGGCCTACGATTTTTTGCTATAGTATCGATATATGAATCTATCCCACTTATTTTCTTTATTGCATTTTGCCATGTTGCTAGAGACTTCTTGCCTTGCATGAAATCTATAACTTGATCAATATCCTCTACATTTTTAATATCAATGCTATTAATATATTCATCATCTTTAATATTCATATACTTCCCCTTCTTATGTTCAATAAAACTTTAGTACCAAATTAATAATACCACTTTTGTATATTAAATTAAATACATTCATCATAACTTATACAAAAAAATCTCAAGAAACTTTTATGTCATTCCATAATCAGGCGATATAATTCTTCAAACATTGGCTTTATCAGTTCCTGCCGCTTTTGAATACGTTCATTTGATGAGATTCCTTTTAATTCAGTATCAGAATTATAAAACTCAGAAATCCTCTGCAAAGCCTGATATGCAATCGCTCATCTTACTGACGCTAGATTCTTTGTATTCATAATAATCTACTGATTTGTAATAAATGTTGCCCCATTACCATCATAAAAGTATACTATATTATTTTACATATCTATTTCAAGGCTTCGCAGAGATTTAAAAACTTACATATTGGTTAAAGATTAAAATACCTTTTCGCCTGATTGATCCGGCTTTTAATCTCTTCTGTCAGTTCTTCTGTGTCCAGTTTATTTAGATTCCACATATGTACCTTAAACAAATGGATATCCCCATCTGTCCAATATCTCGGGCGTCTTGTAAATGTATTCTCCACCGGATATACATCAAGCGAGTCAGACAATCCTTGATTTTTAATTTCCTTACGTATTTCTTGTACAATTTTTTTATTTTTTTCTTTCATATTCATGGTGTAGCCTCCTTAAAATTTATGGCTATACAATAACATATTAATAATCGTTTGAATAAGGCCAAATACAAATCACTAGTTTTCCAGATTCTCTTTTTCTTGCTCCTTCTGGAGTTTATTCTTTAACAATGCTTCTTGGCTAGTAATACGTTGTAATTCTGTTATTACTGGAGAGTCCCAATCACCATTCGCAAACTTATTTAGCAAATCAAACATATTTGCTTGCATAGCAGATTCAAAAAACTTTTTGCTCTTACTCAGCTCTTCTTCACTAATCTTACAAAAAACAAATCTTGCTCGCGCTACATTCCAAAAATCAGTAAACAATTGTTTTTCCATCGGATCTTCCAGATTCATAACAGTATGCAACCTTCCTATCAAATTTTCAAAATGATTATCATTATCAGCCTTGTTATTTATATCTTTAAAAAATGCCGCAAAATCTTCTTTATTGGGAAGCGGAATTGACTCGTCAATTTGTGATGCTGCATAAATATTTTTATATAATAATTTATCCGCATCAGCTAATTCGTCATATGTTACACCATTAACTTTTAGTGCTAAAAGTTCTGCCATAAATATAGGTAACTCCTCTGCATATAGCAATGAGGATAAAAATTTTCCATCTTTAGCATCATCAAATGTATGTTTGTAGACTAATTTTGATGACCACATTCTTGAGATTTCTTTTCCATTTTGTTCTATTAGTTCATTCAATACATCATGTATGCGTCTAAGCAGCCTCAACCGTATGGTTTCGTCAGAATGCATAGCATCCCGTATAAGATTTTGTATTTGATAATTAATTTCTTCTGATGCAATTCCTTCATATTTTGCATTTAGATAGCCTGGATAGCTTTTAACAATTTCCCGCTCTTTTCCATAAAGATAAACTTCAATATTAGCTACCAAATCTCTATATAAAGATTTTCTAGTACTAAGCAAACGATTATTTTTTCTATTATCGAAATATTCCGTATCCATTAAAGCAAATAATAAACCATGCCATTCCGGCTTAAACTGATATGGCTTTCGTCCAGTTTTAGCCTTAAAGTCATCTACACGCATAAGTCCATCACTCAAATCACATATTTCTTTTATTCTGCCTTTTACTTTCTTCTCATCAAAATGAATATGCTTCCATGAATATTTGGATAAATATGCTGCCATCTGTTTCGGGGTAAGCACACCTTTATAGACAAGTTTTTCAACTTCAGCAACATATTCTTCTTCTGTTTTTTCTTTTTTATATTCTCGGTCTCTTCCCATATAAACCTCCTACTGTTATCGATTCTCACATTCTTTCTCAAACTCCAATTCACTTGAAGTCTTTTTTCTGAAAGAATCATCGTCTAAAAAAAGTTCAACAGCATTCATAAAAATAAGATTTAACATGTTACTAAAGCATCTGTACGTGCACAATAAAAAACATGATAACATATATGCCAAAATTGGAATATTCCATTTTTCATACCAGGTATCTTTATACTGATCTCGAAAATATACTGTAACAGAAACAATAATAACTAAAACGCCAACTATCAAGGTTTGCTTAATATACTTTAAAAACAGCTTATCTTTATCTCTTTCAAAAACATATTTGACCAATTTTGAATCATTTTTCATACTCATTATAACCGGCAATACCGCACCTAAAAAACCTATAATAAGTGATGATACAGTAATAACCGCATCAAGTGCATCATTAATATTTTTACTTTGATATAAACTATTCTTTGCAAATTTGAATAACACAAAAATAATAACTGATAGTACATATGGATATAACATTTCTATTAGTTTTTTCATATAATCACCATACACATAAATGATCCAATTTTTCTAATCTTTCATTATATTTCTCAAGCATTCTTGATTTTGCATAAGTAAATTCAAGAGGTTTCTTTTTTTCTATGTCAAAAGCAATATAGTCATGTATAGCATTCTCAAGCAAATCTACTATTTCAACCCTCGGTTTATCATCATCACTATATGACGTATCGCTCTTTAATTTGATTTTTGCACTATTTATCATTCCCGGATTGTCTTGTACATCGTTTATCAAGTCAACAATACCTACTTTATCCAGTTCCGCTTTTTTTTCACGTCCGACACTTATTGTAATTTTGGCAGTGGTTCCATTATACTTATTTACACTTTTTATCATCTCCGCCAGGCTTCCTTTTTTATTGTCAGGCTCAAAATTAGCAAATGAAATCTCAAATGTTCGGACCAGTCTATCACCAATTCTATTTGCATCAAATTTGTCTGATATAGGAATAAATGCAACTTTATAATTTTCCATTGGACAAATCTGATTTATCCATTCAGCAAGTCTACTGACACCTATTGACATTCTGTTTTGTTGTAACATACAAATACTTCTTTTCCGATCATATAAAAAATTTATATCTTCTCCAATATATTCATCTGGATCCAGCGGGATCGGAGTCGCATCCTCTCCTTCTTTTAGCTTAGATGGAATATTAGCATCTCTAAGCTTATAAGCTCTAATAGCATATATTTCGGTTTCACTATCAAATCTATATTCCCCTAAATTCACAACACAATCGGAAAGCTTCACATTACGCTGTACGAGAGCTTTACTCTTCATACTCATTAGCCACTCGGCCAAATTAAATTTGCCTACAACATGTGACTGCTCATTTTCATTAATCTCTATCTTTGCTACTTTGTAATAGCAAAATTTTATTTGTCGTCTGTATGTTTCCATATTTATCATTCCTCTAAACTACTATTAAAACAGTTTTGTTATAAGTCTATAGTACCACTATTTTTTCAAAAGTAAACCATTTTTGTTAAATAACATTAAAAACATCTTATCTATTTGAAAATCTTATCAAACATTGAAAACGAGCACTCAAAAATGAGCATTGACTCACTCATAACGTAAACGCTCCATATCCGGTACCTTTTCTGTCCTTTGAAAAATTGAGATAATTAC
>ERZ1673743.842-NODE-842-length-40398-cov-14.938800_pt1 | contig 40398 bp, 35 predicted proteins | sample MGYA00580197_ERZ1673743 | MGnify/ENA primary metagenome ERZ1673743 (study PRJEB41218, sample SAMN15661795) | gut metagenome | host: Homo sapiens | place: Canada: London | collected 2015-08-20/2019-03-30 | study: EMG produced TPA metagenomics assembly of...
GACCGGTGTCCGCGCTTCGGCCTATCGGGGTGCAGACTATTGGGGCCTGGCGGCAAGGAGCTCGTCTCTGATCTGCTCGATATCTTCGGCGCAGGGCTCGAGCTGCAGGTAGTCCTCGGCCAGCCGCAGCGCCTCCTGCCGGTAGTCAGGCGAGTCGGCGAGAATGACGATAGCCAGATACATTACCTCCAGGTCTTCGGGCCGTTCGGCCAGATACGCGCGGGCTATATCCGCGACGCGGGTATACTCTCCGTAGCTGTCGAGGACGCGCATGATAGCCCGGGTGTATTCGTGTCCGGAGTCGGAGCGTTGGCAGAGGTCGAGATATTTCACGGCCGAGGCTACGTCGTTTGTGGCGTCGTACAGCCGGGCAATCGTCCAGCAGAGGTTGGGCATATCGGAGGTGCCGTCCATACGGGCGATAAACGTCCGGGCGATTTCGTCGGCATGGTCCGGATCGGCCTCGACCAGGTCATAGACTCTTTCCGCCACATCCCATCCGCTGTCAACAAGATACAGTATGTCGTCGGCTGCGCGCCTGTATTCGCCCAGGAGTATGTTGAGTCTGGCGCTGTTGTTGTAGAGGGTGGCGTCGTCGGCGACAGAGCCGAATCCTGCTTCGATGGCGGCGAGGGCCCCTGCCGTGTCGCCGCGCCTTTCGATAACGTGCGACAGGCCGCAGTAGCCGAACGGCTGGTCGGGCGATTTTTCGATGATGGTGCGGAACAGCGGTTCGGCCGCGTCAAGGCTGTCGACCTCCATCAGAATGGTAGCGTAGATCGAATGCACTTCAGGATCATAGTCGGGGTATGTCAGGTCGTAGGCCCGCCGGGCATAGACGAGGGCTTCGCTGTACTGATCAGGCGAAACCGAAAACAGAGAGTTGTCGCTGTTCAGGTTGTCGTAGAGCGTGAAGGCGAGCGAAGCGTTGAGCCCGGCAATATCCCTGTCACGGGTGGCATGGCGCAGTGCGGTGCGGTACCATCCGGCGGCGTCGCGATGGGCCTTGACCCGAAGACACAGGTCGCCGAGCTTCGAGGCGGCGTCGAAGCGGGTAGAGTCGGCTTCGTAGGCTTTGGTGTACAGTTCCAGGATCTGAAAGAATGTTCCTGTGCCGGCGCTCAGGAGTGTGTCGCCCCGCGCGATGTAGAAGTCGGCCGAGTCTGCAGGCGCGGCTGCCGCTGCGGGCAGAGCGAGTGCGCACGCGGTTAAGAGGGTGACGAGATAGTGTCTCATATCGGCAGGGTCAGTTTTTGAGCCAGCGGTCGAACCAGCGGAAGAAGAGGCGCTGCCACATGACGGCGTTCTGCGGCTTCAGGATCCAGTGGTTCTCGTCGGGGTAGATGACCATCTCGGCCGGTACGCCGCGCAGCCGGGCGGCGTTGAAGGCGGCCATGCCCTGCGAGGCCAGGATACGGTAGTCGAGCTCTCCGTGGCTGATCATGATTGGTGTGTCCCAGCGGTCGACGAAGCGGTGCGGCGACGATGCGAACGTGCGCTGCGCGGCGGCGTTGGACTTGTCCCAGAACGCGCCGCCCATGTCCCAGTTTGCAAACCACATCTCCTCCGTCTCGAGGTACTGGGCCTCGGTGTTGAAGATGCCGGCGTGGGCGAGCAGGGCGGCGAAGCGGCCCTGATGGTTGCCGGCGAGCCAGTAGACGGAGAAGCCGCCGTAGCTGGCGCCGGTTGCGCCCATGCGCTTGGGATCAATGTAGGGCTTGGAGAGCATGTAGTCGGCCGCGCTGAGGTAGTCGCGCATGTTCTGGCCGGGATAGTCCTTTGAGATCTGCTCCTCCCACTCGGTGCCGAAGCCGGGGACGCCGCGGCGGTTGGGCAGGATGACCACATAGCCGTTCGAGGCCATCAGGGCGAAGTTCCAGCGGTAGCTCCAGGCCTGGCTGACGGACGACTGCGGGCCGCCCTGGCAGTAGAAGATCGAGGGATACTTCTGCGAGGCGTCGAACTTCGGCGGCAGCACGACCCAGGTGAGCATCTGCTTGCCGTCGGTGGTGGCTACCCAGTGCTTCTCCACGGTCGGCATGGTGAGCTGCCCGAAGATGTGGCCGTTGACGTCGGTAAGACGTGTGATTTCGGCCGAGCCCTTTTTCTTGGGCTTGGTGACGAGGAAAACCTCGTTGGGCCGCAGCATCGAGTGGTTCATGGTGACGAGGCGGCGTTCGTCGACGGGTGCGAGCGATGTGAAGTCGGCGATCTCCTCGGCCACGGTGGTCACACGGCAGGTGTTGACGTCGATCTCAAATACGGGAGCGACACCCTGGTGGTAGGCGATGAACCAGATGGTCTTGCCAGATGGATTCCAGGCGAATTCCTCGATGGTGTAGTCCCAGTCGGCGGTGAGGTCGCGCTTCTGGCCGGTGGTCATGTCGAGGATGAAGAGGCGGTTCTTGTCGGCCTCGTAGCCGTCGCGCTCCATGCTCAGCCATGCCATGTAGCGGCCGTCGGGCGAGAATGCGGGGCAGGTGTCGTAGCCCATCATTCCCTCGGTGAGATTGCGGGTCGAGCCGTCGGCGAAGGTGTAGAGGTAGAGGTCGGAGTTAGTCGACACGGCGTATTCGAGGCCCGTCTTCTTGCGCGAGGTGTAGACGAGGCCCGAGCCGTCGGGTGTCCAGGCGAAGGACTCAATGCCGCCGAAGGGCTTCATGGGCGATTCGTAGGGCTCGTCGGCCATGATGTCGCGAATGTCGGTGACGGCCGAGCCGTCGAACGAGCCGACGAAGGGGTGGGGTATCTCGGTGACCCACTCGTCCCAGTGCTTGTACATGAGGTCGTCGATGACGCGGCCCGTGGCCTGGGGCAGGTCGGGATATATGTCGGCGGCCGTGCGGCTGTATTTGACGTTGCCGATCATCACGATCTTCGAACCGTCGGGCGAGAACAGGAAGCCTGCCACGCCACCTTCGAGGTGCGAGATCTGGCGACGGTCAGAGCCGTCGGGGTTCATGACCCAAACCTGGGGTGTCTGTTCCTCGCCTTCGTAGACGAATGCAATGCGGCGTCCGTTTTCGATCCATGCTGCCCCGCTTTCGCTTTTGGGCGTGTCGGTGATGCGGCGCTGTTCGGTGCCGTCGGTATTCATCAGCCACAGCTCGGCGTTGGATTTGTTCTGCGGTACGCTTTCGTACGAAACGGAGTAGAGGACGAGCTTGCCGTCGGGCGAAACCTGCGGCGACGACACGCGGCCGAGGGCCTCGAGGGCGTCAATGTCGAAGATGCCCGTCTGCGACTTATAGTCGGGACGCCCGATGACGGGAGCCTCGGCGTCAGCGGCCGTAGCGGCCGAGGCCGACAGCAGCATGGCGGATGCGGTCATTGTCAGAATGCTTGATAATTTCATTATTGTAATGTTTGTATTTTTGGTGTTATGATGGATCGAATGTAAGTCCGTCGATGTCGTCGAGCCGCCGTCGGTATTCATCGAGGCGGTCGAGGTTGACTTCGAGAGTCATCGAGCAAGTGTTGTCGAATTCCTGGCCGATTACCGTGGTACCGGGCGCGCGGGCAATCTTCATGACGTCGTTGATTACGGCGTAGGGGAAGGTGAAGCTAAGCCGGGCGGTGACGTGGCATTGGATGATCTCCGCCTCGGCGAGCGCCAGGCGGGCGGCCTCACGGTAGGCTGCGATCAGGCCCGATGTGCCGAGCTTGATGCCGCCGAAGTAGCGCACGACGGCCACGAGGGTGTCGGTGAGTTCGAGCGAGTTGATCTGGCCGAGAATGGGCTTGCCGGCGGTGCCCGATGGTTCGCCGTTGTCGTTGGCCCGGAATTCCTTGCGGTCGGGGCCGAGCATATAGGCCCAGCAGACGTGGCGTGCGTCGTAGTATTCCTTGGCGAGCGCGTCGACATGTTCACGGGCCTGCGCGGCCGTCTTTACCGGCCACGCGAAGGCAAGGAATTTGCTCCGCTTTTCGGTAAAGACGGCCTCGGAGGGCCCGGCGACGGTCAGGAATGTATCGGCCATGGTCGGATAATCAATAGTTGTGACTATCGGCTTCAACTTCAGAACCGGAGAGGCCGCCATGGTTCATCTTGTACCACACATAGGCTATGTAGGCCACAACGAATGGTACGGCGAGGCTGACCCACGCCATGGTACGCAGGGTATAGAGCGACGACGAGCTGTTGGCGATGGTCAGCGAACTCTGCGGGAAAGTGTTCGATGCCAGGTAGCAGGTGCCGTTGTAGCCGGCTATGGCGAAGAGGGCAATGACGACCAGTACTGTGCCGGTGCCGCTCAGCCAGATGCCGCGGCGCGACTTGGTGAACGCGCCGACGGCTATGCCTGCCAAAGCGAGCACCACGCCGGCCACGAACATCAGCCCCCACCACCACATGCCGGTGAGGTTGTGGAAGTAGAGGTAGTCGGTTTCGGCGACGGTGCCGGCGGCGTCGGCCTGCTTGCCGGGCGATACGAGCAGCACTACCACGAAGGCCACGAACAGCACGGCGAAGATGAGGCCGTTGACGAGGACCGAGCGGCGCATGCGGGGCGTGAAGGCGGCATCGGCGTTGATGTTGTTGATGAAGTAGAGCGCGGCCTGGGTGCGGGCGAGGAAGAAGACCGCGAAGCCAAGCAGCAGGCAGCGCCAGTCGGTCATCAGCTCGAGGCCGCGAGTGGATGTCCAGCGCGAGATGACGGGCGAATTGCCGTCGAGAATGTTTGAGCGGACGATCTCGAAGTCGGCGCCGAAGAAGAATGCGGCGACGGCCACGCCGAGGAGTACGCATCCGAAGAAGCCGTTCAGGAGCAGGAATGTGTCGTAGACGCGCGTACCGTAGATGTTGCCGCGCTTGCGGCGGTATTCGTAGCTGACTGCCTGGATGACGAAACTGATCAGGATGGCGAGCCACAGCCAGTAGGCGCCTCCGAAGCTGGTCGAGTAGAACAGCGGGAACGAGGCGAAGAAAGCTCCGCCGAATACCACGAGGGTCGTGAACGTCAGCTCCCATTTGCGCCCGAGCGAATTGACCATAATCTGGCGGTCAGTCTCGGTATGGTTGCAGTAAAGCATTGTCTGGCCTCCCTGGACGAAGAGCATGAAGACCAGTGCCGCGCCGAGCACGGCTATTAACAGCCACCAATAGGCTTGAAGAAATTCTAATTCATTCATGGTTAGTCAGGGAATTATGCTTTGGTTTCGATGTTTTCTTTGGATGCCTTGGAGATGTAGCGCAGCATGATGCTTATTTCGGCTACGAGCAGGGCTGTGAACAGAACTGCGAACATCCAGAAAGTGAACTGGACTGATGCCGGGGTGACGTCGCTGATGGCAACTCCGACCGGCATCAGATCCTGGATGATCCAGGGCTGGCGGCCGACTTCGGCTACAACCCATCCGGCCTCGCTGCAGAGGTACGCCAGAGGGATCGAGAGGATGCCTACCCAGTGAAGCCACGGCTTTTCAAGCCAGGAGTAGCGTTTGCGGGCGGCGTAGATGGCCAGCAGGAAGAAGAGCAGCAGATAGCCGCCGATGAAGACCATGACGCGGAATGCGTAGAAAGTCAGAGCGACAGGCGGGACGGCGTCGGCTGGCGAGTTGAAGTAACCGTAGCCGAAATATTTGAAGTTCTCCTTCACTGAAGCGGCTGCCGCTGCCATTGCAGCAGTGTCGCCGGCGCCCCGGGCAGCATCGTATTCGCGCAGAGCCTGCTGGGCTTCGCGGCCGAGCTCGATGCGCCGCTGATACGATACGGTATTGACTGTGTCGCCCTCGGGTGTGAGCGCTACGCCGTTGATGAGGTCGTTGATGCCCGGCACGAACGAGTGCGGATCGTGGTTGGCAAGAAGTGAGAGTCCGTAGGGGATAGGAATCTCGAATTTGATGGCCTCAAGCGAGTCGCCGGGTTTCTTGTCGGGATTGACGATGCCGAAACCTACGAGGCTCTGGCCCACGTGGCCGTCGTAGAGCCCTTCCATGGCGGCGAGCTTCATAGGCTGTACGCGGGCTACGTCGACGGCGGAGCCGTCGCCGGTATAAATTGTGAGCAATATGCCTGCGAGACCGACCCATGCGCCAATCTGCAGCGACTTTCGCGAAGCGTCGATATTGCGCTTGCGCCATAGCATCCAGCAGCTGATGCCGATGACGACAACGCCCGCGAGAGTCCAGCCGCTCGCAACGGCGTGGAAGAACTTATGCATCGCCACGCTGTTGAAGGCTACTTCGCCGAAATCGTCCATGACGTTGCGCATCTGGGCCGGATCGAATTCCATGCCGACCGGATTCTGCATCCATGCGTTGGCGACAAGAATCCACAGGGCCGACAGCGCGACGCCGACGGCCACGAGCCATGTCGAGGCAAGATGGAATCCCTTGCTTACCTTGTTCCAGCCGAAGAACATCACAGCCACGAAAGTCGCCTCCATAAAGAATGCAAAAATACCTTCGATGGCCAGCGGAGCTCCGAAGATATCGCCGACAAACCAGCTGTAGTTCGACCAGTTGGTGCCGAATTCAAATTCGAGGATTATGCCGGTGGCTACGCCGATGGCAAAGTTGATGCCGAATACGGTCATCCAAAATTTTGTGATCCCTTTCCACCGGGAGTCGCCGGTCTTGACATAGATCGATTCCATAATGGCAACGATCAGCGCCAGGCCGATGGTCAGCGGGACAAACAACCAATGGTAGATGGCCGTAAGGGCGAATTGGGCCCTCGACCAGTCGACCACGCTTAGAATGTCATTCATGATGAATAGTTTTAGAGTTATTGATTAGTTGAAGATTTTTATTCGGGTATATCGGCCGCCGTAAGCGATGACCTGACGGCCTGTGCGCGATCCTCATCGGTCGTATATTTCGTCGCAAGTTTGTCGGGGAAGAACAGCAGCTTGATTACCAGAAAGATGATGGCTAATTTTATGAAAATTAGCAGCCACAGCTTGCGCCCGACGGTCATCGCCTTGAAACCGTCGCGATAGAAGCTGTAGATGCCGAGCAATCGTCTTTTCACCTTAATTATATAATATCAAAGGCAAAAATACGAAATTTTATGCGAAAGCAAAGCAAAATGTAATGAAAAATTAGAAGCGGAACTTACGGAGTTTGTCACCGGGATTGGTCGGTCAGGACTTGTCGGCCGGTGCAGGAGTAAAGATCTCGTAGCTGTTGTCGCTATAGAAGACCATGATTGACTGGATGCGCTTTGCCGGATCCGTGGGTATGACAGGATGGGGAACCGGTGCGCCGGCCAGCGGGAACTGCTGCGCTATGTCGGAGTTGAAGAGTCCGCCGCTTTCGTTGCGGTCAAAAAATGTCTCGTTTACACCGCTTTTTGTAGATTGATCGGACCGATTCGTGGAGTTTTGGACTAATTGCTGTTCTGCATGAACTTCATTCTTAAGGTCTTGATCTGGCATCTGACTTGAATTTCGGCCAATTTCATCGGAAATTGCGGGCATATCTGAGTCGATTGTCATATTGCCTTCACCAAAAAGGAGCCAGAGTATATTTAGGTCAGGATATGCGTCGTGAAGTTTTGCTGTGAAGTCATCGCTTAACCGTTTGTTTCGCCCGTTGAGAAATTGTGAGAGAGTGGGGCGCGGGATGCCTGCGCGGTCGGCGAACTGAGAATTTGTCAGACCGATGTGATTGCGGAAAGAAATGAGGCGCTCGACGATATCCATGACTAAAAAATGAGATAAAATCACTATAAATTTGATGATGCAAATGTAAAAACAATAATTCAAATACGCAAATTTAAAATTAGGAAAATAAAATTATGACTTGCAAACCGGTAAAGATGGATTGGTAAACTAATAAATTGGATTGTAAATTCGTAATTGTAAATAATATTGATTTATACTTTAAGTGTTACACGCTAATTGTTTGTAAATCAGTTATAAATATATGTGTAAACACCTGCGGCCGACTGATAGTCGGTCGTAGCTGTGATATATGAATGTTTACTAAAGGTTTTGCATGTAATTAGTATGAGATTCAACGTGGTGTGTTAACTATTAATAAATGTTTAGTGCCGGATTTTGTGTTTATAAACTGTAAAAAATCAAGACTGAGGTTGTGCGTGAATGCAAATTCTACAAAAAACTATCCAAAACCTACATTTGCGTTTGCATCGATTTATGGGTCAGTTTTGCAAATTTACGTTTAATAATTTGTGAAATCAAACGATTAATGAATGCAAATCCCTCAAATTGATTCGACTTTGTAAACTGTCGCTTGTCAAATCCCTAAAATTTCAAAATTCGCGTGTAATTATGTGTGTTCTTGAAATTATAACAAAAATAATGGCATAAAGGATGTTGTAACTTGCTGAAAAATATTCGTTATTTGCTATTATTTAACTTTTTAACACTTTCAAATTGATCTCTGAAAATCCTCGTAAAATAGAAATGGAATTATCATCGCTATTTATCAAATCGCCCGTTGGTCAGATTTGCGCCCGTCGATATGGCTGCCCATATAATTAAACATATAAAAAGCATATCAATTCGAATTTATATGTTATTGATTATTGTACATTATCCTCCCGGTACAGATGCCTTTGCTGCGAAGAAAGTATACTTACAGAGGATAGATTTCAGGCTTATTTTGCGGCAGGAGCGCCAAGGCGATTGCTGTCCTGCTTTATGTAGAAGCGCAGTATAGAGTAAATCATGGTCTCTATTGGCTCGAGGTCGTTGATTTCTGCTCCGAGAAGGAGTTCTCCGGCGAGAGCAGACGCGATGTTGAGACGCTCGTTTACGGGCAGTGCGCGAAGGGTGTTTATCACATGGGGTGTGAAGACAATGTTGTGGTTCATGGCTGATATGTCTTTATTATTTTCAGGGTTAAACATTCCGGTATCGCTTTGGAGAGAGTTATGTTATCATTTACGATACAAAAATAGCATCGCACCCGTGCAGGAATGCGATGCTGCAATGTTAATAAAAGTAAATTTAAAGAATATTTATGACCAGCGTGATTTCTGGCGGGCGTCGATTGTTGCCTCTGCCGGATTGTCGGCGGCATGCCAGAAACGCAGTCCCTGCAACTTGTCGGGCAGGAACTGCTGCTTCACGAAATGTCCTGGATAGTCGTGCGCGTAGAGATAGTTCTTGCCGTAGTCGAGCGATTTCATAAGGCCTGTGGGTGCGTTGCGCAGGTGCAGCGGCACGGGTTGGTTGCCGGAGCGGCGGACCTCCGACAGGGCCGCGTCGATGGCCGTATAGGCTGAATTGCTCTTGGCGCAGGTAGCAAGATAGACGGTGCACTCGGCAAGCGGAATGCGGCCCTCGGGCATACCGATTTTCATAATGGCGTCGTATGTGGCGTTGGCGAGCAGCAGAGCGTTGGGATTGGCCAGGCCGATGTCTTCGGCCGCGAGAATGACCAGGCGGCGCGCGATGAATTCGGGATCCTCGCCGCCCTCGATCATGCGCGCGAGCCAGTATACGGCTGCGTCGGGGTCGCTGCCCCGCACGCTCTTGATGAATGCCGAGATGATGTCGTAGTGCATCTCTCCGCCCTTGTCGTAGGCCTGGGGATTACTTTGAAGGCTGTCGGTGACGATTCGGTCGTTGATGACGACAGGCTCTCCCGCAGGCGCAGCCTGCTGAATGAGGTCGATAATGTTGAGCAACTTGCGTGCGTCGCCGCCTGAATATCTGAACAAGGCGTCAGTCTGCTCGACACGGACGTCGAGCTGTGAGAGTGTCTTGTCGGCCGCCAGTGCCTGCGAGAGGAGTTGCTGCAGGTCATTTTCGTCGAGAGGATTCAGCACATATACCTGCGCGCGCGAAAGCAGCGGGCGAATGACCTCGAACGACGGGTTCTCGGTCGTAGCGCCGATGAGTGTGACAGTACCGTCCTCGACTGCGCCCAGCAGACTGTCCTGCTGGCTCTTCGAGAAGCGGTGGATTTCGTCGATAAAAAGTATGGGCCGTCCCTTCGAGAACATGCTCATGCCCTCGCGCCGGCACTGCTCGATGACCTCGCGTACGTCCTTTACCCCCGAATTGACAGCCGAGAGCGTGTGGAATGAAGATTCAGTAGCATTGGCAATGATCCGTGCAAGGGTTGTCTTCCCGACACCGGGAGGACCCCATAGAATGAAGGATGCGACGTTGCCGCTTTCGATCATGCGCCGGATGATGCCGCCGTGGCCTACGAGATGCCGCTGGCCGACGTATTCGTCAAGCGTGCGTGGGCGCAGGCGTTCGGCTAAGGGTTGAAAAGCCATGACACTTGGTTGGTGTTTAGAGTTGTGTATAAAGTCCGAAAAAGCCCGGGTGCTTCCATATGCGCTGCCCGGGCTTTTTCAGAGGTTGCGGTTAACTGATCAGTTGCCGAGTTTCTCGTTTACCTCCTTGAGCTTGTTGCTGAATTCTACAGCCTTTTCTTCGTTGGGTTCGACATCGGTGAAATACTGGATGTTGAACATGTAGGCTTCCTTGTAGAGGTTGAGGCTGTTGTTGGGATTGGCGGGATCTGCGTTAGCGGGATCTGCATCGAGCATCTTGATCATCTCATCGTAATTGGCGATAGCTTCGGCGTTGGCCTTGTTGCCGTTGCCAGAGATGATGAGACGGGCTTTGCGCTGCAGGAAGGAAGGATCGGGCTTGGCTGCGGCAATGACGCGGTCGACATATTCGAGACCCTTACGGGCGGCTTCGGCGCGGAGAGCCATATCGTCGCCTGCGGTGGCGGCTACGTTGAGCCAGCGGGCCGAACCGGTGTAGAGGTCAGTCAGGCTGGGCTCGGAAGTAGCTTCGAGATATTTGTCGAAAGCCTGAGCGGCCTTGAGGAATTTCTTGTCCTTGGTGTAGGCCGAGCTGAGTGACATCTGGACACCTGCGTTGTCAGGGAATTTCTCAGCGGCGATCTCATACTGCATTACGGCGAGAGAGTCCTGGCCGAGGTTGCTCAGAGCGTCGGCATAGGTGGTGTAGTCGTTGGAGGTGAAGTAGCCGTTGGGGTTGTTCTTGAAGAATGCGGCTGCGTCGTCGGCGCCCTTCTGGTAGTCGCCCATCTGCACTTCGTTGAGGAAGCGGAGACGCTGCATCAGGAAGTTCGAGGGGTCCTGAGCGAGGATCTCATTGGCAACGCGGAGGCTCTCGGGATATTTCTCGCCATAGTAAAGGAGGACCGAGTAGCGTGCCTTGTCCTCGGGGAAGTGGTTGGGGTTCTGGATGTAGCGGCCGTACTGCTCGGCAGCTTTGTTCCAGTAGTTGGCCTCGTAGTACTTCTCGGCGAGTTCACGCTGCCCGAGGGCCGAGTTGGGAGCGACCGAGAGGAACTCCTCGAGCTTGGCGATCGAGAACTGCGGGTTGACGTTGAAATAGTTGTTGGCATATTTTACGTAGCCTTCGGGATTGGCGTTGTCGTAGCTGATTGCCATCTCGTACATGGTGGCTGCGTCGCCTACGTTGCCGTTGTCGAATGCGATATCACCTTCGAGGATGTAAATCGAGGGCTCGGTATTCTTGGAGTCCTTGTGGGCCTTTGCGAGGTACTTGTCGACTTCTTTCTTGTATTTTACAGGATCGGCGTTATAATACGCGCGTGCGATGGCTACGGTGATTTCGTGGTTCTTCTTGGCGAGTTTCTGAGCGTTCTTGAAGTAGTCGGAAGCGGATTCGGCATCACCGTTGAGCAGGGCGAGAGCGCCGAGACCTACATAGTTGTAGGCGCATTCGGGATTGGCTGCGACACCTGCGTCGAAGTATTTCTTGGCCGCATCCTTGTCCTTGAGGGCAAGGTAGGTCTGGCCGAGATAGTAATTGGCCAGGGCCTGATCCGTTCCAGCCTGGCCGAGTGTGTTGGTCAGGATGGTCTTGGCGTTTTCGTACTGGCCGGCCTTGTAGTATTCAATACCGTCCTTGTAGCCTTGACTTTGTGCGCCGGCCAGGAGTGATCCGGCCAGAAGCATGGAAAAGAAAAGTTTGAATTTCATACTGATATTTGATTGAGTTTATTACTATTTGAGTTCTACAACCTGAATGCGGGTGGCGCGGGCGGGCAGGATGCCGGTCTTCATGATGATCTTCTGGCCGATGTCGCCCGTTACGAAAGCGTAGAAGCCGCTGGCGAGCGAACCCGATGTGCCGGTAGTGATCATGAACATCTGCCGGAACAGCGGGTAAGTGCCGTTGAAGATGTGTTCCTGATAGGGCTTGTATGCACGAGCCTCGGCGTCGTTATAGATACTGAGGACCTTTACGCTGTCGCTCAGTGTAGCGCCCACGACGGGATCGTCGCTGAGCACCTGCTCGGTGAGCTGCTCGGGCGAGAGGTCGGCCGAGCTCATGTCGGAGGTGATCCATGTGACGCCGAGCACGCCGATGGCGTTCTTGTTTTCCATGACAGCCTTGAAGACCGTCGGCACGGACCCCTGGGCGTAGACGTTGGGGCCGAACTGACCGCCGTTGAGCAGCGAGTCGCGCATGTATGTGGCCAGCGATGATGCCTTGTCATCGAAGACTACAGAGATCTCGCCGAGGTCGTTGGGTTCGATATCGTTCCAGTTGCGGGTGCTTCCCGAAAGGATCTCGCTGATTTCTTTTTTGGTCAGTTTGTACACGGGATTGGCCGGGTTTACGATCAGGGCAACGGCGTCGACTGCTATCTTAGACGAGCGTACCACGTGATTTTTCGACTTGATGAAGTCCTTTTCCTTCTGGGTGAGGTCGCGTGCGATGACGATTGTCTTGGTCTTGAACGACATCAGTGAATCGAGGGCTTCGCGCTGGGTGCCGTAGCGGGCAAGGATATGGGCCTGGGGGTACTGGTATTCGAAGACGTCGATCTCCTGCTTCATGATGTTCTCGAACGTGTTGTCACACACCATCGTCGTTGTGCCGGTGGTATGGGAGTTTGCGTCCTTCTCGTATTTCATGCAACCGGTCATGCCCAGAAGGAGCGAGCAGGCGAGCAGAGCGGTGATGCCGTATTTCATATCTCGTCGTCGCTTTGGGTGAACATCTTATATTGTCGCCAGCCTCTGTAGAAGCCGTATATGACCAGGACAGGTCCGACAATCCAGCGGGCCCAGTCCCATGCCGGAGTCCAGTTAAAGAAGTTGATCATGAGCAGCACGCCCATGCCAACGTAAATGATAACCATGAAGATGCCGAAAGTAAGGCCGAGTAGGGTCTTGACCGATGGCATGCTGCGGCGTGCGGGTTGGCGGCGCGGGGTGTTGTTTTCGTTTAAGTCGCTCATCTTATTAGTTTTAATAGTTGATAAATCTCTGATACGCAGCATCGGAAGCTGCTTTAAGATTTAACAATCAAGCGTTAAATTAGTTCGTGTTGAAGATCAATCTTTAAATGGTCTTGTAAAGTTACGTTTTTCCAAATTAATAATGTTAAGATAAAATGAAAAAAAATATTAAATTGGAAATTTTTATACAAATCGTGCTTCGGAAAATCGTGCGCCGCGGAGAAAATCGGCTGCGGACATCCGCTTTTTGCCTGCGGGATGTACTTCAAGTATCTCTACGAGGTGGCCCGTACCGTCGGCTGCAAACATGCGGTTGCCGTCGGCTCGGACTGATCCCGGCTCGATGTCGGCCGCGGTGTCGGTCGGCCGCACCTTGAGTATTTTGATCTGTTCGGGTGTGTGGCCGTCAAACGAGATGGCCGTCCTGGCGGCAGGATACGGCGAGAGTCCGCGGACATGGTTGTGGATATCGCAGCCGGGACGCGTCCAGTCTATGACGAGGTCGTCGGCGAAGATTTTCGGAGCTGCTGTCGGTGTTATGTTCCCGGCCAGGCTGTCCTGCGGTATCGGTGTCAGCGTGTCTGCAAGTATTTTTTCGACAGTCTCAACCGTGAGGTCAGCTCCGAGTACCATTAGTCGGTCGTGGACGGATCCTACGTCCTCGTCGGGCCCTATTTCTATGGAGCACTGCTGCAGAATGTCGCCGGTGTCGATCTCATGTTTGAGCATGAATGTTGTGACTCCCGTGACGGTATCGCCGTTCATGACCGCGCGGTTGATCGGGGCCGCACCGCGGTAGCGTGGCAGCAGCGATGCATGGAGATTGAATGTTCCCAGCGGCGGCATAGCCCAGACGATCTCGGGCAGCATGCGGAAAGCGATGACGATGAACAGATCGGCATGCAGGCTCCGCAGCCGGTCGACGAAAGCCGGATCCTTGAGCTTTTCAGGCTGCATGAGTGTGAGGCCGTGTTCGACGGCGTACTGCTTGACAGGCGATTGGATGAGTTTGTGGCCGCGGCCGGCGATCTTGTCGGGTACGGTCACCACGCCAACTATGTTATATCCGCCGCTGACGAGGCGGTCGAGACTCTCGACGGCAAATTCGGGGGTTCCGAGAAATACGATTCGGAGGTCTTTCTTATTCATTGACGGTTGATGGTTCGTTATTATTGACGGATGCAACCAGATCGGTCCACGGCTGTTGGTCCGGAACCGGGGCTTCGACCTCGACGGGTATGCCCGACACCGGATGGATGAAACTGATGCGGCGCGCGAGCAGCGAGATGCTGCCGTCGGGGTTGGAGCGGCGGTCGCCGTACTTCAGATCGCCTTTGATGGGGCAGCCGATTGCACTTAGCTGCACACGGATCTGATGCTTGCGGCCGGTCAGCAGCTCGATTTCTACGAGACTGTAGCGGTCTCCGGTGGCCAGGACGCGATAGCGCAACCGGGCTTCCTTGGCCGAGGGCGACGGCTTGGCCGATGCGTACGATTTGTTGTTGCGTTCGACGGTCGTGATGTAGTGCGTCAGTTCGGCTTCGGGAGGCTCAGGTACAGAGCGGGTGAGAGCCCAGTAGGTCTTGTGGATCTTGCCCTGGCGCAGCATCTCGTTCAGCCGTGAGAGAGCCTTGGAGGTTTTGGCGAAGATCACTGCGCCTCCAACCGGGCGATCGAGGCGGTGTACGACGCCGAGGAAGACATTCCCCGGCTTGGCATCGCGCTCCTTTATAAAGGCTTTGAGAGTGTCGGCAAGCGGTGTGTCGCCGGTCTTGTCGCCCTGGACGATCTCGCCGGGCTGTTTGTTGACAATGATTATATGGTTGTCTTCGTAAAGAATCTCGCTCATTTTCAGAAATCCGGTGCACCCGGGCCCGAGGGCCGGATGCACCGGTATGTTAGTGTCGGTTAGTGGTTCAGATACCGAGTTCCTTCTTGATGCGGGCGATCTTGGCGGCTGCGTCGGCATTGCAGCGGTCGTAGTCGGCCTTCGATGCCATCTTGTCGTGAACTTCGATGTAAAATTTGATCTTGGGTTCGGTGCCCGAGGGGCGGATCGAGATCTTCGAGCCGTCTTCAGTGAAGTACTGGAGTACGTTCGACGTAGTCGGGAAGTCGAGCAGAGCCACGTCGCCCGTCTTGACGTCGGTGGCCTTCAAGGTCAGATAGTCTTTGATGGTGACGAGCGGGCTTCCGCCGATTTCCTTCGGGGGATTCTCGCGGAATTCGGTCATCATCTTCTGGATCTCCTCGGCGCCGGTCTTGCCGGGGCGCACTACCGAGACACCTTCCTCGTGGCTGTAGCCGTTCTGGAGGTAGATTTCCTCAAGCATCTCGTTGAAGTCGATGCCGCGGTCCTTGGCCCATGCGCATACCTCGCACATGAGCGAGATGGCCGAAACGGAGTCTTTGTCGCGGGCGAATGTCTCGGCCAGGAATCCGTACGATTCCTCGCCGCCGCCGAGATACTTCTCTTTGCCTTCGAGCTCGCGGATGACGCTTGCGATCCACTTGAAGCCGGTGTAGCAGTCGTACATCTTGATGCCCTGGTTCTCGGCGATGGCCTTTATGGTCTCGGTTGTTACGATGGTCTTGACGACGTATTCGTTGCCCTTGAGGCGGCCGAGCTCGCGGTTGCGGAGCATGATGTAGTTGAGGAGGATCATCACGATCTGGTTGCCGTTGATGAGCTGGTATTCACCCTTGTTGTCGCGGATGACACAGCCGATGCGGTCGGCGTCGGGGTCGGAGGCCAGGATGATGTCGGCGTTGACTTCCTTGCCCTTTGCGATAGCCATGGCCATGGCCGAGGCGTTCTCGGGGTTGGGAGAGTCGACGGTCGGGAAGTCGCCCGACGGAATGTCCTGTTCGGGAACGTGGATGATGTTGGTGAAGCCGTAGTTCTTGATCGACTGGGGCACGAGCTTCACACCGGTGCCGTGTATAGGCGTGTAGACGATCTTGAGGTCGGCCTGGCGTTTGATCACTTCGGGATCGAGCGACAGAGCCTTGACATTGGCGAGGAAAGCGGCGTCAATCTCGTCGCCGATGATCTGAATGAGTTCGGGGTTCCCCTTGAATTTGATCTCCTCGGGCTTGATGCGGCTGACATGGTTGATGATGTTGACGTCGTGAGGGGCGATGATCTGCGCTCCGTCCTCCCAGTATGCCTTATAGCCGTTGTATTCCTTGGGATTGTGCGATGCGGTGATGTTGACGCCGCTCTGGCAGCCGAGTTCGCGGATTGCGAACGAAAGCTCCGGGGTGGGGCGGAAGCTGTCGAAGAGGAACACCTTGATTCCGTTGGCCGAGAAAACGTTGGCTACGATTTCGGCGAACTTGCGCGAGTTGTTGCGCACGTCGTGGCCGACGGCGACGCGGATTTCCTTTTTGTCGGGGAATGCCTCATGGAGATAGTTGGCGAGGCCCTGGGTGGCGCCGCCGACGGTGTAGATGTTCATGCGGTTGGTGCCGGCGCCCATGATGCCGCGCAGGCCGCCCGTGCCGAATTCGAGGTCCTTGTAGAATGACTCGATCAGCTGCGTCTTATCGTCATTGTCAAGCATAGCCTGAACGGCCGCCCGGGTTTCGGGATCATAGCTGTCGGAGAGCCACTGCTTGGCTTTTTCGGTTACTTCCTTGAGAAGCTGGCTTTGATTTTCCATGTTAGTTATGAGGTATAAATTTATTGAGTTTTTTGTTTATGCAAAGGTAAGTTGTTTTTCTGACAAAACCAACACTTTGACTTTATTTTTAAAATATACGCTCCGAGGCTGCAAAAGTTGGCCGCGGAGCGTAAAATTATGGATTATTGGCGAATGGTCTTATTTCTTCAGGCCGGGAGCAGCGAGGCGGCCGAGCATGAAAGTCAGCGATGCCGTTCCGTCCATAGTCGGCTCGTTGGTGGAATAGTCGCTGTAGTCGTCGTGGTAGACCACAATGTCGTTCTGCATATCCTCGAAACGGTCCTCGTTGCGCAGATTCACGCCCCAGAGCGAGTTGAAGATGTTCGCATAGACGGGTCCGTCGACAAGTCCGCCTACGAGGTAGTCGCGACCGGGTCGTCCGTTGACTGTGAGATTGCTCATGGCGGAGTGGGGGTCGCGGGGCGACGAGGCAACCATGCCTTCGGGCAGTATGATCATGGTCTGTCCCCAGGGATTTACGCCGAAAAGCCAGTCGCGGGCGGCAGTTTCGAGCTCGCGGTACGATTCGTCGCCGGTGATTTCGCGGTAGAGCATAGCCTGTGTCACGAGGGCAACGGCAAGGTTGTTGGAGCACCAGATGAAGGGGATTCCGACCATGAAGGCATTTCCGGCGGCCCGGTCGGCAACGCGGTCGAGACCGCTGCGCATATTGCGCTTGAATTCCTTGCCGATGCGGCCGTCGAGGCGTGCGAGTTCGGCATGGCCGAGGTTGACGAACGGATACCACTGATAGTGGCGGGCCGAGTCGGCACCCATCCAGGGCGTGACGGGTTCGAGGCGGCCGTAGTTGACGGCCTCGGTCAGATAGCGGTTGTCGCGCGACTGGCGCCAGCGGGCCATAGCGGCCAGCTCCATGTCATCTGACCAGTTGTCCTCCTCATAATAGTAGGGGGATACGGTCGAATTAGTCTGGCAGGCGCCCGGGTTGGCAGCTCCGACTTCGAAAGCTATGCCCGATCGGCGTGCGAGTTCGGCGGCGAATTCAGGATCGGTCTCGGCGAAGATCTCGCTGCCCAGACCGAACGATGAGGCGAATTTGCCTACTGACGAGGCCAGGCCCCAGCTCTCGTTCTTGTACTTGCTCAGGCCCGAGGGATAGCCGTTGCAGCGGTAGACGGGTCGGTCGGCGCCCGGTCCCCAGCCGTAGTCGACGTTGTCGCCCGACGGAACGCCGGCGTAGCGGTGGTCGCGGTCGTCAGCGATCTGGTTGAGGTAGAGGCTGTCCTGCGGATTCATCTTCATCATCCATTCGAGGCCCCAGCGTGCTTCGTCGAGGATGTCGGGGATGCCGTTGGAGCCGGGCAGTCCCTTGGCGTCGTATGCGTCGGCCCAGATGCCCGGATTTTCGCGGTAGGCGAAGAGCATCTGATAGACGGTATTGGCCGACGTGGTCAGATACTGCAGATAGTCGCTGGCATCGTGCCAGCCACCGGTGACGTCGATATGCGTGCCGTCGAGGTCATCGGCCAGTACGAGGTAGCCGTCTTTGGTATGGCAGGCCTCGTTGTGTACGGGATTGAATCCGCAGCGCTGCTGCCGCAGGTACACCAGCGGAAGTTCGTTGAGCTGCAGACGGCTGTAGGCGTCGTCGCCGATGTAGAGGGAGGCTACCTCGGCCACTTTCCCGTCGATAAGGGCCGAGAGTGTGTATTGGCCCGGTTCGGTGACCGACGAGAAGTAAATGCGGGCGGCATACTTTTTGGGAGCCCACGGTTCGGTGACTACGACGCTGTCGACCTGACGGATGCCGCGGTCGGGCGAAGCGATCTGAAATGTGAGGGTTGCCGGGTCGACATCGCCTACATATACGGCTGTCTTGATGTCATCATTGAGATAACCGACCTGGTTGACTCTCAGACTCTGTGCCGATGCCGGCACGGCCAGCAGGGCGCACGCTGCTAAAACAGTTGTTTTCATGGTTTTATAAGGTATTGTGTTGGTTTAATGCCGTTTAAAGAAAGATCAAACTCAGCGAAGCAATAAATATCAAAGCAAAAGGTATAGCGGGCGAGACAGCCAGGAGGGAGTCAATGCGGTCGAGTATGCCGCCGTGACCGGGAATCAGGTTGCCCGAATCCTTGACACCGAGCGTACGCTTGATCATTGATTCGAAAAGGTCTCCGAAAGTGCCTAAGACACTCACGATCGCCGCATATATGGCCATGTAGATCCCCGTAGTCTGTATCATGCTGAAGAAGTACGAGGAAAAATATCCGGCGATCATTGAAAGTATGAGGCCGCCGAAAAAGCCTTCCCAAGTCTTTTTGGGTGAAAGGCGTTCACAGAGCTTGGTCCGTCCGAAAGCGCGTCCTGTCAGATATGCTCCTGTGTCATTAAGCCATATAATTACGAATGTCACAAGGACAAATTCGTATGAAAAAATCGCTGCGCAGCTTATGATTATCAGTGGAACAGCAACATATACAATTGCCAATAGCGAATAAAGAAATGAGCGGACAGCATTTTCGTGATGGACATTCACTGCGATAATCATGCGCACCGGAATATATAGGGAAAGGATTAATAATACAAATCCGAACAGCGAATAATTTATGGTACAAATAAATGAAACTGCCGTTACGATTACGTCGGCGATGCGTTCGCCCGGACTGATCGGCGACTTGGCTGACAGAAGTTTTTCGAGTTCGAGGATGCCGAGCACGGCAAAAACGCCCATCAGTACTGAGAACAGATTGTAATTATGTCCGAAAAGGAGAGAAAGTACGATAAGGGCGACGTAGACCGAACCTGACAGCGCCCTGAGAAGCATATTATTCATTGTCTGTGGTTTTAATTTGTGAATCGGCGCGTTCGCTTTCGGCCGGTGTTTCGGCTTTGTCGGCGATAGCGTCGGGATGCGGTTCGGAGTCTATCTTCATCCTGACTTTCATCTGGTCAAATCCCTGGCCGTAGACTCCGTTGACGTTGGCCTGGGTGATGAAAGCTTCCTTGTCGATTGACTTGATGATGCGGAAGATGTTGACCGACTCGATCTTGCGGCACATGACGAGCAGAATCTTCACTTCCTGTTTGCTGTACCATCCCATGCCGTTGATAACGGTGCAGCCGCGGCGCGCCTGATTGTTCACAGCCGTGGCTATTTCGCGCCAGTGCTTCGAAAAGATGGTGAACTGGACGGCCTGGCGGTTGGAGTTGATCATCAGATCGGCCATGTACGAACTCATGAACAGTACGATAAAGCCATAGACCACATTGTCGATATGATGGAAGAGGAAATACGACGACGATATGATGCACATGTCTACATATATCATCGTGCGTCCGATGGTCACATTAGTATATTTGGCTACCATGGCGGCCACGATATCGGTGCCACCGGTCGAACCGTTGTGGACGAATGCCATGCCGATGCCGGTGCCGGCCAGGATACCGCCGATGACGGTCGACAGGAACGGGTCGAGGTGGAACAGTCCCTTGCAGAGAGGAATGGCGATACCCATCATGATCGATATCATCGTAGCGCCGAATATCGTTCCGAGCACAAACTGCTTGCCGACTATCTTGTAGGCTATCGCCAGCAGGATAAGATTGCAGGCGTAGTTGGCGACGGCGATCGGAATGCCGAGAGTAAAGTACAGAATAGTGCTGAGACCGGCAATACCGCCGATGACGACGTCGTGGGGGAGAATGAATGACGCGAAGCCGAAAGCGTAGATCGAGACACCGAGAGTGATGAAGAAATAGTCCCTGGCGTTGCGCCAGATTTTCTGTTTATTTAAAGTCATTGTAGCAATTGCGATCGGGCAGTTTTGTGTTCCGGTAAAAAGTTGACGCAAAATTAAGCAAATTTATTCATTTTCCAATTTTCCGACGGACTTTTTATGGTATCATGGCAAAAAAGAGCCTGAAATGGGCGAAGTGCTCAAAAATTAGAAGATTAATTTATTGAAAAACCAAATAAAATTCTTAACTTTGCGCGTGACTTTTGGCCTGTTGACCGATTTTTGCGGTCAGTAGGCTGTTAACTAACGAATTAGAGATGATAAACATTACATTTCCCGATAATAGCGTCAAGCAGTACGAGCAGGGTGTGACCCCGCTCGAGATCGCCCGTTCGATCAGCCCACGTCTTGCCGAAGATGTACTTGCCGCCAGTGTCAATGACCAGGAATGGGATCTCACGCGTCCGATCGAATCGGATTCGGCGCTGAAGCTCTTCAAGTGGGACGATCCCGAGGGTAAACATGCCTTCTGGCATTCGTCGGCCCATCTGCTGGCCGAAGCGCTTCAGGAACTCTATCCGGGTGTGAAGTTCGGCATCGGTCCGGCCATCGAGAACGGTTTCTACTACGACATCGATCCCGGAGAACATCAGCTTACCGCCGAAGATTTTCCCAAGATCGAGGAAAAGATGCTCGAGCTCGCCCGCCGCAAGGAGGACATCGTCCGCGCCAACATATCTAAGGCCGATGCCCTGAAGATGTTTGGCGACCGCAACGAAACTTATAAATGCGAGCTTATATCCGAGCTTGAGGACGGCTTCATCACCACCTATACCCAGGGCAATTTCACCGACCTTTGCCGCGGTCCGCATATCCCCACTACGGCTCCCATCAAGGCTGTGAAGATTACCTCGCTCGCAGGCGCATACTGGCGCGGCGACGAAAAGCGCGACCAGCTGGTGCGCGTCTACGGCATCACTTTCCCAAAGAAGAAGATGCTCGACGAATATCTGGCCCTGCTGGAAGAAGCCAAAAAGCGCGATCACCGCAAACTTGGCAAGGAAATGGAGCTGTTTGCCTTCTCGCAGAATGTGGGCGCCGGTCTGCCGCTGTGGCTGCCTAAGGGCGCGGCCCTGCGCGACCGCCTCGAGCAGTTCCTGCGCAAGATTCAGAAGCGTTACGGCTATCTGCAGGTGATCACCCCGCATATCGGCAACAAGAGTCTCTACGTGACCTCGGGCCACTACGCCAAATACGGCAAGGACTCGTTCCAGCCCATCCACACTCCGCAGGAGGGCGAGGAATACCTGCTCAAGCCGATGAACTGCCCCCACCACTGCGAAATCTTCCGCGCGCTGCCCCGCAGCTACCGCGACCTGCCCCTGCGCCTTGCCGAGTTCGGCACCGTCTACCGCTACGAACAGAGCGGCGAGCTCCACGGCCTGACCCGAGTGCGCGGATTCACGCAGGACGACGCACACATCTACTGCGCTCCAGAGCAGATCAAGGATGAGTTCCTCAAAGTTATGGACATCATCTTCTATATCTTCAAGGCTCTTAAATTCGACAATTTCGAGGCTCAGATATCACTGCGCGACCCCAAGAACAAGGAAAAATACATCGGCTCGGACGAAAACTGGCATCTTGCCGAGCAGGCCATCATCGAGGCCTGCAAGGAGAAAGGTCTCAACGCCCGCACCGAACTCGGCGAGGCCGCATTCTACGGCCCGAAACTCGACTTCATGGTGAAGGACGCCATCGGGCGCCGCTGGCAGCTCGGTACTATCCAGGTCGACTATAATCTGCCCGAGCGTTTCCAGCTCGAGTACACCGGCGCCGACAACCAGAAGCACCGCCCCGTCATGATCCACCGTGCGCCGTTCGGCTCGATGGAACGCTTTGTGGCTGTACTGCTGGAGCACACGGCCGGCAAGTTCCCCCTGTGGCTGACTCCCGAACAGGTAGTGATTCTGCCTATCTCGGAAAAATACAACGACTACGCCCGGGAGGTTGCCCGCCGGCTCGAGGAGGATGATTTCCGCGTTGAGGTTGATGACCGCAACGAGAAGATCGGCCGCAAGATCCGCGACAACGAACTCAAGCGCATACCCTATCTGGTAATTGTCGGCGAAAAGGAACAGGAAGCCGGCGAAGTTTCCGTAAGAAAACAGGGCGAAGGCGATCAGGGTTCGATGAAAATTGCTACCTTTGCGGCGAAACTCGCACAAGAGGTGAAAGACTCGATTAACCAATAATACACTGAATGGATAAAAAGCCCAATTTTACTCCGGGACCGCGTCCGCAAGGACCGCGCCCCCAGCAGCGAGACCGCAGGCTGCCGGACCGCAACGCTAAAGACCCCAACAATATCAACGAACACATACGTGCGCGTGAGGTGCGTCTTGTCGGCGATAATGTGACTCCGGGTATTTACTCTATTCAGGAAGCGCGCCGGAAGGCCGAAGAGCTCGAGCTCGACCTGGTGGAAATCTCCGCACAGGCCGATCCACCGGTTTGCAAGATACTCGACTATCAGAAATTCCTCTACCAGCAGAAGAAGAAGGCCAAGGAGATCAAGGCCAAGGCTACAAAGGTGGTCGTAAAGGAAATCCGTTTCGGGCCTCAGACCGACGATCACGACTATAACTTCAAGCTTAAGCATGCCATAGGATTTCTGCAGGAAGGCGCGAAAGTCAAGGCCTATGTGTTCTTCAAGGGCCGTTCGATCCTCTTCAAGGAGCAGGGCGAAGTGCTGCTGCTGCGGTTCGCCAACGACCTGGAGGAATACGGCAAGGTAGAGCAGATGCCGGTGCTTGAAGGGAAACGCATGATCATCATGATATCGCCCAAGAAAAAATGAAAAAAGGTGTCACGAGCTGACACATATTATATAACTCCAATTAATAACAAACAAAATGCCGAAGATTAAAACTAATTCCGGTTCCAAAAAAAGATTCGCTCTTACCGGATCAGGAAAAATCAAAAGAAAACACGCTTACCACAGCCACATTCTGACCAAAAAGACCAAGAAGCAGAAGCGTAACCTCGACCATTTCGCACTGATCTCGCGTGTGGACGAGAAGAACGTCAAGGCCCTCCTGGCTCTCAAATAATCGGAACGCAGCCGCAAGCAACATTTTCCGTAGATTTTTAATCGCGAGTTTATAATCACTTTTATTAACCGAATGTGCAGCAACTAAGAGCCCAGCGCGAGCGAAGGCCGCTGACATTCACAACGCAACAATAAAATGCCTAGATCAGTCAACCACGTTGCCTCACGTGCACGTCGTAAAAAAATTCTCAAACTTACCCGCGGCTACTTTGGCTGCCGCCGTAATGTGTGGACCGTCGCCAAGAATACTTGGGAGAAAGGTCTTACCTACGCCTACCGTGACCGTAAGGACAAAAAAGGCAACTTCCGTGCCCTCTGGATTCAGCGCATCAACGCCGCTGCCCGTCAGCACGACCTGAGCTACTCGAAACTCATGGGTCTGCTTCATAAGGCCGGAATCGAAATCAACCGCAAGGTCCTCGCCGATCTCGCACTCAACAACCCCGCCGCTTTCAAGGCTATCGTTGACAAGGTGAAGGCCTGAGCACCACGGTTTTCGAAGAAAGACAATCGCCCGTCGGGACAGTAAAATGTCTCCGCGGGCGATTCCTGTCATAAAGGGGCTATTGCGCTACGCAGCAGCCCCTTTTACGTTCTTTAAGATTAGTTTTTGTCGGATAAATTGCGTGGAAAACAATTAATTGTTAACTTTGCACTACAAAAAAATGCGCCGAATTGTACCGGTGTATACTTGCAGAAGAAAGTAATTATAACTAATAATCTGATAATTATGAGTTTAAACATCATTGTGCTTGCTAAGCAGGTGCCCGACACCCGCAACGTAGGCAAAGATGCTATGAAGGCTGACGGAACCATCAACCGTGCCGCCTTGCCTGCAATCTTTAACCCTGAAGACTTAAATGCGCTCGAGCAGGCACTGCGCCTGAAAGACGCTAACCCCGGATCCACCGTCACAATGCTGACAATGGGCCTGCCCAAAGCCGCCGAAGTAATACGCGAAGCTATGTACCGCGGAGCTGACGGCGGCATCGTTTTGACAGACCGTGCCCTCGGTGGCGCCGACACGCTGGCGACCTCCTACTCACTGGCACAGGCCGTTAAAAAAATCGGCAACTACGACATCATTCTCGGCGGCCGTCAGGCAATCGACGGAGATACCGCTCAGGTCGGTCCCCAGATAGCCGAGAAGCTCGGTCTGCCGCAGGTTACATATGCTGAAGAAATCGTCGACCTCAAGGACGGCAAAGTGACTGTCAAGCGCCGTCTCGAGCACGGTATAGAGACCGTTGTAGCCCCGCTTCCCTGCGTCGTCACCGTCAACGGATCCGCCGCCGAATGCCGCCCACGCAATGCCAAGCGACTGATGAAATACAAACGTGCGGTATCGCCCAGCGAGAAAGGCGCTCTGCCCGAAGAGCAGCAGGCTTTCGTCGACGCACGTCCTTACCTGCAGCTGAAAGAGTGGGGCGCCGCTTTCGTAGAGGCGGATCCCGAGCAGATCGGTTTCCCCGGCTCGCCCACTAAGGTCAAAACTGTCGAAAATGTCGTATTTACGGCCAAGGATGCCCGCCATCTTGACGATAACGACGGCCAGATCGAAGAACTTATCAAAGAACTCATCGAAAACCACACCATCGGCTAATCACAGCATCACGCCGAATAATATTAAAGACTATGGCAGATAACAACAATCTTATAGTTTACTGCGAGATCGAAGATGGCCGTGTGGCTGACGTTTCGCTCGAACTGCTCACCAAGGGCCGCAAGCTCGCCGACCGCCTCGGCGTCAAGCTCGAAGCCCTCGTTATCGGATCCGACCTCAAAGATGTCGAGAAGCAGATCTTCCCTTACGGCGCCGACACAGTCTACAAGGTCGACGACAAGCGCCTCTATCCCTACACATCCAATCCCCACGCAGCTGTGCTGATCAACCTGTTCAAGGAAATCAAGCCGCAGATCGCCCTTATGGGTGCTACCTGCATCGGCCGCGACCTCGGTCCGCGTGTATCGTCGGCCCTCCACTCGGGCCTGACCGCCGACTGCACCGCTCTTGAGATCGGAGACCACACCGATGCCAAGACCAAGAAGGAATACAGCAACCTGCTATATCAGATCCGTCCCGCATTCGGCGGCAACATCGTTGCGACGATCGTCAATCCCGAATGCCGCCCGCAGATGGCCACCGTACGCGAAGGTGTCATGAAGAAAGAAATCTTCAACCCGGAGCACAAGGGCGAAGTGATCAACCTCGATCCCAAGAAGTATGTCAAGGACGAAGACTTCGTGGTCGAGATAATCGACCGTCAGATCGCCAAGTCGAAGGTCAATATCAAGAACGCCCCCATCATCGTGGCAGGCGGCTATGGCGTAGGCTCGAAGGAAAATTTCCAGCTGCTCTTCGATCTGGCCAACACGCTCGGCGCCGAAGTAGGCGCCTCGCGTGCGGCTGTCGACGCCGGCTTCATCGAACATGAGCGTCAGATTGGCCAGACAGGCGTCACCGTACGTCCGAAGCTCTACATCGCCTGCGGTATTTCGGGCCAGATCCAGCACATCGCCGGCATGCAGGAGAGCTCGATAATAATCTCCATCAACAGCGATCCCAACGCCCCGATCAATACCATCGCCGACTACGTGATCACAGGCAACATCGAGGATGTCGTCCCGAAACTCATCAAGTATTACAAGAAGAACTCCAAGTAATAGCCATGGCTAATTTCTATACAGACAATCCCGATCTGCGCCACCATCTGAATCATCCGGTGATGCGCAAGATCGTTGAGCTCAAAGAGCGCAACTTTACAGAAGCAGACAAATTCGACTATGCTCCTCTGAATTATGAGGATGCCATGGACAACTATGAGCGTGTACTCGACGTGGTCGGCGACCTCTGCGGCAACGTGATCGCCGAAAACGCCGAAGCGGTCGACCATCAGGGCGCATCGTGCGCCAACGGCCGCGCATATTATGCCGACGCTACAGTCAAGAATCTTGAAGTCTGCCGTCAGGCGGGCCTGATGGGTATGGCCATGCCGCGTCGATTCGGCGGCTTGAACTTCCCTATCACGCCCTACATCATGGCAGCCGACATAGTCAGCCGTGCAGATACGGGCTTCGAGAATCTCTGGGGCCTGCAGGACTGCGCCGAGACTCTCTATGAGTTCGGCGACGACGACCAGCGCGCGCGCTTCATCCCGCGTGTATGCGCCGGCGAGACCATGTCGATGGACCTCACCGAGCCCGATGCCGGTTCGGACCTCCAGTCGGTCATGCTGAAGGCTACTCAAAAGGAGGACGGCTCATGGGTGCTCAATGGCGTAAAGCGTTTCATCACCAACGGCGATTCAGACATTCACCTGGTGCTTGCCCGCTCTGAGGACGGTACCAAGGACGGCCGTGGCCTGTCAATGTTCATCTATGACAAGCGCAACGGAGGTGTGAACGTACGCCGTATCGAGAATAAGATGGGTATCAAGGGCTCGCCCACTTGCGAGCTCGTATATAAGAACGCTCCCGCAGAACTCTGCGGTTCGCGCCGCATGGGCCTTATCAAATACGTGATGGCCCTGATGAACGGTGCCCGTCTCGGTATCGCCGCCCAGAGTGTAGGCGTCAGCGAGCTTGCTTACCGCGAGGCCCTCGCTTATGCGCGTGACCGCAAGCAGTTCGGCAAGGCCATCATCGAATTCCCGGCCGTATCGGAAATGATCGCCGTGATGAAGGCCAAGCTCGACGCATCGCGCTCGCTGCTCTATGAGTGCGCCCGCTATGTCGACCTTTACAAAGCTTACGACGATATTGCACGTGAGCGCAAACTCACTCCCGAGGAACGGCAGGAGGCCAAGGCATACAACAAACTTGCCGACGCCCTTACTCCCATGGCCAAGGGCATGGGCAGCGAGTACTGCAACCAGAACGCATACGATTGCATACAGGTCCACGGCGGGTCAGGCTTTATGAAGGACTACGCCTGCGAGCGACTCTACCGCGACGCACGTATCACGTCGATCTACGAAGGCACCACCCAGCTGCAGGTCGTTGCAGCCATACGCCACGTCACCACCGGCACCTACCGTTCGCTGATGGAGAACTATGCAGCCCGCGACGTTAAGCCCGAACTTCAGGCAGTAAAGGACCGCATCGCAGTGCTCGTGGAGATGTACGAAGGTGCCGTAGCCACTGTGACCGGCGTCGACAATCCTCAGTATGCCGACTTCATGGCGCGCCGTCTTGTCGAAATGGCCGGCAACATCGTCATGTCGTATCTGCTGCTCGATGACGCCAACCGCAACGACGACTTCACCAAGTCACTGCATGTATACGTCAACCTTGCCGCGGCCGAAGTTACCCGTCATGCGGAATTCATCCGTACATTCGATGTAGCACAGCTCGAATACTACACAAGCAAGTAAATACCGATATACATCCATATCGCGGCGCCCGGACATTGTTCCGGGCGCCCTCTTTTTATGTCGTTGAGTGAAAATTCTTGCAGCTTGTGTGAAATCGGTAAAAATAAAAAGGAACTGCGTCACGCAGTTCCTTTTTAAGGGTTTCCAATAGGTACAATTTCTAAGGTAAAAAAGATTGTTTTTAGGTTTGCGTTACAAATTTCCACATTTTTTGGCACGTGACCAAATAATTTTATATGTTATAAAACAAGTTTTGGAACTTTTACCAAAGAAACAGCCTATATTGCTCAGTTTTTTTCGATAAGCTCCTTGATTGAGTCGACAGCGGCGCGCAGATCCTTGTCGATGGGCATGCGCTCTTCAATATTACGGCAGGCGTAAATCACTGTGGCATGAGTGCGCCCGAGCTTAGTGCCGATGTTCTTGAGTGACATGTTGGCAAGTTTTTTAGCCAGATACATGACAACCTGGCGGGCGTCGGAAATCTCGCGCTTGCGGCTTTTGGTGAACAGTGTGTCGGCCTCGATTTTGAAGAAAGATGCTACCGCCTGAGTGACCATCTCGAAGTTGACCTGACGGCGGCGTATGCGGATCGCATTGGCTACGACCGTGCGGGCGAGCTGAAGAGTGATGGGACAATTTAGAACTGTGGCGTGAACGACGAGAGAGGCAACAACTCCTTCAAGCTCACGGATGGAGTCGGTAACATTCTCGGCCACATAATCTATTACTTCCTGCGGCAGATCGAGGCCGTCCTGCTCGGCTTTCTTGATCAGCACACGCCGGCGCAGATCATAGTCAGGTTTGAAAAGTTCGGCCGATGCACCCCATTTGAAACGCGACAACAGGCGCGCTTCAAAACCGTCCATCTCCGACGGCGGACAGTCGCTCGACATGATTATCTGTCGGTTGTTCTGGTGCAGTTGGTTGAAAATGTGGAAGAATGTGTTCTGTGTTTCGGATTTTCCGGCCAAATCCTGCACGTCGTCGATGATGAGTGTGTCGATGCCGTGGTAGAAATGGAAGAAATTGTTGATCTGCCCCTTGCTGTTGGCTGCCGTGTATTGGCTCTGGAAGAGTCGAGCCGTTACATAAAGTACCTTGGCTTGCGGATTACGCTCCTTTATGCGGATGCCGACGGCCTGTATAAGGTGAGTCTTGCCGACACCTGTGGGGCCGAAGATGAACAGCGGGTTGAAAGTCTTGTTGGTGGGATCGTTGGCGATAGCCTCGGATATAGTGCGGGCGAGCAGATTGCTCTCGCCGGTGCAGTAATTTTCAAAGTTGTATCTCGGATTCAGCTGCGAGTCGAAAACCTTCGGCGTCTCGCTGATGAATGGATTTGCAGCCGGCGCGGCGCTGTTGCGAATAATGACGGGCGACATCTCGGCCGAGCGTTCGCTGACAGTCGTATCCGGAATATTATTTATCGTGTTGTAGCGATAGAACAGCACAACATTGTCGCCGTAGACTTTGCGGATTGCGGCGTTGAGCTGAACCTTGAATCGCTGCTCCAGCTGTTCGGCAACGAACGGCGACGGAACGACGATGCGCAGCTCGTTGTTTTCGAAGCTGAATGAGGTCACGGATCCGAACCAGGCAGTATACTGCTGCGGTGGCAGGATGTCGCGCAGAAAGGCGCGGCACTGATCCCATAGCTCGATGTGATTTTTGGAGTTTGACATTCAAGGTTGATTATTTATCTGATACAAATTTCCGAATAAATTATTCAAAAAACAACACGATTTTTTTTTGTTTTTCTTGGAAGTAACTCAATATTGTAAGTATCAGATGATTATAATACAATGGTTCAAGTTGCTTAAATCTTTACTTTAGATATCGTTTTTATATAGCTTATAATCATTACATATTGTATTGCCAGGTATTATTGCAATAGATTCCGTCTCGAGGCTATAATAATGAAATACTCACCGATTAAAGTCAGTAGGAATATCGGAGCAAAGTTGTTTGCATAGATGGATGCTATTTTAATTTAGTTAAAACAAGCGCCGAAGTTGCATTTGCAAAAGGGACTTCGGCGCTTGTGATACCTTAACTCAGCAGATCCATCAAAGAAGTTTGATGCTGATGTAACGCTTGGGATTGCGCTTTATGTCGACGAAGAGCGAATCGAGATTGGAGACGGCTGAGTTGAGATTGTTGTAAAGCTGTGGATCGCGGGTGAGGAGGCCGAGCGATGAGTTGGGATCGTTGAGCTGGCTTGACAACATGCGCAGATTGTCGGTTAGCTGCTTGATGTTGTCGGCGATCGAATCGACGGGCACGTTGTTTATGTCAGTGGTGATCTCGGCGATATTGGCCGTTGAAACAGTCATATCCTTGGTCATGGTGTTGATGTTGGCCGAGATGGGCGGCAGGGTTGCAAGCAGCGAGTTCAGCTGACGGGTGGCGCGTTCGAGATTCGCGGTAATGTCATTGAGGCGCTGGACTGAGCTGATCAGCGCCGGGTCGCCTACGAGAGCGTTGACTGATGTAAGCAGAGTATCGACCTTCGGGAATATGTTCCCGACCTGAGGCAGAAGTTCGGTCGTGACGTTGTCCATGAGGCCCTTGGGTACGACAGCCGTCAGAGTGTCACCGACTTCATGGAACCGGCCCTGGGGAGCAAGTTCGAGAGCGATGCTTGCCGTGCCGAGCAGGTCGGTAGTGAGGACAGCCTTGGTGCCGGCGGGGACTTTCAGCTCACGGTCGAGCGAAAGCTCTACGAGCATGTGGCCGGGATTGTTGTATTCGTATCTGATGTCGCGGACAAGTCCGACCTTGAAACCGTTGATTGTGACGGGGGCGCTTTTGGCAAGTCCGGCAACATTGTCGTAAGTCGCGTAGTAGTAGTTGGCTGCCTTAAACACGTTGACGCCCTTGAGGAAGTCAATGCCTATGAAAAGCACAGCCATTGCGATGATGACTATTAATCCGATTAGAATCTCTTTCTTGAAAATTTTGTTCATAATGTCAAGTCATTAATTGACGCGCTGACCATTGCACATCTTTATGATAAACGCTTCGGGATATCTGTTTTTAATTTGTTTAAGACGTTTTTTTGCTTTGGAGAGAGTGGGGAAGGATCCGCTGGTATATTTATATAAATTGTCGTGAAAATAGACGCTTATGTCGTCAATTCCTTTTAGCCGCGGGTCGCTGTCAGGCAGGGCTGCGTCAGAGGTAAGAAACTGCACGGCATAAGTAACAACGTCGGGGGTCGCAGCATTGTTCGTCGCGGTATCCTGGCTGTCGCGTCGACCGGATGAGGCGGGTGTAGCGGCTGTATGCGACGCCGCGCGCGCATGGTTTCCATAGTAGGAGGTGAAAGCGTTTGCGATAGATCGGGCGCACTGTTCCCGACCCTTGTCCGACGCAAGAAAGCGCTCGGCCTCCGGATTACATATGAAATCGAGCTCGATCAGTACGGAAGGCATCGACGTGGCGCGGAGCACGAGGAATCCCGACTGCAGCACTCCCTTGTCGGCGCGGCCGGCTGTTGTGGTAAGCTGATCGCGGACAGCGTCGGCGAATTCAACCGAGCATCGCTGATGGCTGTTCTGTGTAAGTTCGAATATAATGTACGATTCGGACGAGTTCGGATCGAAGCCCTGATAGACTTCGGTGTAGTCATTTTCGAGCTCTATGACGCTGTTCTCGCGCATGGCGACGGCAAGGTTGTCGTCGGTGCGGTGAAGTCCGAGTGTATAGACCGAAGCGCCGTGGACGCTGCGGCGTCCTTTTGTGCGCCGGTCGATTGAGTTGACGTGGATCGAGACGAATAGATCGGCGCGGGCACGGTTTGCGATGGCGGCTCGATCGCTGAGGGTCACGAACACGTCTTTGTCGCGCGTATATATGATTTTGACTTCCGGATGTTCTTTCGCGATCATCGAACCGAGCCGGCGTGCCACGTCGAGAACGATAGTCTTTTCGTTAGTGACGTCGCCCTCGCAGCCGTAGTCCCTGCCGCCGTGGCCGGCGTCAATGACTATCGTGAACGGCTCATTGCTCTCGGCGCAAACCTGCTGACACAGGGCTACGGTGAGAAACATCGCGATGACGTATGTTAAAAATCGTCCCATTTCACTGCAAATTTAATCATAAAATGCAAATATGCGTTGATTCTGTAGCGCAAATATGCACTATTTGCCAAAAATCGTGAATATTCAGCCATATTTTTTCGAAATATGTGAGAGAGTATGGCCGACGATTCTTAACTTTGTTGATAAAACCGAGAGATATGAGAAGATTATTCCAAATGGCCGGATTTTTAATCCTGCTGCTTACAGTCGGACAAAGCTGTTCGAAAATTGACATAGCTCCAACACCGATCGCCAATCTTTATGATCCTATGTCGCGATACGATTCGATGGGGATGGCCCAGCGCCGCGAATTTATCGAAAAGGACAGCTTGTGCATTGGAGCTATGCTGAAGCTTTACGATATCAACGAAGTGTCCGATACTGCGTTGGAGGCGTGGAGCAAATCGGCTGCAGTAAGGATTTTTACACCTGCAGTCGACAGTATTTTTCCAGATCTGTCGCAGCTTGAGGTTTCGCTTGGCAACATACTTTACAATGCCGAAGCCAACGGGCTCGATTTTCCGACACGAAAATATGCGGCGGTAGTGTGGGGCAGCCGAAAGAGTATGGCTTTCGTGGATTCCGTGATGCTCATAGCCCTGAACCATTACCTCGGTACAGACTATCCCGGTTACCGATCGTGGCCTGAGTATCAGCGATATGAAAAGACCCCTGAAAACTTGCCATACGATCTGGCCGAGGCTTTGACGGCGGTCGCCTATCCTTATGTGCCCGGCAAGGATCCGACAGCTCTGTCGAGAATGCTTTACGAGGGTGCGCTGATGCATGCCAAGATCAAGCTCGTGCCTCAGGCCACGCTCGCCGGCGCCATGGGATATACTGCACAGCAGATGGATTGGTTTCATGCCAACATGCGCAGCGTATGGAACAGACTCGTCGAGAACAAGCTCCTATACACGTCGTCGGCGGAGACCATCGACCGACTTATCGGACCGGCGCCGTCGACAACACCGATCGGTCAGGAAGTGCCCGGGCGCGCCGGGCGGTATATAGGTTATCGCATTATATGCGCCTATCTCGAACAAAACAGCAAAATAACCCTTGCAGAACTGCTTTCGCCGGATTTCTACAATAACCCCTCGATTCTGATAGAATCGGCCTACAGCGGAGATTAGACGGGATCGACATCATAGTGAACCGTGACTCCGCTCTTGACAGGGGCTGAGTTGAAATCCAGATATACGTCGCGGAGCACTTGCTTGACTTTCGCAATGGAAGCACCCGTCTCGATACGGAGCATGATCTGTCGGATGTACATCGACGCCACTCGCTCGACCGCCGGTTCGACCGGACCGTTTACTCTCGATCCGAGAAGAGTCCTGAGCTTGGCGGCGTAGTCTCGCGCGAAACGCTCGACGGTGCCACGGTCGCGGTGCCTGAGGAATATGTTGACTATGCGCGCCGCGGGCGGATAGAGCATCTTGCGGCGCTGCTCTATCTCCCAATTGAAGAATCCGATGTAATCGTGAGCCTCTACAAAACCTATGACAGGATGCTTGGGAGTATAGGTCTGTATGACCACAGTACCAGGGGTGCCGTCGCCGCGTCCCGCGCGGCCGGCAACTTGCTCAAGCATGTTGAAGGCTCTTTCCGATGACCGGAAATCCGGAAAATTCAGGATATTGTCGGCGTTTATAACCCCCACGATGCCTACGTTGGCGAAGTCAAGGCCCTTGGTCACCATCTGTGTGCCTACCAGTATGTCGGCCTTGTGCTGGGAGAAATCGTCAATCATCGATGCGTAAGAATCTTTGTTGCGGGTTGTGTCAAGATCCATGCGCAGCACTTTTGCTTCCGGAAATATTTCGGCTACGCTGTCCTCGATGCGCTCTGTGCCGTAACCCTCGATCTCTATGGTCGGTTCGTGGCAAGCCGGGCATATTTTCGGAACGGGGTAGACTGCGCCGCAGTAGTGGCATTCGAGTGTGTTTGTGCGCTTGTGGTAAGTGAGCGACACGTCGCAGAAGTCGCACTTCGGTGAGAACTGACACATGCGGCATCGGGCGCGCGGCGAGAAGCCGCGGCGGTTGTGGAACAGAATGGCCTGCTTGCCGTCGGTTATGCGTGCCCGGATCTGTGCGATCAGCGGCTTGGCAATGACTGTGTCGACGTTGCCCTTGAGGCGTTCCTTGCGCAGGTCCATGATCTGTATCTCGGGCAGACGTGCGTTGCCGAAACGCTCGGAGAGTGTCACCAGCCCGTATTTGCCTCCTTCGGTGGCTTTGTAATATGTCTCAACAGATGGCGTGGCGCTTCCGAGCAGTGTCTTGGCGCCGTGAAGTGAAGCGAGTACGATGGCGGTGTCGCGGCCATTGTAGCGCGGCGCAGGTTCGGTCTGTTTGTAGCTTGGGTCGTGTTCCTCGTCGACTATTACGAGTCCGAGCGACGAGAACGGCAGAAATACTGCCGAGCGTGCGCCTATGACTACACACGGCTCGTGGTCGGAGAGCATGTCGCGCCAGATGTCGACGCGTTCGTTGTCGCTGAATTTCGAATGGTAGATCCTGACCCGGCTGCCGAATACGCGCTGGAGGCGTCGCGTGAGCTGCGTGGTGAGCGCTATCTCGGGAACGAGCATCAGTATCTGGCGCCGCTGGCGAAGCACATAGTCGATCAGATGGATGTATATCTCGGTTTTGCCGGACGATGTGACGCCGTGGAGCAGTGTCACGTTTTTTTCAAGCATCGAGCCATGTATCTCACTCAGGGCCCGCTGCTGGGCATCAGAGAGAGTAGGGAGGGGGAAGGAATACAGGCCTGTGCAGCCTTCGGGAGCGGAAAAACGCGAGATTTCCCGGCTGTAGATTCTGGCGAGGCCTTTTTCCTGAAGCGCCTGCACATTGGCCCATGTGATGTCGGGCGATGCGCCGAGCAGTTCGTCGCGCGATACGGCCTTGATCTGCTGTGTTGCTATGTTGAACCCCGAGAGCGCTATGAGATTGAGCAGGGCCGTCTGCTGCCCCTTGCTACGGCGTACGGCGGCAAATGCTTTGTCGAGAGCGCCGCTGTCGCCGCGAGCCAGCGCTATCTCGACCATTTTCATTTTTATGCGGCGGTAGCGGTTGACAAGTTTCTCATGTACCGCGACTATGCCCCTGTCGACAAGCCGGGACACATGCTGTTCGACGTTGGCAATGCCTGTCCGTTTCGAAAGATCTCGGATAGACAGCTTCGGTATCTCCCTGAGTTGCCCGACGATGTCGAGTTGCGTGCGCGTAAGGGCCGTAAGCAGATCGGGGTCGAGATCGTCGGCAAGTTCGACTATAGTCTCGCTTTCGACTTTAAGGCCGCCGGGCATCGCGGCTTTCATCACATCGCCCGCGGTACACATATAGTAATCGGATATCCAATGCCATAATTTCAGCTGGGGGTGGACTATGACAGGACTGTCGTCAAGTATGCTGTCGATGTCTTTGATGTTGGCTACGTTGTTCGGTTTTACCGGCGACAGGCTTTCGATGATGCCAGTGACGAAGCGACGGTTGCCGAACGGCACTATCGCCCGGTATCCGATACCGGCTTTCGAAACAAGTTCTTCGGGCACGCGGTAGGTGAACGAAGCGTCAAGCGGACGCGGAACTATGACCTGTGCATAAAGCTGTGCCATGATGTCACTTTCTTGCCGGGGGGATTATCACTATCTCGCCGTTGTAGCGGTCAAATTCCATACTGGCTTCCTTGAGTTCCATGATCTGCTTGAGCATGTCGGCGGCATCCTCGGCCGATGCTGTCGCCAGTCGGCCTGTAAGTTCGCTTATTCGCTCCTTGAGCAGTGCGCCCTTGAGCGAGTAGATGGCCATTGGCAGTTTGCTGCAGATATCTTCGCGGCGGTCGGTCTTGGGGTGCATCTTGCTGAGCACCACAGGGTTCGCGCAAAGCCTTACGGCCAGGTCGTTGAGCTCACGGTCGTCGGAGCGTACGAACATATCGCGGATGAATGCCGAGTCGAATTCGTCGATTCCGGCCGAATAGTGCTCATCGGCTTCTTTGACCAGTTTTTCTTCGGCTTTGCTTATGATGTCCATGTCGAAGGCGCTGTTGCGTATCGCCTCGCGGCCACTGTCGAGTTCGCGGCGGCGTATTTCCTCAAGTTCGGCGATCCTGGCCTCATGCTTTTCGGGCCATTCGTTGCGGCGAAGATCCCTTGCCATGGTCCATGCCCGGGCGAAGAGTGGGTTGGAGAAGTTCACGCCGTCGATCCCAAGTTCGTTGTCGATATAATCGATGACGTTCATCGGCACAGGCTCGTCGGGCCGCTCGTCGGTGTAGACCTCGCACATATAAAAAGCACCGTATTTGACGGCATATCTGATTATCTCCTCCTCGGCAAGCTGAACTGCCTGCGAAGCATGACGCACTGTAGGGCTGACCGCGGCAGGGCGTCCCGCCTCGGCATCCGAAGCGTCCGACACAGCCGATGCTGACGGTGCAGACGCGGCAGCCGATGCGGAGACACCTTGCATGACGGCGTCCTTGATCGACTGCGATGCCGCCTGCTGCTGTCGTTTCTTGTATTCGTCCTCGCGGTGGCGAGCTATGATTACCTTGACCTGAGCGGCGAGCGTCGAGGAGTCGACTCCGACCTTACGGGCGCACTCTTCGATGTAGAGCGTCTGCTCGATGACGTCGGGAATCAGCGCCACGGTCTGAAGTATGTCGTTGATGGCCTCGGAACGCTTATGCGGGTCGTTGCCGCAGTCCTTCATCAGTATGTCGGCCTTGAAGCCGATGAGGTCTTGCTCATGTTCGGCGAGATACTGCTCGACCTCGTCGGATGTATGCGACTGTGCAAATGAGTCGGGGTCGTCGCCTTCGGGCAGGAGCACGAGCTTCAGCGCAATGCCTGCGGCAACGAACATGTTTATGCCGCGAAGGGCTGCCTTGATGCCGGCCGCGTCGGAATCGTACATCAGCGTCACCTTGTCGGCAAAACGTTTGATCATCGCCACCTGACCTTCGGTCAGAGCCGTACCTGAAGAAGCGACTACATTCTCGACACCGGCCTGGTGCATTGAGATCACGTCCATGTAGCCTTCGACGAGGATGCAGTTTTTCTTGCGGGCTATGGCCGAGCGCGCCTGATACATTCCGTAGAGCTCGCGGCTCTTCGAGTAAATCGAGCTCTCCGGCGAATTAAGATATTTTGCGATCGTCTTTTCCTTGCGCAGCGTTCGGGCACCGAAAGCCACCACGCGGCCCGAAAGCGAGTGCACCGGATAGATCACGCGGCCCTTGAAGCGGTCGTAGCAGCGGCCGGCGTCGGTACGGATGCACAGACCGGTGTCGACGAGAAATTTTTCGTTGAAACCTGCACGGATGGCGGCGCCGTATAGGTCGTCGCCGCGGTCGAGTGCATAGCCGAGATGAAACTTTTTGATCATCGCGTCCGAAATGCCGCGCTCGCGGAAGTACGCCAGACCTATGTCGCGGCCGTCGGCCGTTCCGGTCAGTGTCTTTTCGAAATGATCCAGCGCGAAGTCGTTGACAGCATACATCGACTCACGCTCTGCTTCGGCCTGGCGTTCGGCGGTGGTCATCTCCTTCTCCTGTATCTCGATATTGTACTTTTTGGCGAGCCAGCGTATGGCTTCGACATACGACATTCCCTCGAGGTCCATCAGAAAGCTGACAGCCGAGCCGGCCTTACCGCAGCTGAAGCATTTGAATATGCCTTTTGCGGAGTTGACGGAGAAAGACGGCGAACGGTCGTTATGGAACGGGCAGAGCCCCCAGTGGTTGGCACCGCGCTTTTTAAGCGACACGAAGTCGCCGACGACGTCGACGATGTCTGTCGCGTCCATTATCTTGTCAATCGTTATACGGTCAATTCTCGGCATTGCGGAACAAAAGTACTGCATTTTTCGCTAAGAAAAAATAGGACGGCGCGATTTTTTTTGACGCCCGCATCCAGAAGTCGCGATAAAATAGCTATCTTTGCGGCAATATGAAAAGACTGTTTTTCTCCGTTATAATTCTGCTTGTCGCCGGAATTGTCTGCGAGGCATGTACATCGGCTATAGTTGCAGCTTCGCGTTCGGCTTCCGGTCGCCCTATATTATGGAAAAACCGCGATACGGGCGCTGATAACAATTTTCTGGCACGTGTCGAGCCGACAGATTCCACATTCGGATTCATCGGTCTGTTCAACGCTGGAGATTCGGCTCTGTCTGAAGCCTGGATGGGAATGAATGATGCCGGTTTTGCGATAATGAACACCGCATCGTACAATCTGGCGCCCGATACCGCGGCATACAAGGACCGCGAAGGCGCGGTGATGGCTGCCGCTCTTGCCCGGTGCCGCACGGCCGCCGATTTCGAACAGCTTCTGATCTCATGGCCCAGACCTATGGGCGTACAGGCCAATTTCGGGGTGATAGATGCCGAAGGCGGCGCCGCGTATTTCGAAACCGACGACTACTCATGGACGCGCTTTGATGTTGCCGACGATCCGCGCGGATATATCGTGCGGACGAATTTTTCTGTGAGCGGTGTGCCAGGTGAAGGCTACGGATATATCCGCTACATCGCCGCCGAGCACTTGATGGAAGAGGCAGCTGAGATCGAGCCCGAACTTTTTGTGCGAGGGCTTTCATGTTCGTACTATCACGGACTGACCGGTCATGACTATCTGGCAGAAGGGGAACGGTATGTATCCGACCGAGATTTCATCCCGCGCGACATCACCACAGCTTCGATTGCAGTAGAAGGTGTATGCAGCAGTGCCGATGTCAGGCAGATGACAATGTGGACGGTTCTCGGATATCCGCTGTGCGCTCCGCTCTATAAAGTCACGGGTGCCTGCATTCCGGCCGACCTCGGTCCGGGCAGTCCGGGCTGGCGCTCGAAAGCCTGCGAGGAATCAATGCGGCTGCGCGACGCAGCCCGTCCATTCACCGGCGGCAGCGGTCCTAACTACCTGGATCTTGATAAAATACGCGAGAATCTCATCCGGCTTAGATGATTTTTTGTCTCAGGCTGTGATTTTTTTGTCTCAGCCGCGACAAATAAAATAGTATGACAGAAAAACAAGCCGGAAAGAAAGAGAGATTCCTTGCGCTCGCCGATGAGTTCCGCGGCATAATAGCCAAAGTGTGTTCGATCTACGCGAACGCACAGATGCCCTTTGCGGATCTGTATCAGGAGGTGATGATCAACCTCTGGGGCGGAATCGACACTTTCCGCGGCGAGGCGAAGCCTTCTACGTGGATCTACCGTCTGGCTCTGAACACGTGTATCAGCATTCACCGAAAGAACCGCAACTATCAGCTCAATATCGTGCCAATAGCTCCGGAATTTGACGCGCCTGATCAGACGGACAACCGCTCGGCCGACGTGGCTTTTCTCTACGGACTGATCGCGCAACTTGACCCGATCGACAAGGCGCTTATAACCCTTTGGCTTGACGAAAAGTCATACGATGAGATTTCGGCGATCATGGGTATGTCGAAGACCAATGTGGCCACCCGACTTGCCCGCGCGAAACAGAAACTGTCAAAAATGGCATCTGAACAAGAATAATATATGCAGGATAATCTTGAACAACTGAAAGATATATGGAACCGGACGAAAGTCGACAACGACCGTCTGCGCCAGGCCAACCGCCAGCTGTCGGAAAAGCTGGCCAAGGAGAAGGCCGGGTCGCTGCAGGATGCTTACGCTCGCCGGGTCCGCAACTACAGCATCCTTGCGCTGATGCTTCCGTTCATATCCCCGATGCTTTGCACTATGCTGAATATGCCTGTGTGGGTAGCGGTGCTGTACTCGCTGTTCGGCGTATTTTGCTTCGCGGTAAATCTGTGGCTTTATAGATATGTCAAGGCCTGTCCGCTTGTCTCTTTGCCGGTGCTTCAGGCTGTCACGCGCGCAACCAAAATCCGTTACTATCAGATCAGAACGCGAATAGCTTGCATAATTATCGGATTGCCGATTATCGTTATCCTGCTGGCCATGCTTTACAACAGTGGCGATGCAATACTCATCATATCGGCATTTGTGGGGCTTGCGATAGGACTGGCGATAGGCATATCCAAGCTGCTGACAGATTTGTCGTACACACGCCGCATTCTGGCGGCCTTATCGGAGTTTACCGACTGAAACTCTTGAATGCGCAATCGTTGCAGTGGTCGTCAATGAATCCTGTTGCCTGAAGAAACGCATAGCATATTGTCGTGCCGAAAAACCGAAAACCACGTCGTTTCATGTCGCGGCTGATTGCGTCGGAAACGGCCGACGAAG
>ERZ1673743.848-NODE-848-length-40243-cov-102.715114_pt1 | contig 40243 bp, 35 predicted proteins | sample MGYA00580197_ERZ1673743 | MGnify/ENA primary metagenome ERZ1673743 (study PRJEB41218, sample SAMN15661795) | gut metagenome | host: Homo sapiens | place: Canada: London | collected 2015-08-20/2019-03-30 | study: EMG produced TPA metagenomics assembly of...
TTACGACGGCGGCTCCATCTATCAGTTCTACCGCCAGAGCGCGCTCGGCAACCCCGACGCACACTGGGAAAAGGTGAAGAAACTCAACTTCGGTATCGACTATTCGTTCCTCAACGGCATGATTGCCGGTACGGTTGAAATTTTCAAGGACAAACGTAACGACATCCTCATCAAGGGCGAGGATCGCTCGATGCCTACCTATTTCGGTCAGACTCCTCCAACAGCCAACCTTGGCAAGGCAGAGGTGAAGGGCTACGAACTCGAACTTCGCTTCAACAAAAACATTACCCGCGACCTGCGCCTCTGGGCGAACTTCAGCATGACCCACGCCGCCAACAAGATCATAGACCGCGACGATCCTGAACTTAAACCCGACTATCAGAAACAGGCAGGCTACGCCATCGGACAGTACCGTTCCCATATCAGCGGTGCTTTCCTCAATTCGTTCGATGAACTTTACGGCAGTCCCGTACACGACGTGAACAACAATCACCGTCTGCCCGGCGACTACTATATCGTCGACTTCAATGGCGACGGCGTGGTCGATGTCCAGGATTCCGCTCCTTACGGCTACTCCGGCACCCCGCAGAACACCTACAACGCCACCATTGGTGTGGACTGGAAGGGCTTCAGCTGCTTCGCACAGTTCTACGGTGTGACCAATGTTACCCGCGACGTGAACCTCACAAGCTTCAACAACCATATAGACAACGTGTACGACCTCGGCACATGGTGGAACGGCGTGTCGCTCGACGGTGACATCATGATTCCCCGCTGGTATTCGTCGGCCTCGGCCTACGCCAACGGCACCCAGTATCTCTACGACGGCTCTTACGTGCGTCTGAAGAATGTTGAGGTAGCCTATACCTGGAACAGCGGATGGATCAAGAAACTTGGTCTCAGCCAGCTGAAAATATATCTCAACGGCAACAACCTCTGGGTGTGGACCCGCATGCCCGACGACCGCGAGTCGAACTTCTCGGGCGGTTCCGGTTCCGGTGCCTACCCGACGATGCGCCGCTACAACCTCGGCATCAAGTTCAACCTTTAATCATTCATGGAATTTATGAAAAGAATATATAACGCACTCGCTGTTCTCGGCACTGCCGTGGCGATGCTTGGCTCTTTCAGCTCCTGCGAGGACTATCTCGACAAGGAACCCGACAGCGACGTATCGCCCGAGGCAGCGTTCAAGAACTTCAACAACATGCAGGGATACATTGAGGAAATCTACAACTGTATTCCCAACAAGGCTCTGGGATTCTGGACCACTGCATGGAACCTGGGTGACGACGAGATTCAGAACCCGGAGGCCGACGGTATTATCATCCATCAGATAGACCTCGGCAACTATTATGCATGGCAGGGCAACTCACAGTTCTGGTTCGCAGCTGAGAAAAGCGGTCTGAACCCTACTTCTGACGACGCTTTCAACCACCGCCTCTACGGCCACGCATGGTATTGCATCGCCAAGTGCAACAAAGCACTCGCCAACATCGACAACCTCTTCGTCGGCTCATCCGAGGAAAAGAATATGCTTTTGGGGCAACTTTACTTCTTCCGCGCCTGGTGGCATTTCGAGATGATGGAATACCTCGGCGGTCTTCCCTATATCACCGAGGAGATTCCCGCCGGCGAGTCGCCCCGTCTGGAGCGTCTGTCGTATCTCGAGTGTGCCGATCTTGCAGCCGCCGACTTCAAGAAAGCTGCGGAACTTCTTCCCGTTGACTGGGACAAGACCGATACCGGAAAGAAAACACTCGGCGACAACCAGCTGCGTATCAACAAGATTACCGCGCTGGCATATCTCGGCAAGAACTATCTCTGGGCAGCAAGTCCGCTGATGCAGCACGGTGCTCAGACCGGAGGAAGCCGCACCTACGATTATTCGCCTGAATATGCCGCTCTCGCAGCCAAGGCTCTCGGCGAGATTATAACCCTCGTTGAGAACGGTCAGACCCAGTATGAGTTCGCCTCATTCGACTACAAGAACGTCTATAACCACGAAAAGGCCGACGGCGTTGACTGGAGCTACAGCGAACTCTTCTTCACCACAGGCCGCGAGGGTATTCAGCCCGGAGGCAAGGAAGCCATTATGCGGGGTCCCTCCACCGGATGGAGCTACACACGCTTCAACTACACCCGAACTTTCGGCCCCAACACGCTCTGCGCCCAGGACAACCACATTCATCAGCCTACCGCCAACTATGTCAAAAACTACGGAATGGCCAACGGTCTTCCCCTCGACGACCCCGAGTCAGGCTTCGATCCGACCCATCCCTGGAAGGATCGCGACCCGCGCTTCTACCACGACATCGTGTTTGACGGCATGACCTACATCAACGCCAAGCCGGATCCAGCCGACGCAGCCATGAAATATGCCGGTCTCGCCACGGGCGGCTCGATGCGCGCCGTTTCCAATGCATCCCGTACCGGTTATTTCTACCAGAAGCTTGTGCCGCATACATGTCAGAAATACGATCAGGGTACTGTTGACGATTACGGCAACTGTCCTCACGCCTACATTCCTTATATGCGTCTGGCCGACGTCTACCTGATGTATGCCGAGGCATGCGCCGTGATTGGCGGACGTAACGGAAAGTCGGACAACTGCAGTTTTACGGCAGAAGATGCTATCAACCGTCTGCGCGACCGTGTCGGCGCTTCTCATGTGCCCGCTAAGTTCACAGGTAATTCGTTTATGGACGAAGTGCGCCGCGAACGTGCAGTAGAGCTTGCTTTCGAAGGATTCCGCTTCAACGACCTCCAGCGCTGGCTGCTTCTCACCGAACCGGCTTATACTAAAAAAACATCGCAGGAGTTCATCCGTGTCGAGGACGAAAGCTTCTTTGCTGAAAACGATCCCCGCGATGCCCGCGTGGCTGAGTTCCGCGAGGAGGAAATCCTCACCCGCAACTTCGATTCCAAGCACTACTGGTTCCCGCTGTTGCGCGACGACACTTACATCTACGAGGGCTTCTCCCAGAACCCCGGATGGTAATTAAATCTAATTCCAAAACATTAGTGTAAATACTCAGTATGACATCTAAATATAAAACCATTCTTCCGATTCTCGCCGGAGTAGCGCTCGGCAGCCTCAGTGCGGCAGCCGCTCCTGAAGAAGGCGCCGACTCTCTCGTCAGCGAAAATCAGGTGCAGGTCGCATTCAGGAAGGTCGACCGCAATGAGCTTCTCGGCGGAGTCGAGGTTCTCGACGTAGAGAATCTTCTCAAGAAGAACTACATCAACGACCTTAACAGCACCACGCTGAAAGGTTACGTGCCCGGCTTCAACGGCACCTCGCTGTGGGGTCTCGATGCCGACAACGCAGGTTTCCTCGTTCTGATCGACGGCGTTCCCCGCGATCTCAACAACATTCCGCCCACGGAGGTGAAAGACATTACTTTCATGAAGGGTTCGCAGGCAGTGGTGCTCTACGGCAGCCGCGCGGCAAAAGGCGTGATTTACATCACCACCAAGCGTGGTCAGGAAGGTCCGCTGCGCATCGACGCTCACGTCAACACCGGATGGCACGTGGCCAAATCTTACCCCGAATACCTGGGCAGCGCCGAGTACATGACTCTCTACAATGAGGCTCGCGTACGCGACGGTCTCGGCATACTGTACTCACCCGAAGAAATCTACAATACGGCTTCGCATGTCAATCCGTACCGTTATCCCGACGTGGATATGTACTCCGACAAGTATATCAAGAAGGCCTACAACCGCACCGATGCCGACGTTGAAATCTCAGGCGGCAACCAGCGCGCCCGCTTCTATACCAATATCAACTATTTCCGCATGGGCAACTACATTGATTTCGGAGAGGCGAAGAAGAATTTCACCGACCGATTCAGCGTCCGCGGCAATGTGGATGTAAACATCACCGACTGGATCAAGACTACTGTCAATGCGGCTGCAACGTTCTACAACGCCCGCGGCGCACACGGTGACTACTGGGCAACTGCCGCAACCTTCCGCCCCAACCGCATTTCACCGCTCATCCCCGTGAGCATGGTGAACCCCGGTGCGACCGATGCCGCAGGTCTGGTGAACAACAGCTCGAACCTGGTAGACGGTATGTTCCCCGCCGGTACAACGGTGGATCCCACCAATATTTTCGCCGACTATTACTTCAAGGGCTACAACAAGTTTACCAGCCGCCAGTTCCAGTTCGACGCCGGTATCGACATCGACCTCCGCAAGATCACGAGGGGACTCTCGTTCCATACCCAGTTCGCTGTCGATTACGCCACCACCTACAACACGGGTTACTACAATTCGTATGCCACCTTCGTTCCTACCTGGAGCAACTACAACGGCTCTGATGAAATAGTAGGAATCCGTCAGGAAGGCAAGGACGAGCACTCGGGCGTGCAGAACGTAAGTGACTCTCACAGCAACCAGACAATTCATTTCTCTGCCAACTTCGATTACGCCCGCACTTTCGGCGGCGTCCATAACTTCCATGCCCTCGCAGGCGTCAACGGCTGGCAGAGGACATTCTCCGGGACATACCACCGCACCAGCAATGCCAACCTCGGCATTCAGGCTGACTACAATTACGACAACCGCTACTATGCCGACTTCTCCATAGCAGGCGTCCATTCATCGAAGCTCGCCGAAGGTCACCGTCAGGCATGGTCGCCCTCCGGAACAATCGGATGGCGCATCTCGCAGGAAGAATTCCTCAAAGATTCTCCCGTTGTGAATGAACTTATGCTCAGTGCATCGGCAAGCAAACTGCATCAGGATATCGACATCGCCGAATACTATATGTACAGCGCCAACTACTCCGAGAGCGGATGGTACTCGTGGGCTGCCGGCGGCCAGGGAGCATTCAATCCCCGCCGCGGTGCAAACCCTGACCTTACCTACATTACCCGCGAGGAGTTCTCAGTCAACCTGCGCGGCGAGTTCCTCGACCGTATGCTCGGTCTCACCGCATCGTTCTTCACAATCAAGAACGACGGCCTGATCATCTCCAACTCCACCAAGGTCCCGAGCTACTTTATGACCTACTATCCTGAGTCGTCATTCATTCCGTATCTGAACTACAACGCCAACCGCCGCACAGGCTTCGACTTCGGCGTGAAGTTCAACAAGACCTTCGGCGAGTTTGAACTCGGCGTAGGGGTCAACGGCACCTACTACGACACCAAGGCCACCAAGCGCGACGAAATATGGGGTGAGGATTACCTCTACCGCGAGGGTCGTCCGGTCGACGGCATCTGGGGCTATGTAAGCGACGGTTTCTTCGCTTCCGACGAGGAGGCAGCCGCTGCCGACCAGAAAGCTCTCGGCGGTTCCGACCTCAAGGGGGGCGACATCAGGTATGTGGATGTCAACAAAGACGGTATTATCGACACCAAGGACCAGGTGTTCCTCGGCAAGGGCGGATGGTACGGCGATCCCTTCACTCTCGGCGTCAACATCACCGCCAAGTACAAGGGCTTCACCCTCTTCGTTCACGGAACCGGCGGCTTCGGTGCCAAGGGTGTGAAGAACAACTCTTACTGGTGGGTGGCCGGCGACGGCAAGTATTCTGCAGCCGTACGCGGACGCTGGACACCTGAGACAGCCGCAACCGCCACTTACCCCCGTCTGACCACCACAAACGGTGCCAACAACTTCACTACCTCCGATTTCTGGATTTACAGCCGCGACCGTTTCGAACTCGCCAAAGTGCAACTTACCTACGACTTCCCCTCGCGTCTGTTCCACGGCCCGATCATAAAAGGTCTCTCGGTTTACGTGAGCGGCGACGACCTGCTCATGATCTCCAAGAACCGCAAGATCATGGAGATGAACGTTGGCAGCGCTCCTCAGTCGCGTTTCTACAACGTGGGTGCAACCGTAACTTTCTAATAACTCATGAAATATATGAAAAGTATATATAAAATAATGGCAGCGGTCGCCCTGACAGCGTCAATGGTGGCCTGCGACGACCTTTTCGAGCCCGCCAACGAGAACATCAAGGACATCAACAAGCTCGACAAGGAACCCGGTACCGCCGACGGTGTTCTCGGAAGCGCCTACATCCTCATGCCCTATCCTGATGCAATGTCGCAGTGGGATGTGGCTACCGACGACGCCGTGAGCAATGACCTCGACAACGGTTATATGAAAATCGCCGTGGGCGGCTGGACTGCTGAAAACAATCTTTCGGCCGACAACTACCGCGACCGTAATGCTTCGATTCAGTTCGTAAATCAGTTCCTGTCGATCGTCGACAATGTGACGTTCTCTACCAACGCCGTAATCAACGAGATGTTCCGCGACCGCCTTAAAGGCGAGGCATACGCCCTGCGTGTGCTCAACATGTATCATCTTCTCCAGAACTACGGAGGCCGCACCGCTTCTGGCGAGCTGATGGGTGTGCACATCTGGACAACTCCTTACGATGCCACTATAGACATGAACGTGTCGCGCGACACCTACGCCGCGTGCATGCAGCAGCTTTTCGACGATGCCGACAAGGCTCTCGAACTGCTCCCCACCGACTATGTCAACGTTTCTTCCATCAACGATGTTCCTGCAAAATACCGTCAGTTAGGTGTTGATGACCCCGCTGACTATACCCGTGTGTTCGGCGCCCACGCCTGGACCCGCATGTCGGGCCGCATCGTCGAGGCTATCCGCGCTCAGGCAGCTTTACTTGCCTCCAGCCCCGCGTTTGCCGACGGTTCTGGCGTTACTTCCGCCCAGGCAGCCGACTATGCAGCCGACATCCTTGACCGCATCGGCGGAGTTGCCGGTCTGAGCGAGAAAGGCCACCTCTGGTATACGGCCGAGGAAATGGGCGATGGCGGAGGTGTATATGCCAACCACGCGGAAATCTTATGGCGTGGCGGAATCACTACCTCTACATCGGCTCTCGAAGCTGACAATTTCCCGCCCACAATCTACGGCAAAGGCAGAATCAACCCCACTCAGAACCTTGTGGATGCGTTCCCGATGCAGAACGGTTACCCCATCACCGACAGCCGCTCGAACTATGATGCCGCCAATCCGTATGCCGGACGCGACCCGCGTCTGGAGGCATACATCGTAGTCAACAAGTCGACAATGGGCGTAAGCAACTCCACCATCAACACTGCCGCAGACAGTGAGACAAACGACGGTCTCAACAAGGAGTCGGGTTACTCAACGCGCACCGGCTACTATATGCGCAAACACCTCCGCAACGACGTAAACCCCAATCCCGCCGGAAAGGTTGAGAAGGCACGCTACACCAAGCGTATCCGCTACACCGAGATCTTCCTCGCTTATGCCGAAGCCGCCAACGAGGCATGGGGCCCTACCGGAAACGGAACCCACAGCTACAGCGCCTACGACGTGATCAAGGCAATCCGCCATCGTGCGGGGGTAGGTACCGACAACGGCGATCCTTATCTGGAATCGGTCAAGACGAGCAAGGATGAAATGCGCAAGCTCATACGCAACGAACGCCGTCTGGAACTCTGCTTTGAGAATCTCCGCTTCTGGGATCTCCGCCGCTGGAACGCAGACCTTAATGAGACAGCCAAGGGCGTCAGCATCACCGGCACGACCTTCACTCCCATCGATGTTGAGAACCGCCGTTACAGCGATTACATGGTCTACGGCCCGCTTCCCTACACCGACGTGCTGAAATTCAGCAACCTTGAGCAGAATCAGGGATGGTAATTTTATCATGAAAACCAAAATAATGAACAACAGATGAAACAGATAAAATATATAACTCTTTTCGGTCTCGGGGCAGTGATGGCGCTCGGAACTGTATCGTGCAAGAATTCCGATACCGATTTCCCCGATCATCAGGATGGAGTAAGCGCATATTTCGCTCACCAGTATCCTGTCCGGACGATTGTTCTCGGTGAATTTCCCGATGCCGACAACTCGCTCGACAATCAGCATAAATTTCAGATTTTTGCAACCCAGGGAGGTGCCTATGAGTCGCGCGACCTGAGAATCGACGTGGTTGTGGATCCCTCACTTACCGATAATCTTACATTCGACGGTGAGAATCCGGTAAAGGTGATGCCCGAAAGCTACTATTCGCTCGCAAGCACCACCCTTACCAAGAAAAAGGACTTCTTTTTCGGAACCGAGGTGTCGCTGACCGATGCATTCTTCTCCGATCCCGCGTCGCTGGCCAATAACTACGTAATTCCTCTCCGCATGACGGCCGCTGTGGGAGCCGACAGAATCCTGTCGGGAACAGCCATCGACCCAGAGTCGAATCCCGCACGCTGCGATGCTTCGGCCTGGAGTGTTCTTCCTCAGGACTACGTGCTCTACTGCGTGAAGTTCGTCAATAAGTGGCACGCATCCTATCTGCGCCGCGGGACCGACATTATCACCGGTGCCGACGGCGTGACAAGAACCGTTGAGCGCAAGGCCCAGTATGTGGAACAGGATGAGGCCGTTTACCTCACCACCGCAGCGCTCGATAAGTGTATCTTCCCTGTTTCGACAGTGGTGGAGGATGGTGAAAGCCTCAAAACTCTTACCTGCGAACTCATACTTACCTTCAGCGGCGACGACTGCACTGTGACCACTTCCACCCCCGGAATGACAGCGACAGGCAGCGGCAAGTTTGTTGTAAAAGGCGAAAAGCACAGTATCAACAATCAGGACTGCGACGCACTCTATCTTGACTATGAGGTAAACTTCGGACCGGTGAAGTATAAGACCGAGGATACCCTCGTGCTCCGTTCCCGCGAAATCCAGCCCGAATACTTTACTCCTGTTTATAAAAAGTAAACCTGACTTATCATGAAAAGATATAAATTAAGTATTGCCGTGCTTGCTGCGGCTGCCGTGATGGCGGGGTGTGCCGACGAAATAGACAACACCTCCAATTTCACGGTGGAAAAGCCCCAGACTCTCGCACAATATGAATATCTCAACGCCTACGCCCCGTTGAAAACCTACATTGACCGCGGGGCGCATCCCGGATTCCTTCTCGGCACCGGTGTAAATGCCTCGGAATACCTTCAGCGCGGTGCGGCGTACCTGCTGACCAATTCCAACTTCGACCAGGTGACCACCGGCAATGCAATGAAATATGCATCGGTGGTAAAAGATGACGGCTCAATGGATTTCTCGCTGGTCCGTGACTTCGTTACTGCTGCCACAAATGCCGGCATTCAGGTCTACGGCCACACTCTCTGCTGGCATGAGCAGCAGAACCTGAAATGGCTCAATTCTTTGATTGCCGACAAGGCGATTGAAGTAGATCCCAACGAGAAACTCGAGGTGGAGGATTACGTGATGGACTATTCCACCGCTTCCTCCTATAATTTCTGGGCAGCAGACGAGGTGAAACCCAACATCTCGATCAATACCGCCGACGGATGTCTCGACATTGTCAACGAGACCGCTATCGACAACTGGAAGATTCAGTATCACGTGGCCGACGGTCTGCCGATCGTAAACGGTCAGGAATACCAGCTTAAAATAATGGTTCGCGGTACCTCCGACGGAGTTATGGAAGGCAAAGTCGGTACATGGGGCGGCGGCGCAGGTGTGCGTGTGCCCTTCACCACCGAATGGGAGGAGCAGGTTATAGACTTCACCGCTTCGACCGACGGCAGTTTCGTGCTGCTTCAGTCGGGTCAGTTTGTGGGTACCATCCAGATCAAATATGTGAAGATTGTCCACCAGGAAGCTCCTGCCGTTTCGATCCCGGTTCCCGTCTGGGAACCTGATTTCGCAACCGTGGAGGACAAGGACAACGCCATAATGGGCTGGGGCAACGGCTCGACCCGTAAAGTCGTCAACAATATCCTCGAGCTTACCAATCCTTCGAAGGCGAATCCCTGGGAGGCGCAGGCCGGCAAAGATTTCGACAAACCCATGGAAGTAGGTACGAAATATTTCCTGAAAGTGAAGATCAAAGGCTCATCGGAAGGCTCCATCGGAGCAGGATTCCAGAACCCTGACGGCTACAAGGGCTGCGGCGACTTCAACAAAATCGCAATCAAGACAGACTGGGCTGAAGTCACAGTGTCGACAACCTGCAACGGTGAAAACGCTGTACGCTTCCTCCTGAACTTCGGCGACTATGCCGGCACTATCTACATCGAAAGTCTCTCTCTCTACTATGAGATTTCAGCCAACACCATTCCTCTGACTCCGGCAGAGAAGGAAGAAATCCTCACCAACGAGATGGAACGCTGGGTGAAAGCAATGATGGAAGCCACCGAAGGCAAGGTGAAGGCCTGGGACGTTGTAAACGAGCCCCTCTCCGGCGGCCCGTGGGGTCAGCGCTACGATCTGCAGCACGCCGCAACCGCTTCGGATCCGAGCAACAAGTTCTACTGGCAGGATTATCTTGGCGACAACTACGTGCGCGTGCCCATCCGCTTCGCCCGCAAGTATTTCGCAGAGAATGGCGGAAATCCCGAAGACCTCAAGCTGTTTATCAATGACTATAACCTTGAGTCGACCTGGGACGACAACCAGAAGCTCAAGAGCCTTATCCAGTGGATCGAACAGTGGGAGAGCGACGGCGAGACCAAGATAGACGGCATCGGTTCGCAGATGCACGTTTCCTACAATATGAATCCGGAAGCTCAGAAGAGTCAGGAGGAGCATATCGTCAAGATGTACGAACTCCTCGCCGCATCCGGCAAACTCGTGCGTATAACCGAACTCGACATGGGTATCATCGACGAGAACGGCCAGAACATCAAGACTCCCGACCTGACTTTCGAACAGAAGCAGCTCATGTCGGACTTCTATAAGTTTATCGTAGAGAAGTACTTCGAGATAATTCCCCTCGACCAGCAGTATGGTATCTGCGCATGGGCACAGACCGACAGCCCCGAAGGCTCCGGATGGCGTCCCGGCCAGCCCATCGGTCTCTGGGATCTCAACTACAGCCGCAAGCCCGCCTATGCAGGATTTGCAGACGGTCTCGCGGGCAAATAAGAGAATCATTATTTTGGTGGATCAATAATACGTTTAGGTAGTATTATGATCGTTTCGTCGCCGGGAGAACCGTGCACTTCTCTCCCGGCGGCGATTTTTTTGAAATTTGAAATCTAATATCGAGTTATGAGTAATATAATAGGCAAAATCGCTTTGGTGGCATTGTTGGCTCTTGCATGTTTTAATAACTCTGCTGCTGAAGAGTTTACAGCCTCGACCAATATTCCGGAGGCGCAGTATCCGAAGGTCGATACAGGCCGGCGCGCCCATTTCAGAATCCATGCGCCGGAAGCTAAAGATGTAAAAGTCGATATCTGCGGTAAAAAATACGACATGACGCGCGACGACACCGGCTATTGGGACGTTGTTACGGATCCTTTGGTCGTGGGGTTCCATTATTATTTCCTCGTGGTCGACGGTGTGAGTGTGATAGACCCCGCGAGCGAGGCTTTCTACGGCTGCGGACGTATGGCCGGAGGCATAGAAATTCCCGAGGATGCCTCTGCGGCGGCTTATTATACATTTAATAAAGATATTCCCCACGGTCAGGTACGCGAATGCCGCTATTTCTCCGAAATCGAAAACTCGGAGCGCCGCTGCTTCGTATACACTCCGGCGGAATATGAAACGAATACAGACCGCCGTTATCCGGTGCTTTACCTCCAGCATGGGATGGGGGAAGACGAGCGCGGGTGGCATCAGCAGGGACGTATGGCCGATATTCTCGACAATCAGATAGCCGGGGGCAAGTGCGTACCTATGATAGTCGTGATGGACTACGGCAACTGCGGATATATTTTCGGCGCCCGTCCCGGCGAGACCCGCGAAGAATTCGGCGCGAGCTTTACTCCTATAATGCTCAATGAGCTTATCCCCTACATTGATAATAATTTCCGTACGCTCACCGACCGCGACAACCGCGCTATGGCAGGCCTTTCGTGGGGCGGTCACGAGACATTGCAGACAACCCTGCGCAATCTCGACAAATTTTCCCATATCGGTTCGTTCAGCGGAGCTCTATTTTTCCTCGCCGACGGCATAGGCAACGCTTACGACGGCGTATTTGCCGACCCGGACAGTTTCAACCGTCAGGTGCATACTTTTTTCTTCGGAATGGGTACGGAAGAAGGCTTCGGAAGCGACCGCATCAGTAAGGCACTTACCGGTGCCGGAATCAACAATACATATTACGCATCGCCCGGTACTCACCATGAATGGCTTACCTGGCGGCGTTGCCTGAATGAGTTCCTGCCTTTAATTTTCCGACAGAAATGAAGAACAGATTATTTTCAGCAGTGGCTATGCTGGGTACATCGCTTGCAACAGTAGCCTTGAATCCTATCGTTCAGACCAACTATACGACCGATCCGGCTCCTATGGTGCATAACGACACTCTTTATGTCTATACCGGCCACGACGAGGCCGGCGCAGATTTTTTCTGGATGCAGGAGTGGCGTATATATTCCACGACCGATATGGTAAACTGGACCGATCACGGCTCCCCCCTCGCCATTGAGGATTTCAGCTGGGGCGACGACCGGGCATGGGCTCCGCAGTGTGTGGAGCGCAACGGTAAGTTTTATCTCTATGTGCCGCTTCACAGCCGTCAGTCAGGTACGATGGCTATCGGAGTGGCCGTAGGCGATTCTCCCGTCGGGCCGTTCAGGGATGCCATAGGCAAGCCGCTTGCTGACGGCAGCTGGGATTATATCGATCCGACAGTGTTTGTCGACGATGACGGGCAGGCCTATCTCTACTGGGGTAATCCCGAAATATATTACGTGAAACTCAACGACGATATGGTGTCGTTCAGCGGCGATATACAGAAGATTGAGCAGACAGTCGGAGGCTTCGGCGCTCCCGGTCCGAAAATGCGCTCCAAAGATGCCAAATATAAGGATTTCTATACCGAAGGCCCCTGGTTCTGCAAACGCGGCGGGAAATACTATCTGCTTTATGCGGCAGGTGGTGTGCCCGAGCACATCGCTTATTCGATGAGCGACAGTCCGACCGGCCCCTGGAAGTATATGGGAGAGATCATGCCTCTTTGCGACACCGGTTCGTTTACCAATCATTGCGGAGTTGTGGATTATAAAGGAAATTCATACTTTTTCTATCACACCGGCAAACTTCCCGGTGGTGGCGGCTTCGGCAGAAGTGTGGCCGTGGAGAAGTTCGAGTATAATCCCGACGGTACAATTCCGGTAATCATGCCTACCGGCGAGGGAGTTGCCCCGGTGGGCACGCTCAATCCCTATCGCCGCGTGGAGGCGGAGACAATTGCTTGGTCAGACGGTGTGGGAGTCGAGCCTAATTCACAGACTGGTGTATACGTGTCGGATATCCACAACGGCGATTTTCTTACAGTAAAGAATGTGGACTTCAGCAATGTCGGACCCCGCTCGTTCGGAGCATCGGTCGCGAGCGCTCTGCGCGGGGGCACGATTGAGGTGCGTCTCGGCTCTCCGGAAGGCGATTTGATAGCTTCGCTCGCTGTTCCGGGTACCGGCGGTTGGGAAAACTGGCAATATTTGGAGACTCCGGTTAAACCGGATGTTTCGGGTGTGCATGATGTCTGCTTTGTATTCACCGGTCGCAAAGGCCCCAAATTGTTTAATTTTGACTTCTGGCAATTTCAATGAGAGATATGATAATGAAGAGTTTTGCCATCGGAATGCTGATTCTCGCGGCCGAATCGCTTATGGCAGCGTCGGCTTACGAGATTGCAAGTCCCGACGGGCTGACCGTTGTTTCGATCAGCGACGAAGGTGGTATTCCGTCTTATTCGGTTAAACTCGACAAGGAGGTTTTCGTCAGACGGTCACCGCTCGGACTGATAACCAATATCGGCGATTATACCCGAAATATGGAACTGACCGCCGCAAAACCGGCAGAGCGGGTGAGCGACAGTTACTCGTTGCGCAATATCAAGAAAAACCACGTGGACTATCAGGCCAACCGCGGCGTCTATACTTTCAGTAAAGGCGGTGAGGAGGCTATGGATGTGATTTTTGAGGTGAGCGACAACAACGTGGCTTTCAGATACCTGCTTTATCCGTGTGGGGAGACCCGTTGTTGCGTGGTTGAAAGTGAGGCTACCGGTTTCGCAATGCCTGACGGCACCACAACTTTCCTCTGCCCGCAGAGCGCTCCGATGGGTGGCTTTGCGCGCACTTCGCCGAGTTATGAAACAGGTTATACCCCCGACGATGCTACGGGAAAAAACGGGTGGGGACAGGGTTATACTTTTCCGTGCCTTTTCCGTAACGGCGATTCCGGGTGGGTTCTTGTGTCGGAAACCGGTATTGCCGGCGATTATTGTGCTTCGCATCTCGCCGGGAAGGAAGGAGGGCTGTATCAGATTGCATATCCTCAGGAGGGAGAGATGAACGGATTCGGCTCCGCCTCGGCGGCCGTGATGCTTCCCGCTCTTACTCCCTGGCGTACCGTCACTGTCGGTAAAACTCTTGCTCCTATAGTGGAAACAACCATTCCGTTTGATGTCGTGAAGCCTCTTTATGAGCCGTCGCGAAACTATGAATACGGCAAAGGGTCGTGGAGCTGGATCATAAAGATGGATCCGAGCTGCAATTTCGACGAGCAGAAACTTTATATAGACTTCTCGGCTGCCATGGGCTATCGCAGCGTGCTTGTAGATGCGCTGTGGGACACTCAGATTGGCCGCGAAAATATTGAGAAATTAGCCGCATACGGTAAATCGAAAGGTGTCGGGCTTTATCTGTGGTATAATTCCAACGGACACTGGAACGACGCTCCTCAGGGGCCGCGCGGCATTATGAACGACATAGTGAAACGCCGCAAGGAGATGGCCTGGATGAGAGACAATGGCATTCTCGGCATTAAGGCCGACTTTTTCGGCGGCGACAAGCAGCAGTCCATGCAGCTTTATCATGACATTCTCGCTGATGCCAACGACTTCGGCCTGTTGGTAATATTCCATGGTTGCACACTCCCCCGCGGTTGGGAAAGAATGTATCCTAACTATGCTGCGAGCGAGGCTGTCCTTGCGAGTGAAAACCTTCATTTTTCGCAAGGAAGCTGCGATGCGGAAGCTTTCAATGCCTGTGTTCACCCGTTTGTACGTAACACGGTAGGCAGCATGGATTTCGGCGGCAGCGCGCTAAACAAGTTCTATAACGGCGATAACGCGAGCGGATCGCGCCGCATGACGTCAGATGTTTTTGCGCTTGCCACCGCAGTGCTTTTTCAGAGTCCCGTACAGCATTTCGCTCTTGCGCCAAATAATCTCGACGATGCCCCGGCCTGGGCCATGGAATTCATGAAAGAGGTTCCGACAACCTGGTCGGAAACCCGTTTTATTGACGGTTATCCCGGAAAATACGTAGTTATCGGACGGCGCCACGGCGCAACCTGGTACATAGCAGGCGTGAATGCTGCTGATGAACCCCGGAATCTGACAATAGAACTCCCTGAGGAAATCCGCAGGCTTCCGCTTGAAATTTACAGCGACGATTCTAAACTGAATGGCAGCCGGAAGACTTGCCGTCCAGACAAAAAAGGCCGAGTGAAAGTCTCGGTTCCGAAAAACGGAGGATTTGTTATTGTTAATCGTCCCGACCCTGACTTTCAGGTGTATCTCTGTCTCGGTCAGTCGAATATGGAGGGCAACGCACGCTATGAGCCGCAGGATACAATAGCCGTCGATGAGCGTTTTGTAATGATGGCAGCCGTGGATATGCCGCGTTTCGGCAGGCTGAAAGGGGAGTGGTATAATGCCGTGCCGCCTCTCGCAAGAGAGCATACCGGGCTGACTCCCGCCGATTATTTCGGGCGCACCATGGTGGAAAAACTTCCTGAAAAAAAACGGGTTGGCGTTATCAACGTAGCCGTAGGCGGCTGTAAAATTGAACTCTTCAATCCGGATTCTTGCTCAGCATATATTGCCGGGCAGCCTGAATGGATGAAAGAGATGGTGAAATCCTACGACAACAATCCTTACCGCCGTCTGGTGGAAATGGCACGCGAGGCACAGCGCACCGGCGTAATCAAGGGTATACTCCTGCATCAGGGGGAATCAAACAACGGAGACCCGACATGGACGGCAAAGGTGAAAAATCTGTACGACAGACTGCTTGCCGATCTCGGTCTTGATTCTGCCGAAGTGCCTCTTGTGGCAGGTGAAATGCTGTCTGCTGATGAAGGAGGCATTTGTGCCGGCATGATTGATACGGTCAACAGTCTCCCATCGGTAATTAAGAACTGTGCCGTAGTATCGTCGGAGGGCTGCAAGGGTGCGCCCGACGGGCTGCATTTTACAGCCGCCGGATACCGCGAGCTCGGACGCCGTTATGCATACGAAATGTTAAAGCTAAACGTTAAATAGTTAATTTATTGATATGAAATATTTCCCGTTAATCGCAATTCTTGCTGCAACGGCGTGGTCATGCGCCGCCCGGCAGCCTGAAGCGACCCTCAAGGATCACTTTAAAAACGATTTTCTCATCGGTGCCGCTATCAATGTTGACCACGTAAACGGACTCGATCCTAAAGCCGATTCGATTGTTACGAAGCACTTTAGTTCGGTAGTAGCCGAAAACTGTATGAAATCAATGGAGATACATCCTCAGGAGAATGTATATAACTGGACTGATGCAGACAAATTCGTGGAATATGGTACGGAAAGAGGAATGGCCGTGATCGGGCATACTCTCATCTGGCATTCGCAGCTCTCGCCTTGGTTCCCTTACGATTCCGAAGGCAATTATGTGACGCCCGAGGTGCTTAAACAGCGCATGCGCGACCATATAACTACCGTGATGAAGCGCTATAAAGGCAAAATTAAAGGCTGGGACATTGTCAACGAGGCCATAATGGAGGACGGTTCTTACCGTAAGTCGCCTTTCTATGAAATTCTCGGCGAGGAATTCATTCCGTTCGCATTTAAATGTGCCATGGAAGCAGATCCCGACGCAGAACTCTATATCAACGATTACAATATGAGTTTTCCGGCAAAACGCGCAGCCTACGTCCGTCTTGTCAACGACATGAAATCTCAGGGAATCAGAATTGACGCCATCGGAATGCAAGGCCATAACGGCATGGATTATCCGAGCATTGAGGATTTTGAAAAATCAATAGTTGATTTCGGCTCAACGGGTTGCGGGGTTATGATAACAGAGTGGGATATGAGTGCGCTCCCCACCGTAAGCATGAGCGCAAATGTTGCCGACGTGACCGAACTCGATCAGAAACGCAATCCTTATCCCGACGGTCTACCCGCCAAAGTGTCGGAAGAATGGAACAACCGCATGGCGGAGTATCTGGATTTGTTCCGCAAGCATTCCGACGTGATAACCCGCGTCACGGCGTGGGGCACTCACGACGGTATGTCGTGGAAGAACAATTTCCCTATGCGGGGACGAGTGGATTACCCGCTTCTCTTTGACCGCGATTACAATATGAAGCCGTTCCTGGCCGACGAACTCAGCCGGTAGCGGTAGAAATGGCATATTATATCAGGAGTTGTTTCGGCTGTATGGCGGAAACAACTCCTATATCTTATTATCCATTTTTCAAAATGATTTGTGCTGTTCCATTTCGATGCAGTTCCAAGTTTCTCCCAGACAGTTGTAGCTCTCGGTTTCGGGCAGTGATACGCGGTGGAATCCCGCGGCCTCATAGCAATGTATGGCGGAGGGATTATTTTCAAAGACACCGAGCGACACTTTCGTGGCACCAAGTATCTCAAACGCATATTTAACCGCCATTGATACAAGGGCTTTGCCCAACCCTCGACCGCGTTTTGAATCATCGACGATGACGAATCCCAGTCGCTGTTCCTTCGGATTATCTGCCGGAGTACGCAAGGTGATGTACCCTGCAATAACATCATCATCCATCATCGTAAGGGCGCACGAGTGTTGTCCGTCAATATTCCTCTCGTGATATATGTTCATATCTTCGGGCGTGACGGGATAACGTTTATATCTGTCGGCGCACCACTGGCGCATAAGGTATTCGCTTTTAATCCACGAAGTGATTATAGCGGCATCAGGACGCTTGTATGGACGCAGTGTGAGGCTCATGGTTTACTGTTTCCAGCGTTTGAGGTGAGGAAAGAACCCGCGCATCATATCCTTTGCCTGCTCTTTTGTCAGGTTCTGACCCGATTGCCTGTTGATTTCATCCGTGAACTGGGCGCAGTGGTCAATCATCTGCTCCATAGTCATGTCCTGCGTAAACTTGCCCTCTTTGTAGCAGTAGATGCAGTAATCTTCATTGATTGTCCCATCGGCATTCGTTCCGAGAATTTCATTTGAGAGCGGCATTCCGCAGCTCTGACAGAATTTTAGATCCATTATAATTTCTTGTTTTGCATGTTTTGCGGATGTTATTCGGGGTCGGGAAGACGCCGGAGATTGTCGGCTGTCAGTTCCGGGGGAACAAGGAACAGAAACCCTGTCGGTTGAACTGATAATACATCTCAATCTGTTCGGGGGTGTCGTTTTCGAGCAGCAGAAGAAGTTCCCGGGTAAATTCAAGCACCCCCGAACCGTTGGCCGTTACCACAGAGCCGTCAGTCACGGCTTGCAGGTGTACATATCCGTCGGGGTTTGTGTAGCTGTCGCTTCCCCACAGTTTCAGCTGATCCGGGCCGTTGCCGGTATGTCGTATATTGTTGAGGAATCCGGCTCTGGCCATGAACGATGCGCCATTGCATATCGCACCGACAATTTTCCCAGCCCCGATCGCCTTACGGACAACCGGGACGACTTCATCGGCGGCAGGAGTAAGCCATCCGTAACCGCCTACAAGCACAAGGGCGGCATAGTCATCTGGCATATCGCTGATCGAATAGTCAGGAATAACCTTGAAACCGCCTATGGCCGTAACCGGCGACAGCGACGGGGCCACAATCCGGTTTACATATTTGGGATTGGATTTCAGTTGTTGCGCGTCGCTGCTTACCGCCTCCATCAGATAGACCATCTCATGCGCGGCAAAGTCAGGCAGCAGAATGTAAAGTATCTCGTTGCTCATTGTGAAACGTATTCAGAAATATAGCGGAAAACGACTGCCCTCAGCCCATCTGTAGCCTGCCGGAGTCTGATCCCGGTTCAAATTTAAGCATTAAATCTGAAATACGAGGAAAAAAGTCATGGATTCTGCCCGATAACAAAAATAACAAAAATACGATCTCGTCATAAACCCGTTGTATTTCCCCTGAAAAGCAGGTTATAAGAAATACTTACACGATTGCATAAATTTCTTTTTGAAGAAAGTTGAGGAAACGTGCGGCATGTGCTCCGTCCATTTGCGTATGATGGAACTGAAACGACACCGTAAGAAAAGTTCTGAACCAGTTCCGGCGGTAGCTGCCCCATATCATAAACGGATTATTAAAGATGCCGCTGTACATTCCTACAGCACCGTCAATCTCGTATTGAGCCAATGCCGATGTGCCGATTACCATGCTTTCGGCAATATCATGATTCCTACAAGTCTCGGCTACATGTCGGGTCAGTCGGAGATATACAGAATTGAATTTCGACAGGTCATCGCAGAACGGAATGTCGCATGAACTTACTTCGCCCGCGGAGTTGGCGACAATCGTGCTTACTGCCAGCGAGTCATATTTGATCAGTTTCTCTCCGACCGGCAGCATATAAAACTCTTTGACATGTGTGGCGGCTTTGCCTATACACCAGCACATGAGCATATTGAATTTCAAACCTCTTTTCCGGCTTACGTGGCGCAGTCGGGTGACGTCGAGGGTCTTGATAAGTGTCACCATAGGCATCGGAGCCTTCATCCACATTTCAAATGCGTATGCCCTGGTGGTACCCGCCGGATTTATTTCTTGCATCATAACTTTTTTGATGCAAAAGTACAAAGCAAATTTAACGGTTTATAGAAGAAAAGAGACATTATACCGGATAGGTATATAAGTCGGAATAAGGGGTCTGGTATTCGGTCAGTTGTTTGGGTGTCAGTCCGCTGAACTGCCGGAATTCACGGATAAAATGCGACTGGTCGGCGTAGCCATTGGCATAGGCGATATCCGCATAATTCCGGGATCCTGATTGCATCATCCTTAATGAACGCTGAAACCGGACAATGCGCCCGTATTCTTTCGGATTCATGCCGACATATTGTCTGAACAGACGCTCGAACTGTTTATTTCCCAGGCAGGCGGTTGAGGCAAGAGTTTCTACTTTTGTTGAGGTAGAGTGGAGTAGGGCTGATACTGCCGCTCCGATTCTGTCGATGTTAAGAGAGCAGTTTATTTTCGACGTGAGCCATTGCTCTATAAAAGATATGGTTGCTTGTGAACAGGAACATTCAAGAATCTTTTCAGCAAGCAGATTGAGGCGCTTGTTTCCAATGTCATATCCGGAAATTTCCTGATTATAGAAAGCCGATGGCGGAGTATCGGTGAACATACTGATTGTGTGAGGATGGAAAACTGCGACAATCATCTCCGTGTCGCCGACAGAAGAAAGATGTGCCGGAAAATTTACTTGGCCGCTGATGGTGAATCTGCTTTGGAAGGATGATAATTCCGGAATAAACAGTGGTGTGCGCCGGTGAAATATCATTTGCGGGCAACCGGTAGGAAATGTAAGAACTTTGAAATACTCATTGCTTTTCAAAGTCCAATAATAGCGCACGTATGGGCGCAATTCCTTTCTCGGCCGGAAAATATTCATCTTTCTTTGTGTCTTGTCAGACTTGTTATATGCCGGACAAAATCTGTCTTTGCATCCGTATAGCCGTCATGGTCGTTTCTAAAACCCGGCAGCGGAGATAGTTTTATTCCGCCGAAGTCATATTCTTTAATTACTTACGCACAAGATTCACTAAGGCCGTTTAATTGTCTGACATTTGCGCCTCGCCATTTCCTCAGCAAAAGCCTCTTCTCCATGCTCGCGGATATAGCGGATGCAAGCCGGACGGTCTGATTTGAAAATAAAGGCGAATATCTTCCCTATAATATTGGAATATATTTTGCATTCGGTCACCTCTTCGGAGCATTCGGCGCAATTATGAAACCCATGACTTTTTACACATGATCTTATTTTGCACCAGGTCGCCTTTTCATTCTCATGGCAACCGGGACATTTTTCCGAGAGATATTTCCGACACGCGCCGCAGTAAAGACCGCACGCTGCAATGAGTTGTATGTTCGCTTCAATATGCTTCATATTCTCTTTCTGAAAAATCCCATAATGTATTTATCTGCAAAAGTAACAAATCAATCCATTTCTCCCAAAAATATCCGGCGGAATTAGCCGCCTCATCCAAATATCATGCCATTTACGCCTGAATCAAAAACGAAATTCATTCCTGATTTCTCTTGATTCTTATTTCCGGACCGCTTCTGATGACCAGTGGAACAGTTTCCACCGTGACCACGCTTGTATCCAGACCCAAAGCATTTTCTGCCGACTCGGATATATGTCGCAGTGCCTCATAGGCAGTCAGAATTTTGCGTTCATAAGCATTGCAGATGCTTATGGGAGAGAATACCCTATGAATCAGTACGAACCGGAAGTCGCCCGCTATTCCGTACCGTTCCATAGACGGATACTTACTTGTCAGCGAAAGATCGCCTGACGCCGCAAGATCCTCCACAATCTGCCTCAGGTATACGTTGATCCGCGGTTGTATCTTGAAGCCGAATCTTACAGTCACCAGAAAAATAGCATCCTTTACCATCGTATCCACGGAATAATCAAGCGTATAGGGCATGTCGGTATGCTCTATGCGGATAATCCAGTAATGATCGGCTCTTTTAGGCTGTTTGTTTATTATCGAGTACAGCAGTTTGCTTTCTATCATATTCTTTGTCGGCGAAAAGCTGATGTACACCACATTCGACGCATAGCGGGGTATCTCCGCATCATTTTTTATGGCGGTAACTATGTCTATGAAATCCGGAAAATACTTATATTCAAGATGACTGCGATGGAATGAGCGGCCTTTGTTCCAGACAAACATTATGCAGAACAGGCCGCAGGCTATAAGAACCGTAAACCAGCCGCCATGCACGAACTTAAACATGTTGGCAGCGAAGAAAGCCCCTTCGAGCAGGCAGAACACTACGAAAAAAGAGGACGTGAGCCACGCCGGCATACCTATATTCCTCATATAACGCCACAGCAATATTGTCGTGGTCAGCATTGTTATGGTAATGGCTAATCCATAGGCGGCTTCCATGCGGCCCGAGGACTGGAACAGCAGCACCGTGCCGACGCATCCCGCATACAGAAACAGATTTATACCCGGAACATACAACTGCCCTTTGACATTTCCCGTATGGTTAATCTTCATTCTCGGCCATATATCGAGATTCACAGCCTCGCCTATCAGGGAAAACACACCGCTTATAAGCGCCTGGCTCGCAATTATGGCAGCAACAGTAGCTATGACTATGCCAACGCCCAGAAAGCCTGCCGGCATCATTCCGTAGAACGGATTTACCTGACCGTCAACAGAGCCGGCATGAGCCAGAATCCATGCGCCCTGCCCGAGATAATTGAGAATGAGCATGACTTTGACAAAAAGCCAGCTGAAAGTAATATTGTAACGGCCGCAATGCCCCAGATCGGCATACAATGCCTCCGCACCCGTGGTGCAGAGAAACACCGCTCCAAGTATGAACATCCATTCAGGGCTGGAAATAATCAGCCTGACTGCATAATAGGGATTGAATGCCTTGAATATGGAGAGATCACTCCACACGTTCATCAGTCCGAGTATGCCAAGCATCAGAAACCACACGAGCATTATCGGGCCGAAAAATCTGCCGATCTTCGACGAACCCGAACGCTGCACAAAGAACACCAGGGTTATTATCACCAGCACAATCGGCACCACCGGCGTCGCGACATACAGTGAACGCAAGCCCTCAACGGCCGATGTAACTGTCACCGCCGGTGTTATTATTCCGTCAGCAAGCATAGCACTTGCTCCTATGGCGGCCACAATGAACGGCCATCCGCTTGTTCCCGTCTTTTTCACCAGTGAAAAAAGAGCCATAATGCCTCCTTCGTGGTTATTGTCGGCCCGGAGAGCCACCGTCACATACTTGATTGTGGTCTGAAGTGTCAGCGTCCATATCACACACGACACCGCTCCGATAATATAATTCCTGTCGAATTCAGGGCTGACATTCAGGATAGCCTTCATTACATAGAGCGGCGACGTTCCGATATCGCCGAACACTATTCCTATGGCGACGAGCAGCCCCGCCGCGCTCCACCCCGAAATCCTATTATCCTTCAGGCTCATTCCTCCTCAAAATAAACGGTTGCATAATATCAATATAAAAAGGTTACAAAATAAATTGCAACCCGACTTCAGTCACACGCGAATAAACGCAAAAATATAACACCAATACCAACCCATAAGTTTGGGTCAGCGGATTTTCCCAGGCTTATTCATTCATAGCGATTCCGGAATGTAAAAATTTCGTTAGTCCGTAAGGAGAGACAAAGGTGATATGAAGAGCTTTCTTTGTCCTGATTGCATCTATGAAGTTGCCGCCCAGTGTAAAATGGGTCAATGTAAAAAAACGGTTGTTAAAAACATCGTAAAAGCCCTGGAAGGGCGATGGCTCTGTAACCCGTTGCGAAGCGAAGCAGAGCTGCGGGTTACAGACGGCAAACCCTCGAAATCGGCGCAGCCAAAGCACGCGAATTTTTAACCTTTGCTTCACTGATATCTTATGGCATAATGGGGCATTTTGCGCAGGACGATTATTGCGCTCATCCCACTTGCCGATTCTCAAAGTTCTCTCTAAAATGCAAAGTTAGCAACCTTTTAAAGTTTTTATCATCAGGTAATCATGCTCGCGTTCAGATATTATCTCAAATCCAAGTTTGCGATACATCTTTACTGCGTAATTGGTCTTGTCGACAGATAGAGAAACTTTGCCAAACCCCTTTTCAATCAAGGTTTCCAGCAACGATGCCAACAGGCGGCTTCCGATGCCTTTATTTCTATATTCAGGGTATAAAGATATTGCCAATTCCGGTGTCGTATCATCCACTTTTCCGTATGAGCAGCCATTTCTAGACCAAGCGGCTCCGATAATCACGCCATCAGCCAACGCTACAAGGCAAAAATCTTCCGGTCGAGTTCCGAATCTATCAACATAAGCCCATATCATCGGCTCCTGAAGAACAGTCCTGGGGATTTTCGGTTTGTTATCCGGTTGAAATATCGCTTCATATAGGAAATCCGTTAGCAATGGTATTTCGTGGGATCTAATTTCACGTATCACGATCTCTATTGCTTTGCGATTATCCATTTTCTATTCTTGATTTTGTCTGTTTGACATTATCTGATCGAAATTTTCACGTCCCCAGTTGATGAGAGCTTCAACGTGGGGCAATAGCGTTCTTCCGAAGTCCGTCACGGAATATTCCGTTCGGGGAGGAACATCAGGGAACAGCTCGCGGCGGATAATGCCGTCGGTCGTCAGTTGGCGGAGCACCTGCGAAAGCACTTTCTCAGATACAGACGGGATGCTGCGGTACAGTTCATTGAAGCGCATCGGCTCGTTCTCGGAAATCTTCACGAGAACGACCAGCGCCCACTTGTTGCCGAGCCATTCAAGCATCGGGGCGGCCTTGCAATATTCGTAGTCTAATTTTTTTGCCATTTTCGACAAGGCAAAAGAGGCTGATAAAGAGTAAAACAAACTTTTCGGTAAGGGTCAAACCTTTCGGTAAGTTGTTGCTTTGCCTCTGACTATCACCTAATTTTGCATCACAAAATTAACAAAAAATATCGAGATATGATCTATCCTGAGCTACATTTCACGGGTCAGGTATGGCGACCGCCATACGAAGCCAGTTCCCAGCTGCTGCAACTGACCTCCGGCTGCACTTGGCACAAATGCAAGTTTTGCAGCCTTTATCACGGCACTCCATTCCGTATGTCTCCGCTTCGGGAGGTAGAGGAAGACCTGAAGGTTATCCGTCAGTGGCAGCCCCGTGCCCGTCGTGTCTATCTCACCGGCGCAAACCCATTCGCGTTGAGTTATAATAAACTTATGGATGTCGCTCTGCTGCTGAGAAAATATCTTCCTCACATGGTGTCGTTCGGAATGTTCGCCCGTGTCACGGACATAGCACCCAAATCAGTGGAGGAACTGAAGAATCTCCATCATCTGAAACTCGACAGCATCAACATCGGTATCGAGACCGCACATGACCCGACATTGGAGCGTATGAACAAAGGTTACCACGCCTCCGACATTCTCGAACAGCTGTCAAAACTCGACGAGGCCCGAATCCGCTACAACGTGTTCTACCTAAACGGACTTGGGGGTAAAGGCAACGGCGAGGCAAGCGCGATAGCAACTGCCGATGCACTGAACAGACTGCATCCATGCATCATCAATATTGTTTCACTGACAATTTTCCCCGAATCCCGATTATATCAGGAAGTGCTGGACGGCACATACATCGAAGAGCCGGAGATTGAGCGCCTGATTGAGATGCGCACACTCATCGACCGACTGAACATCCACGTCAATCTGCTCGGTCATCATATTTCCAATACGGTACCAATCACCGGGGCATTGCCGGATGACAAAATCGCAATGCTCCGTGAGTTTGACAAAGCGATAGCCCAATTCCCCGAAAAGGAACTTAAAGCCTATCGTAGCAGGATATGGCATCTGTGAAGATTTCGATCCTGCTTTCAGCCTGCTCATTTTGGGCAGGCTTCCTTTCTTAGATGCATTATGGGAAGATATGAATGGAGTCTGTTATTTGAGATATTTTAGGATCGATGTGAAAAAGAGGTTGTTATAAAACATCGTAAAAGCCCTGGAAGGGCGATGCCTTTGTAACCCGTTGCGAAGCGAAGCAGTGGGACAGCACTTGGCGTAAATTCGGCGTAAATCATAAAAGGTTGAACTAATGAATACTCGAGGTTAGCCATATTTATTTAGATTTTACTTCGTTATATATTTTTGGAATCGACTTGTGGGTTTGTCGGGGATTGTCATTCGGATGCGAGTGCCGAGGAGAGGGGTAAGATAACGTTCCCTGAAATTCTTGACATCTTTAAATCCGCAATACGCCGCTATCTCTGCTCCCGATCGAGGTTCCTTGCAGAATTCTACAATCTTTTCCTCAATCGATTGACTTAGGGGTTGACTTAGGGGTTGACTTAGGGGTTGACTTGTGCCTTTCGACAAGTCGGATTCGTTTGTAGCATGGACATTCACGCGGAATGCCGTGATTGTATTTACGTCAAACGCTGCTGGAGGATTGCCGTTATCCTTGAGCATCTCTTGAACGCGGGTTACACCGCGGTTGAATTTGTTTACATACTTCATCACTCTCATGGCTTCAGCTACGAGTGGGTTGCGATAGTCATTGACCGACGGGAAGTTTTCAGGACGAGCTTCGCCATACAGTCCACCGGCATTCATCACTTCGATGTAGTCATCAAACTGATACAGACGGATAGGCATATTCGCTTGGTAATCCCTGTGCATACAGGCGTTCATAAGCAATTCTCGGATAGCACCCTCCGGATAATTCCAGACAGTGCGTTCACGGAATAGAGATTCGGGAACCGGACGCTGTGTGATTATGGCATCCTTTACAAATGATTCCAAAGTCGGCAACATCTTATAGAGCGGGCCGGCAAACTGACGTTCATTGAGGATGTCGCCTCCTTTGTCTTTCCCTGCAAATCGTACGAACTGTACATAATCGCCGAGAAGAAAGTATTTGGGATTGACGCCGAAAAGGATTATGCCCGCGTAAGTCGGGCAGTCGTTGTCGCGGTCGTAGAGATGTATTGATGCAAGTTGCTCTTTGATGTCGCGTTTGTCCGTTGTAAGTGTTTCCTTATCAAACATCATTGGGAGATATATGGTCTTGATGTAATCAATATCCAAATCTTCCAGTTTGGCGTTTAGGCAGGGTGTCGCGTCAAAGGTTGCCATGAATGAACAGCGACGTTCAGCAAGGATTCTCTCCTCTGCTTCAGTAGCAATGTCTCTGCGAGGTCCGACACGGATAAATACCCTGCCGCGATAGCGAACCGGAGGTAAATCGGACGGTCTGACCTCAGCAACCAGTAAATCACCTTCCGGGAAAGAAAAGCGTTCAACCGACATGGTCGGCAACGGGAGTATGTTGCCGTCAGAACGAATGCCCGCAATCTTTTTCAGCAAAGCATCATCAACTTTCATCCCGGCTATGCTGCCATCATCCTTTGCTCCGATAATCAGGTAGCCGTTCTTGCGGGAGCCGGGCATATCGTTGGCAAACGCACAGATAGCCTCACAGAATTTGTCCGTGTTGCCTGTACTGACAGTGCGTTCCACCCGATACGACTCGGTGGATTTCAGCAATTCCAATATGTCATCTTTAGCTATCATTGGGATTTATAGGACATCTATATGCAAAGTTGAAAAATAATTCATATAACCTCTCTTGAGTCAACATTCTATCTGAAGGATTCGTTTGCGAAGCTCTAAAACGTTGTGCAACCAGTAAAACAAGCAACATACAAGGAGATAATCATCGGTTTTCAATGCTGGAACCAACTTGAGCATGCAATCTATACTTAAAAGTGTAGCTATTTATAATCTATCTTTTTACGGTTGCAGTAGTTAATTGCTTCTAAATCTCCTCCTTTAGCGGCAGTCTTGAACCATTGCTTTGCGGTTTCTATATTGCGCTCAGTTCCTGTACCTGAATAATAGCAAATAGCAACGCATCGTTGTCCCCAAGGATTACCTGCATTTGCAGCGTTGCTGTATTGGATAAATGCAATCGAATCATTTTTCGCAACTCCTTGTCCCCATTCATAGAAATTTCCAAGTTTGCACATAGCATTAGTGTTGCCCTGTGCGGCAGATTTTTTATAGTACGATAGTGCAGTATTGAAGTTCTGCTCAGGGCCATCGCCCAATTCGTACATCTGTCCCAAAAGGAAATTGCTCTCTGCATTTAACTTATCGTTGGGAATAAGGCATAACAAATCATAAGCTTTTTCTTTATCGGCTGTAATTGATATGTCACCATAGTAATAAATTGAAGCCATAGCCGAAATGCATAAAGGGCTATTTTGTTTTACACCTTTTTGCCAATAGTTGAGAATGTTGACTGTATCAATAGGAAGTCCTTCCTGAATATTTCGTTGCATATCGACTAAACCCAAGGAAAAATAAGAGTCCGGTATGCCATGTTTAGTTGCTTCGTTAAACCAATAGTATGCTGAATCCAAATCTTCTTGATCGGAATAATTCATATAAATATCGGCAAGACCATCCATCGCATCTCCATTGCCAGCTTTACAAGCCGAAATATAATAAGCTTTTGATTTTACGAGGTCACGGTCAACACCGAGTCCCAATTTATATAAGCGACCAAGAAACCAGTCTGCTATATCGTCTTTTGATTGATAATGGGTGGCCCAATCTATAGTTTCATTGAGTCGGATGTTATCTGATACGTATGTAATAAGGCTGTCATCAGAAATAGTGCCTGCTCGGAAATTGTCAACTGCTTTTTGAATAGAACTGTTGTCATTACACGAAAAGCACAGTGAAGAAAATACGAGCGAAATTGCAATTATGAGCTTTCTCATTGATGGTACAAATTTATAGGTAATTAAGGAAAAGTCGCTAAGAAATTGGGGAAAATCAATTACTTAGCGACTTTCTGTGGTGCCAACGGGAATCGAACCAGTGACACAAGGATTTTCAGTCCTTTGCTCTACCAACTGAGCTATGGCACCTTGCTCTCAAGGATGGGTTTATTTCCTTTTTGCGTTGCAAAGGTAGGGACTTTTTCTGAATCCGCCAAATGTTTGGGGACTTTTTTGATGCTTTTTGTTTTGAAAATAAATGAACCGCCTGAAATCCAGGCGGTTCATATGCTATTTTTTTATCTCTCAGATGAGGTTGGTCAATCGACTTTCTCGAGAGTATGGCCCATGCGGGTCTTTTTGGTTGCCATATAGCGGCGGTTGTATTTGTTTGGAGCAACTTCGATGGGAACGTTTTCGGTTACGGTGAGTCCGTAGCCTTCCAGGCCTATGCGTTTTACCGGATTGTTGGTGATAAGACGCATTTTCTGTATTCCGAGCAGGCGCAGTATCTGTGCGCCCACGCCGTAGTCGCGCTCGTCGGCTTTGTGGCCGAGGTGAAGGTTGGCGTCGACGGTGTCGAGGCCTTCTTCCTGAAGTTTGTAGGCACGGATTTTGTCCATGAGGCCGATTCCGCGGCCTTCCTGGTTCAGGTAGACGATGGCTCCTTTGCCTTCCTTTTCAATCATCTGCATGGCTTTATGGAGTTGATCGCCGCAGTCGCAGCGCATGGAGCCGAAAATGTCGCCTGTAGCGCAGGAAGAGTGGACGCGCACGAGCACCGGCTCGTCCGACGCCGTTATATCTCCCTTTATAAGGGCTATGTGTTCAAGTCCGTTGCTTTTCTGGCGGAAGGGGATAAGGCGAAAGTGACCCCATTCAGTGGGAAGGTCTACTTCCACACCTTCTTCTACGAGCGATTCTTTCTGCAGACGATAGGTTATGAGGTCTTTGATGGAAATAAGGCGGAGACCCCACTGGTCTGCCTTTTCGCGCAGCTGGGGGAGACGTGCCATGGTGCCGTCGGGGTTGAGAATTTCTATGAGCGAGGCGGCAGGCTGCAGACCGGCGAGACGGGCAAGGTCGATTGCGGCTTCTGTATGTCCGGCGCGACGGAGCACACCGGCGTCCTGCGCGTAGAGGGGATGTACGTGACCAGGTCGACCGAAGTCTTCGGGCCTGGCATTGGGGTCGGCAAGAGCGCGGATGGTGGCGGCGCGGTCGTGAACCGACACTCCGGTAGTGCACCCATCAAGCTTGTCGACGGTGATGGTGAAGGGGGTGCCGAGCATCGACGTGTTGTTGTCGACCTGATGGGTCAGTCCGAGCTGTTCGCAGCGCGATATCGACAGCGGCGCGCAGAGTTCGCCGCGTGCGTTTGTCAACATGAAGTTCACGTGATCAGGTGTGACTTTTTCAGCGGCGATTATGAGATCGCCTTCGTTTTCGCGGTCTTCGTCGTCGACCACTATCACGAATTCACCATTGCGAAACGCTTCAATGGCGTCTTCTATTTTATCTAATACAATATTTTCCATATATGGTTTTAAACGTTGGCGGTGGTATTGTGGTTCAGCAGGGTCTCGAGTTCGTTGGCCACCCGGATGGTGCCTTCAATGTCGCGCATCAGTTCCTCCTGGATATGGCGTCCGACGAGCCAAAGAGGTACTCCTACGGGGAAGAGAACAGCAAGAATCGTGCCAAGCCATTCCGGTTTTCCCGGCCGGAGGAGCCACATGTTCCGGAGTACGGGCATATCCTTGAGTTTCAGAATAACCATCTTCTCGCGTGAGTTGGAGAGATAGTCAACGGTCTGATCCACCTGCTCGCGCAGAGTGTCGAGCTTAAGCCTGTTGTAACCTGTGGCCCAGTACGTCCGATAGTTTTCGTGTCGTGGATTGTCGGCCATATATTCGCGGCAGTTCTGCCTTAACGATTCGAGCATGGTTTCGGCCTGCGACAGTTCTACGTCGGTCATAACCACTTCTTTCATTTCAATATTCCTGCCTTCCCTTATACCGAAGAAGCGGCGGAAAAGGTTTACGTAAAGGTCGCGGTTAAACACGGCTGAGTCGTTGACCGCCTTGTAGGTGAAGAAAATGCCAAGAGGCAGAAGCACGGCCGAACTGAGCCATATTCCTTCCCATACTGCCCATTTGCCGTCGCGGGCAAGCTTGTAGCCTGTGTTGTCAATTATATAATAGAATATGAAGAGGAATACGGAGATTACGAGCGGTGCTCCGAGGCCACCTTTCCGAATGATTGCTCCGAGCGGTGCACCGATAAAAAAGAATATGATGCAGGCGAGCGACAGAGTGAATTTTCTCTGCAGTTCTATGGCATGGCGGCGTATGGTTTTCTGGTCGTCGAGCATAGTATAGCTGCGGTATTCATATTCCTGCTTCATTCGCTGGGCTTTCCCCAAAGCGGTGTTGAGGTAATTGAGCGCGTAGCCCGACGAAGAACCTCGGAAAACCGAGTCGATATCGAGCGGTTTTGTCATCTCTACGGGCGCTCGTTTCTCCGTACGCGGGCCGCTGTCGGTGTAAACGGTTTTGTAATAGCTGAGGCTGAAATACGGGTTCTCGCGCAAACTTTTGCCATAGGCGGCGCCCATCGAGTCGACGCGCACGCTCACGGAGTCAATCGTATGCTGCAGTTCCGCCATGTTTTTGCCGACATACTGATTTCGCATGCCCTGTTCGTCCATTCGGTTGAAATTGGCGTCGAATTTGAGCATGATTTCCTTTACGTCGAACGATTCGCGGCGGTATGGCACATTGCGCATGTTGGCGGAAGCGTCCTTGAGGTTTTCGAACGATTCGCCGTCCCAGAGGCGTAGAAAAAGATGGGTCTTGTCGGGTGTCACCGACATTTTGCCGGAGTCGGCGAGAATTATACTGGAGTTCTCGAACCCTTTCGACACGTCGTAAATCATCATTTCGTGGAGTACGCCGGTCTCGCGGTTTTTCGATTCCACGTAAAGATTGTAGCCCGGAATCTGGTCGTAGAACACACCTTCGGGTATTTCAAGTTCCGGCGACTTCTGACGCATGGAGTAGAGCAGAGTCCACATTTTTGTCTGCGCCACGGGCAATACGTCGTTCTGAAAGAAAAATGCCCCGACGGCAACCATCGCCATGAGCACTATCAGCGGTGCCATGGTGCGCAGAAGAGATATGCCCGATGCCTTCATTGCCGTCAGCTCGAACTGCTCGCCGAGATTGCCGAACGTCATGAGCGATGCCAGCAGAATGGCCAGAGGAAGCGCCATGGGCACCATGGTGAGCGCGGCATAGAAGAAGAGCTCGCCTATTACGTCGATTCCCAGTCCTTTGCCGACGAGATCGTCGATGTAACGCCACAGGAATTGCATCAGCACTATAAACAGGCAGATGAAAAAGGTCATGAGAAACAGAGGCAGAAAGCTCTGCAGCATGAACAGGTCGAGTCGCTTTATCTTAAGCATTGCAACGTCAGTTTATTGATATACCCGAAAACCCCATGAACGCGAGCGCCAGCAGTCCTGCGCAAATCAGCGCAATCGGCACTCCCCGCATAGGACGGGGTACCTCGGTCATGGACAGCTGCTCGCGGATTCCGGCGAAAATCACGAGCGCCATGGTGAAACCGACAGCCGTGGCTACGGCGTAGACCAGCGACTGGGCGAGATCCATGCCGTTGCGTACAACGAGTATAGCCACGCCAAGTACGGCGCAGTTGGTGGTTATCAGGGGCAGAAACACGCCGAGAGCACTGTAGAGCGCCGGAGCGGTTTTTTTCATTATTATTTCGAGCATCTGCACAAGGGCAGCAATAACGAGGATGAAAACTATGGTCTGCATGAACCGTAGTCCCAGCGGATCGAGCACATAAGTCTGGAGCATCCAGGTGACGCAGGTGGCGAGTGCCATTACAAACGTGACTGCCATTCCCATTCCTGTAGCCGATGAAAACTTTTTCGACACGCCGATGAAAGGGCAGATGCCGAGGAACTGGGCGAAGACGATGTTGTTTACGAAAATCGCCGTGATAATTATTGAGATGTATTCCGCCATGACAGACTACCGTTTGTAAAGTTTATTGAACAGTGCAATGAGGAATCCGAGCACGATAAAGGCCCCCGGGGCGAGTACGAAAACCAGCGATCCATAAGTCTCAGGATAGATTTCAGCACCGAAAATCCTGCCGGTTCCAAGCAGTTCGCGCAGGCTTCCGAGAATGGTGAGGGCGATGGTGAAGCCCAGTCCGATTCCGAGCCCGTCGAGCACCGAGTCGGCCACGCCGTGGCGTGATGCAAAGGCTTCGGCACGGCCCAGCAGTATGCAGTTCACCACAATGAGCGGTATGAAAATGCCCAGAGTTGCGTTGAGCGCCGGAAAGTATGCCTGCATGAGCATCTGGAGCACCGACACGAAAGTGGCTATCACCACGATGAATGCCGGAATCCTTACTTTTGCCGGTACAAGATTTTTAATCATGGAGATTGCCGCGTTGGAGCAGACGAGAACCCCTGCCGTTGCAAGTCCCATACTCATTCCGGTTATGGCGCTCCCGGTGGTGCCGAGAGTAGGGCAAAGCCCTAAAAGCAGCACGAAAGTGGGGTTCTCTTTAAGAAGGCCGTTGAGAAAATATTTCAGATTCATAGGCTTCTATCTTTTACAGACTTAAGGTAGGCCGACGATGCGCGGCGCAGTGCGTCGAGAAATGCCCGCGAGGTGATTGTCGCCGCCGTTATCGCATCGATGTCGCCGCCGTCCTTGCTGACCGTCATGTTCGTAGTGGCCGGATTGAGGCCGATTACCGACCTGTGACCTTCGGGAGAGTGGAACCAGTCGCCCATTTTAGCTCCGAGGCCCGGTGTTTCGGCATGCGAAATAACCTGATAGCCCGTCACGTTGCCGTCTTTGTCGAATCCGTACATTATTTTGATTTCTCCTGAAAATCCGTCGGGTGAATAGCTTTCAACAGCTGCTCCTGCCGGTTTGCCGCCGAGTGTGGCCGGATAGACTGCCACCGGCGTTGTTTCTCCGTCGGGGACGACTTCGATGCGCGCCTCAATAGGGTCGTTGTCGAAGTCGGGACATACGGAGCGCACGGCCTCAACGCGCGCCTGACGCTCGGCATCGGCTATCGGGGCGGCTGTAAGTCTCTGTACGCCTGCGAGAATGGCGGCCGAGACAATAGTGATGATTCCGAGCGACAGAATCATGTTTGTGAGCGTGGATTTCATGCCTTCCTTCTCCTTTCTCCGAATTTACGCGGTTTGATGAAGCGGTTGATGAGGGGAGTCACTCCGTTCATAATCAGGATTGCAAACGACACTCCCTCCGGATATGCTCCCCATTGGCGGATTATCACGGTTATAATGCCGATCATCACGCCATAAACAATCATGCCTCCGTGGCTGGTGGGTGATGTCACGTAGTCGGTGGCCATGAAGATGGAGCCGAGAAGAAGGCCGCCGGACAGAAGCTCCACTCCGACATGGTCGCCCAGAATGGCGGTAAATACTGCTACCGTTGCGAGAATCGACAAAGGTATGTGCCATGAGACAGTTCGAGTGATAAGCAGGTAGGCAAGTCCGAGCAGGAGCGCTATCGCACCAACCTCGCCGATGGAACCGCCGGCCATGCCGAGCGACTTGTCCCAGAGGTCGAGCGTAGCGGGGTCGAGGCTCCCGGTCTTTATTTCACCGAGAATCGTGGCTCCGGTTTTAGCGTCGAAATAGTTCCATCTGTTTTCTACAGGCAGCGGCCAGGTGGTCATTGCAACCGGAAACGACAGCAGAAGAAACACACGCCCAACCAGAGCGGGATTGAAAATGTTGCATCCGAGGCCTCCGAACGCCATCTTGCCGATTCCTACCGCAACCACGCAGCCTATCAGTATAGTCCATACAGGGAGATTCGAAGGGAGGTTGAGGCCGAGCAGGATGCCGGTGAGGAGCGCGGAACCGTCGGCGAGCGTGTTGCGCTTGTCGCCGAGCATGTAGCGTGCTATTACGTATTCGGTCGCCATGCATCCGGCCACCGAGGTGGCAATTACTATCGCCGCGCCGATGCCGAAATAATACAGCGCGCATGCCACGGCCGGAATCAGAGCCACGATTACGTTGGTCATAAGCCGCGGAATCGTGCGCCGGGTATGGATATGGGGAGCTGCTGATACAGTAAGGAGTTGTTCCATTGATTCAAAAACAATTGCGGTGCCTTCATTGGAAAAGGCACCGCAAAGTTAGCAATAATTTCCCGAAAAACCGAGGTCAGTTTTTGAGAGAATAGGTGATAGTGGTTACAACTCTCACTTTTTTTATGTAGGGAGTGTAGTTGTCGCGGTCGCTTATGGAGAACTGACCCTGGTCGGCCGAAACTATTTTATCGAGTTTGCTGCTGGAGTTTTCCGCAAACTGTTCGGCGGTGGCTTCCGCGTTTTTAATCGCTTCCGCCATCATTTTAGGCTTCATTTCGGCAAACGAAACATACTCGTAGCTCACCTGCGAGTCGTACTGGTCGTTGATAATGGCAATACCCTGACGCAGAAGCTCTCCCTGACGGTCGATCAGTTCGCGCACGAGCTTGACGTTGCCTGACGTAACGGTCATTGACGACGTGGTCTTGTAGCGGTAAGGCGAGCGGTTTTCCGAATACTGGTTGGCGCTCATATCGATAACCGTAGGAGCGTTCATCTGGATTTCGGAATCCTTGATGCCGTTGCTCAGCAGGTATTTCTTTATGGCTTCCTGAGTCTGCCCCATTTTATCGTAGAGGTCGGGCAGGTTGTTGCCGAGTTCCTGAGTGAGGATAGGCCATGTTACCTTGTCGGCGTTGACCTCTACCTCAGAAAGACCTTTTACGGTTACTCTGCGGTCTTTGTTGGTAAAATTGTCGATTCCGCCTTTCAGACACAGACCGAGAATTACCACCGCGATGGCAAGAATTGTTGCCGGATAAAATTTCTGAAACATAAGTTGTAAATTATTAGTTGGTTAGTTCAGGTTTTGTAGCGCCGAGCAGGGCACAAGGAGAAATCTCAACCCGGGCCCGTTGAGGATATACATAAGGAATCGTCCGGCCCTGACAGTTGACTTGATTTCCGACCATTCTATCACCTCCGGTTCGGGAAGCGGACGCTCATCGCCGTCGCTCTCCGGCTGATAGGTCAGCGTAAGTCTCTTCCCCGGGTCGATTTCCACAGTCTTAGTGAGCACCGTGCGCCGGGCTTCGGGGGTAAGCATATAATATATGTATAGGAAACTCATCACCATTGGCGCGATGATGAAAAGAATCACCAGTGCTATGATCATGAACCTGACGTCGGAAAGAGCTATCCCCGCCGTGATAAATCCCGCCAGCGGAAGAGCCATCCACCAGATGTTGCGCGGGAGCCAGAGAGCCGCAAGACACTTCAGATAGTCGGACGACGTGGTTCTGAACGGAGCAGTGGTCATAAACTATTGTCGATATAACGGCGTGTAATGTTGCCGTAGGCATCTATGCGGCGGTCGCGCATGAAAGGCCACCAGCGTCTCACCTGCTCGGAGCGGCTGAGGTTAACGTCGATTATTGCCATTGCCTCGACATTGTCAGGCGCACGGTAAATGAATTCGCCCTGCGGCCCGGCAATGAAGCTTGACCCCCAGAACTGTATGCCCCCGGTGGCACCCGAAGGATCGGCCTCAAAACCTACACGGTTCACGCTAACCACCGGCACTCCGTTGGCTATGGCGTGGGCGCGCTGTATCGTGACCCATGCCTCGCGCTGACGCTGCTTTTCGTCGGGCGTGTCGGTCGATTCCCAGCCTATGGCCGTCGGGTAGATCAGCACCTCGGCACCGTTCAATGCCATGAGGCGCGCTGCCTCCGGATACCACTGATCCCAGCAGACGAGCACCCCCAGTCTGCCCACCGAAGTCTGTATGGGGGTAAAACCGAGGTCGCCCGGGGTGAAGTAAAATTTCTCGTAGTATGCGGGGTCGTCGGGTATATGCATCTTGCGGTAAGTACCGGCAATCGAGCCGTCGCGCTCGAACACCACGGCCGTATTGTGGTAAAGTCCCGGAGCGCGCCGTTCGAAAAGCGAAGTCACTATCACTGTTCCGGTTTCACGGGCTACAGTGCCGTAGAAATCGGTGACGGGCGAAGGTATCGACGCCGCAAGGTCGAACATTTCCACATCTTCTGTCTGGCAGAAATAGAGCGAGTCGTGTAGCTCCTGATTCACTATGAGTTGCGCTCCGTCGGCGGCGAGGCGAAGCATTTTGTCGCGCAGGCGCAAACGGTTGTCGTTGATGTCTGCAACGTTGCGCTGCTGGATTATGCCTGTTTTTAAAATCCTTTCCATGAAAAACTGATTATTTAAAGGATACTGTCCCGGCCGGCATCTGCATCGTCACGCAGTGAAGAGATCCGTGCTGCTTTATCAATGGGCGGCAGTCAACGGTCTTAATCTCGCGGTCGGGGAAAGCAATTTTCATTATCTGCGTGGCGAGCAGGTCTTTCCGCGGCTGGTTGTAGACGGGCATTATCACCGATCGGGGGGTAATGAGAAAGTTGGCGTATGTTGCTGGCAGACGGTTGCCCTCCTCATCATAAACGGCGTCGGGGAGAGGAAGTTCAATAAGGTTGTAGGGTTTCCCGTCCGGCGTCCTCGCGTTCATGAGGTCGGTTCTCATTTTGGCGAGGCAGCCGTAGTGCTCGTCGGCAGGGTCGTCGCATCCGGTATAAAGTATGGTTTCTCCCGGAGCGAAGCGGCACAGAGTGTCAATGTGGCTGTCAGTGTCGTCGCCGGCAAGAGCACCGTTGTCAATCCAGATTACCTGCCGGAGTCCGAAGGTGGCGATGAGGAAATCCTCGATGTCCGCACGGCTCAGCTGCCCGTTGCGGTTGGGCGAGAGCAGACATTCGCTTGTTGTCAGAAGTGTGCCCTCTCCGTCGGATTCCACCGAACCGCCTTCGAGGACGAAATTGAGCCGGTTGACGAGCGGAGCCGCGAATGCTCCCGCCGCGGCGGCGCGGCTGTTGATGAGATTGTCTTTGTCGGCTGCGAATTTAAGCCCCCAGCCGTTGAATTTGAAATCAAGCATCACCGGCTTGCCGTCAATCTCTATTGTTATCGGACCGAAGTCGCGCGCCCACGTGTCGTTGGCAGGTATCCCGAGCATGGTGATCTTAGCCGTGTCAAGGCTATAGTCAGCGGCGAGCCTTTCGGCGTCGGTACCTTCCGGCACTATTAAAAGCACACGTTCCTCCTCGCAGATTGTCCGGATTATTTCCGCAAAGCAGGCACGTACCTCCGGGAGCATATAGTTCCAGTCGGTGTTTTCGTGAGGCCACGCCATCATCACACAGTCATGGCGTTCCCATTCGGCCGGAAACATCCTCTTTTTCCCGTTGTCATTCATCGTTGTAGTCGCTCAAGGTGTCCCATATTGACTCCTGCGAATCGAGATATTCCTCGCAGAAATCAAGAAATCCTTTCTTTTCCGAGCTGCCTACTTCGTGGCACCACTCACGGTACTGGTCGTGAAGTTCCTGATCTTCATGGATCTGTTTCTTAAATTCGGAATTCGCTATGTCCACGCTTCCGTACTGACTTAGCAGGTCCTTGAAATATTCGGTTATGTCGTTCATGATCTGATGAATGTAGGATGTAAGCATTAATCACTGTTAAAAACACTATCTTAACAATGACTGAAGAATTATAGTTCAAATATACTCCTTACTTTCGGATTATCCAAATATTAATCCCAAAAAACTATTTTCAGCCGCACGGTTCCACAATTTAAAAATACTTTGGAACCGCGGTGGACGTGATTCTTCACAATACGGTTTACTTAGAGGTCGTACATTTGCACGTTCGAATATTTTTGAATAAATTTATCTTTAAATATCAGGTATCACAAGCATGGAATAAGGCAGATTTGAAGTTGGGAAAAAACCAAAAACAACGTTATGTCCCCATGCTTTTACATCTAAAGACTGGATAGTTCGTTGGGGCGGAATGACCGACCCCGTGTTTGCGACGAGAGTGCAAAAGATGTAGTTCCTGACAAAAGATTTGAAAATATGACATACATAGGTATCGACATCAGCAAAGCGACTTTTGTAGCGGCCTTCCCTCATGGTAAAGGCTATCGGACCGAGACCTTCCAAAATGATGTTAAAGGCATCCGCAGGTTCATCTCGAAGCTTGACCCCGATATCCACCACTGCGTGATGGAGGCGACCGGCAACTATTGTTTCCTTCTTCTTTATCTTCTTGACAAGGCGGCCATCCGGGCAAGTCTCATCAATCCGAAGAAGATAAAAAACTATTTCCGCGTGATGATGTCCGTTACCAAGACGGATTCCAAAGATGCCTGTCTCATTGCAGATTTCGGGGAGAGGTTTAAGCCGGAGCCCTATAAGTTCCCGTCAGAACAGATAATGCTTCTGAAACAGAAGAAAACGGTCCTGCGTCAACTCCAGAAGCAACTTACAGCTACAAAAAATCTGCTCTCATCGCTTGAACCTCTGCCGGTTAAGGACAAAAAGTGCGTTAACTCACTGAAACAGACCATCACATTCCTTGAAAAGCAGATCAAGTACATGCAGCAGGAAATGGAGGCAGTAGTAAGCGATGTGTTTGACAAGCAACTTAAACTTCTAACCTCGATAAAAGGCATCGGGGTTACGCTGGCCACGGCGCTGATCATCGCCACGGGAGGCTTTACCTACTTTGACAACGCCAAGCAGCTGTCCCGCTTCATCGGCATCTGCCCGACAATAGAACAGTCCGGCACGAGCGTCAACATCCGGGGACATATCAACCGCAACGGGGACGAGACATTGCGCTCGATGCTCTATGTCGCGGCGTGGTCGGCGAGTCAGCATAACGCGGCGTGCAAGGAATGCTACCAACGTTTGCGGGGCAAAGGCAAACCCGGTAAAGTTGCCATGATTGCCGTGGCAAACAAACTCGTCAGACAGGCTTTTGCTGTTGTGACATCCAATAAGTCATATAGCGACGGCTTCGTCTCTACGAAACCTGGAACCGCCAGTTAAACATTCCTCTCTCCTTCTGGCGAGGGGATGCCTGAGCGGCGGGGGCGGCCTAAACCGCCCCCAAGAGCGGACAGCGGCAGACCATTTATCAAATAATCTAAGGTGGATGTAATTTTTGCCTCATTTTATTTGGATTTTAATATAGTTCGTTGTTTAATAACAAATGTGAAGCCGGAGTGGATGGATTTTTGCGCTAACCTGTCCATAATCTGAAGGAGCAGTGCTGTAGCACTGTGACTGAAGATTAGGGACAGGGTAGCCGAAAAGGCATCCATGCAACATAAGGTAACTTTTATTTACGAATATAACCATCTAAAATATCGTTTTGAGGTTGAGAAAAATGTTTTTTCGCATCCATTCTCTTGGGCGTCTTTCGTGCTGAATTTCAGTCATAATGCTACAGCATTACTCCTTCAATTCATCCCGAAATCCACCTCAAGAGAATGGACTCCGGATTTCACATTTGTTTTTAAACAACCTCTTAGCGCCCGCAGAATCAAAAGCATATTTTACCCGAACAATATGATGCTGAAAGAAAATGCTCGGACTCAGCGGGCGCTAAATATAGCGCCCCTACTGAGAATCAACACATTACAACAACAATGCATGAGATTTAATCGTCGAAGACGCAGCCGCTGTGGTCGAGCGGCGGGAGGCCGTAGTATGCG
>ERZ1673743.852-NODE-852-length-39952-cov-18.374790_pt1 | contig 39952 bp, 28 predicted proteins | sample MGYA00580197_ERZ1673743 | MGnify/ENA primary metagenome ERZ1673743 (study PRJEB41218, sample SAMN15661795) | gut metagenome | host: Homo sapiens | place: Canada: London | collected 2015-08-20/2019-03-30 | study: EMG produced TPA metagenomics assembly of...
ACCGAGGGAATTGATTGCATCCTGTTTGAGACTGTCAACGACGTGGAGGTATCGCTCCGTCATCTTTATGGAGGTGTGTCCGAGGAGGCTCGACACCGTTTTTATATTCGCTCCTTTGGTAAGGACGTTCACCGCGAAGCTGTGTCGGGCGCAATGCCATGTGATTTTCTTTCTGATGCCTGCTGCCTTTACCCATTTACGCAGATACAGATTGCAGATGTTGTAATGCGGAACTTTGAATATCCGTTCATCAAAGTTGTCGTTATCCGGCTCGCCGATCAGATGGATAAGGGTGTCGTTCAATGGAACGATTACCCAGCTGCGGCTGCTGTGATCTTTTGTCTTTTGCTGTTGGAACCGCAATGTCTGGGTTGAGTAATCCACATTGCGGTAGGTCAACTGGCTTGTGTCGCACCAACGCACCCCGGTGTATAAACCGAAGATGAACGCACGGTGAATTTCCGGCCTCTCGCCTTCAAAATGTGTCGCAACAAGCTGCTGTATTTCCTCCGGCAGAAGAATCTCTTTTTGCAGCGTCATGTTGTCGTTCTTCAACACGAAGCCACGGCACGGATTTTTCTTGATGAGGTCTTTGTCAACAGCCGCAGTAACCATACGCTTGAACATTCGGAAATAGATTTTCGGACCGTCGCCTGTTCCCTTCTCTTTCAGATACTCAACATAGGCAGCCACCATGTCAACCGTCAGTTGTGTCATCTTAAGATTATTCCTGTAGAGAGAATATCTCGGCGTATCGGCAAGAAAGTTCATGAACTTTTGCAGACCGTGTCCGAGTGTTATGCGGGTGTATTTCGTGAGCGACGGGGATTTGATGAACTCCTTGCAAAACTCAAGAAAATCCTCGTCCATGTCTTTTCGGAGACGATAGCCCTCCCTGTCCTCCAGGAAAGATTGCTCACGTTCAAAACGTATCTTTTCAGCAAGGGCAAGAGTATTCCTATTCTGCATACGTTCCTGCTGGTTGCGGGGATGAAGCCAGATATACAGGTTGAGGTTTTCTTTCTTGCGGGAGTGTTTGATTTGGTATTTCGGTTTACCCGCCATCGCTCCATTGGTGTAAAACACCTGATTGCCGTCCTCGTCAAGCACGGATGACTCAGTCCTGCCGAGATAATATTCAAGATAGAGGCTGGCACGTCCGTCGCTCAATTCCGATTGCCGGAGCTTGGGATTCTGCTTCTTGCGATTTTCTATTTTTGCCATACAATTATAATTTTGCGCAAAGATAATCCGAGGTACAATAATCTGAAAATCGCCGTTTACAGACCTTAACAGTTACCCTATGACTACAGTCTATAATCGAGGGTACAAAAGGTGTACTTTTTGAGAAAATCGGGGCAAAAGCAGGAAAATTACCGCAATATATACAACGGCTATCTCTTTGATAACAAGTGCAATTAGCTCATTTGGCTTATCTTGACTTTTCTATCAAAGAAATCTGGAAAATTTCATTCACTGTCAAGAATGCAGCAAATGGTAGATGCCTTATGGATATGTATATGAATAATAGTTTGCGCGTAAGCGCATTCTATGAATGCTTACACATATTCTGCGTGAGGCTTCTGCGTGTTTGCTCGTTCAACAGTGAAGGGCAATACCAGAGCCTCGGAAAGTGGAACGGGCAACAGTATGGCTCTCACGCTTTTTTTGTTTAATTCACTTCTTCCAGGCAGAGGGCGTCAGGAATTATTACAGAACATGAAACAATCTGTATTCAAACTGTTGCGGGTTCTGTCTGTTATCTGCGCCATCGTGACACCACTCACATCCGAAGCCCTGAGAATAGACAATACCCATTACCGTTTCTGCGTAATGGACGATGGTACCATTACTGATTATGCGACTCTTTCGGCATATAATTCCAACCAACTGCCGTCATTCGCATCCGCAAGATGGTCAGCATATAATGGTGTGGAACTGAAAACACATGTAAATAATCTGACGTCGAACTATACCACAGACGTTCCGGTATTGATGACCCGAACATATTCAGGGAGTGATTGCAGTATCTATCATCGCTGGACTAAGGGCTATAACGGTGTGGGGTATGATCAGACAACCTATTTTTATATAACAGTAGATGCCCCATCAGACATAACATTGACAGATGCACCTTCGAAGATGCTCGTCGGGGAAAAAGAAACTCTAAAGAAGAAGCTCGAAGGTTCATATACCAGTTTCTCGGGAAACGGATATTTCGCATACGAATACTCTTCCTCAGCAAGCGATGTCGTTTCTGTCTCGCAAGGAACGATTACAGCAAAACAAGTGGGCAAAGCAATCATAACAGTAAAGGCTTATGCAAAAAACCGCAAATACGACGGCAGCTACTACATCGGATCGGCCTCTGTCGAAATAGAGGTTGTCGACAACATGGATCCGGTTGATATAACACTTAGTCAACTGGAAATGGCTATTGATGTAGGAGAAGAAAAAACGATATCCGCATCATTGACTCCGGAAGATGCACGGACAACCATAACATGGTTAACTTCTAATCAGGAAATAGCGACCGTTCAAGACGGAAAAATAAAGGGAATCGGTCGGGGTACTGCCATAATTGAGGCCCGCACAGCCAATGGCCTTTCCGCAAAGTGTTATGTTACTGTTTTAGGAGAAGAAGACTATAAACATGTATTGATTGACGAGCTTTATTATGATATTGATCGTCATTCTAAAACTGCCACGGTTGTTCCGAAACTGCCGGGCAAAGAAAACAGCTCATACGTCACAGGAAAAGTGATCATACCCGAAAGAATCAGTTTTTACAATAACGATTACACCGTTAATACAATCGGCAAGCAGGCATTTTACAAATGCAGCATTTCCACCGCTGATATTCCTGCATCAGTAACAAGAATCTGCGGATCAGCATTTTCAGAAACGATGTTGGACGAAATAGAGTTACCCGACAACCTCACTGAAATCGGAGAAATGGCTTTCGCCGGCAGTCGCATAGAATCCATCATCATCGGGCCGAAAATTACTCAAATTGGGAATGGAGCTTTCAGCAATTGTGAACAGTTACAGGCCATATATATAGACAACGGCAATGCGCATTTTACCATTTATGAAAATTGCTTATACAATACCACAAAGACAATTCTATTCTATATACCCGTAAACAGCCTGTCCGTCAAATTATATGACGGTCTCAAAACAATAAACGGATATGCTTGCCCAGGCAACACATATATTCAGAATATTGTATTTCCCGAACAATTAACAAACATAGGTGAAGGTGCATTTCAGAATTGTTGTAACCTATCTTCCATCATTCTTCCCGAAACGATTATTGGTTTAGAGCAAAATGCTTTTAGGGGTTGCACAACTTTGACGTCAATAGTAGTAGAAGCCTTGAGGCCGCCTTTTGTAGCTGAAAATTCATTTGATAATTATAATGCCGTATTGGTTGTTCCCAAAGGCCGTGTAACGACATATCAAAAACATGAAATTTGGGGCAAATTCAAAAAAATAACTGATGAGAAACAAAACGGAATAGATACGATCTTAACTGACCACGACCTGAAAGACGGATATACAATATTCAATATATCAGGAATCCTTATTAAATCAAACGCAACGCAAACAGAATGGAATTCGTTGCCGGCAGGCATATATATTGTTAATGGCAAAAAAGTCGAAAAAAAATAATATCTGAATTATAACCTGCTTACTTAATGGCATAGAACAAGAGATAAATACTGATCATAGGTATTTATCTCTTGTTTCATATTCACTTACCAGCGACACTGATTCTCGTAAATTCCTGATACTTTGAAGCTATTTTGGACAACACGCTATATATCAATGTCATCTAAAAGCTACTTGAAATTTTCCAAACAAATAATTTGTGTATTTTTGAAATTTTCCAAGGTAATAATCGGGGCGAAATCGAAATTTTCCAAAGAAATAATCGGGGAGTTTTTGAAATTTTCCAGGGTAATAACGAAAAAAAGCGGGCGACCCGCCATGGGCCGCCCGCTTCGGGGATAGAAATGAAACGTTATTGGACGTTGGAGAAGATTACTATGCGGTTCCAGTTGTTGACATCGTAGGGCTGGACTTCCGAGCCTTCGGCGTCGATGGAGAGACGGTCGGGGTTGATGCCATACTTGTTGACCAGGGCATTCTGAACGGCTTCGGCACGACGCTTCGAGAGCTGCATGTTGTAGGTGGCGGTACCGGTGTCGCGGTCAGCGTAGCCGACGATAGCGACGTTCTGGTCGGGATTGGCCTTCATCCACTGTGCGATGTTGTATACGTTGACCATTTCCTCGTCGGTGATCGTGGCCGAATTGATCTTGAAGCGGACGGTCGCCATCAGAGGAGCTGCTTCGACAACCACTGCCTCAGCCTCGGTTACTTCGGGGCACGGGAGCTGCGATTCGGCTACGGCCAGGGCGGCTGCCGTGGTGGCAAGTGCGCCGCGAAGATCGTTGACCTGATTGTTGAGGTTGCTGATATACTCTACGTAGTCGCAGGGATTGTAGCTCTTGAAGTCGGATCCGCCGATATTGAAGGTGAAACCGCCGATTACGGAGAGGTTCATGTCGATGGGAGCGCCGACGACGTAGTTGTTGAAATTGTCGCCTGCAAACTGGGCGCGGCCTTCAGCGAAGAAGTCGACATAACGGCTCAGACGGAAACGGAGCTGAATGCCGGCCGATACGGGCAACGACCATGAGTTGCGTTTGAGCTTGCCGTTGTTGCGTTCGATATTGACGGTGGTAGCCGGCTTATAGTCCCACATGTATGCGCCGCCGACACCTACGAAAGGTACGATGGAGAATACACGGCCGGTGTTGACACCGCCGAACGAATTAAACATATCCCACATGATGTCGAAATTGGCATTGACCCAGTTGGCTTTGCTGTAAGTCTGGTTATCCCAGTGAAGAGCGCCTCCCATAAAGCCCAGGCGCCAGCCGATATACGGCGAGAACCATTTGCCGAAGGCTACATTATAGACAGGCGTAAGATGGTGCTTCTCAGTGCCGTCGGGCAGATAATTCTCTCCGAACGGCGAGGTAATGCCGGCGCCGATCTGGATGAACCAGTTGTCCTTGGCGGTGGTGTAGTAATGGGTCTTGCAGGGCACCTCGGTGATGACTGCGGTCTCTTCTTCAACAACGACCGTCTCCTGAGCGTTGGCGGTAAAGCCGGTAAACGTCAGTGCACCGCATGCGGCCATTGTCCATAACGTTTTAGTTTTCATTTTTTGGAAGTTTTTTTTGTTTGACTTGAATTGTTTTTTGGGGATCTACGATCAGGTGTTTTTGAAGTCCTTAACATTTGTAACCATTTTGTCAAGGTTTGAAATCATAACAAGCGATGTTTTTTATTTGTTCAAAAAAAGTTGTAACTTTGTGGTGTTGAAAAAAGAAAAAAATATGCCGTCGCCGTCGGATAATCCCGCACAGGGAAAGCCGGCGGGAAAAGGTGGCCGGCGCCCCTACAGCACCGGCCGGCGCTACCGTGTTGAGATCATCAACGAGAATACCCTGTCGCGGGTCTGGTCGGTGAATCTGCGGGGCAGCCGCGCCTGGGTGGCGGCAATGATTACCGTGGCGGCCATCGCCTCGCTGGTAGCCGTGATTTTCATGTTCACGCCCCTCGGCCGGTTTCTGCCGGGCCAGCTCAGCGGCGAAGAACGCCGCCAGTACATGGAGGCGGCCCTGCGCATCGACTCGCTCGAGCGGCTGACAGCGGTGCAGCTGGCCTATACGCGCAATATCATCAGCATCCTCGACGACTCCGTGCCGGCAGTCAGCGAGGCCGAACTGGCTGCGGCCGCGACGGCGCCCCCTTCGGTTGTCGACACACTGATTAGTGCCGGCGAGAATGAACGCCGCTTCGTGCGCCAGTTCGAGCAGGACAGCCGCTTCAACCTGTCGGTTTTGTCGCCCATAGCCGCCTCGGGCATGATTTTCGAGAGTCCGTCGGTGACCGACACCGGCGCGGGACCTGTCGCCGCCGTCTACCGCGGCACCGTGGTGAGTGTGTTCTACGATCCCGACGGATGGTCGACGGCCGTCATACAGCATCCCAACGACTTCATCACCGTCTACGACAATCTCGACGAAGTGTATGTCGACCGCGGCGACAAGGTCGTTGGCGGCCAGCGCATCGGCGAGTCAACAACCTCGCGTCCTCTGTTGTTTGAATTATGGCACGGAGGATCTAAACTCGACCCGGCGCTGTACATTCCTTATTGAAATTGAGAATTCAGAATGCATAATTCATAATTATACTAAACTTCAAGAAAAATAAAAATTAACCACACTATAAAGATGAAAACTTCACGCATATTAGCCATAGCGGCAGCCGCTCTGATCGCCGGATCGGCACTTTACGGCTGCAAGAAGGCGCCCTTCGAGGTGCTTGAGGAACAGGTCTCGCAGATAAGCACCGACAAGACGCTCGACAATCCGCTGTTCAGCGTAACAGAAGTAAAGTATGACAAGATCGATAATACCGTAAAGATCTCAGTCGACCGTCAGGGTGTAGACGCCGACATAGTGCTCGCCACGGCCGTGCGCCTCGCTCCCGGACTCGATGAGGCTATCAAAGCCGCCAACGCAAACGTGGAGATCACCGTCCCGGGGCCCGACGGCAAGCCTCAGGAAACTCTCTACGAGAATAAGTGACGAATGCCGCTCGACCGCTGCCTAAGGGCCGCGGAACATTTTCCCAAACCGAAACCAATCATTATGAAAAATATAGCCGTGCTGGGCTCGACCGGTTCTATCGGGACCCAGACGCTTGACATCATCAGCCGCCACCCCGGGCGCTACCGCGCCTCGGTGCTCGCCGCCGGCACCCGCGTCGACGACCTCATCGCCCAGGCAATGCGTCTGCGACCGTCGCTGGCCGTCATCGGCCGCGAGGACCTGTTGCCGCGCCTGCGCAAGGCTCTCGCGCCGCTGGGCATCGACACCGCCGCCGGTCCGGAGGCTCTGGCCGAGGCTACCGCACGCGACGACGTAGACACCGTGGTCACAGCCACGGTGGGCTACAGCGGACTGCTTCCCACCGTGGCCGCCATACGCGCCGGCAAGGACATCGCCCTGGCCAACAAGGAGACAATGGTAGTGGCCGGCGCGCTGGTCACCGACCTGCTGTCGAATTCGAAGTCGCGGGTGTTCCCGGTCGATTCGGAGCATTCGGCCATCTACCAGTGCCTGCAAGGCGAAGATCCGGCCGCAGTGAAACGACTGATAATAACCGCATCGGGCGGCCCGTTCCGACTTTGGGAACCTGAGCGCATAGCCACGGCGCGCGCGGCCGACGCCCTGCGCCACCCCAACTGGTCGATGGGTGCCAAGATTACCGTGGATTCGGCCACCATGCTCAACAAGGCTTTCGAGATCATCGAGGCCCGCTGGCTCTTCGGCATAGGCCACGAACGCATCTCGGCCATAGTGCATCCGCAGTCGATCATACACTCGATGGTAGAGTTCACCGACGGCGCCATCAAGGCCCAGATGGGCGTACCCGACATGGAGTTGCCCATCGCGTATGCCCTTGGCGAGGCCACACGCCTCGACGGCGTCAGCGCCCCCTGCGATCTGCTCGCCACCGGCAGTCTGACCTTCGAGAAGCCCGACACGGAGAAATTCCCGTGCCTGACCCTGGCATCCTACGCATTGGAGCGGGGCGGCAACACGGCCTGCGTCATCAACGCGGCCAACGAAGTAGCCGTGGCCGCTTTCCTGCGCGATCTGATCGGCTTCAACGACATCTACGGCACCATCGCCGACACGCTGACAGAAGTGGCCTTCGTGCCCGCGCCGTCGCTCGACGACCTCGTGGCCACCAACACCGAGGCACGCCGCGTGGCTACCGAAATAATCAACCGATTAACAACCTCACGACTGTAAATGGAAACATTTCTCATCAAGGCCCTGCAGCTGATCGTGGCTCTCATCATACTGGTGACTATCCACGAGTTCGGGCATTACCTCTTTGCCCGGATGTTCGGCATCAAGGTCAACCGCTTCTACCTCTTTTTTAATCCCGGCTTCTCGCTGCTGAAGTACAATCCCATGAAGGGGACTCTCCAGATTTTCAGCCGCAGCGACGACCACGCCTGGAAGACCGTCCGCGTCGGCCGCGAGCATCAGCCGCGTCCCGACGGCAAGCCCACGTGGCGCGACACCGTCTACGGCCTGGGATGGCTGCCGCTGGGCGGCTATTGCGACATAGCCGGCATGGTCGATGAAACCAAAAGCTCCAAGGATCTCGCCGCCGAGCCCCAGCCATGGGAATTCCGCACCAAGGCTGCATGGAAGCGTCTGATGGTCATGGTGGCCGGCGTGCTGTTCAATTTCCTGCTGGCCATAGTCATATATATCGGTATCGCCGCGCACTGGGGCGAACGGGTAATCCCCTACGAGGCCGTCACCGAGGGTATGGACTTCTCCGAACCCATGCATCGCGCCGGATTCGCCGACGGCGACATCCTGCTGACCCTCAACGGCAACACCATCGATCCGCTCGAGAGTTCCGACAACTGGGGCCTCATACAGCCCGGATCGAAAATCGCCGTGCTGCGCAACCACCGCGACACCGTCGTAATCACTGCCGGCGACCGCCTGATCAAAGATCTTGTCGAGGCCAACGAGCGCTACATGGCCATGCGCGTACCGGTAATGGTCGATGATGTGGTTGGCGGCGAAGGAGCCGTGAAAGCCGGCCTGCGGCCCGATGACCGCATACTGAAAGTCGCTTCCGACACCACCCCTTCGCTGAGCGAATTCTTCCCGGCGCTCAAAAAGCAGGCATCGAAAACCGTACCGATGGTAATCCTGCGCGACGGCAAGGAACTCACCGTGCCGGTCGAGGTCAATTCCGACGGCAAGATCGGCATACAGCTGCGCCCCGGACAGAAGATCTACGATGTGGTCGAAGTGCAGTACAACTTATTCTCTGCCATCCCGCGCGGCTGGCACAACGGCGTCGACCGCCTGTCGACATACGTGTCATCGCTCGGCATGATCTTCACTAAGGAAGGCGCCAAGAGCGTCGGCGGCTTCGGCGCTCTCGGCAGCATGTTCCCGACGACATGGAACTGGCTGTCGTTCTGGGAGATCACCGCATTCCTGTCGATGATTCTCGCATTCATGAACATCATACCCATCCCGGCGCTCGACGGGGGCTACACGCTGTTTCTGATCGTGGAGATGATCACTCGCCGCAAGCCCAGCGAGCGTTTCCTCGAGATCGCCAACATGATAGGCATGGGCTTCCTGCTCCTGCTGCTCGTCTACGCCAACCTTAACGACATCTACCGCTTAGTGCTCAAATGACAACGTATCCGACCATCACACTGCGGCGCGGCAAGGAAGAGTCGCTCGACCGCTTCCATCCCTGGGTATTCTCCGGCGCCATAGCCCGCCTGCCCGAAAATCTCGAGGAAGGCGACCTGGTACGCATCGTCACCTCCGACGGCCGCGTCATCGGCGTGGGACACTATCAGATAGGCTCGATAGCCGTGCGCGTGCTGGCCTTCGACGACATCGAGATCGACGACGCGTTCTACCGCACGTCGATCGAGCGTGCCGCCGCCCTGCGCCGCGCCCTGGGTCTGCAGCGGCCCGACAACACGGCCTACCGCCTCGTCCACGGCGAAGGTGACTTCCTGCCCGGCCTTGTCGTCGACGTCTACGGCGACACGGCCGTGGTCCAGGCTCACTCGCCCGGCATGCACTACGCCCGCCACACCGTGGCCCAGGCCCTGGTCGATGTTGCCGGTATCACAAATGTCTACTATAAATCCGAAACAACGCTGCCATATAAGGCACGTCTCGACCCCGTCAACGACTACCTTATCGGCCGCGCCACCGACTGCACCGCCCTCGAGAACGGACTGCGATTCAACATCGACTGGCTGCGCGGACAGAAAACCGGATTCTTCGTCGACCAGCGCGACAACCGCTCGCTGCTCGAGCACTACAGCCGCGGACGCCGCGTGCTCAACATGTTCTGCTACACGGGCGGCTTCTCGGTCTACGCCCTGCGCGGGGGCGCCGTCAAGGTCGACTCGGTCGACTCCTCGGCCAAAGCAATATCGCTCACCGAGGCCAACGTAGCCATGAATTTCGGGCCCGACGCGCCACACTCGGCCTACGCCGTCGACGCATTCAAGTACCTCGATTCCACGCCCGAAGGCTCCTACGACCTGATCGTGCTCGACCCGCCGGCCTTCGCCAAGCACCGCAACGCCCTGCGCAACGCCCTGCGCGGCTACCAGCGCCTCAACGCCGCCGGCATCGCCAAGGTAGCACCGGGCGGCATCGTGTTCACCTTCTCATGCTCGCAGGCCGTCAGCCGCGAGCAGTTCCGCCTGGCCGTCTTCTCGGCCGCCGCGCAGACCGGCCGCCGCGTGCGCATCCTGCACCAGCTCACCCAGCCCGCCGACCACCCCGTCAACATCTACCACCCCGAAGGCGAATACCTCAAGGGCCTCATCCTCTACGTCGAATAAACATAATAAACCATCATAAGGCAATGTCAAAACTTACGAAACTGGTGTCGGCGGCTGCGCTGACACTGTCAATCACTCCAGCTATGGCACAGACCAATAACGGGGGCGAACCGTTCGACTACGTCGTCGACCGCTTTGCCGACATCGAGGTACTCCGCTACCCGGTGCCCGACTTCGAGTCGCTCACGCTCGACCAGAAGCGCCTCGTCTACTATCTGACGGAGGCCGCCCTGTGGGGCCGCGACATCCTCTGGGATCAGAACTACAAGTACAATCTCGCCATCCGCGACATGCTCGAGGGCGTGTACAAAAATTACAAAGGCGACCGCTCGGACGCCCAGTACAAGGCATTTGAGAAGTATCTGAAACAGGTGGAATTCGGCAACGGCATTCACCACCATTACTCAATGGACAAGTTCGTGCCCGAATTCACGGCCGAGTGGCTCGCCGCCGAGGTCGACAAGCTGCCCGAAGGCCGCTGGACGCCTGTGCGCGACGAGGTGTTCGCCGCCATCTTCGACCCCAATGTGGCGCCCAAGCGCGTCAATCAGGCAGCAGGCGCCGACCTCATCGTTACGTCGGCCAACAACCTCTACGACGGCGTCACGCAGCAGGAAGTAGAGGATTTCTACAATGCCTTGAAGAAGCCCGACGACGCCACACCCGTTTCCTACGGTCTCAACAGCCGTGTGACCAAGCGCGACCGCAAGGTCGTGGAGCAGGTCTACAAACTCGACGGCTACTACTCGGAGGCCATCGCGCACATCGTCGACAACCTGACCCGCGCCATGGCCTATGCCGAGAATGAGGCGCAGCGCGACGTCATCGCCCGACTGATCAACTTCTACACCACGGGCGATCTGGCCACATTCGACGATTACTCGATCCGCTGGGCCGAGGACACGGCCTCGCAGGTCGACTTCATCAACGGCTTCATCGAAAGCTACGGCGATCCGCTGGGCATGACCGGCTCGTGGGAATCGATCGTCAACTTCAAGAACATTCCGGCCAGCCGTCGCACCGAAATCCTGTCGTCGAACGCACAGTGGTTCGAAGACCACTCGCCGGTCGACCCGCGCTTCCGCAAGGAGCAGGTCAAGGGCGTGTCGGCCAAGGTGATCACAGCCGCCATCCTGGCCGGAGACTCCTATCCCTCGACCCCGATCGGCATCAACCTGCCCAACGCCAACTGGATCCGCGCCGCCCACGGCTCGAAATCGGTCACCCTCGAGAACATCACCATGGCCTACGACGAAGCCTCGCACGGCAACGGCTTCAACGAGGAATTCGTCATCGACGAGCCCACCCGCAAGCTGCTCGAGAAGTACCTGTTCATCACCGACAATCTGCACACCGACCTGCATGAATGCCTCGGCCACGGCTCGGGGCGCCTGCTGCCCGGCGTCGACCCCGATGCGCTCAAGGCCCACGGCTCGACGCTCGAAGAGGCACGCGCCGACCTGTTCGCGCTCTACTATCTGGCCGACCCGAAGCTCGTGGAACTCGGGCTGCTCGACGATCCCGAAGCATACAAGGCCGAATACTACAAGTATATCCTCAACGGCCTGATGACCCAGCTGATGCGCATCGAGCCTGGCAAGGACATCGAGGAAGCGCACATGCGCAACCGCCAGCTCATAGCCGCATGGGTGTACGAGCATGGTCGCAAGGACAAGGTGATAGAACTCGTCAAGCGCGGCGGCAAGACATATGTTAAAATCAATGACTACGAGGCCCTTCGCGGTCTCTTCGGCCAGCTCCTGGGCGAGATCCAGCGCATCCGCAGCGAAGGCGACTACGCAGCCGGAGAGGCTCTCGTAGAGCGCTACGCAGTCAAGGTTGATCCGAAGCTCCACAAGGAGGTCCTCAAGCGCTATTCCACGCTCGACATCGCCCCCTACCGCGGCTTCGTCAACCCCGTCTATGTACCGGAGTATGACCTCAACGGCAACATCACCAATGTGAAAGTCACCTACGGCGAGGACTATCTGCCCCAGATGCTCCGCTACAGCACCGACTACCACGGCCTGACGAAATAACGGCAAGTGCCGCAAGGTCTTTTAAGGTCCCTGAAGTCTTTAAGGTCATTATGGACTTCAGAGACCTTATTTTTTCGCTTGCATGATTGGAAAGAAATGATTAACTTTGCAGCCGAAATGTGGAAAGATTTGGCTGCTTGCAACCACTCGAAAAAATGCTAAAATTGCACTATCACAAATAGTTGCACGTCGCGTGCCGCCCGATAGGGCTGCCGCCGCGCATAGCCAGATCGCCCGCAGGCGCAGGAACAATCCTCGCAGGCGGTTTTTTATTAACAATATTTAATCAATTGGCTATGAATTATTTATTCACATCCGAATCAGTTTCCGAAGGACATCCCGACAAAGTGGCCGACCAGATAAGCGACGCGATACTCGACGAATTTCTGGCCCGCGACCCCAATTCCAAAGTAGCTTGCGAGACACTCGTCACAACAGGCCAGATCGTAGTGGCCGGCGAAGTACTCTCCGAGGCATATATCGACATCGCAGGCACGGCCCGCACCGTGGCCAGCTCGATCGGCTACAACCGTCCCGATCTGGGTTTCGACGGCCGCTCATGCGGCGTGCTGCTGGCCGTGCACGAGCAGAGCCCCGACATCAACCGCGGCGTCGACCGCAGCGAGCCCCAGGAGCAGGGCGCGGGCGATCAGGGCATGATGTTCGGCTACGCCACGGACGAAACCCCCATCTACATGCCGCTGACAGTGGCTCTGAGCCACGCCATGCTTAAAGAACTGTCAGCGATACGCACAGGCAGCGATCTGATGCCCTACCTGCGCCCCGACTCCAAAAGCCAGGTGACCGTCGAATACACCGCCGACGGCCTGCCGGTGGCCATCGACACCATTGTCATATCGACCCAGCACGACGAGTTTATCACCCCCGCAGGCAGCGGCCTGGATCAGGACGAGTGCGACCGGCAGATGCAGCGGCGCATAGAGGCCGACGTACGCAAGATACTGCTGCCGCGGGTCAAGGCCGCACTGCCCGAAAACATCCGGCCGCTGCTCGACGAGAGCCGTGTAAAGCTGCTCGTCAACCCGACCGGCAAATTTGTGGTCGGGGGGCCCGACGGCGACACCGGCCTGACCGGGCGCAAAATAATCGTCGACACTTACGGCGGCCACGGCGCCCACGGCGGCGGCGCATTCTCAGGCAAGGATCCCTCGAAGGTCGACCGCTCGGCAGCCTACGCCGCACGTCACATAGCCAAAAACCTGGTGGCCGCCGGCGTAGCCCGGCGCGCGCTGGTGCAGGTGGCATACGCCATCGGCGTGGCCGAGCCCGTGTCGCTCAACGTGAACACATTCGGCACATCGGCCCTCGGACTGACCGACGGCGAGATATCGCGCCGGGTGGCCTCCGTATTCGACATGCGTCCGCACGCCATCATCGAGCGCTTCAAGCTCCGCAACCCTATCTACCGCGAGACGGCAACATACGGCCACGTGGGCCGCACGCCGCGCACGGTCACCAAGACTTTCTCCGACGGCCACGGCAAGGAATTCACCCGCGAAGTCGAGCTTTTCACATGGGAGAAGCTCGACTATGTCGACCGGGTAAAAGCCGCTTTCGGGCTCTGATTGCAGCAAATTTTACATATACGGGCCTCAAAAACGACAAAATTCAAGCAATTAATTTTTATTATTGCCGAATTTAACGTACCTTTGTGCGCTTATATGGAAAAAGTAAATTTAAAACCCGTTAAATATATCAATGGCAACTCTTGAAAAAATCAGAAGCAAGTCGGTGCTGCTCTTTGTAATCATCATCGTGGCCCTGCTTGCCTTCATCCTTGGAGACTTCCTGACCTCAGGCCGCAACTACTTCGGCAGCGGCACCACGATCGCCAAGGTAGGCGATGTAAAAGTCGACTACAACGACTATCAGACCCGCATGAACGAAGAGCAGCAGCGCCAGCAGCAGAATCCGCAGCAGCGCCAGATCGACAACGGCGTGCAGACCATGTCGGTGATCAACGACCTGCTCGTCGAGAAAATGCTCGAAAAAGAATATGAAGACCTCGGCATCACCGTCACCGACGCCGAAATATCCGAAGCCATGACCGGCGAGATGCCGCATCCGGTAGCCCAGCAGTTCATCGTCACGATGTCGCAGTATCTGGGCCTGCAACGCCCGTCGGGCGCCGACGTGCTCGCCGCCATCAAGAACCCGGCAGCACATAATCTGGCACCCGAAGTTGCCCAGCAGCTCACTCAGAGCTGGGCACAGCTCGAGAACGCCGTAGAGCAGGAAATGCTCCGCGAGAAGTTCGACCGCCTGATGCTCGGTCTGTTCACGGCCAACGAGCTCGACGCACAGAGCCTCTACAACGACGTTTCGTCGATGCGCCACATCCAGTACGCCTACAAGGAGAACTCCACAGTCGACGATAAGGATGCCGAGATCACCGACGCCGACCGCAAAGCCGCATGGGAAGAGAACAAGGGACGCTATCGCCTCGACGAGGAAGTCCGCTCGATCGACTACATCCTCGTACCCATCCAGCCCTCGGCTGCCGACCGCGCTGCCGGCCAGAAGGCCGTTGAAGAAGCCATCGCGGCCCTCAACGCCAAGCCGGGCACCGAAGGCGTCGCCGCAGACAGCCGCTTCGTCGTGAACCGCGCCACAGCCACCGCATCGCAGCTTCGCGACAATGCCCTCAAGGCATTCCTCGACTCGGCCGAAATCGGCGAGACCGTACTTCTGAAGAACATCGGCGACAGCTACGACATCGTCAAACTGCTCGACATCACCAATGAAATCGACTCGATCAACGTATCGTTCCTCGGCCGCGCCGACAACGCCAGCCTCGACTCGCTGCAGAATGCCCTCGCCGCCGGCGCATCATTCGCATCGCTGATCGACAACGAGACCGTAGGCGGACAGGACAGCCTGTGGACGACTCTTGTCAACCCGCAGCTTCCCGCAAACCTCAAGCAGGCACTGAAGGACCACGCCGTAGGTGAAATCTTCGTCTACACCGACTCCACCCAGACAACTCCCGTGCAGGCCATCTACCGTGTGAACAAACGCAACTCGCCCGTCAAGGTATATGACGCTGCTGAAATCACGTTCGTGGTAGATCCGTCGCAGGAAACCCTTACCAACCTTTCGCAGAGCCTCAACACTTTCGTCGCCAACAACTCGTCGGCCGAGCTGTTCAACAAGAACGCCGCCGAAGCCGGCTACACCGTACAGAAGGGCTTCGTATCGGCCTCGTCGCCCAGCGTGGGCAACGCTCCCGACTCGCGCCAGGCAGTCAAGTGGCTCATGGAAGCAAAACCCGGCCAGGTGATGCCCGTCCAGAGCGACAGCAAGCAGTCGTACCTGCTGGCAGCCGCCGTCGAGCGTGTCTATGACGACGAATATCTGCCCTGGGACGCCGACCTGATCGCTGACGAGATCAACTTCCGCGCCCTCAACAACAAGAAAGCACAGATTCTCGTTGACCGCTACGCCGGCAAAGCCAAGGATGTGGCCGGATATGCCAAACTGATGGAAGTACCCGCACAGAAGGGCGATGCCATGTTCGGCTCGTCGTCGCTGGCAATGATTGGCCAGGGCGAGAATGTCCTGCAGGGCATCATCGATGCTGCTGAAATCGGCAAACTCGTCGGCCCCGTCAAGGGCAACAACGGCGTGATGGTATTCGTGGTTGACGCCGCCGACAACATGGGCCGCGAATTCACTCCCGAAGAATACACCCGCCAGTTCAACAACATGCTCAACCTCGGCAACCGGCGCCTGCTTCAGGACAACGGCTACATGCGCATCCTGCTTCAGGGTGGCGAAAAAGTCGACAACTACAGCCTGAACTTCATCCAGGGCATCGGCGAATAAGCCGCAGTGCCCCTGCCAAAGGCTCCGTAAACAACACACCGGGCCGCTTAAGCCTCGCGGCTGAGCGGCCCGGACTATTTTTGCACTCCTCTAATCTAACTCACAGTTATGGCACAGAAAATGGACTGGTCGCTGCTGATCAACGACAAGCGACTCGGGCTCGAGGACTTCCACGACCCGAACAAGAGCCGCGTACGCACCGACTTCCGGCGCGACTTCGACAGGCTCGTATTTTCATCGCCTTTCCGCCGTCTGCAGAACAAGACTCAGGTGTTCCCGCTGCCGGGCAGCATATTCGTCCACAACCGTCTTACGCACTCCATGGAAGTGGCATGTGTGGGAAAATCGATGGCCGACGAGATCGCCATCGGACTGCGCGAACGCCACACCGACTGCCGCCCTGAGATCTTCGATCACATCGGCGATATTGTCAGCGCCGCCTGTCTGGCCCATGATCTGGGCAACCCGCCGTTCGGTCACTCGGGCGAAAAGGCCATATCGACCTTCTTCAGCGAAGGCGAGGGCAAATCGCTGCAACCGATGCTCTCCGAACGCGAATGGGCCGATCTGACTCACTTCGAGGGGAATGCCAACGCTTTCCGCGTCCTCACACACCAGTTCAAGGGGCGCCGCCGCGGCGGATTCGCAATGACCTACTCCACCGTGGCATCGATCGTGAAATACCCTTTCGAATCGCGTCTTGCCACTAAAAACAAGTTCGGATTCTTCACCTCCGAAATCGGCGACTTCGTCAAGGTCGCCGACGAACTGGGTATGATACGCCTCGATGCTCCGGACGGTGCTGTCCGCTATGCCAGACATCCGCTGGTATACATTGTCGAGGCCGCCGACGACATCTGCTACGAAGTCATGGATATCGAGGATGCCCACAAACTCCGGATACTGTCGACCAGGGAGGTTATCGACGCATTCCTGTCGTACTTCGGAGAGGATCAGCGGCGCCACATGACCGAAGTGATGGACCGCGTGAGCGATCCCAACGAGAAGATAGCCTATCTGCGCTCATGCGTGGTGGGAACTCTTGTCAAAAACTGCGCCGCTACCTTCCTCCGACATGAGGACGATATACTCAGCGGCACCATGGAGGGTCCGCTGCTTGAGCACATCAACGAGCTCGAACGCAACGGATACGCCCGCTGCAACGACTTGTCGTGGGAAAAGATCTACCGTTCGGGCGACGTCGTCGACATCGAGCTGGCCGGCAACCGCATCATAACTTTCCTGCTCCAGAAGCTCATCCATGCAGTTATCAATCCCGAGCTCAACTACTCCCGCCTGCTTCTGGCCAAGTTTCCCGATCAGTACGACGTGGCAGCACCGAACCTATACGGCCGCATACAGGCAGTGCTCGACCATGTGAGCGCCATGACCGACGTATACGCGCTTGACCTCTACCGTAAGCTCAACGGCATACAACTGCGAATAGAAAACTGATGAAACTAAGCCATATACTGACTTTCGCCTCCATACTCGGCGGCGCAATGCTCGCGGGCTGCGGCAGCGTCGGCCATGGCGCTGCCGATCCCGCTGCCTCCGAGAAATATCCCGACTACACCACCGAGTGGTACGACACTCTCACGAACGCATCCTCCGACCTCGCGGCACTCAGGCCGATGGATACCGAGATCGAACGTTTCATGGCAAAATGGGGTCTGCACGGGCTGTCGCTGGCCGTTACCCGCAACGACTCGCTGCTCTATGCCCGCGGCTTCGGCTGGGCCGACGAGGAAGCAGGCGAGCCGATGAAACCGACCACCGGCGTGCGTATCGCCTCGGCCTCGAAACTCGTCACCGCAGTGGCGATAATGAAAATGTGCCGCGACAGCCTGCTGACCCTCGATATGCCTGTCTTCGGTCCCAAGGGTGTGCTTAACGATACGGCATACACGGGCGCCATCACCGACGACCGCATATACGACATCACAGTCGACCACCTGCTGACGCACACCGCCGGTTTCTCGACCCGCGCAGGCGATCCGATGTTCAGCCAGCTCGACCTGATGAAAAACCATAAGCTCGCGTCAGCACCGCGCTTCGGCAACCTCGCCAGCCTGATAATATCCCGGCGGCTCGCTGCGGAGCCCGGCACGGTCTACAGCTACAGCAACTTCGGCTATATGCTGCTGTCGCTTGTGATCGAGAAAGTTACCGGCAAGAGCTATTGGGACTTCGTGCAGGAAAGCGTGCTCGCACCGATCGGAGCCGGAGGCTTTCATGCCGCAGGCAACTACTATGCCGACCGCGCGCCCGACGAGGCCCGGTACTACGCACCTGACGACAAGCTCGTCGACGAATTCAACGGCAGCGGGCGGCAGGTTCCGCGAGTATACGGAGGAGCCGATATCGAAGGTCTCATGGGAGGAGGCGGATGGGTAGCCTCCGCGCCCGGACTCGCACGCCTGGTGGCGGCTATCGACGGTATTGACGGCGTTCGCGACATATTCGGCGCCGGGACAGTGGCAATGATGACCGAATATGATTCGATACAGCCCCGCGCCCGCGGATGGAGCCATGTCACCGACGACGGAGCATGGGTGCGCACGGGCACGCTCTATTCGTCGCACGTGTTGATCAAGCAGTTTCCCGACGGCGAATGCTGGGTTATGTCGACCAACACCGGCGTATGGATCGGATACCGGTTCGCGGCGTCGATGTCGGCGCTGACCGACAGACTCCGCAAAGAGTTCGGATCAATGCTGCCGCGCCGCAATCTGTTCTGACGCACAACTTTCGGACGCGTGCCGGCGTTATAATCTAAAAGCTAAAAAACACACAGCCATGAAGTATCCGACAACTTAAAAAATAGTAAAATACATCGTCGACAGCTATCGCAAGGCCGGCCGCGCGATGGGCAAATCAGAACGCCGCAACGGACAGCTTTCGTCGTGGATGAACCAGAACACTTTCGACGAGACTGCCGACCGCATCGAAGCCGCCTACGACCGCGGCGAGATCGACAACGTCGATGAAAGCCAGCTCGACGACCTGTATAAAAAGTACGGCGACTCAGACATATATCATCTGGCCGCCTCGTACTTCAATAATACGGGACGCATCCTCAACGTGGTGCGTCCGTCGGCATAAGGTCAATCTGCCTTGGGCGCTTCCTCGACGCCGGCGAGAACCGGGTCGATCATGATGCGTCCGCAGTATTCGCAGACGATTACTTTCTTGTGCATGCGGATCTCCATCTGCTTCTGCGGGGGAATGCGGTTGAAGCATCCGCCACAAGCGTCGCGCTGCACATAGACGATACCGAGACCATTGCGCGCATTCTTTCGGATGCGCTTGAACGCCGTGAGAGTGCGCTCATCGATTTTCTCCTCGATCTGCTTGGCTTTGCCGCGGAGAGTTTCCTCCTCCTGGCGGGTCTCGCCTACGATTTCGTCGAGTTCGCTTCGCTTCTCGCCGAGGATGTGCTCCATGTCATCGAGACGCTGACGTGTGGCGTCAATATCGGCGCTGCGGTTCTCTATCGCACGTGAGTGATCGTTGATATGCTTTTGGGCAAGCTCTATTTCAAGCGACTGGAATTCGACCTCCTTGTGAAGCAGATCGTATTCGCGGTTGTTGCGAACATTGTCCATCTGCTCATTGTAGCGCGTGATGAGGCTTTGGCACGAGAGAATCTTCTCACGCTCGGCCTTGACAGCCGCTTCGAGTTCGGCGATCTCACGCGAATAGTTCTCGATGCGAGTATTCAGACCTGCGATCTGGTCCTCAAGGTCCTTGACCTCAAGGGGGAGTTCGCCGCGGATAGTCTTGATGCGGTCGATCTCGCTCAGAATCGTCTGCAGTTCGTAGAGCGATTTGAGGCGCTGTTCTACCGAGGGTGTCTGTTCAGTTTTCTTTTCTACAGCCATGGCGGTTATAAGTAGTTTATCGGATTTGTTTCCAACTGTGAGTAATAGACTGCAAAGTTAGCAAATTTTTCTGTAATAGCGCGGTAAAAAATGTCTTTGGCGCAGGATTCACTCTCGAAGTGACCTATATCGAGTATGAAGATGTCGGCCCCGTGATCCACGAAATCGTGATAGCGAACATCGGCCGTCACATATGCGGCAGCTCCTGCCTCGATGGCCGCGGAAATGAACTCACCTCCCGAGCCGCCGCAGAGGGCTATGCGCGTGAAGCGGCCCGGAACCGGCACCGAGCCGCGGACGGGCGATGCGCCGAAAGCCTTGTGTACCAATTCGACGAATCCGGCAGCATCCATCGCTTCAGGCAATTCGGCGATGACACCCAGCCCGGTGGAAGCACCCGGGGCTGTCGGCTGCAGCGGCGCCGCGACTTCGGCACCGAGGCGCATGGCCATTTCGGCGGAAACACCGCCAATGGCCGAGTCAAGGGCAGTGTGCGACGAATAAATGACCACACCGGCGCGGATGGCCGCGATGACGGCCCGCTCAACAGCTGACTCGCCCGATATGCGCTTGAGCCCGCGGAAAAGCAGCGGATGATGTGTGATGACGAGGTTGCAGCCGCGCCCGATGGCCTCGGCAACGACGACCTCGGTCGGATCGAGCGCCAGCAGCACACCCGTACACGCCTGCGCGGCATCGCCGACCTGCAGGCCCGAGTTGTCCCAGGATTCCTGCAGACCGAGCGGCGCGCGGCTGCTCACTGCGGCTATGATATCGGCACAGGTCGGCGTCATTTCTTCTCGGGAGCGATCTCAAGCTGCAGCTCGTCGAGTTGCTTCTGATCCACGGGCGCGGGAGCGTCGAGCATGACGTCGCGGCCCGAGTTGTTCTTCGGGAAAGCGATGCAGTCGCGGATCGAGTCGAGACCTGCGAAGATCGAAACCCAGCGGTCGAGGCCGTAGGCCAGACCTCCGTGAGGCGGCGCACCGAACTTGAAAGCGTTCATCAGGAAGCCGAACTGCTCCTGAGCCTTTTCGGGCGTGAAGCCGAGGATCTCGAACATCTTGGCCTGCAGCTTACTGTCGTGAATACGGATCGAGCCGCCGCCGACCTCGATGCCGTTGATGACCATGTCGTAGGCATCGGCACGGACTTCCTCGGGCTTGGTGTCGAGCAGAGGAATGTCCTCATCCTTGGGATGCGTGAAGGGGTGGTGCATAGCCATCAGGCGCTGCTCCTCGTCGCTCCACTCGAACATCGGGAAGTCGACCACCCAGAGGCAGGCGAACTTGTTCTTGTCGCGCAGGCCGAGCTGGCGGGCCATCTCGAGGCGCAGCTCACTGAGCTGCTTGCGTGCCTTCATGGCATCATCGCCGCTGATGATCAGTATCAGGTCGCCGGGCCCGGCGTTCATGGCCTTGGCAAGCTCCTGCAGGGCCGGCTGGTCATAGAACTTGTCGACAGACGACTTGACGGTGTCGTCCTCGCCGATGCGGGCGTAAACAAGACCCTTGGCGCCGATCTGCGGACGCTTGACGAATTCGGTGAGCTGGTCGAGCTGCTTGCGGGTGTAGTGTGCCGCCCCCTTGGCGCAGATGCCGCCGATGTATGCGGCGTTGTCGAATACACTGAAGCCGTGGCCCTTGAGCACGTCCATCAGCTCGACAAACTTCATGTCGAAGCGCAGATCGGGCTTGTCAGAGCCGTAGTATTTCATCGCATCGGCCCACGACATGCGCAGGAACGGCTCATTGAGCTCGACGCCGCGGATTTCCTTGAACAGATGCTTGGCCATACCCTCGAAAAGCTCGATGATGTCCTCCTGCTCGACGAAGCTCATCTCGCAGTCGATCTGGGTGAATTCGGGCTGGCGGTCGGCGCGGAGGTCCTCGTCGCGGAAGCATTTCACGATCTGGAAGTATCGGTCCATACCCGAAACCATCAGCAGCTGCTTCAGGGTCTGGGGCGACTGCGGCAGAGCGTAGAACTGGCCGGGATTCATGCGCGAGGGCACGATGAAGTCGCGGGCGCCTTCGGGGGTCGAGCCCACAAGCATCGGGGTCTCGATCTCGAGGAAGCCCTTAGAGTCGAGGTAACGGCGCACCTCCATCGTCATGCGGTGACGCAGCTCGAGGTTGCGGCGCACGGGCGTGCGACGCAGGTCGAGGTAGCGGTAGCGCATGCGCAGGTCGTCGCCGCCGTCGCTTTCGTCCTCGATGGTGAAGGGAGGCACTTCGCTGGGATTTAGCACCTTGAATGATGAGGCGATCACCTCTACGTCGCCTGTGGGCAGGTTGGCGTTCTTGGCCGTACGCTCGGCCACCGTGCCGCGCACCTGCACCACATATTCGCGGCCGAGATGCGAGGCCTCGGCGTTGAGGGCGGCGTCAGTGTCGTCGTTAAAAACTACCTGTGTGATGCCATAACGGTCGCGGAGGTCGACAAAGGTCATGCCTCCCATCTTGCGGACACGCTGCACCCAGCCTGCGAGGGTCACCTCGCGGCCGGCGTCGCTGAGCCTGAGCTCGCCGCACGTATTAGTTCTGAACATAGCTATGTTGTAGTGGTTGAGTTCTATTAACCCGCAAAGATACGAAATTTTTGCCACACTTCACCTCTAACCACCCATAAATGTTCACCTCCCCCGAAATATATGCTCTGTAGATGCGACGAGTGCTCCCGGCCGGAGCCGGAAGCACTCGTGTGGGTTATGGTCGTTGCGACGGAGGTTATGCTTCGCCGACGGGCTTTACATTGATAAATTTGCGACCATTGCGACCTTCGGTGAACACTACAGTGCCGTCAATGAGGGCATAGATAGTGTGATCCTTGCCAAGGCCAACGTTCAGGCCCGGATGGTGAACCGTGCCACGCTGACGCTTGATGATGTTGCCGGCCTTGCAAGCCTGGCCACCAAAAATCTTAACACCGAGTCGCTTGCTTTCTGATTCGCGGCCGTTCTTCGAACTACCGACACCTTTTTTATGTGCCATTTCTGTGAATTTTTAAATGTTAAGCGACTACGTCTTTAATAATAACCTTGGTGAAATACTGGCGATGGCCGTTTTTGCGGCGATAGCCTTTGCGACGCTTCTTCTTGAAGACGATCACTTTGTCACCCTTTACAAGCGGGGTTGCAACCTCGCATACTACTTTTGCACCTTCAACTGTAGGTGCGCCGACCTTAACGGCACCGTCGGCGTCAACGAGCAGGACGCGGTCGAATTCAACCGTCTGGCCTTCCTTGACTTCCTCGCCGAGGTAGTGTACATACAGGAAGCGGTCCTTTTCAGCCTTGAACTGCTGGCCCTGAATCTCTACGATAACGTACATTATAACAGTTAATTATAAAGTTAACCCGCCGGGCGGCACAGCTTCCCATTGCTGAGAAACGGCTCTTTCATCGAGCCCGTAACGGAAAATGCAGCGCAAAGTTACGACTTTTTCCGCCATCTCCGCACCTTTCATTCTTCTCGCCCGCAATAATTAACAAGATTTAACCCTTGCTGCATAACCGAATAATTCCTAATCTAAACAATAGTCTTTTAAAGCACTCACTAGCAAGCGAGAAATAACACGGCTCAATCAATAGCGCCCCTGCATCGAGTTTCCCCAAGAGATATGCAGATCGCTGCTTGATATTTGTATCAAATTTAAAATTGACGCTTACCGGGTGCACAAGAGGCAAACGCATTTCAAGACCTTGACGTTGGAAATAATCCCACTCATCCGAAATATAATGAGGCTTCCCGAGTGAAACGAGCAATCGAGCGCCGGCACGATTAACGCCATAACAAAATGTTCCAAAAGCTTTATTTGTTCGTGTCACAAACATATAATGTCCGTCACCCGCTTTATTCCAGGGATAATAATAAAAATTATGCGAAAATAGTACAACTCGCGGACGGGACGAATCAAGCCACCGTGCGGACCACTTAGATATTGGAGCAAAGTCATCATCGAAACAAACATCATCCTCCAACACAAAAGCGAATTTGTCATCGCGGTCAGCGATCATACGCCAGACATTAAAATGTGACACTGCGCAGCCAATTTCACCTTCAAAAGCCGAATCACTGAACACATGTCCAAACCTATGTCGATCAAAAATTTCAGATTGTTGTGCGTAATTAAGAGACTTACAATAAATACCTTTTACAAACTCTACACTCTCGAAAACCGAATCAAGCATCAACCGCCGCATATACTCACGGCGGTCGGTGTCTTTTTCGAGGTTTATGACGTAAGCTTTCATCGGAGGACGGGGGATTTGCGGTAAATATTAAGGAGGTGGAGGCGGCGCAGGAGAATGCGGTTCAGTATCCTGGTGTATTCGAACAGACAGGGATAGTTGGCAACCGTCCTGACGGCGCCGTCGTAGTCATACTGCCAGTCGTGCCGCGATTCGATGTTGCTGTCGAAGCGGGCGTTGACTGCGACCGGATGCGGCACGAATGCCAGCAGCCCGAGCCCGCGCGAGTGGAAATAGTCCCATTCGTCGGCGATAAACGACGGGCGCCCAATCGCAAGCAGCAGCCGGGCACCGGACGCATTGATCATGTAGCACTCCGTTCCGAAGCCCTGGATCGGTCTGGCGACGCGGCCCGCTCCTACAGCCGGTTCAAGCCTTGTATAGAAGAAATGCCGTGGCAACAGAAGCGCACGGGGCGAGTCAGCGGCCAGCCAAGTCCGGGCAAACTCGAGCACGTCAGTCCATTGGCCGTCGAAGGCTATGTCATCCTCGAAGATTACCGATGGTTCGCCTGAGTCAGCAATACGCCGCCACAAAAGTCTGTGCGAAAGCACACAGCCCACCTCGCCCGGCTGCGGTCGTCCGACGCGCCGACGGCCGTACGCCTCAAAGTCGAAAGCCTCTTCCAGTTCAGCCGCCGACATGAGCCGTCCGTCGACTGCCTCGACAAACTCGGCGTCGGCAAACGGCGTCGCGGCCAGCTCTCGTTCCATTGCGCGCCTGCGCCCGATATCCGAAGGCAGATTCACGACATAAGCTTTCATGACCTCAACTGTCGGATTCGTGAAATAAACAACTTAGGCCCCGGCACCAGAACATATAGCACCAGAATGAGCACGACGGCAAACGGAAACAGCACAGACGCACCATAGAGCAGCAGCGGCCCGAATCCGGCATACGGATCAAGTCCGACGAAACGCACGGCGAGCAGCAGAACGCCCACCGCCGGCAACAAGGCGAACAGATGCCACCCGAAAAGCTTCCAGTAGATACGCACCGGCTCATGCAGCCCGCTGCGGAACACATAGACCGGCTTCCACACCATCACGATGGTCACCAGCGACACAAGTACGCCGGCAAGGATACCTGGCAACCCCCAGATCAGCCCCCCGGCCACCGAAAGGCCGATGTTGAGCGCCGCCTCGGCCACCGCGGCCCAAACGTCGGCAAACAGGCCGCAGGCGATCTTGAACACATCGATTACCTGACGGTAGGAATTGATAGCAAACACGGCGGCGATGAGCGCAAGCATAACAGTCGGCAGCAGAAACTGGCGACCGAGCCACAAGGCAATGAACGGCGGCAGGAGCAGCACGACCACAGCTGTCGAAAACGAACTGACAAAGAAGCGCAACGACATCAGTTCGGAGAACACATTAAGTATGCGCGGCCTGTCGCCCTCGGCCACCAAATTGCCGACACCGGCCTGCAGACCGTTGAAGACGGCGTCGAGCAGTAGAAGAAGCCCCATAACGACTATCATGTAGTTGCCGTAATACGTCACCATCGCCATAGACACACAGGCATAGATGATGACAGGCGATGTCTGGGTGAGAGCGTAATAGGTGATGCGGTGCACGAACAGGCGCCGTGTGTCGCGAAGAATACCGGAATATCGGCGCATCAGCTCGGCCACGGGCATATCGGCTCGCCGCAGGTATGGGTAGCGGCGACGCACAGCGACGTCAAGCACAATGGCCGAGACGACGGCGCCGGCAGCCTCGATGACAAGCCACCACACGTATGGATTACCCATATACCAAACAGCGGCCATCTGCACGGCTACCTTGGCGAGTTGAACGCTTTGTGTGGCCCGCGTCACGACATATACTTTCTGATCGGCCTGCAGTACGATCTGCGTGTAATTGACAAAATACGACAGCAGCGCCGACAGCAAAAGCACGCCGAACGAAGCGTAGGCATACCACAGCGGGAGCGTCATCGCTGCGAATATCCACGGGAAGAAACAGCTCAGCAACGCCGCCCCGCCGAGGACCGCGAAGCCAACGCGTCGGTAGAAATGGCGCTGGACGGCCACTATTTCGGCCACAGCGCGCCGGTCGTTCTGCTGAAGCGGCCGGTACAACGCATAGCCCACGGCCAGCCCTACACCCAGTTCGGCCAGATTGAGAAACTGCAGAAGGTTATAGGCCGTACTGTTCAGGCCGAGTACCTCGACGCCGAGGCGGTCGAGGAATATGCGGCGCGAGAAAAACTGCAGCAGTGTGGCGGCGCCGAAGTATATCAGCGCCACTGCCATATTCCTGATGCTGCGGCCAGTGCGGGATGTCGTGTCCATATTCCATCGGCAAAGTTAATAATTTTTTGTTGACCCACAGCCGTCAGTCTTTGGCATTTAAGAAAGAATTAGTAACTTTGCGCGTTAAAAAAACAATTTAATTGTGAATACCAAGTACATATTCGTCACAGGAGGCGTGGTTTCCTCTCTTGGCAAAGGCATCATCTCGTCATCGATCGCCTGCCTGCTGAAAGCCCGCGGCTTCAGGGTGACAATACAGAAATTCGACCCGTACATCAATATCGACCCCGGTACGCTCAATCCATACGAGCACGGCGAATGCTATGTGACGGTCGACGGTCACGAGGCCGACCTTGATCTCGGCCACTACGAACGCTTTACCGACATAAAGACCACCCGCGCCAACAACGTCACCACCGGCCGTATCTATCAGAGCGTGATCGACAAGGAACGCCGCGGCGACTATCTGGGCAAAACAGTGCAGATCGTGCCACACATCACCGACGAAATCAAACGCTGCGTGAAAGCTCTCGGTCATACCGGCGACTACGACTTCATCATCACCGAAATCGGCGGCGTAGTCGGCGACATCGAGTCGCTGCCGTTCCTCGAGGCCGTGCGTCAGCTCCGATGGGAACTCGGCGACGACAGCCTGTGCGTACATCTGACCTACGTACCCTTCATCGCCGCCGCCAAGGAACTCAAGACCAAACCGACGCAACACTCTGTCAAGAAGCTGCAGGAACTGGGCATACAGCCCGACCTGCTCGTGCTGCGCACCGAGCACCACATTTCGCCTGAAATGCGCCGCAAGATAGCCCTGTTCTGCAACGTGGCTCCCGATGCTGTCGTGCAGTCGATCGACGTCGACACCATCTACCGCGTGCCGCTTAAGATGCACGAGCAGCACGTCGACGAGATAATCCTGCGCAAGACACACACACCCGCCGAGGGCGAGCCCGACATGCGGCGGTGGATGACCTTCCTCGACAAGATGGACCACGCCGCGGAAAGTGTCACCATAGCCCTGGTAGGCAAATACGTCGATCTGCAGGATGCCTACAAGTCGATCGACGAGGCACTGCTACAGGCCGCCACCTACGACGACCACAAGGTGAAGATAGTATACGTCAATTCCGAGAAACTGACACCCGAAAACGTCGGCGCCCACCTCGACGCGGTCGACGGCGTCATCATAGCCCCGGGCTTCGGGCAGCGCGGTATCGAGGGCAAGTTCACCGCCCTGCGCTACTGCCGCGAGCATGACATTCCAACGTTCGGCATCTGCTTGGGCATGCAGTGCATGGTCATCGAATTCGCGCGCGATGTCCTCGGCCTCCCCGAAGCGAATTCCACCGAGATGAATCCCTCGACACCCGACAACGTCATCGACCTGATGGAGGAGCAGAAAGGCATATCCAATCTCGGAGGGACCATGCGTCTCGGCGCCTACGAATGCCGTCTGCGTCCGGGCAGCCGGGTAGCCGCTGCCTACGGCAGCGAGTACATCAGCGAGCGTCACCGTCACCGCTTCGAATTCAACAACGCCTACCGCGAGGCCTTCGAGAAGGCCGGAATGCAGTGCGTCGGCGAGAACCCCGACGCGCATCTGGTCGAAGTGGTCGAGATACCCGAAAAGCGCTGGTTTATCGGCACGCAGTACCATCCCGAATACTCTGCGACGGTGCTATCGCCGCATCCTCTGTTCATCTCGTTCATCAAGGCGGCCATAGACTACAAGCACTCGCGCAACAAATAGACCTTACCCTACATAAAACCGACAACAACACCTGCCAATGGATAAAAACACCCTCTACGGCCTGATCTGCATGGGAGCCATCTTCTTCGGCTTCATGTACTGCAACAAGCCCGCTCCGACCGAAGAGCAGCAGACTGCTCCCGCGACCGAAAACACCGCAAACAACACTCCGGCACAGACCGCCGCGGCCGACTCGCTCGACGCCGAGGCCCTGGCCCAGCTCGCCAAGGCGGTCCGCACCGTCGGCACACCCGCCGCCGACGGCACCGTGGCTCTCCGCAACGCCGACTTCGACCTGACCCTCTCGGGCGACACCCTGCGCGGCACCGTCAAAGCCGCCGACACTGCGTTCGAAGTCCACTCGCTCGGCACGCCCGACACGGTCGCCACCGCCCTGCGCTCACAGGCTATCGCCGCCGTCACAGGGCTCAACGCGCGTGTCGAAAAATACAAAGGTCTGGCTCCAAGCCTGGGAGGCACCGACACGGCGACAGTGCTCGAGAACGACAAAATCCGCGTTACAGTCAGCTCGCGCGGCGCCATGATCTCGTCGGTCGTCCTCAAAGACTACAAAACCGAAGTAGGCGAGAACCCCGGCCCGATCGAACTCTTCCGCGGCCCCGACGACGGCTACAGCTTCGAATTCACCACCGAATACCAGCGATTCGATACCCGCGAGTTCAACTTTGTGCCCGTCATGGAGAACGACACGACCTTGATGATGACCTTACCGCTGGGCGACGACGCTTTCTGGGGCATACGCTACACGCTGGCGCCGGACTCGTACGTGGTGGGCATGGAGATCGTCCAGCACAATGCCTCCGTCCTGCTGCCCGCATCCACCGCTGCTATCGGACTCAAATGGCATCAGACCATGGCGCGCAACGAAAAAGGCCGCACATTCGAGGAGCGCAACTCTGCCATATATTATAAACTGGTAGGCGACAGCCCCGAAGATCTCAACTCGGGCAAGGACGAATCCGAATCGCTGACAGGACACATCAAATGGGTGGCATTCAAGAACCAGTTCTTCTCGTCGGTCATCATTCCGCGCGAATACTTCAACCTTGCCGACCTCAACAGCGTGGTACTCAAGAACAACGACCGATTCCTGAAGGACATGAAGATGGAGGCGTCGCTCCCCTACACCACCAACGACGGAGTTGCCGCGGCTTTCGACTTCTACTTCGGCCCCAACGACTACCCGCTGCTGTCGAAGCTGAGCGACACGCTCGATCCCGACGATGACTTGCAACTGACTCGTCTGATCCCGCTCGGATGGGGACTTTTCCGCTACATCAACACCTGGATCGTGATCCCCGTGTTCACGTTCCTTAGCTCATTTATCTCGAGCTACGGCCTGATTATCCTGCTGCTCACTATCTTCATCAAGCTGATCATCTTCCCCTTCACGTTCAAGAGCTACAAGTCGCAGGCCCGCATGCGCCTGCTTCAGCCCGAGATCAAGGAGATCAACGCCAAGTATCCGGGCCAGGAGAACGCCATGAAGCGCCAGCAGGAGACCATGTCGCTCTACTCGCGTACCGGCGCGAGCCCCTTCTCGGGCTGTCTGCCGATGCTCCTGCAGATGCCCGTGCTGATCGCCATGTTCTCGTTCTTCCCATCGGCCATCGAGCTCCGCGGCGAGTCGTTCCTGTGGGCCAAAGACCTGTCGGCTCCTGACTTTATCGTCACGCTGCCGTTCTCGATCCCGTTCTACGGCAACGGCGTCAGCCTGTTCTGTCTGCTGATGACGATTGTCAACATCATCTACATGCGCATCAACATGCAGAACCAGCCCGGTGGCGAAGCCATGGCCGGCATGAAGTGGATGAGCTATCTGATGCCGGTGATGTTCCTGTTCATCTTCAACGATTACGCCTCTGGACTTAGTTACTACTATTTCCTGTCGCTGCTGATCACCATCGTGCAGACCTGGGCTTTCCGCAAGTTCATGGACGAGGACAAAGTCCGTGCCGAACTGCTCGCCAATGCCAAGAAACCCCGCAAGAAATCGGGCTTTATGGCACGCCTTGAGGAGGCGCAGCGCCAGCAGCAAGCAATCCAGCGCCAGCAGGCCGCCGCACGCCAGAAGGGTGGCAAGCGTCGCTGATCCGCAATATCACGTCCGGGGCGGCCGCCCAGATCGGCCGGCCGCCCCGCTTTAAAATAAATATCACTCCCCGACACCTCTGATTAAATCATACCGCCCATGAAACAACTATTACTCACCGCAATCATCACACTGGCTGCCGCCGCACCGGCCTCGGCATCGTTCGACGCCGATCTCGACGGTACCCTGTTCACTATCGACACCGTCTACTGCCACACCGTCGGCCCGGGCGTCACGCAGAGCCATCTGTTGCTCACTGCGCCGGGACGGTCAGTCAACGTCTACACGTCAACTCTAAGCCGCAAGGCCGGTGCGACGGCCGGAACGGTCGAGCCACGCGTCATCATCGGACGCGACAAGGCCCAGACCGGTGAGGCGCTCTCGTCGATGGCATCACGCCACGATGCCCAGGGCGACTGGCGCTACCTAACCGGCATCAACGGCGACTTCTTCATCACCTCGTCGTTCGCCTCGCAGCATGAGTTCGGCACCGCCATCCTCGGCTATCCCAACATGTCGTGCGCCATCGACGGCGAACTCGCCGCGCCCGACATGATCGACATCGTCAGTCGCGAGAATGCCCTGATAATCACATCCGACAACTGGTTCATCGACGCCACGGATCTCAAATACCGCCTTCTCAACAACGACGGGTCGACCGTCGTCGACGCCACGGCCGTCAACTATCCGCGCCGCGACAACGAGATGGTTATCTACAACCGCTACATGGGCGCCAACACCGCCACCCAGCCCAACGGACGCGAGCTCGTACTCCGCATGGCCGAGGACGCGCAGTGGCGCATCAACAAATCCGTTAAATTCACCGTCGAGAGCGACTGGGCGCAGACCGGCAATTCGGCCATCCCTGCCGACGGAATTGTCATATCCTGCGGCCCCGGCTACTCCAACGAATATATCGACGGCCTGCGCAAGGGCGACATCGTCAAGATGAAAATCGTATGCTCGCTTCCAGCTCATGAAGCCGTCAAGCCCGACATCCGCCACATCATCGGCGGCGACGTGCGCATCCTCAACCGCGGCGAGATTACCCGCGAAGCCATCCGCTGGATCAATACCCCCGGGTCGCGCTACCAGCGCTCAGTGGTCGGTTTCAGCGAGGACCGCAACATGATGGTGTTCGCAGCCGTCGACGGCACCGGCCTCACCTACTACGAATGCGCCGGATTGCTCAAAGCCCTCGGTTGCTACGACGGACTCGATTTCGACGGCGGCGGCTCAACTGCCATCTGGAGCAAGGCTTTCGGAATCTATAACCAGCCACGCGACGGCTCCGAGCGGGCAATCGGCAACGCCCTCTACTTCACGCTTAAGGCGCCGGCCGACAATGCCGTGGTTTCGATCGGCTTCGCCGACTATGCGGTCACACTACCCAAATTCGGCTCCTATACCCCGGTGATCTACGGCTACAACCGCTACGGCCAGCTCGTCGACACGGATGTGAAAGACTTCATTCTGTCGGCACCGGCCGAACTCGGCACAGCCGACGGTCAGACGCTGATGGCATCGGGCAGCGGCTGCCATGCTCTGACCGTCACCAAGGACGGCATGTCGGCAACGGTTGCCGTAACGGTCGATGACGCCTTCCCCGCCACAGCCCGTTACAACGCCCTGCTGGTCGACAACTACCATCCGGTCGTGATTCCGATATACGCCAATGTCAAGGGAACCGAGATGCCTGTCGACGCATCGGCCTTCACATGGACAAGCGGCAATGAAGCTGTCGCCACGGTCGACGACCGCGGATGCATCCACGGTGTCGCCGACGGCACCGCCAAGGTCACCGGTTCGCGCGGCGACATCTCGTTCTCGATCGACGTCACCGTCCAGTGCCCGCGCGCCGCTGTCGAAAGCCTGCTCTATGACCTCGACGCATCGAAGTGGCGTACATCTGGCTCGGCATGCACCGTCACATCATTTGAAGTGGCCGAGAAGCCGGCATTCTCCATTGCCTACACTACCAAGAACGGGCCCAGCCGCAAGATCACCCTGCGCCGCACTGGGGCCATCTACAGCATTCCAGACGCGATAGAGGTGGCATTCAATCCGGGCGACGCCGACGTTCAGTCCGTCACGCTTACCCTCGCCGCCAACGGCAAGCGTCCCGTATCGGTTCGCCGCGAAGTCAAAGCCGGTGAGGAAAACGTCCTGCGCTTCGACATATCCGAATTCGACGACCCGGCCGACCCCGGCATATTCCCGATCTCGTTCCAAACCGTCGCTTTCGAACTCGGCACGGCAATCGGCTCCTACAAATTCGATGTCGACCGTCTGGACGCCATCTACAGCAGCTATGTCAATGGTGTGGAAAGTGTCACCGTAGGCCGTGAGACGGCACTGCGCGCGACTCTAACCGGCGACATGGTGGTGATCCCCTTTGAGGCAACCTGCATCGAAATCCGCGATCTCCAAGGACGCACAGTCGCTTCGGCCGCCAATACTGCATCAGTGCAGGCTCCGGCAGCCGGCCTTTACATAGTGACGGCTTCCGACGGCACCCGCACCATGAGCTGCAAGCTCATCGTACGCTGACACTCACCATACTGACAGACAGCGGGCCGCGATACCGATCGGTATCGCGGCCCGCTGTCGTGTAATCATATCCGCGCTCAGAACGGCAGATCCTCGCTGTTGTCAGGCATCACTGCCGGGGGCGGGGGTACTGCTCCGGGAGCTGCGTAGGCAGCCGGCGCGGCTGCAGCGGGAGCAGCGGCCAAAGGCTCGCTCTTCCAGCCACGTACGCTCGTATACCAACGGCCCTGATACTCGCGGCTCTCGATGTCGAAGCTCAGGCGGATCTCGTCGCCAAGCGAGAGTTTGTACTGCTCGGCCTTGTCGCCAAAGAAGTCAAACATCACCTTGCGCGGGAAATTCTCCTTGGTTTCAAGCACATATTCACGAACGATCCATGGCTTGCCGCTTGCCTTGGACACGCCTGAACGCTCGGGAAGCACCTGTATTACTTTTCCTTCTATTTCCATATCTGTTGTTTTTAGTTTAGCGCAAAGTTAAGCATTTTTTCGGGCATGCACCAACGAGGCGGCTTAAAAAACTAAAATAATTTGCACAAACGGCCGAGAACCGCTAACTTTGCACTCACATTCGGTCCGGTAGCTCAGCTGGATAGAGCATCTGCCTTCTAAGCAGACGGTCACGCGTTCGAATCGCGTCCGGATCACCAAAAGCCACAAATCGCCTCGGCGATTTGTGGCTTTTTTTACGTAGCAAAGCGACGTCTCTACAAGTGGTTTGGTTTGACGCAACAATGGCCGTCCGGAGAACCCGGGCGGCCACTGTTATTAAGAAACCTTAGGAGGAAAAATTACTTTCTTCTTGCGTTCAGGGGAGCGTTGCTCTTGTTCAGAGGCACAGCGATGTGGCCCGTAAGAGTGCCCCAGAGGTGCTTGATGGTGACAGGTACGATCAGGTAAGCGTTAGCCTGCAGAGGTGCACCGTTGTTCTGGAACGTCAGCACGCCGGTGGTGTTGTCGACGTTGGCCGTCATGTTGAGGGCCTCGAGCGAGCGTACGTTCTGGGTACCGGCTGCGTCGTCGGCGACCTTGATGGCGTTGCCGAATTCAGCGCCCTGTACTCCGTAGTACTTGTAGTAGTCAGCTGCATAGGGTTCGCTTGCGGTTGCCACAGGTGCTACCAGATTGCCGAAGGCGTCGGTCAGTGAGTAAGCCTTGGCGATGTTGATTGACTGCGAGTGTGAGTTGTCGGTGATAGCCTGCGAAGCAACAGTGTTCAGCGACAGGATCTTGACGATCTGGAGGTTGATGGTACCGAAGACGTAGCTGTTCTTCGCAAGACCGTTGATGTTCGACGACCAGTCGACCTTGACGGTCTTGCCTGCCGATACGAGCTGCTGGCCGGCGGCATCATTCTTGATAGTGTAGTAGATCTCGTTCAGGCTGCCCTGGTTGGCGGTGGTGAAGTTCCAGTGCGAGAAGCCGCTCTGGAGAATCAGAGCCTCGCCGATGTAACCTGCCTGACCCTTCTGGTAGTCGATGTCGTACTGACCGCAGGCACCGATACCGCTGGTGTAGGGTTTGTAGCGGCCTTCGAGGATGTTGGTCATGTACTCAGCCTTCTGTACGCCGTCGTACGGGATACGCATCGGCACGGGATATACCTTCATGGTATTGTTGGCCCACTTGAGGTTGTCGGTTGTACCGAGAGCGGCAGCGCCTACCTCGGTGGTAACAACCCACTTGAGGTTGATCACTACGTTGGGATGGAGACCTTCGGGATCGGTGAAGGTGATGGTCTTGGTGAAGGTAGCGGTGTTGCTGCCTACCTTGAGAACACCGAGCTGATCCTTGGTTACGGTCCAGGTCATTACAGGAATCGAAGCGTCGAGGTTGGCGGCTACGATGTCGGGAGTAAGAGTACCCATCTGGTCGTTGGCGGGAGCGATGACGGGAGCGACCTTACCGTAGATCTTGGTGAAGTCTTCCTTGCTCATGCCCTTACCGTCGTTCATGTGCTCGAGAACGCGCTCGGCCATTGCCTTCCAGGTGAACTCATACGACGAGCCCGAGCAAGCGTTGCCTGTAGTGGCGATGTCCAGCCAGTCGACCTTGAAGTCTTCCATGTCCTCAGCGGTGAAGAGAACCTTGAAGTACTTCTGCTCGATCACGTTGTTGTTGACAACGTCGACGAGGGTAGCGGCGATGATCGGCTGCTTGCCGATGATAACCTGGTTGCCGATCTGACCCGACGACGATACGGGAACGAGAACGGAGTTGTTGACCCCGTCGAGTTTCACGAATGCCTGCTGGTCGGTCTTGTCAGGCGAGTTGGGAGCGTAGGTCTTGGCGGCCTTGTGGAACTTGATGTCCATGCCGTAAGCCTGAAGCTGTTGGCGGGTCAGAGCCGTGTGGGTGGTGGGATCCGAGAACAGAGCGCAACCTTCGACGAGCTTGTAGAGGTCGTAGCCGGGAGTGCCGTTGGTCGTCACGTTGTAGACGAGGTTCTTGGCGACCATCTTGCCGGGAGCCGAGGTGTAGAGCTCGGTCGAGTCGTTGAGGTGGCTGTTGACTGCGGATGCATTGTAAGCGCCGGCGATGAATTTCAGCTCAGGCTGGAAGTAACGCTCGGCCAGACGGGTGAATTCCGAGTAAACGGCTGCCTCGCCTTCGCCGTCGAACAGATGCTTGTCGGCTACGGGCACCTTCAGCGATACGGTGTAGATCTTGTCGCCGCCGAGGTTGAGCGACTCGGTGTTGCTCTTGCCGAGTTTCAGGGTAAGAGTACCGTTGTCGGTAACTTCTGCGGAAGCTACATTGATGATATCGTCGAGAGTCTCGCCAGCGCGGGCCGTAGCGATGCGGGTAACGTAGGCAAGTTCGTTGAGCTTGATATCATCCTTGGTCAGCGTGCCGGGGTTCAGACGGTAGTCGACCGTGGTGGCGTTATTGGTGATGATGAAAGCCTTCGACGTAGGAGTCCATACACCGCCCTTGAGCTCCTGACGGTTGTACTTGGCCGAGAGGAATTCGATGGTGGGTATGCCGCCGACGTACAGATCAGGCATGAGCGTCACTGATGTCAGACGCTTCGAAAGAATACCTGCCAGGGTATTGACAGCATTCGATACCTCGGTCGAGATCCGGGCAGAGATCTGTGTAAGTTCGCCCTTGATCTCATTGATCGAAGTAGTGTTGGCTGTCACCGATATCTGCAGGGTTGTCAGCTGGCCTGCGAGCTCGTCGATCTTGTCGAGTTTGGCCTTTATGCCGTCGACACCGCCGAGCTTGTCGGTGAGGTCTTTCTTCAGCTGCTCGAGGGCTGCAAGCTGAATCTTGATGCCTTCGATAGCCGTAGCATTCTCAGAGATGCGCGTAGCCTGGTCCCCGATGGTCTTATTAAGATCGGAGAGATCGATGTTGCTGAGATTGCTTTCGATAGCTTTGATTTTACCATCCAGCTGAGCAAGAGCCTTGGCGATTTCTGCTGTGGCGCTTGTGTTGGCATCGATCAGCGGCTTGAGCTGATTGATAACCTCCTGGATTGCCTCTGCCTTGGCAGTTGCGGCGGCTGCTTTTGCGAGCTCGGCGGCGGCAGCAGCTTCCTGCGATGCCTTTTCGGCCGCGTCGGATGCGTTGGCGGCAGCCGTAAGAGCGCGCTGAGCTGCTTCCTGAGCGGCCGAGGCGGTTGTCTGCGCTGCTTCAAGAGCCTTTTGCAGCGTAGCGACTTGTTCGCTCAGTCCGTCTGCGTTCGTGTTGATTTCGGTGATGTCGTCATCGTAGTCCTTGCACGACGTGAATGACAGCGGCATTGAAACACACATAGCAGAAAGAAGTGCGATTTTCAGAAACCTTTTGTTCATAAAATTGGTTGTTTAATTTTGGTTGTTTAATTAATGTGGATTCTCTATATTTTGGTGTCGGGTGTGGAGAGCCATTCCTCACCGCAAGTACGACGCTACAAAGGTACGACTAAGGTGGTGAATAATAATGACTTTAGCGTTGCGGGATTGCTCCACTACTGCTGCGAATTGCGCTTCTCCTCGAAGTTGCGGGCAAAGATTGTGAAAAAATCTTTTTTCAAAACGAGCGAAATTCTCATTAGCAAGTCTGTGTCGACACTGTTCTTCTGGAATAGCCGGTACACGTTAGAGCGGTCAATGCACAGCTTGCGTGCGAACCATGTTATGGTGCGTTCCTGAACCATCAGTTCTTCTTTGATAAGTTCTCCGATCGGTTTCATAATCGATTGGCTTCAGGTTGATGTCACCATCTGACTTCCGGGCGATGGTGGGGAAAGAAAAAAGCGTGGAAGTCTGATTCCGTTGCCTGTCCTTCAACCTGGGGCCTTCGCATTGCCTTTGACGGAGAACAGGCAACACAGAAGTCCACGCCGTTATACTGACTTCGGAAAGCTGGCTTTCACGAAGCTATATAACAAACCCAGACATCTACCGTTGCCGGTTCCTGCCGTCATATAGAAAGTTGCGAAGTTTCAGGTTGACAAGAACTTAGCGCGAGTAAACGCTCTCATATTTAACCCTGTCTCTAACAGGGCAAAATCCGGACGCCTCACGCTCAATACCGTGGGACGGCCGATTTCAGCTGCAAATGTCGCTATAAAATTTCAAACTGACAAATGCCGTCATTCAAAGTCGCGACATCCGCATCGCATATGAAACACTTTTGCATCGCCACGCGTTCGCCTTTTCGTCAAAAAAACTTGGACATTCCGCCCTCTGACCTCAGCCCGTGCCGCAGCCTAACAATCCTATGCAGATGCATAAACGCAACAGTGGCCGTCCGGGTATTCCGGACGGCCACTGTTGTTGTTTATAGGGATGTGATTTACTTCACGTCGGGATCGACGCCCCACTGCTGCTGGGCGAGACGCCGGTAGTTGTTATAGCGCCACATGGCATTGGCCTTGGCGGCGGCGAACAGCTCGGCGGCCTGGTCGGGATACTGCTTCAGAACCGACGAGTAGCGCACCTCTCCCTTGAGGAAGTCTTCGAACTTGTCCCAGTCGGGTTCTTTCGAATCGAGTGTGAACGGGTTCTTGTTCTCCAGCTCGAGAGCGGGGTTGTAGCGCCACAGATGCCAGTAGCCGCATTCGACGGCGCGGAGCTCTTCCTGCTGCGAGCGGCCCATGCCGGCGCGCAGGCCGTGGTTGATACAGGGCGAGTACGCGATGATCAGCGACGGACCGTCGTAAGCCTCAGCCTCGCGGATAGCCTTGAGGGTCTGTGCGTTGTCGGCGCCCATAGCTATCTGTGCACAGTATACGTAGCCGTAGGTCGAAGCTATCAGGCCGAGATCCTTCTTGCGGACACGCTTGCCCGCTGCGGCAAACTTGGCGATCGCACCGATCGGAGTGGCCTTCGATGCCTGCCCGCCCGTGTTGGAATAAACCTCGGTGTCAAGGACGATAACGTTGACATTCTTGCCCGACGCGAGTACGTGGTCGAGACCGCCGAAGCCGATGTCGTAAGCGGCGCCGTCGCCGGCGATGATCCACTGACTCCGGGCTACCATGAAGTTCTTCAGGCCGAGGAGTTCCTTGCAGATGTCGCAGCCGCACTTCTCGCACAGAGGCACGAGCTTGTCGGCTACCTCGCGGGTGACGCCGGCGCTTTCGCGGTTGTCGAGCCACTGCTGAGCCAGAGCCTTCATCTCGTCGGTACACTTGTCACAGGCGAGCATGCGGGTGAAGAGGTCGGCGACACGGCTGCGTATCTTCTCGGTGGCGACCTTCATGCCGAGGCCGAATTCAGCGAAGTCCTCGAACAGCGAGTTGGCCCAGGCGGGACCGTGGCCGTTGGCATCGGTGGTATAGGGGGTCGAGGGAACCGAGCCCGAGTAGATCGACGAGCAACCCGTAGCGTTGGCCACCATCTCGTGGTCGCCGAAGAGCTGCGAGATAAGCTTCACGTAAGGAGTTTCGCCGCAGCCCGAGCAAGCGCCCGAGAATTCAAAGAGCGGGGTGGCAAACTGCGAGTTCTTCACATTGAGTTTGGTGTCGACCAGATTCTGCTTCGAGGCAACGTTCTCGACGCAGTAGTCCCACTCGGCCTGCTTGTCGAGCTGAGTCTCGAGCGGACGCATTTCGAGGGCTTTGACACCCTTCTTGCCCGGGCATACATCGACACAGTTGCTGCAGCCGAGGCAGTCGAGCACGTCGACGCTCTGCAGGAAGCGCATGCCGGTGAAAGTTTTGCCGATGGCTGGGATGGTGGCATCCTCGCCGAAGGGAGCGACCTTCATTTCCTCGGGATCAAGGACGAACGGACGGATAGCAGCGTGCGGGCAGACGTATGCGCACTTGTTGCACTGGATACAGTTCTCCGACTTCCATTCCGGCACGAAGGCTGCCACACCGCGCTTCTCGCTCTTGGCTGTGCCCTGCTGCCAGGTGCCGTCGGCGATGGCCTCGAAGTCAGAAACCTTCAGCAGGTCGCCGTCCTGAGCATTGATCGGACGCACGACATTGGCGATGAATTCATTGTCGCCCTTGTGTACGACGGGAGCGTCATCGGGCAGCTGAGCCCAGGCGGGATCGACGGCGAGAGTGTGGTACTCGTTGCCGCGGTCGACGGCCGCGAAGTTCTTGTCCACGACATCCTGACCCTTCTTGCCGTAGCTCTTGACGATGAATTTCTTCATCTGCTCCACGGCCAGGTCGACGGGGATAACCTCGGTGATGCGGAAGAACGCGCTCTGGAGGATGGTGTTGGTGCGGTTGCCAAGACCGATTTCCTGAGCTATCTTGGTGGCGTTGATGTAGTAGACGGTGATGTTGT
>ERZ1673743.859-NODE-859-length-39704-cov-7.933617_pt1 | contig 39704 bp, 25 predicted proteins | sample MGYA00580197_ERZ1673743 | MGnify/ENA primary metagenome ERZ1673743 (study PRJEB41218, sample SAMN15661795) | gut metagenome | host: Homo sapiens | place: Canada: London | collected 2015-08-20/2019-03-30 | study: EMG produced TPA metagenomics assembly of...
GTACAAAATCCGTACAAAATGGTGCATAAAAACGCCTAACACTGACAGTTATCAGCATTAGGCGTTCTTGTAAGAGTTAAGTTTTATCGTTCAGTAACAGTCAGTTGCTATCAATATAACACATTGATAGTCAATTAGTCATTTGCCGATGCAGAAGCGAGAGAAGATGGTGGAGAGGATGTCGGGAGTGGTGATGTCGCCGGTGATGGTGGAGAGGTGGTGGATGGTCTCGCGGACGTCCTGGGCGATGAGATCGGCGGGAAGGGTGGTCTGGAGGCCGTCGATTACGCGGCGGAGTGAGTCGGAGGCGTGCAGGAGGGCTTGATAATGGCGTGCGTTCGTTACGATGACTGCGTCACCTGAGGTAATTTCCGGAAGATTATTACAGTGATTTCCCGGAGATGTATTGGCGGAAGATCTCTCATTAGATGCGTCAGCGGAGGGGGTTTGATGTCCGAAGGCATTGGCGCGCAGGAGGGCGCGGAGTGCGTCGTGTCCTGTTCCGGTGGAGGCAGATATCGCGATGGCCGAAATCACCCCCGGAAGATGCCGGTAGCAATCGAGTAGTTTCTGCACCGCACCTGGGTGGACAAGGTCGATCTTGTTGAGTACCGCTATCACGACGCTATCGGCAGAAAGCCTTTTGGAAAGTTCACGGGCGAATTCTTCTGCATCGGAAGAACAGCCACCCGTTGGCGCCGGCCTCTCCCCTCCCCTACATTCCGTTTTTTCCAACGAGGAATCGACAACCCACAGCACAATGCGGGCACGGCTGACTGCGGTCCATGTTCGCTCTATACCGAGGTTCTCGATAGCGTCGGAGGTTTGTCGCAGTCCGGCGGTGTCGATGAAGCGGAAAGAAAGGCCGTCGACGACGGTCGTGTCCTCAATGGTGTCGCGGGTGGTGCCGGGGATATCGCTCACGATTGCCCGGTCGTCGTGGAGCAGCAGATTGAGCAGGGAGGACTTGCCTGCGTTTGGAGCTCCTACGATAGCCACCGGTATGCCGTTTTTGATAGCCTGACCGGTGGCGAACGATGCTGAAAGACTGTCTACGGTGGCAAGTGTTTCACGTGCGAGGGCGAGCAGACGGCCGCGGTCGGCAAACTCCACATGTTCCTCTGCAAAATCCAGTTCAAGTTCGATAAGTGAGGCAAGCTCTACGAGCCCGTCGCGCAATCGGCCGAGGCATCGGGAGAACGAGCCGCGCAACTGCTGCTGCGCCACGCGGTTGGCTGCCTCAGATTCCGCCGCAATTACGTCGGCTACCGCCTCAGCCTCGGCAAGGTCTATGCGTCCGTTGGTAAACGCCCGACGCGTGAATTCGCCGGCATCAGCCAGCCGACAGCCGTTGCGAATCAAAAGATTAATAAGTTCCGTCTGAATCCATCGCGATCCATGAACTGAAAATTCAACAATATCCTCTCCCGTGAAACTGCGTGGTCCGCGGAATAACGTCGCAACTGCCTGATCGAGCTCATTGCCGGTGGAAGGGTCTACAATCACGCCAAGATGAGCCGTATGCGAAGCCGCCTCGCCGAGACTTTTACCGCGCCACACGCGGTCAGCAATAGCGATGGCTTCAGGGCCACTGATGCGAATTATGGCGATGCCTCCGATGCCCGGAGGAGTGGAAATTGCGCAGATTGTCATGCTATATTCCTTTACACAAAATGTTTATCCCTTTTACAATTATCCTTACATTTCCCAACCGACTCGGTTATTTTCTTGGTTTAGGCGAACGGCTCCAACGCGCGAAATTGCATTGCGATTCCACGGCGGCCTCCACATCGTCGGGCAACGCGGCGAAAAAATCGTAGCCGGTGACGGCCTCCACTGAATCTACCGGAACGGCGCAGCGCTGCATTCCTCCTACAACGGGACCGTTGGGCATCAGGAATCCTATCGCCACCGGCGGGTCGGCATACGGCGAAAGTACGACTTTAAAGAACTGCCGCGGCACTGCCACACCGGTCTCGCCGATGCGCTCCACCGCCTCCCCTTTCCGGAAAACCGGTCCGCACACAATGATAACCGCGCTATCGACCTCGGCCCTTTGCCGACATTTCTCCTCAAGTTTCTGCCATGCACCGCGATTCAGTTCCCCCGCCTGCGGACATATGTTTGTCATCAGAAAGGACTCGCGCATGCTCTGGCGACTCCATTTCATATCGCCGGCCGGCGCCATATGGCCTCGGTCGTAGCCGCTGCGACGATAATCGGCCGGAGTTGCGCAACCCTTTACATTCTCGTCGACGGAGAATTGCGACTCACGCGCATGCAGCCCCGTGGTCTCCGACCCGAGAAGTTCCCAGGCCACCCAATTAGGCTCGTGGGTCTCGGAATTGAACGATACGGTCATCCCGGAATAGTCGATTATCTGCTGCGGAAGATCCTTGGGGGCAGCCACGGCAAGCAGCGAGCCCCCGGGCACGTCTACACGCTCCACGCCGTCGGTCTGCTTTGCCGAGGCGACGAGCCACGCGATTACACCGATAACGACCACCGCCATTACGTAGGCGAGACGCCTGGTGGTATGTTCAGGATTACGGCGTCCGGAAGCCGTGCGGCGCGGAGCCGACGGTCGGCGGCTTCGGCGCGGGGCAGGACGGCGGGAAGAGGGTTGAGCCATAAATTGCTTTTTGATTGCCCTGTCGGGATAAGATATATGTCAGCTGTTACATCACTATGGTTTGCTCCTTCGCGGCCGCAATGGCGATGCGGCCGCGATGAAACAAACCATAGCGCTATATGAGAGTCGGAAGCGGCTTCCCCGAAGAATCAGAGGATTGCCGAAATGTTGAAGTTCTGGAACTCGATGTCCTTGGCAGCCTTGGCAGCCAGCGAGCGGTCGAGCTTAACGGCCTGACGGAGGTTATTGTTTACCATCGTGTCGTTGTTGGTGCGCGCGCCCAGAATTGCTGTCAGGTAGTAGGTCATGGCGTTGGGGGCGGTAATGCCGGCAAGCGTCGACTTGGCTTTGCTATAATCCTTTGCGAGCAGCTGGGCCAGAGCGGCGTTGTTGGTCTTTGCATTGCCGAATGCCTTCACCGCAGCGGTTGCGTCGCCGGTCATCAGGTAGTAGGTACCCATTGCGTCGTTAAGCTCTTCGAGACCGGCGGCAGCGCCGAACTTCTGGTTGGCCTGACGGTAGTCCTTGTTGAGGAGCGAGACGAGGCCGAGGTTCATCTGAGGCTCTGCTGCGTTGGGGGCCAGACGGCTTGCGCGGGCGAAGTTGGCTTTAGCGGCATCGTAGTCGCCGGCGACATACTGTGTGAGGCCAAGGTCGTTGTACGTGCGGTAGTCGTTAGGATAAAGCTCGGCGGCAGTGTTGTAGATTTTCTGTTTCTCGGCGTTGCTGTCGGTCAGCGTGGCGGCGTACAGCAGTTCGTCGACACTCAGCTCCTTGGGGTTGGTGGAAAGAAGACTGAGAATCTCCTGGTCGCTCTTGCCTATCACATTGATCGAAGCCGTGATGCGGCTCTTACGCAGCTGCGGCAGAATCTGGTCGGCAAGCTGGTCGAAGATGCTGGAGAGATTGCGGATCTCCTTCTCGCGCTGCTCGGGGTCCTTATACATGGAGAGAACGCTGAGAATAAGCTCCTTGTCCTGGATGTCGCTCTTCGACACGAGGCTCTGGAAACCCTCCCAGTCCTCGGGCGTGAAATTTGCGGTCAGTTCGCCGAACTCAGTGATATTATCCTTCTTGAGCTGATTCTTAAGGTAGGCCTGAGTATTCTTCTCGCGGTTCTCGGCCAGACGGGTGTTGATGTCAAGCGAACCTTCGGGCGAGGCATACGAGGCGATGTTTATCTCCTCGATTTCCTTTTTGGCGTCGCCGCTGGCATCCTTGATCCGCTGATTGAGGGCGAGCATCTGGTCGGACTTAAGCTGGCCGTCGCGGATGTTGGCCTGATTGATGAGGAAGTGGATATCGGCGTTATACTTTTCGTTGATTATGCGCTGGAATTTGTCGGGAGCCAGCGCGGGAGTTACGGTCGAAGCATCGGCGAGAGCGGCCGTGGCAACAACACCGTCGGCAACCTTGACGCGCGGAAGCACATACTGCTTGTTGCCCTGGCGTACATCGAACGCAAGTTCAAGCTCGCTGCGCATCATCTCCGGCTGATAGGCATACATCACCGGGATGGTCACCGTGCCGCCGTTGTCGTAGCTGATTACCGGGGCATTGCCGCGCACCTTCTCACCCTGGAAGGAATACGCCTGCGAGGCTACCTCCTGACCGTCGAAACACAGATAGGGGGTTACGGTCACCTGCGCGTTCTTTACGAAGAACTTTGCCGGGACGCGAGCCGTCACCGTAGCGGGAACGCGATCGCCCACCACTTCGAGCGGATTGGGATTAACGGAAAAATAGTCGGCCTGAAACTGGTTGAGCTTCTTGCTGCAACCCGTAAGCAGCAGAGCGCCTGCTGCGGCCACGATTGTTAGCTTCTTGCTGTTCATGAGCTGATTATATAAATTTATTGTTTTCGATTCATGTAGGCTGCCCTCCAATCAGGCGCCCAAGGTTGCGGATTGACAAAGATACGCAAAATTTGCCTAACATTATCCGTTCCGGTTCCCGTTATTCCTTAATAAAGGCTAAAGACGGATTTTCGTAGCCTTCGATCCCTGGCGGCGGATGGCGATGCCGTGGTAGCCCTCGGGATTTATGCGACGCCCGTCGATGGAATAGTATTCCACGGGCAGCGTGCTGTCTTTTTCGTCGGGCTGGAGGTAGACAGGCACGGTCTCAACCCCTCCGGTCTTACCAACGGCCGTGAGTTTCAGCGTTTTGATTTCCCAGGTGCCTGCTACGTCGGTATCTGAGGTGTAGCGGAAGGCAAGTTTAATCGTCTTGCCGCAGTAGGGAGTGAGATCGACGGAGCCCGACTGCACGAAATTCCAGTTCTGGCCGCTTGGCCACGTCGGCACCGTCAGAGGCGTTGCCATATCCGTGGCGACATCGATTACAGAAACAGAAAGGTATTTAGCGTGGTCCGTACAGAAATTCAGCGCATGCTCGAACGTAAGCGTAGCTGCTCTCCGCAACGTCAGGTCGATCTCCGGGCTGTAGAGCATGGCGTCAGTGGCATGTTTCACAAGCGTAGCTCCCGTGCCGGTCGCACCTTTACCGACCCAGCCGTATTGAGCGTTCCGGCTCCATACACTGGAGATATTCGATGGCTTTACTTCGTTTACCACCGTAAAATCGCCCGTTTCGGTCTGGAAATTGGCATCGATGAGTGCGTCGGTTGGTTCATCGGGCGTACCGGTAAACTTCGTGGACTTCACCGAAGTCAGCGGGTCGAAAGCCTTGCCGATTGAGTCTCCCCATACGTATTCCATGAGATTGGGGAAGTCGACATAGGGATTGCGGTTGTTCTGCAATGCGCCGACGCGCTCGTTGCGCGTCACCTCGATTTCGTCGACCTTATACTGCCGCGCCCACTCCATATAAAGGTCCGACGCCCACTGCTTCAGCGTGGGGTATGCGCCGGTGGTAAGGCTTTTGAGGCCTTCGCCACTCCAGGTGAAATCCTGATAGGCAGTGGCCATATACATATATCCGCGTGCGAACGCCCCCTTCCATTCGTCGGCAGGTTCCCACACCTTGAAACCATCGGGGCCGGTGCCCACTTTTGTAAAGCCGTTGCCACCCGAACCGGAAACCACCAGGCCCATCGCGTAGTTCGACTTCGAACTGTTGATTTTCGATTCGCTCGGCATAAGATTGTACAGGTCCTTATAGGCATTGTTGGAGGAACCGCCCCACCATGATTTCGGAAAGGAATGCTCGATGTTCATCCCGCTCACTGCATCACCGCGGCTACCGTAGTAGCGCACGTCGGTGGAATAGCGGTCGATTACGGAGTTGTTGCTCTCGTCGCGGTCAGTTTCGTAAAACCACCACCACGTCTTATCCTTTCCGGAACCATAACTGTATACCTTCACGTCGGTAGTAACGAGTGTATGGATGGCCGTTTTCAGTTTCTCGCCGGTAAGCCCGTTGAGCGACGAATAGTAGGCAAGATCTATTTCGCCCCACGCCTGCGACGCGCCCGCAAGAGCCAGCACCGCCACAGCCAGTGTTTTAAGATTGGTATTCATACTATGCATGCAATGAATTTTGTACTTTTTTAGCGGAACCCGCGCCCATCGGCGCACGTCTACGCAAAGATAGATAAAAATTCCGACAAACCGCATCCTCACCTCCAAATTCCCCCTTCCCACCTCCCTAATTCCCCAAAAATAACAGCATTCATCGGCAAATGCAGCATGGTCGTAAAGTAATGGATTGCTTTGTGCGGACCAAATACAATTAGGAGATTTCACTGAAAATGGTTATTTTTGCGATGGGGATTGATGGCTACGACATGGCTTGACCGTCTTTGTCCGTCATGCGCTTCAAGCCCACACGCGAATGCCCGGAGGGTATTTGCCGTACACAATACAGGTCTGAGTGTGTCTTGAAAAGATTTTATTGCAACGGAAAGATATTTATGGAAGAACTGATTGAATGGGAATACAAAGGTATTACGTCGAGGAAGCCGATGCCGGTTGAGGCTCGGGCCGGCCAGTTCGCGGCGTTTGCCGCCCTCTCCGGCCACGACGAGGCTATCGATGAAACCGCCCGCCTCACAGAAGCCTCCTTCGAAAAAGACGAGGAACCGTAAAGTTCGTGCATACGTCGGGAGGACGCAGGATTCAATATTCCCTGCATAAATAATTTAATCTAAATAATTATGGAAAACGACGACCCGGGCAACGACCGGAAGAAAAGGTCAAACGAGCCGGTGAGCATTGAGAATATGCCGCTTGCATTAGGCTGCATATTAGACGATGTAGCCGAAATACGAGACAAAATCGACGCTTTGTGGCAACATCTTGGAATGGGCGCGGCCGACATAAAGCCTGTCACAATCAAGGAGGCAGCGGAATATCTGTCGGTTTCTGAGAGCAAAATCCGAAAGATGGTCGCCGAGCATTCAATTCCTCATTATAAACGCAACGGAAAGACATACTTTTTCGAGAAAGAGCTCTTGGAGTGGGTCAAGGGGAGTCGGGTCGCTACAATCGACGAGGAGATTGCCAATTTTAAATTCGGACGAAGAAGACGATAAAGACTATGAAGACAATTACGCGCAAAGAGCTTTACGATAAGATATGGTCGATTACGAAAAAGAAAACGGCAATCGAACTGAATCTTAAGTATCAGGATCTTACAAAAATATGTCAGGAGCACAACATCCCGACACCGCTTACTACCTACTGGCAAAAACTTTCCTGGGGAGAGGAGGTCGAGAAAACGCCGCTGCCTGATCCCGATTTGAATACTGTTATATCTTTGGACCCTAAGGAAAAGCCATCGCGGAAAGTACTGCCAAACCGACGGAAACCGAACGCGGAATCAGCCACCTCCGCCTATTCCGAAATTCTCGATGCCGAACTCGCCAAGGCCCGCGAAGAGAAGGATCGTAAAAAGCTGTTGAGCGATGCTGTGGCCGGGAAATTCGTTGTGGACCTGGAGAAACCGTTCGACGCCTGGATAGCGAATGCCGAACAGGTATTGCAGGTATACCGTGTCCCCGAACAGCTTAAGTCCCGCCGGGAAATCGTACTTCAGACCAAGGCACATTTCCGGCTTAACCGACTTTGCGGATATGAGCAGATGTCGCATCCCGACTACGAACGGCTGCGGACGCATCTGAGCATCAACGTTTCTGAAGACCTGAACAACCGCGCATTACGGATGTTCGACACCATAATCAGCATATACGAAGCCCTGGGCGGCAGAATGAAATACGACAGAGACCGCACATCGGTAGTGTTTGGCGATGCGGAAATCGGCATAAGCATATCCGAGCGCAACAAACGGACCGAACGGCCGCCGGAAGAGCAGCGCTACGGATTCAAGTACAATTATGTCAGCTCGGGGTTGCTACGCGTTAAGCTGGAATGGCGCTGGCGCGATTACAAAATCGAAGACACCGACTACACGAAAATCGAGGATAAACTCGATGTCATTGTCCGTAAGACGCTCGCCTACGTGAAGGACGATATAGAATGGAAAGAGCAGCAGCGTCAGCAGGAACTTGAACGCCGCCAGAAAGAGGAGGAACGGCGCCTTGAAGAAGAGCGTCGACGCCAACTCGAGGTGCTCCGGCAGGAAGAGCGCGCTGAGGCCCGTCGCCTGCTCAACACCCTGAAACGTCAGCTTATCGTCGGGTTCATTGACGACGTATTGCAAAGAACCGGTTGCCCGGAGTCGCCGGATGGCTCCATTTCCGAAGCCAAAGCCTATGCCATCAAACTCGCGGCTTTGAAAGACCTGCTCGACCCTCACCGCTCCGCCGAGATTGATACACCTCTGACCGAAGCCGACATCGACGCCCTCGCAGCAGAATTTTTCGGCACCCAGACCGAGAAAGAGCATAAGCAATCATACGCCCCTTCGACGCCTTTCCGCTATCAATAGCGCGTACGACACACCTCAGGGGCGGCTTTCCTCGTCAAAGATGCGGTTGAAAAGCTCGTCGAACCGGGTTTTGTCAGCGAGCAGTATATGGATCTTTTTCAGGTTATCGGCGTTGTCGCTCCACGGAATCCATACTTTCAGATAGCCATCTGGCCCGTATTTAGCGTTAATGTGTTGGAATGTACGTTGATATTGTCCGGCTCTGTCGAGCTGCGGATAGTTGGCTAACCCATACTGAATTGCACGGCGGATTATCGTTTCCGGTTCTATGATGCGGTCGGCCTCGGCCACTATCAGTCCGTATTCGCTACGCGGTTTCCGACTGTTGGAAGCGCGGTGGTCCTCGACGGCCTCACCCATTATCCGGATCTGCTTCGCAGTGAAATGCAACCTCAGAAACTCATCGGCTTCAAGAATCCTTCGCGAGTCCCGGTGATGATTCTCCCTGCCGTTTACGAGCCCGAGGTCGTGGAACGCCCCTACGACGTAAACCATATCGGTATCCATCATCGGCTCATGTTCCGCCAGCTTCAGACTCTGTTCGATAACCTTGCGGACGTGGTCCTCACGATGCCCCTTGTCGAACGCTGCATACCGCGGAATAATCTCCCGCTCCACATAGCCGATGATTTCCTGCGAAACCGATTTCGGTTTCAATCCTGGAATCTCTCCGCGCTCACGGTTCTCGCACTTCCAACAATAATGGCTCATAGATTCTTATATTTCGGCTTTTTAAATTGTGTTGTAATTGCTTTCAGTGCCCCATGTCGACAAGAGACAGAGCGGCATATCCGATGTGCCAGCCGTTGTGTTTTGATACGATTTTATTCGATTTTTGCTCCAGGCCATGCAGGTCGATACGGCGTGGATTACGCTTGACTTCACCGATTACAATTTCACGAGCGGCCTCGTTGACTGCAATAAGGTCAATCTCATTGCTGCCGTCTTTCTCCCAATAGTTTGTCACAATATTATAGAGACCCGTCTCACGGTACATCTGCCTGAAATAGCGTTCAAGAATCCACCCGGAGAATGTCTGGTAGTCGGCAAGAACCTTTTCCCTGACATAGGCAAGATTCCCAATTTCCACCGCACTCCGGTATTTATATATGAATCTGAACCAGAAATTCAGGAAATTGTCTTTGATACCGTATCTTACATTGCGGCTATTCTCACTTGCGAGATAGGGACGGTAGCGATACACAAGATCATAGGTGTTCTCCAGCTTGTCAAGATAGCCTCCCGCTTCTACTCCGGTGTAGGATTTGATTTCCCCGCGTTTATTGACCCCTCCGGCGATCGCCGACAGAATGGAAAAGTAATTCCCATAATCTTTGCCGAACTCATCTGACAAGAGTTCCTTTCCCTCGTCGATAAAATAGGAGCCGAATGAGAGCACAGCCTCGATTATCCTATCTTTTGTGAATGCCTTCTGCATGTGGAGCTGTTCCACATATTTTGCGACTCCTCCGGTAATCATATACATTGCAAGCAGATCATCGGGTGTGTAATCCGGGTTGTTGTCATGCATTATTTCACGCAGTGTTGCCAGTGGAAATTCACGAAGACGGATTCTGGAAGTGGCACGGCCATAGAGCGGTTCTTTTTTGTCATCGAATATCTTCGTCATCATTGAGTACAGCGAGCCACACACCACCAGATTTATCCGCGCCTCATTCTTGTTGCTGTCCCAGATGTTCTGCATTTCGCTGAAAAAAGCTTCATTGACATATTTGAAATTCTGGAATTCGTCAAAAACGAGTGTGAAATGCTGTCGCTTTGCTATCTGCATAATCGATGCAAACAGTCGGCTCATACTTGAAAAGTCTCCCAAGTCTTCGCCAAGCACATCACGCATTGTGTCGGAAAGTTCCTGGCACAACAGCATCTCACTCTTTCGTGCCACAAAGAAATATATCATCTTTTTGCCTTCGTAAGCGTGCTTTATAAGCGTTGTCTTACCGATACGCCTTCGTCCGGTAATGACTGTCATCTGGGCGTATTCCCTGGATGTTGATTCGATGCGTCGTAATGTCTCGGTTTCTATCTCTCTGTCGTAGAATTTCATATTATAGTAACGGCTGTTACTGTAACCGCCGTTGCAAAGATAGCCTTTTTATTCGGAATGTGCAACAGGATTGAATATAGATATTCTGAAAAGTACGGGGATTTTCATCTTCCCCAGGTCGAGTGAATCTCTCTTCATAGAGGTAATCATTTATGGGTTAATAATCAGCCGCAAAAAAATACCGGATAAGACGGCGGTTTTACCCAGTCATCTTCTCCGGCTATGATTGCCTCGATGAGGATTACAAAACTCTTTATCCTGTAATTCTGCTTTTGCGCTGCAAAGTTAGTCCAAATATTTTGAATAAAAAAATTCGTCCCGACCTCACTCGAAACCACGCATTGAATATGTCATTGTAATCATGTAATTCTCTGTACATAAGATATTCACGCGTGCCATCAGGCTATGCTTTGTGGCCGCCGATCTGGCCGTTGCGCTCGCGCTGGGTGGCGCCTTCGCCGAAGTTGCGGCCGTTGAGTATGGCGTTTTTGCCGAAGGTCTTCTTTATCCGAAGCACTGCCTGCTGGCGGCGCCGCTCGCGTTCGCGGTTCTCGCGCTCGGCCTTTTCACGGCGCCGCAGTTCGTCGTAGTCGGTGAAGAGGTCGAGCTGCACGGGGCGCTCAGCCCGCGCACGCTCGAAGGGCTGCTCCTCAACCAGATGGGCGGCGCAGATGGTGATACGGCGCACAAGCAGGTTGCGGTCTACGATGCGGTCGAAAAGCGCCGTGACGTGGGCCGTAAGCGTATCGCCCGACGAGGTGGGATGCGCGATGTTCGACGAGCCGTGGGCGTGGGCCGGCACGGGGCGCCCGTAGTGGTCGGCCACCACGCGCCCGGTGTATGTGGCGACAATCGCCGGATTCCTCAGCGACTCGGTGTCGTAGCCTATCTGTAATACTATCTGATTGGTGACCAAACCTTTGTCTACGAGCTCCAGCGCCACCGAGTCAATCATCTCCATCACTACATTGCGCGCCTCGGCCCATTTGTATGGGCGCGTTAGCACCTGCCCGCTGCTTATCGAGTGTGTCTCAGGCCGGTAGGATTTTATCATCGGCATCGTCACAGGCTCCCATCCCCACGCGTGGTCGATCAGCAGCTCGGCATTCACTCCGAAGAGCGAGAAAAAAAGCGGCTCATGGTCAATAGAGTAGCGGGCTATCTGCCCCATGGTGCGGATGCCGTACTGTTCGAGTTTGCGCGCTATGCCGCGCCCTACACGCCAGAAGTCCGTCAGCGGCTCGTGGTCCCACAGCTCGCGCCGGTAGCTATGCTCGTCGAGGTAGGCGATGCGGACCCCGTCGGCGTCGGGCTCCATCTTCTTAGCCTTGATGTCCATAGCTATCTTGCAGAGATACAAGTTTGTGCCGATTCCGGCCGTGGCGGTGATACCCGTATCGCGAAGCACCTCCTGCATCATGTGCATAGCCAGATCGTGGGCCGACATGCGGTAGGTGCGCAGATACGGCGTGGCGTCGATAAAAACCTCGTCGATTGAATACACATGGATATCTTCCGGAGCTATGTACCTCAGATATATGCTGTAGATGCGCGTGCTGAAATCCATATAGAGCGCCATGCGCGGAGGTGCTATTATATAGCTTACAGCCAGGTCTGGTCTTCGCGCAAGTTCGGAGCCATAAAACGAGCGGCCCCCACGCCCACGCCCGCGATTCACCTCGCGAAGCCGCTGCTCAACCTCAAAAAGCCTCGGACGCCCACCGATACCCATCGCTTTAAGCGCCGGCGACACAGCCAGGCAGATGGTCTTGTCGGTGCGCGTCGGATCGGCCACTACAAGACATGCGTCGAGCGGATTGAGCCCGCGCTCAACGCATTCCACTGAAGCATAGAAACTCTTAAGGTCGATGGCTATATATTGTCGCTGCTGGTCTGCCATAAGGGGTGCGGAACTTTTTTACATTTTTATATGCTTCCGCCGTCGGTCAAGGTTCCAAATTTAGCAAAATTCCGCCGACCCCACAATAGCAATATTATTCCGCTCTCTGACGGTCGCACGGAGACTCCCACCGGTAATATCCCGACTGCCGAGCGTTTCTGCCTTCGCAGGTGGCATATCCGCAGATACGCAGATGGATTCAGGGTTAACAATCGTTAATAAATCTCAAGATGTTGCAATTTATATCGCCGTTTCATAAATTTGCCCTCGGAAAACTGAATCTAATGCCCGTCTGTTCTGTATTGAGCTGAAAATCCTCGCCACGACACGTTCCGGAGGGAATCGTGTCGGATTTCGTCACATATCCATGCGACCTCCCCAGCTCCGCTCAGTAGCTGCAAACATCAGACTTGCAGCGTGTTGACACATTAGCTACATTTTATCCTCACATTTCCTTCCACTACCCTGAATCTACTATTTTTTCTTTTACCTTAACAATACCAAACCTATCTTCATGAACAGGAATCTTGCCTTCAGCAAGCTTTGCCTCGGCATTGCGCTGCTTGCGTTCGCCGGTTGCTCCGACGACGAAGTTTCTTGGCCGGAAGTCGACGGTGCAGCTCCGAAGATGGAGCTCAAGACCGATCACATCCGCACCGACAAGGGCTACAACATCACCGTGAAAGGTGAGCTGGCCGATGCCGACGGCATCGCTACCGTCGACCTTGCATGCCCCACTCTCCATCTCAACAAAACCATCGACCTGATTTCCATCTATGGCGAGCCGCAGACCACTTATTCGCTCGACTACAGCCACCCCATCCGCGAGGAAATCACACAGCCGAGCCACACAATCACCGTTACCGTCACCGACGTGGGCGGACGCACCGTCTCGAAGAACATTCTCGTGACGATGGACGCCGACTTCGCCGCTCCCGCATTCACCGTAGTGCCCGGCGAAGAACTTACCGTGCTCATCAAAGACCCGACGCAGCTGAAGGTTAAATTCTCCATTGAAGACAACAAGAAACTTGACTTAGTCATGATGAAGCTCATGAAAGGCAAAGCCCCGCGTTTCGGAGGTGAGTCCGATGGCGAAGATGGTGAGGATAAGCCCGCAGAGACTGTCGACACCTCGGATATGACCGACGATGAGATTAACGCCTTGATTAATGAGCAGCAAACACGCTGGGTGGAAAACTACTTTGCCAACGAGGAGATTGAATTCATCGGCTTCGGCGGCGGCGAACTCTCTGCCTCCTATTCCTACGAAAATGCTTTCCAGGTTCCCGACGAAGAAGGCACTTACACTCTCGCCATCTTCGCTGCCGACGCCATGGGCCACATCATAACCCACCACACCCAGTTCAACGTCCAGGAGCTCCCCGACTTCGAGCAGATGTATCTGGCCGACGTTGAGGACGCCCGCGACCTCAACAGCGACGTATTCGGTGTGCCTGTGCTCATCGACCACATCGACGCCTACACCTACGAGGCCCGCTACTACAACGCCACCGCCGGCACGAAGATCTGCTTCCTCCCGCAGAACACCGACTTCACCCCCATATGCTTCGCCCCGGCCAAGGACGACCCCAACACCCTCGGCGACGACATCGACTCCGTCGACAAATTCGTCCTCGATCAGGCAGGCGTATACTACCACTTCACGTTCAACACCATGACGCGCGAATACAGCTACGAGACCTACTCGCTCGCCGATGCCCACGACCCCGTGGAGAACATGACTCCCGGCGCCAACCACCTCAATCAGTGGCAGGCATGGGGCGCAGACATCAGCAAAGCCGACTGGCGTACCTGGAATATCGGCGTGGAGACCTGGATCGATGCCATGTATGCTCCGCTCCAGCGCGACAGAAACAATCCTCACCTCTGGCGCACCGAGCCGTTCAAACTCGAGGCCGGCCAGTTCAGTTTCATTATCGCCAACTACCACGACAACGGCTGGTGGGGCTATACCGAATGGCGCGCCGACAACGAGACCAACATCCAGAAGTGCAAATATCTCGGAATGTGGTTCGACGACAATCCCCAGTTCAAGGGCAACGATGCCTTCTTCAACCAGAAGTACGGCATGGTGCCCGGATTCACCAAGGATAAATGGAACAACCAGTCGGGCTACAAGAACAACTTCGTGCAGGACACATGGTTCAAGCCTAACATCAAGCGCACAGGCAACTACATCTTCGAGGTCGACATGCACACCGAGGACTGCCGCCTTGTTCCAGCCAACTAATTCGCAACCAATCAGAAGAGAAACTTACAAATGAAAAATATATTTTTGCTGTTTGCAGCGCTGTTTGCATGCGTGAGCGCCTGGGCACAGACCACCGTCACCGGCGTCGTCACCTCAGCTGCCGACAATGAGCCCCTTATCGGGGCAACCGTTCTGGTGAAAGGCACCGCCAAGGGAGCCAGCACCGATATCGACGGCAATTATTCCATTCAGGCTGAAACGGGCCAGACGCTCGTGGTATCGTACGTCGGAATGGAGACACAGGAAGTGAAAGTTACAGGCTCCGTCGTAAACGTTGTCCTCAAGGAAAATTCCAACGTTCTCGACGAAGTGGTCGTGGTCGGCTACGGCCAGGTTAAGCGCTCCGACCTTACCAGCTCCATCTCCACCGTCAAAGGCGAGGACATAACCGAAATGACCACCGGCAACGCCATGGACGCCCTTCAGGGTAAGGTCAACGGCGTTCAGATTGCCTCAGGCGGCGGCCCCGGCGTACAGCCTAAGGTTATTATCCGCGGTGTGACTACCGTCAACGGTTCCAGCCCGCTCTACGTGGTCGACGGTATGCCCGTCGGCACTGAAATCAACTTCCTCAACCCCAACGACATCGAGTCGATGGAGGTGCTCAAGGACGCTTCCGCCGCCGCCATCTACGGTACCCGCGGCTCCAACGGCGTTATCCTCATCACCACAAAGAAGGGCGCCGCAGGCAAAATCAACGTGAACTTCTCGGCCAACATCGGCTTCGAGACCCTCAAGAAACCCGACATGGCCGGAGCCGACGAATACAAGCAGGTGTTCTTCGCCCGCTACACCAACGACGGCCGCGTCGCTCCCTGGAACACCCCCGAAGGCCAGAACGTGGAGACCGACTGGTGGGACACCGTAATCAACAAGACCGCCCTCGTGCAGAACTATCAGCTCGGCATCAGCGGCGGTAACGACAAATACACCTTTGCAGCTTCCGTAGGCTATTTCCGCAACAACTCGCAGTACGACGTAGGCTACTGGGACAAACTCACCATCAACCTCAACACCGAGTACAAGTTCTCGAAATACGTTCAGGCAGGCCTGCAGATCGCTCCGCGCACCGAATCGTGGGAAGATACCCCCAACCTCTTCGGCTCCGCGATGGGCATGGATCCCACAACCCCGGTGTTCAAGAACCCCGGCAACTTCACTGACAACCACTACAACGACTACCAGCGCAGCTACAACAACCAGGTATGGAACCCCGCCGCATCTCTCGCCCGCCCCGCAGGCAAATCGCGCAACTACGGCGTGCTCCTCAACCCCTACCTCCAGATTGTGCCAATAAAGGGGCTGACCATCCGCACTCAGTTCGGCCTCAACGGCGTGGTTACCCGCAAGGACTCCTACTCGCCCGTATTCAGCCTCGATGCCCTCGAGCAGACCACCGTAAGCTCCGCCTCGCGCCGCATGTATGAAAACGTCGACTGGAACTGGACAAATACCATCAACTACATGACCACCATCGCCGAGAAGCACAACATCAACGTGATGGCAGGCTTCACAGCCGAGCGCTTCGGCTACTGGAACGTGGAGGCCCGCCGCGAGGACATCCCCTCCGACGAGGAGACCCTCCGCGAGGTCAACGCCGGTACCGGCGAGCAGTATGGCTACGGCGACACCAGCTACAACTCTCTGGTCAGCTACCTCGGCCGCGTGATGTACAACTTCAACCAGCGTTACTACATCACAGCCAGCGTCCGCGTCGACGGTTCCAGCCGCTTCAGCGAAGGCAACAAATACGCTACATTCCCCGCCGTTTCCGGTGCATGGCGTATCAGCGAGGAGGAATTCATGAAGGATATCTCCTGGCTCGACAACCTCAAGATTCGCGCCGGCTGGGGTAAAGTCGGCAACCAGAACATCACCAACTCCGCCTACCAGAGCCTTGTCGGCTCCAACAATATCGTGCTCGGCGGCGTACGCGTGCCCGGCACCACCATCGGCTCCATCGGCAACCCCAACCTCAAATGGGAAACCGTGGAGGACTACAACGTCGGCATCGACGCCATGCTCTTCAACTCCCGACTGAGCCTCACCGCCGACTTCTATAAAAAGAAGTCTCACGATATGCTCTACAAAAAGCAAAACTACATGTGGATGGGATATCCCGCATGGCTTTCAGAAGTTACAATGAATATCGGTGAAATGGAAGCCACCGGCTGGGAACTCGGCATCAGCTGGCGCGACCGCGTGGGCGACTGGCGCTATGAAGTAGGTGTAAACCTCTCCGGCGTACGCAACAAGGCCATCAAGCTCACCGGCGACGGCCCCATCTCCGGGGACTACACCCGCTCGGAGGACGGCGAACTCATCGGCCGCTTCTTCGGCTACAAGACCGACGGCCTGTTCCAGAACTGGAGCGAGGTTTACGCCCACTCCGACGAACACGGCAACCTCATCCAGCCCAACGCACAGCCCGGCGACATCCGTTTCCTCGACCTCAACGGCAACGGCTCGATCGACGACGGCGACCGTGACTACATCGGCAACCCCTACCCCGACGTGATGATGGGTCTCAACCTGTCGCTCGGATGGAAGAACTGGGACCTCACCGCCAACTTCTACGGAACATTCGGCAACGACATCTACAACTGCACCCGCAGCCGCTACAGCGGTGTGGCCGGCGAAAACGTATTCGCCGGAACATTCGACAAATGCTGGCACGGCGAAGGCACCTCCAACGAATATCCGCGCCTGAGCTCCAACGACTCCAACCTCAACTATTCGCGCAAGAGCGACTGGTTTGTAGAAGACGGCAGCTTCTTCCGCTGCAAGCTCCTCCAGATTGGCTATACATTCCCCAAAAAGCTCGTTGGAGGCACCACACTGCGACTGAGCGTTTCCGCCCAGAATCTCTTCACTATCACTTCCTACTCCGGAATGGACCCCGAGCGCCCCTCGCTCGACGGCGACGTGCTCAACACCGGTATCGACAACATCGCATACCCCAACCCGCGCACGTTCCTCTTCGGTGTTAACTTCAACTTCTAATCCGGAAAATCGAATTAAGACCAATGAAAAAACTATCAATACTGGCAACCATCGGTGCTGCTATGCTGATGAGCTCGTGCAACGACTTCCTCGACGAGCCCGCGCGCGGTCAGCAGGAACTCGACATATATTTCACCACCGAAGAAGAATGCCGCAACTTCGTGAACGGCTGTTACTACTTTATTACCTGCGACGACTGGTGGCAGGTCTACAACCCCTGGCTCCAGATGGAAATGGCCACGGACAACGCCTGGCAGGGCAACACTACTCAGGAGTCGGGCTACCGCGAACTCGTGGAATACATGCCCAACGGCCAGGAGAACGGCCCGTCGAGCAACTTCTATCAGTACCGCTACAAAGGAATTCTTAACTGCAACGTGGCCGTCGACCGTATCACAAACGCGGACATCATCATCGACGAGAAGGTGCGGCGGCAGCTCGTGGCCGAAGCACGCTTCCTCCGCGGTTACTATTACTTCGAACTCGTGAAGCTTTATGGCGGTGTCGTACTTCTCGACCGTCTCTACGAGGCTGAAGAAGCCGAAGGCAAAGGCCGCTCTACGGAAAAGGAGATTTACGACTACATCGCCGAAGATTTCCGCTACGCTATCCGCAATCTGCCTCAGAAAAGCGCTCTCGGAGCCGCCGAAATTGGTCACGCCACCCGCGGCGCAGCCCTCGGGCTCCATGGCAAAGCTCTCGTATTCCAGGGTAAATGGAAACAGGCTTCCGACACACTCGGACTGCTCGTGCGCGAAGGCGAATACGACCTCAACCCCTCGTTCGGCGACAACTTCAACCCAGCCAACAAAAACGGCATTGAATCCGTATTCGAGGCCCAGCACACTTACGACGCTGCCTACAACGTAGGCTGCCCGCTCTCCACCGTTGCCGGTCCCCGTGGCGTCGGCGACCAGGACGGATGGGCATGGGGCATCCCATCAGCCTATCTTGAGAATCTCTTCCTTCAGGCCGGCGATACCGAGCGCCTGCGCTGGACCATAATCCGCAAGGGCGATACTGAAATTGCAGGCGAGACTCCCGAGGCATTCGCTCAGCTCGTAGAAAAGCAGGGCGACCTAAACGAGAACGGCTCCTACTTCATCGACCCCTCGGCCCAGAAATCGCCGCGTGTATTCCGCAAATACTACTGCCCGCTCGCTCAGCGTGGCGACAAATACGACCAGGTACACAGCCCGATCAACTGGCCCATCCTCCGCTACTCCGACGTGCTTCTGCTCTACGCCGAAGCCCTCAACGAGCAGGGGCTCGACGGACAGGCCGCTCCGCTGGTAACCCGCGTGCGCAACCGCGTATTCCTCTCGGGCGTCAACGGCAAGACCGGCACCGAGCTCCGCGACATCATACGCCTGGAGCGTCAGCTTGAGCTGGCCGGCGAGTTCCACCGCCTCTTCGACATCCGCCGCTGGAAGGAAGACAACGGCAACTACGCCATCGCCAACATAATGGGGCCTCAGGGCCGCTTCGTGCTCTGGAATACCAATCAGGAGACCGCCGACCCCGACGAATGGGAAAACCAGCGCGAAGCCTCCAACAGCGGTATCAACTACCGCGACGACCGCGACCGCCTCTGGCCCATCCCGCTGGTGGAAATCGAACGTTCCCACGGATCCATCCAGCAGAATCCCGGCTGGTAAACCCTCCAGCCCGTAGATCATGGTCTGAGAACCATAAACAATGCAGGGGGATGCCTTGGGCATCTGTTCCATGCCGACTAAAAGCGATGAATCGCAAGGCAATGCCCCTGCATTGTTGGGGAAAACCTATAATTCAATTAAATAAACTCTTCAGATTTATTCAAAATAATGAAAATCTCGAAATATCTTCTGATTGGCCTGGCCGCGCTCACCCTCGCAAGCTGCGAAAAGGATGATCCCACATTCGCCAACTACATACCGCCAAAAGGCGGAACCGAGGACCCCGGAAAAACCGAGGAGGGTCCCGAGATTCCCGCAGGCGCCGTTAAGGCCGAGGTCACAATCGACCGCAACACCACATATCAGACCATCGCCGGCTTCGGCGCCAGCGACTGCTGGGCTCCCGCATTCGTAGGCAAGAACTGGACGAGCTGCCGCGACGAAATCGCCACCCTGCTCTTCGACCAGTCGGCCTCCGGAGCCACAACCCGCGGTATCGGCCTATCAATGTGGCGCGTAAACCTCGGTGCCGGCTCCTACGAGCAGGGATCTGACTCCAAGATTACGGCAAACCGACGCGCCGAGAGCTTCCGCACCGGCACCACCGACTACGACTGGAGCAAATGCGAAGGCCAGCAGTTCTTCATGCAGAAAGCCCGCGACATGGGAGTAGAAAGCTTCGTGCTCTTCTCCAACTCTCCCCTTGTGCAGTATACCTACAACCGCAAGGCTTTCTCGGCCCGTGGCGCTAAAAACGCCAATCTGCGCCCCGCCAACTATGCTGCGTTTGCCGATTACATGGCCGAAGTTGCCGCCCACTTCAAGGCCGAAGGCTACAACGTGACCCATATCTCGCCGTTCAACGAGCCTCAGTACGACTGGGCCGCCGGCAGCGACGGCAACGCCTCGCAGGAAGGCTCCGGCTGGAGCGTGGCCCAGCAGGTGCAGCTTGTGCGCGAACTCGACAAAGCGCTCACCAACAAAGGCATTGATGTGAATATTCTTCCCGGTGAAGCCGCCAACTGGACCGAACTCTACTCAAGCGACAACATCCTCAGCAACTATTTCACTGCCGGTGGCGCCAACTACATCGGCGACCTCGCCCACTTGAAGAACAACCTCGTGTGCGCCCACAGCTACTGGACCGACTACAACTGGAACGACATGCGCAACGTGCGCAGCCAGGTTGCTTCCGCAGCCGCACAGTATGGTGCCGACGTCTGGCAGACCGAATGGTCGATGCTCGGCAACGACCAGTATGCCGCCGACGAATTCCCCGGCTACAGCAATTTCGAGGAGATGGACGTTTCCATCCACATGAGCCGCGTAATCCACAACGACCTCACACTGGCCAATGTAACCTCCTGGAGCTTCTGGACATCGATGGACGGTGTTAACGCTTCACACCGCAACCGCTTCATCCTCATCGGACTCGTGCCCGACGGAGCCGACTATACCGACGGCGACGGAACTTACAATCCCACCACCAACCTCTGGGTGCTCGGCAACTATTCGCTCTGCATCCGTCCGGGATTCGTGCGCGTCGACGCCAAAGTAGCCAACGAATCCGCCCAGTTCTTCGGCTCAAGCTACCTCTCGCCCGACAACACCCGCCTCGTATCGGTATACACCAACAATACCGAAGGCACTTTCTATCTGCAGGACGAGTTTGAAGGCCGCGACCAGATTATGTCGATCAAGACCTACACCACCAACGCCGAAAACAAGCTCACCCCTGCAAATGTGCGCGTGAAGGATGTTGTAACCATCCCCGCCAAGAGCGTTGTAACCGTAGTCTACGACCTCTGATTCCCCCTGACAATCAACAATTCATAATTAAGGCGATGGCCGTATGGGCCATCGCCTTAATTATTCTATATCTAAGAACTTTTTTCATGATTCGAGGTCGACGTATGTGGGGAGGTCGGGGAGGAAGGCGACGCGGCGGGCGTCGTAGTCCACGCGGCAGCAGTAATGGCGTAGACCGTTGGATACCATAAGCCAGGGCACGCGGAGCACCATGTTGTAGCGCACGATCTGGTCGAAAACCTTCTGGGTCAGCCTGATTGATGGCGCCTTATATTCGACTATCGCAAGCGGCCGGAGTCCGCGGGGACTGTAGACCACTGTATCGCAGCGCTTTGAAGTGCCGTTGAGCTCCACACCCACTTCATTGGCCATCATGGCCGGAGGATAGCCGAGCTTTGCTATCAGCATCTCCACGAAATGCTGACGCACCCACTCCTCGGGCGTAAGCGCTACAGAATAGCCGCGCAGACGGTCGTGGACGCGAACCACACCGTCGGACTCGCGTGCGATGCAAAGCTCCACCGGCGGGAGATTGAGCCTCCCGAATCGTCGGGCGGCCTCCAGGAGGGTCTGAGGGTTGAATTCTGCGGCCATTGGCAGTCAGGATTATTGAGGATTGAAACGCAGCCCGAACGGGAATGAAAAAGTTGAAGGGTGTTAATCGGCTCCGAGCGGTTGGCAGATACGAAATTTCGTTGTAAATTTACAAATTAAAATCCGCTGAAACAATATGGCGTCAGGCGCACTACCTCCGAGGCACTGTAGCGCCGATGCCGAACCGACTGATTCCTATGGCAGAAAGCCCTTCGTTTCTTTCCATATGCCGCGACCTGCGCGCCAACCGCCCCGCCCCGGTATATCTGCTCCACGGCGAGGAGGGATATTATATCGACACGCTCGCGCGGATGTTCGAGGAGCTCGTGCCGGAATCCGACCGTGATTTCGACCTGACAATTCTCTATGCACCGGAGCTCGACTCGCCCAAGCAGGTGGAGAATGCCGCCAAACGCATGTCGATGTTCGGACGCCAGGTTGTAATCGTGAAGGAAGTGCAGACAGCCGGAGCCAACTTCCTTAACGCGCTGGCCGGATATGCCGCCAACCCCAACCCCTCCACCGTGTTGTGTCTCTGCTGCAGAGGCAAGAAAGCTGCCGGAGCCGACTTCCTGAAGGCCCTGAGAGTTTCAGGCGGCGTGGCTTTCGAATCGGTGAAACTCAACGACCGCACCGTCGGCACCGTAGTAGCCGACTTCATCAAGGAGAAAGGGCTGTCGGTAGAGCCAAAGGCTCTCAACATGCTCTGCGAATTCGTCGGAACGGATCTTTCGCGCCTCTACAACGAGGTCGACAAGCTCACCGTATCGCTCGGCGCAGGAGCGGCCATAACCCCCGAGGCCGTGGAGCGCAACATCGGCGTATCGAAGGAATACAACTCATTCGAACTTATCTCAGCCATTGCAAACCGCGACGTGGAGCGCACGCTGAAAATCTACTATAACTTCCGCGGCAATCCCAAAGCTCACCCCGTACAGATGATTGCTCCGCTTATTTTCAACCTCTTCGCCAACGTTCTCGGCGCCTACTACGCCTCCGACCGCTCCGAGCGCGGCATTATGGCCGAACTCGGATTCCGCTCCCCATGGCAACTCAAGGATGTAAAGGCGGCCATGCAGCACTACGGCCCATGGCAGACAATCGAAATCATAGACCTTATCCGCCGCTTCGACGGCGCCTCGAAGGGCAACGGCTCGCGCCAGGATCCATACGCCCTCTTCCTCGACCTCCTCATTCACATCCTTAACCCTCTCGGCCAGAAAGCCGTACAACTCTAATCCAATTTTTCGATCTCCGATTCATATGACTCTGAAAACCGCCATCCGCAAAATAAGATTAACCGCCCTGCTTGCTTTAGGCGTGACAATCGCTCACGGCGCGGGGGCTCAGAGCCTCGAAGAGGCTCTGATGCTTGCCGAAGACGGCGACAACGCCGGTGCAATCGCCATGCTCCGCACCCTTGAAGCCGCCCAGCCTAAGAACGCCGACATCCCCTATCAGCTCGGCCAGCTGCTGAGTGCCTCTGGCAACGACACGGAAGCCGCCGAGGCGTTCGAGACTTCACGGCGTCTGGGCAACCGCGAGGCCACGCTGGCGCTCGCCGCGCTCGCCAACACCCGTCTGGAGACCGCACAGGCACGCGAGCTGCTTGAAGCCTACCGTGCATCGCTCAAAAAAGGGAAAAAGACCCTCGGGCCCGACAATTCGGGCGACCTCGACGAGCGCATCGACCGCACCGAGAACATGCTCGGACGCGTTGAAAACATCGAGATAATCGACTCGATGGTAGTCGACGCCGACGCATTTTTCCGCCACTACCGTCTTTCGCCTGAAAGCGGCTCACTAAATGCGCCGGCCGACGTGCTCCCCGAACGCTTTCCCGCAGCCGATCCGACGGTGGTCTACGAGCCTGAAAGCCGCCGCGAAATGATATGGGCGGCCCCCGACACCACGGGCACATTCCGGCTCTTTTCCTCGGCCGCACTAACCGACGGACAGTGGGAACGTCCCGCCATGCTCGGCTCCGGAGGCGATACCGACGACTCTGTGGACCTCGGCGAGGGTGGCGACGCCAACTACCCCTTCCTCATGCCCGACGGAATCACCCTCTATTTTGCCAACGACGGCGAGAACTCGCTCGGTGGTCTCGACATCTTCATATCGCGGCGAGGCGACAACGGATTCCTGCAGCCGCAGAACCTCGGAATGCCCTACAACTCCCCCTACGACGACTATATGCTCGCCATCGACGAACTCACCGGGGTGGGATGGTGGGCCACCGACCGAAACCGCATTCCCGGCAAAGTGACCATCTATGTATTCATACCCTCGGAACTGCGCCAGAACATCGACCCGGACGACCCCACTCTGGCATCGCGCGCACGCATCGACGCAATCCGCGACTCATGGCGCCCGGATACCGACCGCCGGGCAATCGTGGAGCGCATCGTGGCTCTGAACAACGACCCCTCCACGCGCCCCGTGGAATTCACCATCGCAATCCCCGGGCGCGGCGTCTACACCAACTACACCGACTTCCGCACACCCGCCGCACGCGAAGCCATGCATACCTATATGGACAGCCTTAACCGCTTCAACGAGGCCATGGCCAATCTTCAGAAGATGCGCGAGGCGTTCGCCAAGGGCGACACACGTTTCGACGATCTCATCCTCCGCGCCGAAGACCAGATTTCGGCCTCGCGCGCCGAGCTCCAGACGCTGCGCAACGACGTCATCACCCTCGAACGCTGACCACACCCCGCCTCCGTCGCGCCGCCCTCCGGCATCATCACTCTGATCTCCGACCTAAAATCATGATTTCATTTCTTGCATCTCTCGCCCTGCTGATAGGGGGATATTTCGTCTACGGACTGGTTGTGGAACGTATTTTCGGCATAGACCCGAAGCGTCCCACCCCGGCAACGACACAGACCGACGGCGTGGACTTCGTGCCGATGCCGGCATGGAAAGTATTTCTCGTGCAGTTTCTGAACATCGCCGGCCTCGGCCCGATTTTCGGCGCCATTATGGGAATAATGTACGGCCCGGCAGCCTACCTCTGGATTGTGCTGGGCACACTCTTTGCCGGGGCGGTCCACGACTTCGTCTCGGCCATGATTTCGCTGCGTGCCGGGGGTGTATCACTCCCCGAAATAGTAGGCAAGGAGCTGGGCACGGGCGTCAAACAGGTGATGCGCGTCTTCTCGGTGGTGCTCCTCATCCTCGTGGGAGGTGTTTTCGTGGTGACCACCTCCGGGCTGGTAGCGTCGCTTACGCCCGAGGCGCTCGACGCCACATTCTGGGCTGTGGTGATATTCATTTACTATCTGCTGGCCACACTTTTCCCTGTCGACAAACTAATCGGCAACATCTACCCGCTCTTTGCCGTGGTGCTCTTCTTCATGGCCGTAGGGCTGGTAGCGATAATGATATTCGGCGATGTCGAGGTGCCAGAAGCCTTCGCGGGCGGACTGATGAACCGCTACGCACCCGAACTCGTGGCCACACATCCCATATTCCCGATGCTCTTCATCTCCATAGCGTGCGGCGCCATCTCGGGCTTCCACGCCACGCAGTCGCCCATGATGGCCCGCTGCATCACCTCCGAGCGCCAGGCTCGCCCTATTTTCTACGGCGCGATGGTAGCCGAAGGGATTGTGGCCCTGATATGGGCGGCAGCGACCATTACCTTCACCGACGGCTACGAAGGCCTCTCGGCATACATGGCCGAACCGGGACATTCGCCCGGATCGCTCGTACACGACATCTCGATAAGCTGGTTCGGCGTTGTAGGCGGCGTGATTGCCATGATTGGCGTGATTGCAGCGCCAATCACCACCGGCGACACCGCCCTGCGCAGCGCGCGTCTCATCGTGGCCGACTTCACGCATTTCCCGCAGACCAGATTCTGGCAGCGTGTGGTAATCTCCGTGCCGATTTTCGCCCTTACGTTCGGTCTGCTCCAAATTGACTTCAATGTGCTCTGGCGCTACTTCGCATGGAGCAACCAGACGCTCTCGGTATTCACACTCTGGGCATGCACCGTATATCTCGCACGCCACGGACGCATCTACGCCATCACGCTTATCCCGGCGCTGTTCATGACGGTGGTCTGCACCTCCTACCTCATCGTCGCACCTTCGCCTGAAGGGTTCGGCCTTCCATGGGCCACCGGCCTGGGAGCCGGGCTGACGCTCGCCATTGTATTTTCAGGACTCTTCGGCCGCTATGTGCGGTCGTTGCGTGCGGCCGAGCCGATAGCCGAACGGACAGCCTGAGCCTGACGCACAAAACTTCAACTGCGATTTTCACCCTGTATGGATTTCATCCGCGAACTCAACGACAGCACTCTCTACACATTTCATTCACATACCGAATTCTGCGACGGGCGCGCCCAGATGGAGGCGTTCGCCCGCCGGGCGGTGGCCGACGGCTTCACCCACTACGGATTCACACCCCACTCCCCCATCCCCATCGAGTCGCCATGCAACATGAGGCAAGCCGACGTGCCACGTTACCTCGACGAGGTGGAGCGCATACGCCGCGACCACGGCGACCGGTGCCGCTTCTACGCCGGGATGGAGATTGACTACCTCGAAGGCGTATGGGGGCCTGCCGATCCGTATTTCGCCACGTTGCCGCTCGACTACGCCATCGGTTCCGTGCACTTTATCCGTGCCCAGGGCGGCGAATGGGTCGACATCGACGGCCGTTTCGAGGCCTTCCGCCGCAAGATGGAAGAACATTTCCACAACGACATCCGCTACGTGGTCGAAACGTTCTACGCCACCTCCCACCGCATGCTCGACGAGGGGCATTTCGACATCCTCGGTCATTACGACAAGATAGGATTGAACGCGTCCCTTTACCGTCCAGGGATCGAGGAGGAGCAATGGTACCGCTCGCTTGCCGACGGCCTTACCGACCACGTAATCGCCCTTGCCGGACGTACCGCCCCGACCTCGGAGCGTCCCCTGACGGTTGAAATCAACACCAAGGCGTATGCCGAACACTCCGGACGCATCTTCCCTGCCCGGCGCCACGTGGCGGCGCTCCGCGAAGCCGGCGTGCCGATAATCGTAAACTCCGACGCCCACGTCCCGGCGCTGATCAACGCGTCGCGCGAGGTCGGCCTCAGCCTACTAACATAAACTCCATAAGACTATAGGGCTTATAGGGCTTATAGACCCTATAGAATAGCTTAAAACAACGCAACCCCCTGCGGCCGGAAAGGCCACAGGGGGTTGCCGTTATAATGGGGAAGAATTATTTCTTGACAACCTTAACGGAGGTCTGTCCCGGCGCAGAGACGATGTAGACGCCCGAAGCCCAGGAGGTTGCGTCGATTGCAGCTGCACCGTCGACGAGGGTTGCGGAGGCTACCTGGCAGCCTTCGGCGTCGTAGACCTTGACGAGGTCGGCATCACCGCTGACCGTGAAGGAGTCGGTGAACACAGCGGGCGAACATTTCAGAGCCTCGGAGGCGTCGGAAGCGACAGCAGCAATGGCGCTGTTGGCATTTTGGATCACCGTCCAGGTCATCTTCGAAGCGCCGTCGGTGAAGTGGATGTGGCCCGTACGCTCTGTTTCACCTCCGGGGAGAGCATCGAAGTCTATGAGAACGTTCTGGACCGTCATGTCTGTTTCGGTGCGGCTGACGTGGAGCCAGTCGGCATCGACAGTCGGATCCTTAAGACCGCCATAGTAGCAATAGAGCTGCTTGGTGACCGATCCTGCGGCCGGTCCGACGGTGATTTCACGCGAGTCAGCAATCGGATTGGTGGTAAGGACGGAGTGAGCCACGTAGGGGCAGATCATAAACGAGGTATGATTCTTTCCAGCAGGGAAATATTCGCTGATTTCCTGCCATTTGCCGTCTTTTTGCCAGAGGGATGTACCACCTTCGCCGCGGAATTTGGCAGTGGCGAACGAGACGTAGGTGCGTCCTACGGAATTCTCGCCGTCGGTTGTTGCCTCGCGGAAGGCGGGGATGCCCTCTACAGCAACGATAAACGGCTCGTTGATTACCAGATTCTTTGAAAACTTGAACTGCGTGGGCACCAGACCGGTGGCGGAGGGCTTGTCGAGCTCGAAAACGCTCCAGCTTTCCGTAGTGTCGAGTTTCCGGTCGGGGAGACCGTCGGGGCCAACGGAATAAATGCTTACCGAAATGGGGGCAATCTGGTCGATAAGTTCGCCGGCCTCAGCATGAACGAAGTAGACATTTACGCCGGGGATGAATACCGGAGCCGAGGGAGCGGAAAAGCGCTCGGCATAGGCCGTAATCTTGTAGCGTGCAGGACCTGAACCGGGGAAGATGCCTTCACCGTCCCACACATCGGCAACGCAGATTTCGTCGTCGGCACGCAGATTTGAGGCTTCGCCCTCAAACTCTACGGATACATCGCCTATTGCATTTGAATCGCCGTGACGGTTTCCGACCACGAGGCCCACGGGCCAGTCGTGCCGGTAATAGTAGACCACGGTGGCCTCCTTGCCCTCAATTTCCTCGATCTGATTGCTTTCCTCGCTTGTACCGCCGAACATCCAGTGAGTCTCGGTGGGGAAACCCTTTGAGGCGTCGCGGAAAGTGACAGGCACAGCCGGAGCGACCATGAACTTGCCCGTAGCCGAGTAGCGGAATTCAGCGGGAGCGCCGATAACGGCCACAGGCGCCGAACCGGTGACGCCTACGAATGCCGTGCGCGTCACCGTCGACGACAGACCCTCGGCGTCGGTAACAGTAAGCGTTACGTCATACTGCCCGTCGTCGGTATAGTATACGCGGGGCATCTTTTCGGTGGATTCCGAAGGAGTGGCGCCGGGGAAGCTCCAGTGGCGTGATGCCACCTCACCCTCGGTAATGTCGATGAACTCGACGACGTCGCCCGTCTCCACCTCGATATGGTCGATGCTCTTCTTGCCGTTGATCTTGATACCGTCGATGGCGAAATCGCCCATGTAGCCGCCCGTACCGAAAGTATCGTCGGTGCCGGGCCCATAGGTGAAACGGAGTTTCACCGTCTGCCCGGCATATGCGTCGAGCGATACAGCAACCTCGTGCCAGCACCACGTCTTGGTCTTGTCGTCGGGATTGCCGCTGTTCCAGATTTCGGTGGAAGTAGCGAAATCGTCGGCGGAGATGCTGATTATGAGGCGGCAATAGTTGTCGTAGTTGAGCGCATAACCTACCCAAGCTTCAAGCGAGCCGTTGTCGGGCACCGTGAAAGCAGGCGACGTAGCCGAGGAAATCTCGCGGCGGAACGTCTGATAGGGGCCATCAACATAAAGCGACTTCACATCGTCGGGCTCGATTGTGGAGAAACTCTTGTCGCCCGAAGCGGCAATCTGCTTTGTTGTCCACGTGACGTAGGAGGTCGGATCTATTGTCCAGCCTTCCGTGCCGTTGTCGAAATTCTCGCTCCAGGCGGTTACATTTCCCTCTGCCTGACCGGAAACGGAGAAATCTGCTTTGAGAGCCGAGCCCTCGGCGGGGGCAGTAAAAGGAGCGTAATGGCTTGTTGAGAACGATTTAGCTGCAAGCGGCTGAGCGGCTGAGCGCGCTGAAGCCATCGACGGCCGCGGCATCGCCTTGCGGAGGGGCACATCGGCAGCCACGGCCACGGCGCCGAGACCTGCCAGAAGAAGTGCGGAGGCAATCAGCGTGGATTTCAGATTGTTGTTCATGCTATATACTTTTTGCTGAATGAAGCCGAGGGCAATAGCCTTCGGCTTCATATATTATTAAATTGTAATTAATTACTTGGCGAACTTAAGCGTAAGATTCTCGCCGGAAGCTGTGGCGGCTGCCACATAGAGACCGGAAGCGAGAGCCGAAGTGTCGACATGTCCGTCGACGGCCTCAGCACGGAGAACGAGCACACCGGCTGCATTGTAGACACTCACCTCTACCCCCTCGGGAGCCTGGATGAAGTCGAACGTGCGGCTGTACATCAGCATCCCGTCGCCCTCGGCGGTGACATCCTCCACGCCGGTAAGGATGGTGGTAGCCTCAAGCTTGGTGCTCTTCAGGTCAATGCGCGACTCGTTGGTGGGTATACGATATGCAACATAATATGTGCCTGGGTGCCTTACGGTAAAATCTACCGTATGCTCTGCCTCCGACGTATTTGATACGTCGCGGGAGTCAATCAGAGTGTGATGATCAGCGTTTGTATGGTCTGTTGAGCGGCTGATATAGACCTCAAGGGGCTGCGCCGCTCCGCTTGTGTAATATTTTTCGTCCTTGTAGGTAAGTTTGAGATTACTGTGGACGAGTTTCAACGGCGGAGTAAATGCCCATGCATTGTCAGCGGCATAACGGGAATGAATACTTCCGCTCCATGAACCGGGATTCTTCTCCCATGAGGCACCGTCGCCGGTAGTAGTCCAGAAATCGAGATCCCCGTCGCTCTTGAAGTTTGCTTCATAGGGAAGTTCAAGAGCTTCGCCAAATACGACAGCGTTAGCCATCGTTTCAGCGCTCGCCAATTCGCCCCATACGGTTTTGACGCCATAGGTATATTTTCCAAGAGCGAGACCGGTTGCAGTGTCTGTATAAGGAGATTCGGCGACATCGGAGTCTATTGTCTCGCCATTTCGACTTATGGCATATCTGAGAGCGTCGGCATCGACATAACCTCCATTTTCGCCTTCAGCGGCAGCCTCAAACGTCACGACACGACCATCGTCGGTAACGGCAACCGAAACCGAAACCGGAGCTTTAGGCGTATCGGGACCAATCCATCCGGAAGTAATCGATTCTCCCTCACCAGCATTCTCTGCGAGATATGGCTTTATAGTGTAAGTATATTTGCCGGCGTCCGAGATGGTATTATCAGTATAAGTGGCGACCGCGCCAAGCGTCAGGCCTTCCTTAAGAGTTGCAACGACATCGTTGCCGCGGAGGACTTCAATCTTAGTGATTTCCGAAAGGTCGGTACCGGCGTTAGTCGTGGTTGGATTAGTCCAGCTGAGAGTAGCAGCCAATGCGCCCTTTTCTGCAGCAGTAGCAGTAAAGTTGGTAACGGGAGCCGGCGTGAAAACAGTTTCTTTAAGCGATAAATCATCAACATAAAGATCCTGAGAGTCGGATGGTCCATAGCATCGGAATGCTATATAATAGCGACCATTGGCCGGGACACTAATGTTGATCTTTTTATCCTTATATTCTGTTAGAGAAATTTTTTCATAGAATAATTGAGTGTTCAAAAGATTTTCAGCGGTCGGCTCTGTGCCAATATATACATAGAGGCACTTTGGAGATGTAGTTTTACTAACTTTTGCTTTAAAATACAATTCATAAGGCTTACCTGCTTCAAGAATAATGGGAGGTGTCACAGCCCATGCATCGGCAGTTGTACTTCCCCAGTAATTCAACTGAGAAGACGATACCGACCAGTCTCTTGTACCAGGAGACTGATAAAAACGCTTCCATAAAGCAAGAACCTTATCAGCACTGCCACCAGAGAACTCTTCAGAATACGGCGGGTTTAAAGCGCCACCGGCAACCAAAGCATTGGATGCTTTGCCAGAAGAAGCCGGTTCACCATTATAAACAGTTGTGACGGTATATGTATATTGATCAAGCGTGTTGACTTCATCATCAACCGTATTCCCCTCGATATTATCAGCAATGGTAACAGAGGAAGTAGACTTTGCTCCAACACGCGTAACAATATACTTAAGGTTTGTAAGATCTACAGGACCGCCATTGGTACCCTTAGGCGTTTCCCATGTTACAGTAATTTTTGTCTCGCTTCCTTCCTGAAGAGCAGCTGTTACGCTCGGGATAGTACCGACCCCTGTATCCATACCAATCCAGTCGGATTGAACTGTAGAAGCAGACGAAGGAGAATCGCCATTCTCATTAAAAGGAATAACGGCATAGTAATACTTACCAGGCTTCGTTAGGGTCTTGTCAGTCCATGTGCATTCGCCTCCGGGAGTACCGCCTTCGAAAGTGCCAATATACGAAGATTCATCCGGAGACCAGAATCTTGAATCGCCGCGATAAATCTTTGCGCCTGTAACCGAAGTCAACGTTCCACCTAAATTATTCTTGCTTGGCATCGTCCAGTTTACATTAGCCTCAAGAAGACCATTAGGGTCTGCATTGATAGAAGTTATTGTAGCAGCGGCAGGATAAGGAAGAATAACCTCAACCTTGAGATTATTGAACCAGATATTATAAGTGTTCCTATTAGAATAACAATGGATACCAACATAGTAGATTCCATCTGTCTCAGGAGTAAATGTCCCACCCTGATAATCAAAAGAACTCTGCTTAAACGATTCGTTCTTATAAATCGTTGTCGTCATTTCTGCTGAATTTCGCATACTACCTATACAGATGGCAAGCTTTTCCGACATAGACCGCGTTTTGAAATTGCCCTTAATGGAATAGGTCTTACCGCCTTCAAGATTAAGAGCCGGTGAAAACAGCCAGTCGTCAGCAGCAAAGTTTGCATCATAGGTATAATCAGCTGCATTTTCTGTCGAATTAAAGAACCAGGTGTTATCTGATGTGTCTGCGTTGGCGTCCTCGACAAGCCAGGTGTCGAATTCTTCCTGGGTAGAGCATGGGATTTCGCATGGGGGAGTAAAATCTGCTGCAGAAAGCGTCGTAGAAGCCGCTGCAGAGGCCATACATAAGGCTAAGAGTAAATGTTTTTGCATAATGACTGATTGTATGTAATTTTCTATTGTGTACAAATTATTGAAACTCAAACATATGCTTTCGCAGGATATGCTGCCCAAGCAATCCGTAGAATCGGCACATTGTCGCAAATAAGCAACCTTTTGAAAGCAAAGTGAACGCAAATTTACAAAATATTTGTCATTTTTCTACAAATTAGCCCATTTATTCGCCCCAAAGCCTAATTTTTCAGAGAAGAAGGGGAGTAACAGGAGCACAGCAACGACGGGAGGCCATCCGGGCGATGGGGAGGTCAGGAGGGATATTCCCGATTTAACGTGATTTAGCCGGATTAAACATGCTTAAGCCCAAAATAAAAGGCGCGACACCATCCGGATGAATTAAAAACACGACGCCCCGCTACGGCAGCATGGATGCTAAACGAGCTTCCATAGCAAGGCGTCTGTTCTTTTCGCAGGCCGAAAAGAACCAAAAGGCCCAGAGGCGCGGAGAAAAGCTTTACGGCGAGGACGGCCGCGCTGCGGCTGAGCGGCAGAACTCGCTGCGCTCAGACACTGCCGCTCCGAGACGCCGCAACTTTGCAGCTGCCTCGCCTGCTTTTCTCAGGGCGCCGCCATCCGGACGGAAACGGCGAGCTGAAGCTCGCTCACAGAACGACCTTCGGGAATCTGTGGAGGGCTTCGAGGGGAGGCGAGGCTTAGGAGGTGCGAATTATTTCGCACCTTACGCATTCGGCGTAGGCCGCAAATGCTTCCTGAAGATAATTGTCATTAGCGCTGCGCGAACGCGTGAGGTGCGAAATGATTCGCACCTCCTATGGGCGCTGACAGACGCAAGTAAGGGCTTAATAGGGAGGCGAGGCCAGAAGCCGAGACTGCCGGAAGGCAACAAGGAAGGCGGCGGATCGGAATACCGACCCGCCGCCTTTTGGGGAGATATCTCTATCGAGAGAATGTAGTGATTTATTCGCTGATGGTGCAGACGCTCACACGGTTCCAGTTGTTCTCCTGGAAGAGGTCGCCGATGCCCATGCCTTCTGCCTTGACGCGGTCGGAGGCAATGCCATAGCGCTTAACGAGCTCTTTCTTGACAGCCTCGGCGCGACGCTCGGCGAGCTTCTTATTGAAAGCTGCGGAGCCATCCTTCGAAGCGTAACCCTTGACGGTAACGGTAGCCTTGCTGTTTTCCTTAAGCTGATCAGCCACCATAGCGATGTTGGGCTGCTGGTTGGGGGCGATGTAAGCGGAACCGCAGTTGAAGAATACGTAGCGGATGTTGTTGAGGTCTTTCACGACTTTCTCCACAACGGCGGGACGACGGTTGCAGGCGTCGAGTTGAGCCTGGAGGTCGGCGAGCTGAGCGAGCAGGGCGGCATTATTTGCGCCACATGCGTCGAGCTGGCTGCGGAGGTCGTTGATCTGGGCGTTGAGGGCGTCGACTTCAGCCTGGTCGTAGGGACGAACGATGGTGAAGTGGTGGGTGCCGTTGGAGTTGCCGAAGTGGTATGTGATACCGGCCTCGAGTTCGAGATAACCGTAGTTGCTGTCGTAACCGGCGGCATAGCCGAGGATGTTCTGCTCGGGGTTGGCGTTCATGTTCCAGAGGTATGCGGGCTTGATGGAGAGGGTCCATGCCTTGGCCTCGCCGAGGTTGAAGTTGAAGTTCATGCCTACCTTGGTGGCCCAGGAGTTACCGTCGTTGATGCCGGAGGTGTGGGGGTAGTAAGCGTGGAGCCAGCCTGAACCGGCCACGAGCTCAAGCTCGAAGAGGCGGGGAGCGCCGGTGTAGCCTGCGAAGGCGTTCATGAGGTTAACGGCGCCGAAAACGCCTACATACTGATGGTCAAACCAGTTGCCGGAGCGGACGCCGGCCCAGCTGGAGGTGTTGATGGTCCATTCGCCCTCTACGCCGAGGCCGAATACGGGGGTAATCTGTTTGCGGAGTTCAGCACCGATGATGCCGCGGGCATCGTTCCAGAAACCATTGTCCTCAACGGTTTTCGACGAGAGAACTGCTCCACCCTTGAGGGTGAACGACCAGTTGTCGGTGAACTTGCTGCCGGCCACGGTGGTCTGTGCCGAAGCGGCAACAGTGCTTAATGCGATGGCTGTAAGAAGAATAACCTTTTTCATAATGAATCAATTGTTATGTTTGGGAGCAAAGTTAACTCTATTTTAACAATCTTCCAAATTGATTTTAACTTATTTTCTTGAAAAACATGTCTTTTTTACTGAAATCACGAAGAAAAACAGAAAATCGGACACCGGAGGAATGGGAGCGGAATTTCTTCGGGTTTCTGATTTGTTAACATTTCGCAACAGGAATTAGTTCATGCCAAAGGGAGTATACTCCGGATGGCAATATTTAAGAGAGAGAAGCGTTAGAATATATAGGCGTGCGGGGGCGCGATGCAGCCATGGAGCAGCATCGCCTTTCACACGTACGGAACACGACTATGCGAAAAAACAGCGCAACAAGATTAAGGCGCCTGCTTCCTGCCGGGATATGGGCTGTGCTTTTCGTGGCCTTAGCGGCCGCGATGGCGCTTTCGTCGTGTTCTCCGAAGAAGAATACCGCGGCTACGCGTAAGTATCAGGAGTTTATAACACGCTACAACATTCACTACAACGGCGACACGCACTACAAGGAGACCCTTGCAGAGATGGAGTCGACCTATGAGGACGACTACTCGCTGCCGCTTGTGATACATCCGGCGGCTGCACGAGCCAACGAGAAGGCCCCGCAACCCTCGGGCAATTTCGACCGCTCGATCGAGAAGGCCCAGAAGGCCATACAGCTGCGCTCCATCAAGAAAAAACCGAAAAAACAGGCAGGGAAGAGCGGCGACGCCAAATACAAGGCGTGGATGCGCCGCGAGGAGTATAATCCCTTTCTCCACAATTCCTGGATGATGATGGGCCGCAGCCAGTATATGAACGGCGATTTCCTGGGGTCAGCGTCGACTTTCTTCTATATCTCCAAGCATTTCTCGTGGCTTCCGGCCACGGTGGTGGAAGCCAAGCTATGGCAGGCACGCTGCTACTGCGCCCTCGACTGGCTTTTCGAGGCCGAAAACATCCTGACGCGCGTAAAGCCCGACCAGCTGACATCGAAAAAGATACGCTCGCTCTACTACTCCACCTACGCCGACCTGCTGGTGAAACAGAAGGAGTATGAGAAAGCCATCCCGATGCTCACGGAGGCTGTAAAGCTTGCCACGAAAACCCAGAAACCGCGCCTGAACTTTCTTCTTGGGCAGGTATACACCCTTGCGGGCGACAAGGAGCAGGCCTACAAGGCATTCAAGAAAGCCGCCGGAAGTTCGAGCACGAGCTACCGCGCCCAGTTCAACGCCCGCATCAAGCAAAGCGAGGTATTTACCGGCACAGACATAATGCCCGAAGTGAAGGCTCTCAAACGCATGGCCCGCTACGACCGCAACAAAGAATATCTCGACCAGGTATACTATGCCATCGGCAATCTCTACCTCTCGCGCGGCGACACCACCAACGCCATTGCAAACTACGAGCTGGCGGTGGAGAAGTCCACCCGCGGTGCCATCGACAAGGCCATAGCCCAGATAACCCTCGGCGCCCTGTATTACGACCGCCATCTCTACGCCAAGGCCCAGCCCTGCTATTCGGAGGCTGTGCCGCTACTGCCGGAGTCGTGGCCCGACCTGGCCACGCTGCGGCGCCGCAGCGATGTGCTCGACGAGCTCGCACTCTATTCGCAGAATGTGGAGCTGAACGACTCGCTGCTGCGCCTATCGGCCATGACGCCCGAACAGCAGCGCGCCGTGGTCGACAAGATAATCGAGGAACTCAAGAAAAAAGAGAAAGAGGAGGCCGACGCGGCCGCCCGCGAGGAATTCCTCGCCAACCGCGACGCCATGGGCCAGGGGCTGCAGAGCAATACCGCGCCCCAGACCTTCACGATGAACAACGGCGACGATTCGTGGTACTTCTACAACACCGCCACAAAAAACGCCGGACGCACCCAGTTCCAGCGCAAATGGGGCAACCGCAAGCTGGAAGACAACTGGCGCCGTCGCAACAAGGCATCGTTTGACTTCAACGACTTCGGCGGCGACAACGCCGACGCCGAAGGAGAAGACACCGAACAGACTGAAGAGGCCGAAACCGACGAGCAGGAAAAGGCCGACGCCGAAAAGGAAAACGACCCCCATTTCCCTGAATATTACCTCAAGCAGATTCCCAAGACCGACGCCGAACGCCAGACGGCCAACGACATAATCCAGGAAGGGCTCTACAACATGGGGGTAATCCTCAAGGACAAGATGGAGGACTTCCCGGCCGCCGAGTCGGAATTCAACCGCCTGCTCAGCCGCTATCCCGACAACATTTACCGACTCGACACCTACTACAACCTCTACCTGATGTATGTGCGTCAGGGCGACACGGCGCGCGCCGAGCATTTCCGCAACCTGATTCTGACCGACTTTCCCGAATCGAGCTACGGCATGGCCATGCGCGACCCCGACTACATCGGCAATCTGCGCCGCATGATGGACGAGGAGAACCGACTCTACGACGAGGCTTTCGAGGCATACGCGGCCAACGACAACAGCCGGCTGCACCGGATTTACCAGCGTGTGCGCACCGATTTCCCGCTTACGGCGCTCATGCCGAAATTCATGTTTCTCGAAGCCCTCGCCCAGGTGACCGACCGCAACACGGAGGGATTCAAGGCTACCCTTATGGAGCTGCTCGAGCGCTACCCCGACACCGACATCACCCCATACGCATCCGCCTACCTCAAAGGGCTGGCCCAGGGGCGCGAACTGCAGACTCAGGGGGGCAACATGCGCGGCATGGTGTGGGACATCCGCCTGAGCAACGATTCCATTGCCGGCGATGCCGAGGGCGAACTCGAATTCGACCTCGACCCGCAGACGCAGCAGTACCTCATATTGCTCTATCCCACCGACGAAATTTCGGCCAACGGACTTCTGTATGAGGTGGCGCGTCACAACTTCGGCTCATTTGTCGTGAAGGATTTCGACCTGGAGCAAATGAACTTCGGGCGCCTCGGCCTCCTTATAATAAAAGGATTCGACAACGTGGAGGAGATAAACCATTACCGCAAGGTTATGGCCGCCAGCCCGACGCTGAAACTGCCCCCGCAGGTAAGACCCGTAGTAATTTCCGCCGCCAACTTCGACACGCTGCTGCAGAACGGCCGTTCCTTCGACGACTATTTCCGCTACATGCGCGACAAGACCTACCGCGACACCGAGGAAGCCGTGCTGCCTCCCGAAGTGTTCGGCCCGTCGGAAGGTCTCGACCCGGAGGAAACCGCAGAAGAGACCGGTCCGCTCTACGAGACGGAGGAGACCACGACAGAAGGCACGGAAGAAGAGCCGAAAGAAAAGCCCGAGGAAGTCATCCCTGAGCCTCAGCCAGACACCGAGGAGCTACCCGAGGCGATGCCTGAAACACAACCGGAAAGCAAGCCTGCAACGAAGCCTGCGGCTAAACCCGAAGCCAAGCCGGAGCAGAAGCCCGCGGCCAAACCGGCGCCGAAACCCGTACCCAAGCCTGCTCCGAAGCCCAAGCTGCCCGACTACGAGCCCGGCTCGGAAGGCGACGACCCCCTGCTCGACTGAACGCATCATCAACCCGCTAACACATCAAAACCGCAATGGCAACCACGATACTCTGGGCCGACGACGAGATCGACCTGCTCAAACCCCACATAATGTTTCTCCGCTCGAAAGGCTACGAACCAGTAACGGTGAACAACGGCCACGACGCCCTCGAGCTCGTGGAGTCGCGCCATTTCGACATGGTAATTCTCGACGAGAACATGCCCGGTCTTACCGGACTTGAGACTTTGCAGCGTATCAAGCAGATAGCGCCTCAGACGCCCGTAATCATGATCACCAAGAGCGAGGAAGAGAACATCATGGACCAGGCTGTAGGCAACAACATTGCCGACTACCTGATCAAGCCCGTGAATCCCAACCAGATACTTATGTCGATCAAGAAGAACCTGCATAGCGACAAGCTCGTGAGCCAGACGGCTACCACAAACTATCAGCAGGAATTCGCATCAATCGGCATGCAGATCAACGACGCACGCACCATAGGCGACTACTACGCACTATATGAGCGTCTGGTCGGCTGGGAGATGCGTCTGGCATCGGCCGACAGCGCTATGGCCGACATGCTGCGCATGCAGAAGGCCGAAGCCGACAACGCCTTTTATAAATTCGTGAAACGCAACTACGCCGACTGGATAGCAGCCCTCCCCTCCACTCTCTCGTCGGGCAAACCATATCCCGAAGGCGAGGAGCGGCCGATGCTCAGTCCGGAAATATTCCGCAACACGGTGTTTCCGCTTGTAGAACAGGGCGAAAAGGTATTTTTCATCCTGATCGATAACTTCCGCCTCGACCTCTGGCTTACGATAAAGCCTCTGCTGGCCGAGTATTTCACCTTCTCGGAAAGCCTCTACAGTTCAATACTTCCCACGGCCACGCAATATGCCCGCAACGCCATCTTCTCCGGCCTGATGCCTATCGATATCGCCCGCCTCTTCCCCCACCTCTGGGTCGACGAAGACGAGGACGAGGGGAAAAACCTCAACGAGAGCGAGCTGGTGCAGACCCACTTCGAACGGTTCCGCCGCCAATGCAAATTCAGCTACCACAAAATCAACGATTCGGCCGGAGGAGAGAAACTGCTGCGCGACTTCCGCAACCTCAGCGGCAACCAGCTGAACGTGATCGTGCTGAACTTCATCGACATGCTCAGCCATGCCCGCACCGAGAGCCGCATGATACGCGAGCTGGCAGGCACCGACGCCGCCTACCGCTCGCTGGCCGAATCGTGGTTCCGCCACTCGCCCGCGCTCGAGATTTTCAGGCGCATAGCCGAAAGCGGTGCGAAAGTGATTGTGACCACCGACCACGGCACCATCCGCGTTGACAACCCGCTGAAAGTGGTGGGCGACAAAAACACCAACACCAACCTTCGCTACAAAGTGGGGAAGAACCTGGCTTACAACAACCGGCAGGTGTATGAAATCAAGAAACCCCAGGAATTCGGCCTCCCCTCGCCCAACGTGAGCTCGACCTACATCTTCGCGGGCAACAACGATTTCTTCGCCTACCCCAACAACTACAACTACTACGTGCAGTATTACACTGATACCTTCCAGCACGGCGGCATCTCGCTCGAAGAGATGATAGTGCCGCTGGTAGTGCTCACGCCGAAAGAATAACGAACTATATTAAAATCCAAATAAAATGAGGCAAAAATTACATTCACCT
>ERZ1673743.865-NODE-865-length-39396-cov-9.062581_pt1 | contig 39396 bp, 37 predicted proteins | sample MGYA00580197_ERZ1673743 | MGnify/ENA primary metagenome ERZ1673743 (study PRJEB41218, sample SAMN15661795) | gut metagenome | host: Homo sapiens | place: Canada: London | collected 2015-08-20/2019-03-30 | study: EMG produced TPA metagenomics assembly of...
AAGCATCCGAAAGCATGAAGATATTTGATAAGCCCCAAATATAACGGCAGTTATTTTAATAAAGAAACCCTAAAATTTTTACAGGGTTTCTTTATTTTTTCTCCGCTTCGCGTGCCGAAAGAATCATCCGCTGCAAGGTGTCGATGAAGTTCATCGCTTCCATCGGCGTCGAACCTCCCAGATCGAACGAGAGAATCAGTTCATCCAAGTCCTCCATGTGGCCAGCCGCATCTTTGCGCCGCACGCGGCGCGGACGAGGCATTTCGTCCGCAAGGCGATCGACCAGCCTTTCGTCAGGCGTCGCATCCGCACCGGAGAACTCGTAGAGCCGGTCATCGTCGCCGGCACACGTAAGCCCGATGCCTCGCTCGGCCATCCGTGCCGCAACTTTTTCCAGCGAAGCGATCGGGAACCCCGCCACCAAGACCTCCGCGCCGCCTTTGCGCGGCTTGCATTTGACGCGGTAGTTCATCAGCCGGGCAAGGGCATAAGCCCCCGCATCGTAGGCATGATAAAACATGCCGACTTTGACAAGATAAAAAGTCCCGTCGTCGCGGGTACGCTGGCGGTCGATCAATTCCTGTTCGGTCATATTGCGGTTCGGCGGTTTTTGCGGTACGCAGCCAGATCGCGCCGGATTTCGCACCGCTTGCGTTCCAATTTGCGGTAAGGTTTCTTGACGATGAGTTTTTCGAGCCCGGAGCCTGCATATACGACCTTCCACCACCGTCCGTCGATTCGGGCGATCACCCGTTCGCGCAAGCGATACGACGCAAAATGCCGCATCATCCCCAGATAGGAGTTGATCGAGGCAACGAACTCCTCGGCGTGGTCGTACACGAAACGGCGGTCTTTCCGCGCCGCTTCGTTGAAATAGTGCAACGCATTGTAACAGAAACCCACCGTGCGGTTGGAGAGATAGCGCCGGCCCGGCTTCAGCACGCCGCCGACGAATGCCACGCCTTTGGTGTAGTGTTGCAGGTAGAATTTCTTCGGATGCAGCTGCAATCCGTTCTCCCGCAGCCATGCCCGCACCTTTTCCGCCACGTAGAGCAGGTGTTCGCGGCTTTCGTGGACGAACACCATGTCGTCCACATAGCGTCCGTAATAGGGCACGCCCCATCTCTCCGTAATCAGATGATCGAGCGGATCGAGGTAGAACAACGCCCCCAGCTGCGACGTCAGCCGCCCGATGGCCAGTCCGTGTTCCGTGTCGCCATTGAACAGACTTTTGCGGGGCGGCAGCTTGTCCCATGCCGCGAGAGGGCTGCGCCGTACGCAATGCTGCTGCGGACAATCGAAATAGGTCTTGCGCAGGAGGTACAGCAATGTCGGCAGATCGGGTTCCGTGTAGCGTTCGCGCAGAAACGCGGCCATGCGGTCGTAGAGCTCCCGTTTAGGCAGGTCCATGAAAAACGAGCGGATGTCGAGTTTCATCACGTAACAGTCGCGGGTGTAACCGCACGAACACGCTCGGATATGGCGTTCCACCTGCTCGATGCCGTAAAGCGTTCCTTTTCCCTTGCGGGTGCTGTAACTGTCGTCTATGAAGCGCTCTTCGAGCAACGGTTCGATTTTGCGGGCGATCAGATGATCGACCACACGGCTCTCGAATGCCGGAGCGAACACCTCCCGCATGACGGGCTTGCGGATGACGAAGACGAGGGAGCGCAGGGGTCGATATTCGCCTGCATTGATGCGCCTCCGCAGTTCGACACACCTGCTCTCCCAATCGACTTCGAAGGCAAGGGCATTGTACGTGCCGCGCTTCTTGCGGCGGCAGTCCATATAGGCCGTGAAGACATCTTCGAGCGAGATGCCTCCGACTTCCTCCGGGGCGAACAACTCTTCCCCGCGATTGTTTCCGTTCATGCCCATTCGTTCTGTCGTATTAGGTATCTTAAAAAAGCAAGGACTGGTCGCACGTCGTTGTTGTTGTTCTTATTGTTCCAGTTGCAGTTCACGTTGCCATTGGAGTTCACGTTCCAGTTCCGTGCGTTGTTGCCGGAGTTCTCCGAGGACGACCAAAACCGAAACATGCCTGCTGCCCGTTTTCTTTTCCCCTTTACGAGCCGCCGTACACGACGGCGGCCTGTCGGCAGCCCTTTTTTAATTAACCGGCTCTCTCCGCGCAGCCGTGGCCGCGCGGACTCCCGCCGACAAAATCCGTTGCCTTATCGTTCGTCCTTTTCTTTCTCTTTTTCCAACAGTCCGTCCAGTCGCTCGGCGACCATTTCGCGGACCACCTGTTCGATGCGGCTCTCCACATAGGCGGCATGCTGTTCGGCACGCTGGCGGCTCTCCCGGTCGAACCTGTTACGCCATGCCGTCGCCTGTTTGCCTATCTCGTCCATCGTGACCGACACCGGAGCATACTGCCGCTCGGACAGCTCCCGCTGGTCGAGACAGACGTTGAACAGCATCCGCAACCGCTGCAAGCGGCGCAGCAGCTCTTCGATGTAGGGCACCTTGTCGTAGTGCGAATTGGCATCGAAGATCAGCTCCGGAAGGTCGAGGCACAAATCCAGCAACCGTCCGCCCAGCGAATATTTGTAGTGCTTCGAGAAATTGCGGACCAGCGGCGCGACCTGCGCCGTCAGACGCAGCGCACAACGATAGATCGGCAGTTCCTCGGTCAAAGCCATATTTTCAAAAATTTTTTCGACCCGCTTCGCGGGTATTCAATAGATAAATGGATTAAATAGTTAAATAGCTGATTAAAAAGCAAGGACTGGTCGCACGTCGTAGTTGTCGTTCTTACCGTTCCAGTAGCAGTCCACGCCGCCATCGGAGTACACGAGCCAGAACCGCGCGTAGAGGCCGGAGCGCTCCGAGGACGACCAAAACCAGTCGCCGCTACTGAATAAGTCCTTCTTCCCATCGGCGATATGCGCCATCCAGTTATTCAGAGCGGCGGGAACATCACCTTGCCCCGACCAATAGAAATCACCGGTGTTCGACGAGGTTTGCTGGCTTTCATCCGCCAAAGCCGAACAACCGCCCAGATTTTGCAGGATGTCCCACCATTGTCCCGAGGCCGGAAGGTACCAGCCCGTGGTTGTCTTAGGAACCGGACAGGTCGTGTTGTAACCGTAGGCTGCCTTGAATGCGGGATAGCTGTCGAAGTTGCCGCGACTGGTCCAGATAAGTTCGCAATTTCCGTAGCCGCTGATGTCGTTATAGTTCGCTGCCTGCGATTCGCATTTCGTCAGTCCCTCGTCCGTACCGTAAGGACCCCATGTTTGGTATGTCCCGGCGTCCTTTACGGCCATCACCAGACCGTGCACATTCCCTTCGCCCAATTTCGTTTTCTCGGCTTCACCGATACGGCTCTTGTCCGTCTGGAACACGATGCCGACGACCGTAGCAGACTGCACCGTCGCAGCATCGGCCTCCTGCGGGATCACGTAACCGGATGCGCCATCGTTTTTCGTGCAGTAGAAATCGCCGATGCGGGCGTTTTCCAACCCGTACCTTCCCTTATCCTCCGTTTCGGTTTTCGAGTAGCGCGTATTGGCGGCAACGGACGATAAAGTCCGCGAATCGCCGTAACTTACGCCTCCAAACGTATAGAACCAGCGCACCTCCCCGCCGGTAAAGTCGGAGGGCAGGATCAGCCGGTAGCTGCCGTCTTCGGCGCGGTAGGGCGTGATGTTCACCTTATCGCCGACCGTGAAATTGACATCCGACGGCGCAATCGTGATTCTGTCGCCGGTTTCCAGCTCGTACTCATCTCCGGCCTTCAGCGATACCGAAGCATAGGCGTGTGCCAGCGTCGCTTCGACCGTAAGGTCTGTCGCCGGACGGGTCTCCGTCCAGAACATAAGATCGGAGAGGCGGTAGTTCTCCTCGCTGCTCTGGTCGTCGAGCGGAGCGAGAATCCTTTTCAGGTCGTCGGTACCCGATGCATTATCGGCGTTTGCTGTATAGGGATAATAGACGGTCAATGCCACCTCTCCGGCTCCGGCATTCATCGTATAGAGGGCTTTGCCCGTGCCCTCCGCCGAGGCCGTAGCCTCGTCGAAAGTCCAGTTGCCCTGTCCGTCGCAGACGAACGGCAGATTGTTGACCCCGATCGGCGTTCCGTCCTCCGATATGAGGACACCCACCCGGTCGCCGCTCTCGAAATGCGTCACGGCGCCGTCGTCCGATGCGCGGGTGCTGCCGGCTTCGAGGTAAGCCCCTGCGCCGATGCGCAACACAATGCCGCCCTGCGCCGGCTGCGGCAGCTCCGACGGCGCACAATCCTCTTTCGAGCAGGCCCCCGACAGCAACGATGCCGCCAGCAGGCAATATATAAAGATACGTTTCATCGTTTCGTTCGGTTAAAAGGTAAATATCGGACGGGAATATGCGTTAGGGTCATTGTTGCGTATGTTATTTGCAAAAGACGCAGAAGTGCCCCATGCGCCGAAATCGACGAAGGCAGGCTGTGTGTCTCCATTCTCTTTCTTGCTCATGGCCCAGTAGAAACCCCAGCTCTTCTTCATATCCGACCCTCCGGCTGCGGTCAGCTGCGACTGCACCGTACTGTAATTCTGCCACAGGACATTCCATTCGCCGAGCGAGGGCAGGTACCAACCGCTGCTGCCTTCCGGTGCTGCGGGCGTATGGTTCACGGCCTGCCAGACGGCCCGATGCGTCTCGGATGAAAATCCGAATGCACCTTTCATCGTCTGCGTGCGCTCGTAACCCGTGAATTTTTCGGTGTCCGTGTCGAATCCGCTGATGTCCGCACCGCTGCCGAAGGCAGCACGTCCGGACGAAGCGTCCGCATCGTTCAACGCCACGACATAGCCTTTGACACTTCCGGGCTTCCCGTTGTAGTTCTGGCTGTCCTTTTCATGCTTGCCCGTGTAGAATACGATGCCGAGCGGCTCCTTTTTCCCGCGAAGCGTCGAAGACCATGTGCCGTCGCAATAATAAATATCCCCGATTTTCACCTCGGATTCCGGATCTCCGAAAATGGGATTGCCCACGACAATATCGCTTTTCGTCTTGAAAATCCTGCTGTACGTTCCGTCCGCATAACTCCAATATTTGCCGGCCGCTTCGAAATTACCGGTCAATTCGGCATCCTCGAAGAATTTATCCGACTGTCCGGGGATCAAAACCTTGAACATATTGCCTCCGGAGAGTTCGTAGTAACCGGTAGCGGCAGTGGCCGAACTGCCGACGAAGCCTTCGACCGTTACGCCTTGGGGAACGCGGATGCGATAGGTAGCCTCGATGCCCTGTCCCGTCAGCGCGTCGTCTGTCCAGCCGGCGGATTCCCCGACAGTTACATTCAATTCGGTCTCCTTGACCGTAATGTTATAGGTGCGCACCTTGCCCGCCGCGAGGGGCTGGGCATCGTCGGGCGCAGTGTAGTACATCGTGCCGAAGTCGGTCTCGACGACCACCATGCGCTTGCCGGCCGTCGGCTGCGGGATAACGAGCGCCTCGTAGGTAGCGACGTATTCGTCTTTGGTCGGCTCGGCCAGCCTGCGGGGCGTGACCGTGCCGTCGGCTTCGGCCTCATCCGTCGCCCATGTGCCCGCCGTCGCGTCGGCCGCCGGAGCGGTGAAGGGAGCCGCAAGCGTCAGGTCGCCGTCGCCGATGCGCACGGCCTTGAGCTGCGCCGCTTCGGTTACGGCCTCGGCTTTCCGGATATTCACCGCCACTTTGGCCGTCTGGTGGTAAAACCGCAAAGGCACCGCCGCATCGCCCGCGAACGCCACTGCCGTCGCAGGGGCGAAGAGCAGGTCGCTCGACTGGTAGCCCTCGCCGCTCTGGTCGGCCGCGACGCTCCATGCGGTCGGCACGGCCGAGGCGTTCGCTTCACCGGCTGCCGTGGAGCCGTCGCCGCAATACCATGCCCGCAGCGTCTTCTTCTCGGCCGAGTTCGTCCACCAGAACGGCGCGTCGGAGGTCAGACGGCCGTCGCCGTCCGCCGTGTAGGTCTTCACCTCGGAGGGTGCGCCCGCCGTATTCGACGCGGCCTCGACGGCCACCCGTTCGTCGCCCGACCACGTATCGTCGGCCGTGGCACGGGTCGCTTTTTTTACTGCCGCCGTCAGCACGACGGGGTGTTCGCCCTCGGCGAGCGGCCGTCCCTGCACGACGTCCGCAGGGTCGTCGCTGCACGCCGCGAGCAGACCGCCCGCAAGCAGCGCGGAGAGCGCGCCCCGACGAACGCAGCACGCGGACAATCGTTGAAATAGGTTTCGTTTCATCTTATCCTTGTATTTAGTTTTTCGTCTCGTTGCGCTACCGGCGGCCGCGACGCCGCCCGTTGCACCTATGGTATGCAGCTCCAGACATTACGCCCTGTCCGGGATAGCCTGCCGGCCCGAAGACCGGAATTTCAAAAAAAATTTCGACCCGCTTTGCGGGTATTCAATAGATAAATGGATTAAATAGTTAAATAGCTAATTAAAAAGCAAGGACTGGTCGCACGTCGTAGCCGCTGCTCTTATAGTGCCAGTAGCAGTACACGTCGCCACTGGAGTACACGTCCCAGCCCCGTGCGTAGAAGCCGGAGAGCTCCGAGGACGACCAAAAATACTGATAACTATTATTCGGCATGAATGCGTCGTAATTTCCGTCGCCGAGCGGCGAAAAATAAGCGTTCACTTTCGATACGAGTTCCGATTGTCCTGTCCAATAATAATCAGAGCCCGATTCCGATGCGCCGCTCCAATCCGGCAAACCGCCCAGATTGGCGAAAAAGTCGTACCACTGACCTACGGCAGGCAAGTACCAGCCCGTCGTATTGGCCGGGGCTTCGACATCGTAATTCTTGACAGCCTCGAACGCGGGATAAGCCGAAAGCTTGTCTTCGCTTTCAGCATAGGCAATTACCGTATTGTAATTGTGCAGTCCGCTGATGTCGTCATTGCACTGATCTTTCGTTTCGCAGTTCGTCAGCTCTTTGAAATCTGTGTACTCCGAACTCCACTTCAGGTTTGTCCCGGCGTTCTTCACGGCCATAACAAGACCGTGCAGCTCGTCGATGCCTTTGGCTTTCAGCGCCGCTTTCTCGGCGTCGCCGATACGGCTCTTGTCCGTCTGGAACACGATGCCGATCACGGTTTTAGCCGGGTCGAGGGCGGTCGAAAAAGTGCCGTCCTCATAGAAATAGTCGCCGACTTTCGCGGGGGGGGGAGGCAGCGTGGCATCGCCCTCGATTTCCTCTTCCGAACCGTCCCACGGCTCTATCGTGCTCTCGACCGAAAGGCCCGTGCCTTTCAGCGTAACGGTATAGACATGTTTCTTGCCGCTCTCGAATGTCTTGTCCGTAGGGATCGTATAGACCAGTTCGCCACCACTTTCCAGCGTGAAAGTCATCGTCTTGCCGCCGATCGTCTGCGGAACCACGATCGCGTCGTTGGTCGAGCTGCCGTCGCTCGTCACTGCACCGAGGGTCATCGTCGCAGTCTCATTGTCTGCCGCGATCATCTTCGCGCGGGCTTCCTGCGTCGAAAGGTCGCTGCCCGGGGTGAACGTGCCGCCCACGGCCATGCCGTCGAGCGTCACCTTCGTGACATTATCCGTGATTTCAGCGCTCTTGACGATCTTCAGCTCCAGCTTCGAGAGCAGGTGGTAGAACTTGAGCTGCACGGCGCTTTTCGTCCGCGCCACGTCGTCCGAGGCCGCGTAGAGCAGGTCGGATTTCACATAGGCGTCGTCGCCCGCGCTCTGGTCGGCGGCCACCTCGAAGCCCACGCTTGCGGGAAATGCCGTCTGGCCGGCTTCGATCGCTCCGGCGGCGAATGTCCCGTGCAGGGCGCGGATGTTCACCGCATTGCCCGTCTGCGGAAAGTACATCGGCGTCGTGCCCGCGAGACCGCCGCCCGCCTGCGCCGTCAGTTGCACGGCGTTGTAAAGCGCCGCATCCACACCGCTCTTGCCGGCGTCCGAGACCCATGCCCAGACCGTTTCATTCGCTGCGATTTCGGTGTTCTGCATGTCCCCGCGTGTCACAGCCTCGATGCCGCTCGTAAGGCGAAGCGCCGTGCGACCGTCCGTCGTCGTGCCGCCATTCTCCTCTTTCGAGCAGGCACCCAGCATAAGTACCGCACAGGCCAGTAATATCGTTCGTTTCATCCTGTATCTGTTTTTTATATCGTTATTCCGTGATTATTCGGCATCGCCGCTGCCGCTCTCGCCCTCTTCCCAGTCGGTGACGGTCGCCGTGAAGCCCAGCGGCGTGCGGCTTACCTTAACGGTATAGTCGTAAGTCTTGCCCGCCTCGAACTTCTTTTCGCCGATCGCCCAGCGGAACGTGTCGCTGCCGAGCGTGAAGTTCACCGTGCGGCCGTCTCGGGCTTGGGTGGGCATCACGAGCGCATACTGGCCCGAACCGTCGCCGTTGCGCCAGAAAGTCAGAGCGTCCGCATCTCCGGTCGGGGTCATCGTGCCCGTCACGACGTCGAATTCGCCCGTGAGGTACATGTCGGTCATAGCGACGGTCATCTGCCCGAGATCGTCCTTTTCGATGCCCGTGCCGTTCTGCACCTTGATTGAGACTTTGGCGTACTGGTGGTCGAACTTGAGCGCCACGTTCGGCTGTGTCTTGTCATAAGCCCCGGTTACCGTCCACAGTAGCTCGAAAGCTGTCTGATCGTTCAGCGTCGGCTGCTCGCTCAGATCGACCTCGTAGGTCGTGCCCTCCAGCTCCTCGTAGGGGAAGTAGGCCGCGAAGCGCCGTTTCGAGCCGTCCACCGGGAAATAGATCGTCTCGGCGTCGGGGAAAAAGGCGCTTTGGGAGCCGTTGAAGGTGTAGCCGACGTTGGCGTAACCGTCCACGATGTCGGTCGTCTCTTCGCCGAGGGCGTAGATGCCGATCGTACCCTTCTGCGTCCACTGACTTTCGGCGCGTGTGGCGGCCGGGGCGGGTTCGACGTCGAGCGTCGCGCCCGTGAACTGCACGGCCACGCGACCCGAGGGATCGGGGTTGTCACCCGCAGGGGTGGTAGATTCACTCTTCGAGCACGAGGCGAAGGCAAGAGTTGCGGCCACGGCCGTCAGCAAAATAAGATTGCGTTTCATAAAAATTCTGGTATTTGAAATAGTTATCAATTCGTCAATGAATCTCCACGTCCTCCCGTTCGCCGATCTCCCAGTCGGTGACAGTCGCCGTGAAGCCCGCTCCGATCGGCGTCAGCAGGTTGCCCCGGATGGTCAGCGCCTCGGTCATGTCGCCGTCGTTGAATCCGGCGAGCAGCTCCGTGAGGTCGTCTTCGGTGGTCTGTGTTCGGCCGTCAGTGAAGCGGATTTCGAGCATCAAGGACTGTCGGCCGCCTGCCGTGCCCAGCAGCCGCACGTCGGCCGTGATCCTGTCGCCCGCACGGGTGAAGGCCGGGGAGGTGCCCGCGGCCTCGCCCGTTATCCGCTGCTGCGCGAGGTCGAACGCCCCGGCGATACCCGAGAGCGTACCTCCGATACTTGCGATCCGTGCGGGATCGCCCTCGGCAACCGTGAGCTCGATATGCAGGTCGCGCACGCGCTGCCGCATCGGAAGCACGACGCGCGTCGTGTCGTCCCGCACGACCTCGATGCCGTGCACGGCCGAAAGCAGGTAACCCGGCAGCGGGTCGATCCCGCCGTCCCGTGCCGCCGCAACGGTCGCCGTCAGGCCGCTGACCGCGATTTTATCGGCCGCATTGTGCGCCACGAGCGTATGGCTGCCCGGCTCGAAGAGCGTCGGGTGGCATTTCTCATCCCCGCCCGGCATTGTGCAGGGGTCGGCCGTCCCGCAGCACGTGTGGTAGAGCGTATATTCCGTCGGTACGGCGCACGCCGCCGAGCGGTCCGACCAGTCGGCCGCCATGAGGACGGCGCCTTTGTCCGGGTGCGGTGTATTGTAAAGTTCGTCCTTCACGCAGGAAGAGACGCCCAGCGCAAGGACCGCGCTGCAAATCATAATGTATCGTGTCGTTTTCATACTCCTTTTCTTATTTAAGGCCGTTGCCGCCGAACATCCACACCAGTCCGACGGTCAGATGGTTCACACCCCAGTAATTCTTCACGGCCGAACCCTGCCGCACGCGCACGCAGTCGATAACACGGTACGTGTCGTAGTCGGCACGGGTGCAGCCCACGCCCGCCGAGAAATCCAGCGCGAGCCGCCGCCCGACGGGAAGCCGGTAGCCACCCACCAGACCGCCGCCCACAAGGTCGCCCATCTTTCCGGTTTCCGAGAATTTATAGTTGAACGCTCCGGCATGGAACATGACACCCACGTAGCCGCGCTTCGAGGCGCCGAGGTACCACCGCACCTCGGGCGATACTTCCCACAGCGCATAACGGCGATCCTTGTCGCTCCACGACCACGAGGTGTAGGTGCCGTTCACGGCGACCCCCACATGACGCGAGATGCGCCACTCGACGCCGAGGTCGGGAGTCAACGTCGCCCACCGCAGCAGGTTCGTGCGCAGCGCGAAGCGGTAGGGATTCGCATTTGCGGCAGCTTCCGCCTCGGCTGCAAGACGGGCGGCTTCGGCCCGTTCCCGCGCGGCTTTCGCGGCGGCAGCTTTTTCCGTTTCAAGCCGCTCCTGTTCGGCACGCTCTGCCGCCAGACGGTCTTCCTCGGCCTTCCGGGCCGCTTCACGTTCCGCAGCGAGGCGGGCGGCCTCGGCCTGTTCGGCTGCAAGACGTTCCCGCGCGGCTTCGCCCGACACCTCTCTATTATAAGCTTCCACCCGTGCGGCGGCCTCCGCACCGGCGATTTCGGCGACTTTCTCCACACTCGCAGGGAAGGAGACAACCACTACGTTGCGAAGGCTGTCGTTGTAGGGCATCTCGATATGCCGGTCCGTGACGAACATTGCTTCCGTAATGCCGCCGCGTATAATGAGCTCCGACTTTACGCGCTGACAGCGCAGGTAGGCCATGCGGGACGACGAGACCCCGTCGCCGGCAGAGGCGGCGTAACTGCTCACACAGATATACCGCTCGCCGCTGCGCAGTTGTTCCATACTCTCCGAGAGTGCCGACAACAACGAATCGAGCCGGTCGGCATTGCCGCTCCACGGGACGAAAAACATGTCCTTGTCCGCAACGAAGCGGAACGTGTAGTCCGTCGCGGCGACCTGCCGGACCGACGGAGCATCCTGCCCCCACGACAGCAGCGGCGCGAGCAGAAAAACGAAAAGGATTGTCGATAATTTATTCATAGGATTGAAAGTTACCCATAGGACAATACAGCCCCGGCACGAACGCATAGACGATTCGTGCGGCATCAACAGCTCCGGCAGGGAGCCTCAGAGAGCGTTTTTCGGGGGGGGGGGAATTTGCAGACCTTCTTCGACGCCGATTGTACGGGACGAGGCGACGCAGAGCCTCCGGACTGGGGAATAACGGCGTTTCACACCCTCCCTCCGAGGATGCGGAACCCGAATCGCGCCTGTGATACCCGATAGCATCTGCAAGAATTTTCCTTGGCACAAAATTAATAAGACAGAACGGAATACGAAAATAATAAACCCGTTTTTCAGGGCTGAAAAGAACTGAAATACGCGGAATTTTTATTATTTTTAACACCCGAGAATAACTGAATATGACTGAAAAACCGAAAACAGACAAAAAACCGAGCCTCTTCGCCCGCCTGCGGACGGCTTATGCGGCTTTCGTCGACGGACGGGAAAAGGGACTGATCGGACGCCAGAGACTCGCGGTTTACATCTATTCGACCCTCATCGTAGCGGTCGGCATTCCGCTCAACCTTTTGGGATGGACCGGTCCGGAAAACGGATTTTACACTGCACTCAACATCGCGCATCTGATCGTTGCCGTATCGCTGTTCGCCGGATACTGCCTGCGCAGGATTCCCCTGACATGGGCGCTGAGGATGCTTATCGTTGCGACCCTTCTGGAGATCGCCGGAGAAATGCTTTTCAGCGCCTTTCATCCGTCCGACTACCGCATGATGCTCATCGTCGCCAACATGATTCTTGCGACCGTAACCGTCATGCTCGCATTGGTCGCCTACATGCGTTATCTGCCTTACATTGCCTGTGCGTTGATGATGGGCACCTACATTGCCTGCGCATACATCACGCAAAGCCCCTCGCTGTGGAATTTCAGTCTTTTATTCGTCTTGATTTTTTCGATCGTCTCCCTGCTCGGAGAGCGGCTCGTAAAGAATATCCATATTCTGTATCGGGAAAACGAAATACTGCGGCAGGAGGAGTACGCGATCATGGAGCTGCTCGAACTCGATAAAAAGCAGATGATGGCTTTCGCCGAATTGTCCAAAGGCCAGGCCGACGACGTTCGCACGACAGAGCTGATGGACATGATCGGAAAAGATGCCAAGCGGAATCTTTACGCTTCGGCGCGTCGGCAAATCAGGCAGGAACAGACCCGTATGGATGCCGTAAAACGGCAATTCCCCGAGCTGACGCATTCCGAACAGGAAATATGCCGACTAATATTACAGGGCAAGAAGCTCTCCGAAATGTGCGACATGCTCCATAAGACACGAGGAAACATAACATCCCAAAGGGCGCATATACGCGAAAAACTCGGGCTCGATAGAAAAGACGACCTGAAATCTGTCCTCCAAAAAAGAATGAAGGGCGACGATAATTGCGCCAGCGAATAAAATGCTACATAGAGGCTTCTGTATATACGATATTGCCCGAGACGACTGTTGTATCCGAAACATGTATCTCAATGGGAAGCTCCATAAGTTGTGATACCTTTAATGCGATCGCACGGCTCATATAAATATCGTCGTGTTTTCCTTCGACAGCCCCATAGCTACCGTCGGGTTTCAACTCGTACCACTCGATTTCATCCAACGCCCGTTTATCGCGTTCGATATAAAGGATTTCGCGCAGGCGTTTGGTCATCTGTGTAACAAGGTCTGTTTTGCTGGCAGCGTTCGTGTGGAACCCGTAACGCTTCGGCCGCCCTTCGCGGATCTGCACGGGGTCTGTCCGCGAGAACAGATTATCGTAGTGTTCTTTTATCGTGTCGAGAATCGTCAGCGTATGGTCTCCCTCCTGTCCTTTGGGGTCGAGGCTGTTCGCTTCGACGGCCAGCAGTGCATGACAGAACCACTCGGCGACCTGCACGGCCCGCCACACCGTCAAATCTTGGTCGAGGTGAAAACGATAGGTGGCGATACACTCCTCCACACCTCCGTCGATCATCACCGCGCGGTCGATTACCGAAATCACGCTGTAATCGGCATTGGGGTTACGGCCGCCGATGTCGAGCGCCACCACATACCGATCGGCGATGCGGCGCGAGGTGTCGGGTAATTTCCACACGTAGAAATCACCTGCCGGCGAGGGCACGAAACGAATGTTTTGCAGCGCTTCGGGGCCATACGCCGCATCAGCCATCAACTCGCCGACATAGAGCGGCTCGCGGGTATATGGCCGGAGCTGCCGAACGTAGAGTGGATCGTGCGCAGGGCGCCCGGTGGTCTGGAACGCTTCTTCGGCCGTTGAGGGAAACTCACTGCACATCTGCCAATCGGTCGAATACTCGCGCCGCTTCTCCCTGTACCAATTCAATCCTTCCAGCGTTGCGCCGGCATGGAATCGCGCCAGCTCGTCGCGTGTCATGGAGTGCACGAACTCCGCCTTTTGCCGCTCGCTGACGAATGGCTTATAATATATGTCTATCTCGTACCACGCCACGAATAACGGCGTATAGGCCGATCGTCCGTCCACCGCCTCGCACCATGTATCGTGGAAAAAGTTGCCGATTCCTTTGGCCGTTGATTCCAGCACGACGACCGTGAACGGCTCACGCGGCACGGAGCCGAGAATCGTCTGTATCACATCTTCCGGTTTGCGTTCCTTCGTTTTTTTCCACAAACCGACTTCTGACAAATGAGCCATCTTAATATCGCCCGAACGGAGGCTGTCAGGCTTCTGCATGGAGCCGATCGAGACGACACAATCCCGATCGACGAGCATTTTATTTTTGCTCGAACCCTCGAAATTACAGAATTGAACGGAACATATTTCGACCGGATGCCGCCGAGCCATGCGCGAATACATCGCACGGATCGTCCGCGCTTGATCCTCCACGTCAGCCACGATCACACTGTTCCACCCCGAACGATGGAACAGTTGTATCCACGCCATGAACATCTGCACGACCGTACTGCCGCCCCATTGCCGGGCTTTGAGCAGCACGATGCGCACGGGCTTTCCCGCGAATAGGTCGCAAAGAAGGATGCGTACCAGCTTGAGCTGCGCCCGTCGCAGCTTGAACGGCACAAGGCGGCCCGACGTTTTGTCGAAGATTTTGACGCACGAAATACACCAAAACTCGAAATCATATACAGCGCGGAGCCTATGAACGGCCCTGCACATCGCCCCGGGGTCGATGCCTTCTGCGTTGGCATAACGTTCGACCCCACCGGCAGCAATAATAGCGGCGACGGTCGGTGTTGTCGCCATATAGACAGGGATAAGAACATAGCTGTCGGATGTAAAATAAAGACGGACACGCTCAATGGGCGACCCTTCGCCGGTGAGAGGATTGTACGGGGAGAAAAGTCGCTTTACCCGAATTTCATTCTGAGCCAGTATCGCCCGGACATCAGATGCGCCCGTTGATGATACGCCGGACATAATTCGGACTTAACCCGATTACGGGGTCTTTGCATATCATATCCACGAAATAAGTCTTGGACAGATATTTCAGACGTTCGGGATTCTCTGCCCGCTCGTGTGCGAGCAACTCTTCGTAACGGCGACGTATCTCGTTGTGCCTCTTCAAAATCTTCTCGGGAACCTCGTCCCGCACCCGTTTACATTTGCTCATAGTGATATGTTTTCTGCGTTCATCGCAATAATAGCGATAATTATAACTTCTTGAAAATTAACAAACAACATACTTTTACAGCAGAATATATCACGCACAAAATCAATAGATAAAAATGCAGGAGGAAAACACTACCCAACAACCGGAACAAACGCCGCGCATCTCGCGTGTACGCGAATACATGACGACCAAATTCCCCGATCGGGAATTCGGCGACGACAGCGAGCTGGAACAGGCACTTTACGATTATCTCACGCAAAGCGACAAAAAGATCGAAGGCCACGAGGCGGCTAACAAAACGATTATGGAGGTCGTACAAGCCTATCCCGAATTTGCGCAGATCATCGAAGACGTGGCCAACGGAATCCCCGTACAGGTCGCTATCGCCCGACAGTTCGACCCTTCGGAGTTGGCCGTGCCGGAGGGAGAGCCGGACTACGAAGCCTACAAACAAGCCGCCGAGGAACGCACCAAACGTCTCGCGGACATGAAAGCCCGTGTCGAAACCCGCGAAAAGAATATGGCCCAAAGCAAAACGGATGTCGATGCGTTCTTCGCCGAACAAGGATTGAGCGAAGAAGAACAACAGCGATTCGTCGCATGGGTGGATAATGAAATTCTTGCCAACCTGCTCGACGGCAAGGTAAACAAAGAAATCCTTACGAAACTCTATCAAGGATGGGTGTACGACACGGCCGTCGCCGAGGCCCGCGAGACAGGTAAGGTCGAAGGACGCAACGAACAAATCGAGACCCGCCGTGTACGAGCGCAAAAGACCGACGGACTGCCGGCAGACGGCGGCGGCGTTGAGGCAACATCTGCCTCCGAAACGGACAAAGATATAATCGACGAGGTGATAACCCGCCGCAACAAACGAAGATTCTAATCAATTACCGACAATATGAAAAACAACAAATTTCTCTACGGCCTGTTCGCCGTCTGCGCATGTGTCGTAAGTGCGTATCTATTTCATGAACTCCTCGCATGGTTCGCGCCGGACGATCTGGGCGGGGTTCTCATGGCTGCCGGCAGCGCAGCGGCGACCGCCGATCAGACAATGAGGGGCACGGTTCTGACCACCAAGCCGCCGAAAGAGGACGGAACGGTCGAGGAGCAGGACATCAACCGCCCGACGATTTCCAAGAAGATCACGAAGATCAACCCGTCGCTGTTTCCGATGGATACAATCCTGCGGGAAATCGAGACCGTCCCGTGTAAATCGGTCGAATATCAGTATTACAGCGTGCGCGGACGCGGTGTGCAAAGTAAGATCAAAACGTCCTACGCCATCTCCGGCGAAGCGAGCGGAGCGAAGCAAATCACCGTAACGAACGCGCACATCTTCTCGGTGGACGGCAACGTGCTGTTTCCGACCTTCGAGGTCGATAACGATACGAAGGTCGCCTCTCCCGTCGCATCGGGCGGTATCTCGCTCAATCCGCTCATCTGCCACATCGTCGCCACAGACGCTATCAGCCAAGACAAAATCACGATTTTCCCGCTCAACGCGGCAACGCTGCCCGCGCTGCCGGCCGATACGCCGCTCTATCGTCTCGGCGTCGCCAAGCACGAAAACGCGGGTATGTCTGAAGACCCCAGCCAGATGCCGTACAGCGACAGCAACTACTGCCAAATCCACATGACGACCGTATCGGAAGGTCTCTACCAGAAACTCACCGAGAAAGACGTACAGTTCGGGCTACTCGACATGAAGGAGCAGGCGCTTCTGGATTTCCGCATGACCAACGAGGCCGATGCGCTGTTCGGAGTGAAGCAGCAGATCGTCGATCCCATCTCCCGAAAGGTGAAATACATGAGCGACGGGATGCTCCGCAAGATCGACAAACGCCTCGACATGGGGGCCGAGAGCAAGATCACCAACGACCTTATCTACGGCTGGGCCTCGGACATCTTCTGCGGCAACAACGGCAGCGAACGCCGCGTCATGTTCTATGGCAAAGACTTCGGCCGCCAGATCGCGGGGGCCTCTACCGTCGTCAAACAGCTCGAAGCCGGTAATACCGAGGTCGTGTTCGGTATCACATTCCACCGTATCGCTACGCCCGATGGCGAGCTGCTGATGAAGCCCCACGACCTGCTGAACGAATACGGATACAGCAAGGCCGCGATCGTGATCGACCCTGCGAATATCTATCGTGCCGAGCGCAAACCGCTGGAAGCGACGGAACTCGAACGCGATAAGGTCGGACTTTCCCGCTCGACAGACGTACGAATCGACGAAAGCCATACGCTCGCAGTTCTCAACCCCGACACCCATGCGGTTATCACGGTAAAATAAACACACCGTAGCAGAGGTACGACCTCTGCTGCCTAAACAGACCTACGACATGGCTACATTCTATGTACTCAACAACAAGAAATACCGCACATCCGTCCGCCTTCGGGACGGACGGCTGGAAGCGATACGTTTCGAGCCGGAGGTTTACTTCGGCGGTATCGGCCAAAGCACCTATACCACCTCCGACCCGGAGGTTATCGAGGCCCTCAAAGAGCACTACGCCTACGGAATTACTTTCTGGGAAAAGGAACAGCCCATAACGGAAGCCGAAACCGAAGCTCCGGCAACGAACGACATGCTCACTGATCTGGAAGCGTTACTGCCCGACCCTGATAACGCGATTCGGGCGGAAACCGTAACGTCGGTGGCATCCGCCCGGGCATGGCTGCAAGCCAATCTCGATTACGTCGTTCCGGCAGGCATGAAGAAGGACGACATCAAAATCGAAGCGGCGAAACGAAACGTGCTGTTCATCCAATGGTAGGAATGCGTAAATACATCATCGCAAAGGCGCTGCGGTGCATCGACGAGGTTTACCCCGACGATAACAATGCCAACGGGCCGCACTTTCCATTGGAGGAGTTCATCGACGAAGCGGGCAGGCGGGTGTTGCTGGCTGCTCCGTTGCACGTAATCCCGAATCGGGCTGCTCTTACGGAGTGCGTGTTGAGGCCGCACACCGACGGAAGCGGCGAAATCGACCTGCCGGACGATTTTCTCAAACTCGCACGCTTGCGTATGGAGGGCTGGCAGCGTCCGGTGCTGGCGGCGATTCCGGAAGAACATCCCGCCGCCCGACGTCAGTATCACCCCGTAACACGGGGCGGTACGGCAAAACCCGTCGTACTGCTTACACACGGTGGGACACGGCTCCGGTATTTCAGCGTAACAGAGGCACAGCACCGCATCGCCGAAGGTGAATACATCGCTTACACGAGCCTCGACGACACCTACCCCGAACGGCTCGCAGAGACTACGGCATGGATGCTCGGAGCATTGGTATTAGGCGTGGCCAACGATGCAGACGGAGCGAAAACGGCCGAAGCACGCGCAATGGAAATACTCTCTGCATTATGAAATTCGACGTGAAGATAGACTGCATGGCGCTGTTCAACGAGTGCATGGATCAAACGCTCATCGACTACCGCAACCGCACGACGAAAACCGGACAATCCATCGCGGCGACGCATACGCTCGACCGGTCGCTGCTCGATACGTTCTACGTCAATCTTCACAGCGTGTCCGAGGCCCTCCGTACAGCCCTCCGAAAACAGGTCTGCGAGGTGCTGTTCATCCCCGACCTGTTGCAATATCGGGTGTGCCTCGACCCCGGCATACCACCGGAGAGTATCGCAGTTGAGGTAAAAGACGCGCTGAAATACGGGATGCTCTGCTGGTGGTACGGCGGGCGGGACATTCCGCTGTTCCAACTTTACCGCTCCTTATACGAAACCACCGTAGAAAGGTTGCGCGACCAGATACGCAGTACCCATACCGAAAGACCTTACCGCATATTATGATTACGCACGAAAACAAACTCTTCCGGCTGTCATGGCTCAAATCCAACCTTTTCCGTGCTACGAGTACGGAGACGGCCTACAACGCCCGCATGTTAGAAAACGAGACAGGGCAAGATATGTTCGACCGATACGCCATGACAATCGACGAGCGTCCCTTCTTCGACGAGCACATCGCACAAGCGTTGCTCACCCTGTTGCATCATTTCCGACGCATTGTACCGGACTGTCAGCCGATAACGACCGAGGGCGACGCATGCGGCCTTACGTTCGCAGCCCGCGTAAGCCGCGACGAAGATGAATTTTACAGCCACGCAGAGTTGCAAGGCGTCGAACGGAGCGCCACCGAAATATTGCGCTACTATATACTCGCCGAATGGTATTTGTCGATTCGCGCCAATGATCTGTGGACTGCCTATACACAGAAACTCACCGCAGCCGTCGCCACGCTGTCGTCCTACCTGTTCCGGTTTTACCGTCCCGTATTACGACGCGCCCATCGGGTATCTCCGAGCCCCGAAGAATATTCGCAGCACGGAGAAATACAAATCATTGACGCAGGCTTGGTCTAATTCTCAAAAGCAATGGAAAATCACGAAATTTTGCGATACATCGTCGATCTGACCGGTATAGAAAGCCGTGCATTTCATCGGGCACTCCTGCTCGAAGCAGTCGTTTGGTGTGCGATGATCGGCGCCGTGATAATCGACTTTACAACCGGCATCCGTAAAGCAAAAGTATTGAAAATACCCAGAGACAGTCATGGTTTCAGACGTTCGTTCTCGAAATTCGGCGACTACGGGAAAGTAACGGGAATGCTCATGTTATTCGACCTGCTGGCTATTCTGTTCGGCATCTATTCGCTTCCGTATGCCTCCGGCGTGGCGGCCGTAGGTGTCGTCTATACCGAGTATCGTTCCGTCCGCGAAAATCTCAAAGCGATAAAATCCTCGGCGGTGGAGATGACAACTATCGTAGAGTTGTTGGCCAAAGCCAAAGACCCTAAAAAGATAACCGAACTATTGCTCCAATACAATGAGGTGAAAAATAACGCCAGCCGGCAACAACCTAAAAATAACGATACGAAATGAAAATCTTGATCGACAACGGGCATGGCCGCGCCACGGCCGGAAAACGCTCTCCCGTATGGCCCGACGGGAAACAACTCTTCGAATACGAATTTAACAGGGACATCGCCCGACGAGTGCATGAGGCGCTGACCGCACGCGGGGCCGACTGCGTGCCGATCGTTCCCGAAATCGACGATATTCCGCTGGCGGAACGCACCCGCCGTGTGAACGAGATCGCCGCACAGGTCGGCCCGGAAAATTGTCTGCTCGTCTCGATTCATGCCAACGCCGGAGGCGGCACGGGATGGGAAGCGTGGACATCCGTCGGAGAAACGGAAGCGGATAACTATGCGACGATCTTTTACGAAGAAGCCGCCCGTGCATTTCCCGAACAGAGGATGCGTATGGACACGACGGACGGCGACCCGGACAAAGAGGCGCATTTTTATCTGCTCCGACATACGACCTGCCCGGCCATTATCACCGAGAATTTTTTTATGGACACGGAGGCCGATTGCCGGCTAATTCTCTCGGAGGAGGGCCGCAAACGTGTAGCCGACATGCACGTTTCGGCGCTGCTTCGCTGTATCGAATATCACCGAAACAAATAACCTGTCACTATGAAAATCTATTACGATTCCAAACTCGCAAAGAGCCTGTTGTTCGGCTCGTTCAAAACCTGCATGTTCTTCGGCGTCGTGCTGACCGAGTACACCGCATTGTCTGAAAAAGTGAAACGGCATGAGGGGATTCATGTCCGGCAATATTGGGAATGTCTCGCCGCCAGCGTCGTATTGTGGTTTCTTCTCCATGTAGGAGCCGCGTTGCTGGGCGGCCATGTGTCCACATGGTGGCTATTGTTCGTGCCGACGACCTTCTACCTGTTGTATGGGGTCGAATGGCTGATTTCTTACTTCTATCACATCCTCCGAGGCGATGCACGCGACCGATGGAACGACGCAGCCTACCACGCTTCCGCCTTTGAGATGGAGGCATACGCGCACGAAGCCGAGGCCGACTACCTGTCCTCGCGCCGTGGGTTCGCGTTCGTCAAATATTACGGTAAACTCTGATGCATCATGAAACGCGCCTTACTCATAGTCTCCGTTCTGTCGCTCTGCATGGCAAGTTGTTCACCCAGCAGGGTATTGGTGCAAAGCCGCCAGACCGATAGCGTGCGGATAGACGAGAAAATCCGGATTCGAACGCAAATAAAATATGTTCCGGTCATCGTACATATTCCCGATCAGCGAACGAGCGTAATAGCCGAGCCATCCGACACATCGCACCTCGAAACGAAATATGCCGCCTCCGATGCTTTCATACGTCCCGACGGAAAATTATATCACGACTTACGGAATAAGCCGCAAGAGAAGTCCGAAATCGTCCCTGTCGAGATTACGGACACAACGGCGACGAGTATGATCGTCCGGCAGGAACAAGAGCGGATCGAGGTACCCGTACCGATGCCCCTCACATGGTGGCAGCGGTTCTGGAATATGTCGGGAAAAATCGCATGGGGACTGCTGGCCGGAGTGATTATCGGAATCATCGTGCGACGAAGATTATAGTTATGGAGAGTTGCCGTGCCCATACGATTATTGCGGGAACGAGCTTCGCCCTGCTGATTACCGCGTTGAGGGACGACGTGGAATTACCAGAAGAATTGCCCGAAACGATTCCCTCTGCGTGGCTCGACAACCTCGACCGTTACCGCATCGTACTGTTGTTATCGACATCCAAACACGGCCCGAAAGCGGTTGCAGGAACCACTGCGGAACACGAACTGAAAATCGAGCGATGCGACAACGCTCACTACTTCGTAAATATTCCGGCCTCGGCGACCGAGGAAATGGAGGAAGGCGAAATCGTCCTTACCGTCGAATTGCGGGATACGCAGACCGATACGGTAATGAAAGCCGAACGGCGCACGGTTCCGCTTGTCAAAGCAAGACTATGAAACTACTCTGCATATTGCAACAAGGCGATTTATCCGTAACCGACGGCTCTACACTTTCTCACCGACTTTATTTCGACTTCGCAAACCGAATAGGCATCGACGGGAAAGACGGTGAAGATGGAACAGACGGAACGGACGGATTGACGCCGGAAATCGGCAAGGATGGAAATTGGTGGATCGGAGACCGAAATACCGGAGTACCGGCCGTCGCATTCCGCAGTTACGCATCGCTGGCCGCCTTCCCGAAACAGGGGAATAACGACATGCTCTATCTGGATGAAACAACGAACCGGTTTTATCGCTGGGACGCGCCGGCACAAAACTATCGCACGGTCGGCCCCGACTACAACGACATCAAAATAATCGACGGCGGAAACGCACAATTCTAAACCACATGGCAACGATAACGGTAAAAAGCAAAATCATCGTCCGTAACGATACCGAGGCGAATTGGGTATCGGCGAATCCCGTGCTGCTGAAAGGCGAAGCCGGATATTGCACAGACAAACTCTACCTCAAATTCGGCGATGGCTCGACGAAATGGAACGACCTACCCAAATTCGGCGGACAATCCGTTATCATTCAGAGCACGGCGCCTTCGGATGGAAGCCAACATACCTACGAAGAGGGGACATTTTGGATCGACCTTTCTGCATCCTCTCCCGAAATCTACATATTGATCCAACGGGAGAGCGACAACCGCGAGTGGCTCCAACTCATCACGGCCGAGGCACTCGCAGCAAAAGGGGCGATGCTGGCAAAGGATTTTGCAAAGGAAAGCGAAGCCGGCGCCAAGACCGGATATGTCGATAAGGCACTCTCAGCCGACAAGCTCAAAACGGCCCGAGCTGTTACATTGACAGGAGCTATCACGGGAAACACGACCTTCGACGGTAGTAAGGACATATCTATCGAAACATCGCTGAAACCACTCGAAGAACAGGACATCCCTGAGCTGTCTTTATCTAAAATCAAAGACGCAGGAACGGCGGCCGCGTACAACACGGGCACCGAAGCAGGACAAATACCCGTAATCGGGGAGGGCGGAAAGCTCAACGAGGCACTGATCCCTCAGCAAACACTTACGACCGACAATGTGAACGAGGGCAAAAAAAATCTTTACTATACGAATGAGCGAGTAACCAATTACTTGCAAGACACCGCAAACACCTTTGTAATGGATGGAGGAAACGCATGATGAATGAACTGATAACCATACACACTCGATTTCAACACAGGCGGGCGACAGCGGCTCGCTGGGCAGAAGTCAATCCCATATTGCGGGAAGGAGAACTCGGCGTGGAACTCGATACACGGCGTATGAAATTCGGCGACGGCGTAACGAGGTGGAACAGTCTGGAATATTGCTCGAAAGAGATTCTCCCGGCATCGGCCGCCGAGCTGGGCGGGATAAAAGCCGAGGGGAAAAACGACGGATATAGCGTCGAAGTACGCATAGACCCCCAAACGCATAAACTGTATGTACCGGCCTATCCCGAAATTCCGGAGCTGCCGCAACTCGGAGCCGTAGCGACCAGCAACGACTATAACGACCTCGATAACAAACCGAATATTCCGGCCCCATATTCGCTGCCCGCAGCAACGGAAACCGCACTCGGAGGCATAAAGGCCGCAAGTAAAACCGTGGAATATACCGTTGAGGTAAAGAAAGACCCGACTACGCACAAGCTCTATGTACCGGCATCGACGGCATCGGTCGAATCGCCCGATAACGGAATATTGCCCGGACTGATCGTGAAAATAAGTTATAGACAACAGGATAAAAGCACGCATTTCCCGAACGAGACAGCAGCGATAATGAATGGCGACATTTATTTCCGTCCGCTGTGCAGTCCCGAATATTTCAATCGAATCTTGCCCGATTTATATATCGGGCTGGCAAGGTGCAATTCCCGCGCGTACAACAGAATCACGCAAAAACCTACAAAAAAACAAATAGGTTGGCATATCGTAGGGAACCCGCCCTATACACTCGGTTCGCAAGAACGGTATCCGCAAAAAAGCGTTTTCACCGGAGAGTTCAACAATTATCCCCGCTGGACATGGAATGATGTCGCACCGGTAGCTGTCGCCGATCTGATCGAAAAATACAACGGAGAATGGATTAAATTTCCGTATGATCTGGAAACGATCGCCCGACGTTTTATTTATATGTATCAAATACAATATCAGACGCCGAGAATATATACGGTTCTTCCGATCGAGACGTTGCAAGGGACGCAGGTTAAAGACGGATTTCTCAAAATAAGTACGATTCATCGCAGAGTATCGTTGGATGGTGCGCGAACTTCGGCAAGCGGTTTTTACGCCTCGGTAAACCTCGGATTGTGTTTTTGTCGTTCAGAGACCGAGCCGCCGCACTTGCAGCGAACCTTATTAGGCCCTATTATGCCTCAACGAGTGATAATCGTGCGAAAGTTCGGACTTAACCGGATTTATTATTTAATGAAAAACCCCGAACGTAGAAATCGCATAAGATAGGTCTCCAAGAGGGAGCGCAAATGGCACCGGTCAGAAATGGATGGTGAGCCCGCAAGGGCCCCATCTGTCGCTGGTTGGAACTGGAACGCCGAAAGGTAGTTCTGGCACTGGTTAGAACTGTTTGCTACACCCTCTTGGTTTTAATTTATTTTTGAGCTCACTCCGATTCTACACATCTAAAAAAATTCTTGCCCGCAATATTTGGTATTTTGGCATTTTTACCTTACTTTTGTTCCCGCTTCCCGAATATGGGGTATAAGCAGGCCCGGAGAGGTGGGTGAGTGGCTTATACCACCGGTTTGCTAAACCGGCGTGCGAGGTAACTCGCACCACGAGTTCGAATCTCGTCCTCTCCGCAAAATGAAAACCACCGATTTTTTCGGTGGTTTTTTCATATCCAAAAGGTTTTCTAATAGTTTTCCAAAAATAATTTCATCCCGATATTTTCTATATAGATACATAATTTTCCCTATCATATTATTTGCATAATATAAATTTATAACTTACTTTTGCAGTGTAAGATACAAACACGAGAACAGACACAAAAAATCGCAAGAATTATTTGTAGAAAATTTTTCAGTTCTCCGGTTTGCTAAACCGACGTACGGGGCAACCTGTACCACGAGTTCGAATCTCGTCCTCTCCGCAAAAGCCGACACGCAAAGCGGCTATAAAACAGAAAACCCTGCAAGATCAACGACTTGCAGGGTTTTACTTTTCCGGTCTGCGATTGTTGTCGTCGTTGGAGACCGGGATTACGCGTGGTCCGGGAACCGAACGGCTTCCGCCTCCGGGCGATATGGCTCCACCCGCAAACCGGAAAGGTTTGGAACGGTTCTTGCCAGACTCAAGCCTGCAATACAAAGTTCCGAGCCTCAAGATGTTAAAGGAAGGGTTTCTGTTCACGTTCATATCCGCCTTCATGGCGCTGTTCCCGGTGGCCAACCCGGTGGGAGCCGGATTCCTGGTCAACGGACTGCTGTCGGGGCTGAACGACGAGGACCGCAGGTCGATCATCCGCAGAATCGTCACCGACTATCTGCTCGTCGGGCTGGGCAGCCTGGCCGTGGGGCATTTCGTGCTGTCGCTTTTCGGGCTTTCGCTCCCGGTCATCCAGCTGGGCGGAGGACTGCTGATCTGCCGCACCGCCCTGCAATGGCTCGGCGATTCGGACTCCTCGGTGGGACGGACGCAGGGCAAGGACGTCAACCCCATTCACAAATCGGCCATCGAGTCGCAGATCTTCTACCCGATCACCTTTCCCATCAGCATCGGCCCGGGCAGCGTCTCGGTCATCCTGACGCTGATGGCGTCGGTCAGCATGAAGAACGGCTGGGCGCGGGGCCTGCTCTCCTACGCGATCATCGCGCTGGTCATCGTACTGATGTGCCTGATACTTTATCTGTTCCTGTCGCAGGGCGAACGGATCATCCGCAAAATCGGCAACAGCGGCAGCATCGTCATCAACAAAATGGTCGCCTTCTTCACCTTCTGCGTCGGCGTCCAGATCGTCGTGACGGGCATCGCCAAGCTGTTCAACCTGCATGTCTGACCGAAAACCGGCCTCCCCGTCCCGGCCGGTCACTCCATTTCAGTCAGATGCTTCCAGTAACGACGGGGCATCATACGGCGCTGCTGGCGTTCGTTGATGCGCTGGGGGATCGCCAGCGCCCGGAAATAGTTTTTCCACAGCAGCTGAAACTGCCGCTCGTCCTCGGCGAGCCATTCGTCGGCAAGTTTGTCGGCGATCATTCCCCGGTCGTCCTCCAGCGTGACGCACCGCGCCGTATGCCCGTCGTAATGGTAGCCGCAATCGCGCCGCCTGTCGTAGATCAGCCACCGCTGGTCGGCGAAACGGTCGGTGAAATAGTCCACCGCCAACGGCAGGGCGTCGTGCTCGGGCGTGACGGCGGCGAAATAGGTCCCGTCGGCGGCTTTCTGGAGGCGGACGAACTGTTTGAGACGTTCCCGCTCGTGGGAGACCTTGAGCGCCAACTGGAAAAGGGACTTCATGTCGGGATCGGCCTGGTCGGCCACGACGCCTCCGCCCTCGTCGAAAACGCGGCGCAGACAGCGCAGCATCAGCAGGTCGCCCTGCGGCTGCTCCCCGTGCCAGGCATAGACGAACATCGAACGGGTGCGGGCGGTCAGCCGCCGTTCCAGTCCCCGCCACACACGGCCGGCATGCGCCTCGTCGGTCGCAACGTCGTGGACGCGCTCCGTAAAAAGCGGTTCGGGTTCCCCGGGGCCGATCAGCGCCTCGGGAAACGCCCGCATCGAGTAGGCATCGAACAGGGCCGACAGCAGCCCGTCGAAGGATTTGTCGTATCGGAAAACCAGCATCGCGTCAGAAAAGGGTCAGTTGGCCTTCGTTCCGATCCTGCCTGCGCCGCTGCGGAGCGGTCAGCAGGCGGCGCACCTGCTCGGGGCGCAGTTCGTTGACGCCCTGCCCCGCAGTAAGTTCCCGGCAGCTGATGAAATACTGCGCCTTCTTCATCACCACGCCGATCTGCCGCAGCGACTGCTGCGTCAGCGTCCGGTAGCGGCGCGAGGAGACGATCAGCCGGGCCGACTTGACCCCGATGCCCGGCACGCGCAGCAGAGCCTCGTAGTCCGCACGGTTGACATCGACGGGAAAAAACGCGGGATTCCGCAAAGCCCAGGCCAGCTTGGGGTCGATGTCGAGATCCAGCCGGGGCGTCTGCTCGTCGGCGATCTCCTCGGCGCGGAACCCGTAGAAACGCATCAGCCAGTCGGCCTGGTAGAGCCGGTTCTCGCGCACGAGCGGCGCCTTGTCGAGCGCCGGAAGCCGCTTGTCGTAGGGATTGACGGGAATGAAGCCCGAGTAGTAGACCCGCTTCATCGTGGGCCGTCCGTAGAGGGCCGACGAGAGCAGCAGGATGTCGCGGTCGCTCTCGTCCGTGGCCCCGACGATCATCTGCGTGCTCTGCCCGGCAGGAGCGAAGCGGGGCGCATGGCGGAAGCGCGTACGCTCCTCGGCGCTCTGGAGCACCCCCTGCTGGATGTAGCTCATCGGGCGGTAGATGCTTTCGTAATTCTTGTCGGGAGCCAACAATTGCAGGTTGCGTTCGGTCGGGATTTCGATGTTGACGCTCATGCGGTCGGCGTAGCGTCCGGCCTCGGCCACCAGTTCGCGGCTGGCACCGGGAATGCTCTTCAGATGGATGTACCCGTTGAAACGGTGCACCGTGCGCAGGTCGCGGGCCACGCGGACCATGCGCTCCATCGTATAGTCGGGATCGCGGACGACGCCCGACGAGAGGAAAAGCCCCTCGATGTAGTTGCGGCGATAGAACTCGATGGTCAGTTCGGCCAGTTCGCCCGGTGTGAAGGCGGCGCGCGGAATGTCGTTGCTGCGGCGGTTGATGCAGTAGGCGCAGTCGTAGATGCAGACGTTGGTGAGCATGATCTTCAGCAGCGAGACGCAGCGTCCGTCGGCCGTAAAGGAGTGGCAGATGCCCCACCCCGCGGCGCTGCCCACCCCGCCCGCACGATGCTTGCGCGTCACGCCGCTCGAAGCGCACGAAACGTCGTATTTGGCCGACTCGGCCAGCACCTTGAGTTTTTCGAGCACCGTCTCCTTCATGGCGGCAAGTTATCGCTTTTTTCGGGAAAAACAGAGGTCCCGCGGGTAATTTTTCGCTCTTTTTCCCGATGTCGCTGGGCGTGTGGAAAATAGGGAAAAGCAAAAAACGGGGCGGTAAAAACCGCCCCGCTCCGTATGGTATGGGGAGAAACGCTCTCCCGGAGATCCGTTCTGAAATAAAATCCGGAATTAGTACCGGTTGCGACCGTAACCGCCGCCGTTGCCGCCGTAGCCTCCGCCACGGTTGCCGCCGTAACCGCCTCCGCGATTGCCGCCGTAGCCGCCCGAAGAGCGCTCCTCGCGGGGACGAGCCACGTTGACCGTGATCGTCTGACCCTCGAAGCTGGTTCCGTTGAGCTGGTCGATGGCCTTCTGACCCTCTTCCTCATTGGGCATCTCGACGAAGCCGAAACCGCGCGAACGGCCCGTCTCCCGGTCGGTAATAACGTTAGCCGACGCTACTTCGCCGAACTGCATGAATAAATTTCCTAAGCCCTCACTGCTCGTGCCCCAGCTCAGATGCGAAACATAAATGTTCATTCTCTTGATAAGTTAATTAAAAAAGTGTTATTTGTTACTGATAACTATTCGTACTGCATTCATTCCCCGCGTGCCGCGTTCGAGTTCGAACGTCACCCGGTCCCCTTCGGCAATGCCCGCCGGGGCGTTGGTGATGTGAAAAAAGTATTTCTCGGAACTGGCGGCATCCTTGATGAAGCCGTAGCCTTTGGATGCGGTGAAATATTCCACCCGGCCGCTCATCGGCTCCTCCTCCTCGATTTCCGACTGTCTCGGGACCGAAATTTCGATCTGCGAGGCGTCGATCTCCTCCTTGGGCTTCACATCCTGCGGGGTCGTGTGAAGGACGCCGTTTTCGTCGACATACGCCAGCATGTCCTCGAAACTGCGGCTCCCGCCGCTCAGACGCTCCTCCTTTTTCTTCTGCTTGTCCTGACGTTTGGTCTGCTTTAATTTCTCTCTTTCTCTCTTTCCCGATGTAATTCGTTTGGCCATTTATCAATTATTTTTTTGCAAATACCGAAGCGCACAAGGCGCACCGCTCCCAACAAAAGAGCAAGCTAATGAGGTCGATTTTGAGAATGGGGGAAACCGCGATGGACTGCGGGATCAAACACTTACAAAGAAAGATTCAAAACAAAACTCGATTGTTTGGCAACAAAGATACACATTTTATTCCAGAAATCCTATTTTTCCGGATTTTATCTCTTCCGCCGCATCTTTTTACCCGCTGAAAGCCCTCTGCCGCCCCCGTATTTCAAATTCGTTTCAGATTTACGCCCCAACTTTGCATCGCGGTTCTCCGGACTCTGCATATTTTTTGTACTTTTGTCCGACATGCAACCGAAAGAGAATTAACAGAAAGATACGATGAAAAAATTCCCGATCCTGCTCCTGCTGACCGCCTGCTGGTCGCTGGCCGCGGCACAGGAGAGGCCGCAGGTCCCTGCGGCGCAGAAACGCAACCTCCGCACCGAAATCATCGCGGCCGATTCGACCGGCGAACTGCTGGCACAGCTGCGCAACATGCCCAACATCGAAATCGGCAAGGGCATCACCTTCCGGCCCAAAAACGACTGGTTCGAACTGACGATGCGCTTCCGCATGCAGAACCTTCTGGCGCTGTCGTTCGACGACGACTTCACGCTCACCAAGACCGAGGCCCGCGTCAAACGGCTGCGGCTGCGCTTCGACGGTTACATCTATTCGCCCAAACTGGTCTACTCGGTCCAGCTGGGATTCACCTCCTACGACACAGAGCCGCTGCCCGGCGGCGACATGAACATCGTGCGCGACGCCATCGTCTACTACGTGCCCAACGCCACCTGGAACATCGGCTTCGGGCAGACCAAGATCAAGGCCAACCGCGCGCGGATCAACTCGTCGAGCGCCCTGCAATTCGTCGACCGGAGCATCGTCAACAGCGAATTCAACCTCGACCGCGACTTCGGGTTCTTCGGCGAATACAACATGCGCCACGGCGAGGGCTTCAACCTCTCGGCAAAAGGCTCCGTCACGCTGGGCGAAGGCCGCAACTGGGGCAGTTCGCCGACCGGAGGGCTGGCCTATACGGGGCGTCTGGAACTCTATCCGCTGGGACGCTTCAAGTCGAAGGGCGACGTCATCGAGGGCAACTACGAATTCGAGGAGCGGGTGAAGATTCTGCTCGCCGGAGCCTACTCCTACAACCACAAGGCCTCGCGGCTGAAGGGTCAGCGGGGAGCCGTGATGCCCGGCGACGCCACACGCAACCTGGGGTCCTATTTCGTCGATTTCATCCTCGAATACCGGGGCTTCGCCTTCTACACCGATTTCATGGGCCGTTCGTGCAGCGACCCGCTGTTCAGCCCCGAAACCGGAGCCTTCGTCTACAACGGGCAGGGTCTCAACGTGCAGACCAGCTACCTGTTCAACAAAAAATGGGAAATCGCCCTGCGCAACTCGACGCTGTTCCCGGACAGCGAAGTGCAGCCGCTGGCCGGATACCGCAACTGGAACCAGACCACGCTGGGCATCACGCGCTACATCATCGGCCACAGCCTCAAAGTGCAGGCCGACATGTCGTACAACACCCGGAGCAGGTCCATAGACCCCAATTACAACCGCTGGGAGATCCGCTTCCAGCTGGAGCTGGGGCTTTGACGGAGAGAAAAGGCCGTCCGAAAAATCCGTCCGAAAAAAATCACCCCTGCCGGAAGCTCTCCGGCAGGGGTGAAATCGTAAAAATCAGACTTCTCGAGCGACACCTATATATTATAGGATTTTCAGGGCGATCTGCGCGCACGCCTCGGCATCGGCCAGCGCGTGGTGGTGGTTTTCGAGTTCGAAGCCGCAGGCGGCGGAGACGGTGTGCAGCTGATGGTTGGGCAGGCGGCTGCCGAAGGTGCGGCGCGAGGCCCGACAGGTGCAGTAGAAGGTATAACCGGGCCAGGGCATGCCGTACAGTTCGAAGACGGCCCGCAGGCAGCCTTCGTCGAAGGGCGAGTTGTGGGCCACGAGCGGCAGCCCCTCGATACGGGGTTCGATTTCGCGCCACACCGACGCGAAATCGGGGGCATCAGCCGTATCTTCATAGCGCAGACCGTGGATGGCCGTCGTGAAATGGCTGTAAAAATTGGGACGGGGACGGATCAGGCGGTAAAACGTATCGACCACCTCGCCGCCGCGCACGACGACGACGCCCACCGAGCAGACGCTCGTGCGCTTGCCGTTGGCCGTTTCGAAATCTATGGCTGCAAAATCTTTCATCGTATCGGTATATGCGAGCTGCAAATATACGCATTTCCGCGTCGGAGCGTACACCCCGAGCGAAAAAACTCCGTGTTTCGCCGACAAGAGGCCCCGTTCCGATCAGGTCCCGGAAAGCTCCGCGGCATCGTCCCCGAGACCGATGGACTGCACCCGCTGTTCGAAATCCCGCTCCGGAACGAGCGAACGCAGCCGCATGCGCGAACGGTAGCTGTACACCGTATTGACCGAACAGTGCAGCAGTGCGGCGATGGTCGCCGTGTCGGTGATGCCCAGCCGGACCAGCGCGAAGATGCGCAGTTCGGTCGTGAGGCTTCCCGGACGGCGGACCCCGATGCGCGCATCGTCGGCGAGCAGGCGGTTGAACTCCCCGATGAACGAGGGGAAAAGCCCCAGGAAGGTGGTGTCGAAATTGTGGTAGAACTCTTTCAGTTCGTCGCTCCGGACATCGGTTCCGGCGTACTCGCGGCGCAGCTCGTCGGAACGGCCGTCGCGCAGCATCCGGCCGACATGACGGTAGGTGTCGGCCAGTTTGTAGATATATTCGGAGATCGTCTTCAGGAACCCGCCGATATAAACCTCCTTGATGCGGTTGGCGTCGGCGATGCGGATGTTCTGCCGGCTCAGGTCGGCATTGGTTTCGCGCAGGCTGACAGCCAGCTCGGCCAGTTTCCCGTTCGACTCGCGCAGGGTCTGCTGCACGGCGTTGAGCCGCCGGTTCTGGCGCAGGACGAACAGCACGCCTCCGATTGCCGAGAGGGCGAAAAGAAAGGCCAGAAGGATCAGCGCGACGTACATCGCGCGCAGACGGGCATTGCGCTCGCTGTACGCCTGCTCGATCTGGGGCAGAATCGCCATGTCGCGCCACGAACGGATGGGCGAATTGTAGGCTTGCGTGTCGTTGATCGCAACGCGGATACACCGCATCGCCCGTGCGGCGTCGCCCCGGCGCAGCAGCTCTTCGGCCACGCCGCCCAAGGCGCCGTAGTCGCGGACGGCCCCCTGCACATCGGCCATGGCGGCGCGCACGAGCCATTCGAAACGAGCCGCTTCGTCGCCCCGGAACCTTTCGGTCTCCGAACGGTAGAACGCCGCCCGGGCATAATCGTGCGACGCGGGCGGAGCGCATGCCAACGCACTGTCGCAGGCCGCGGCGGCACGGTCGCAATCCCCTTCGTCCACGGCGACGAGGTAGGCGAAATAGAAACGTTTCGAAATGTCGCCGGTGGTTTCCAGCGCACGGCGGGCGTAGTACTCCTCGCAGGCCCGAAACCGGTCGCGCTCCGCCCCCGGCTCGCTCTGGCTGCGGCACTCGCGGTTCTGGCGATGCTGCGCGGCATAATAGGCCGCCTGCGTCGCACGGCTCATATGCAGCGTGTCGGTCACTCCGGCCAGCACCCGGTCGGCTTCGAGGAAGCGGCCGTTCATGCTGTAACACATCGCCATGACCGATTTGGCGCGGATCGTCAGGTCGGCATTCCCCGCCCTTTCGGCCAGCGCGACATTCCGGCGCAGGTAGGCGATCGTCGAGTCGCTCTGGTAGGCGAAATAACGCTCCGCGATCTCCGCCGTGACGGCATAACGCGCCCCGAACCCGAGGGTGTCGCCGCATAGCAGGGATTTGAGCGAGTCGAGGCGCGCTTCGTGGCGGAGCAGGAACTCCTCGCGGCGGTCGAGCAGACCGTCCAGGCGGCGAAGCAGCGTATGTATGTCCGAAGGTTCCCCGGCACGCAGACCGGATGCGGAGACGACGAGAAAGGCCGCGAAAAGGAGAGGCAGTTTTTTCATTTCAGGCAACGGATTTGCACAAATATAACGATAAAAAGCATGCAAAAGCAAATTATCGGACCTGTTTTATTTGTATAATTCAACGCCATCTGAAGCATCAATCAACTGGTTTTCAGAAAATTGACAGTTCATATCATTTATATTTTTCCGAAGAGCCGTTCCGGCGGGCCGTTCATGCGCTAACTTTGCAGAAGACAGAAACGCAAACCAATTCAAAAAACGATGAAAACCTCCGTAAAACTTTTGCTCGCCTTCGCAACGGCAGCCGCGGCGATCGCACCGGCCGCCGCCCAGCAGGTCGTAGCGTGGGACGAGGCCTACCGGCAGGCCGACGCCCGGATCGCACAGCTGACCCTCGACGAGAAGATCTCGTTCATGCGCGGCTACTCCTCGTTCTTCTTCTACGGCGTGCCCGAGAAAGGCATGCCCTACATCTATCTCTCCGACGCCACGCAGGGCGTGCACATGCGCGACAACCTGTCCGACCCGACGATGGTCCGCCAGCTGGAGCGTTCGACGGCCTTTCCGTGCCCGATCTCCCTCGCAGCGACCTTCAACCCGTCGCTGGCCTATCGTTATGCCGAAGCCGTGGGCGAAGAGTGCCGCGCCGGAGGCATCGAGGTCCTGCTGGGTCCGGGCATGAACATCTACCGCAACTCACAGAACGGACGCAACTTCGAATACATGGGCGAAGATCCGCTGCTCGCCTCGGCGATGGTCGCCGAGTATGTGAAGGGCATGCAGTCGACGGGAACCGTGGCGTGTCTGAAACACTTCATCTGCAACGATACGGAATTTTACCGCCGCCGCTCGAACTCGATCGTCGACGAACGGGCGCTGCACGAACTCTACCTGCCGCCGTTCAAGGCCGGCATCGACGCTGGCGTGGGTTACGTGATGACCTCCTACAACCGCCTCAACGGCGAGTGGGCCGGGCAGAACGCCGACCTGATCCGGCGCATCCTGCGCGGCGAGCTGGGATTCCGGGGCTGCGTGATGAGCGACTGGTCGTCGGTGAACGACACAGAGAAGGTGGTCAAGAGCGGCCAGAACGTCGAGATGCCGGGCCGCAAGGAGTTCTTCGGCGAGGTGCGCGCGCTGCTCAAGGAGGGCCGCATCACCGAAAAGGACATTGAGAAAATGATCCGCCCCAACATCGCCACGAGCATCGCCTTCGGGCTTTACGACCGGGAGAAATACGTTCCCGCCCTGCTGGAGAAATTCCCGGCGCACAAGCAGACCGGCTACGACGTGGCCGCCGAGGGCATCGTACTGCTGCGCAACAACGGCATCCTGCCCCTCGCCGAAGGCCGCAAAATCCTGCTGACGGGACGCTTCACCGAGCAGATTCCCCGCACGGGAGGCAGCACGTCATCCTCGGCCGAGGTGCTGGGCTACGACAACGTGACGCTGACCGCGGCGCTCCGCGAGGTCTACGGCGATGCGGTCCGCGTCGTCGAAAAACCCTCCCGCGAGGAGCTGGCCGCCGCCGACGTGGTGCTGCTCTCGACGGGCACGATCGACGTGGAGTCGTTCGAACGCCCCTTCGCGCTGCCCAAGGAGGAGGAGGCCTTCATCCGCACGGCCGTCGAGTCCAATCCCAACACCATCGTGCTGGTCAACTCGGGTTCGGGAATCCGCATGGGCGGCTGGAACGACAAAGCCGCGGCGGTGATCTACGGCTGGTATCCGGGCCAGAGCGGCTTCACGGCGCTGGCCGACATTCTTTCGGGCAAACTGTCGCCCTCGGGCAAACTGCCCATGACCATCGAGAAGGAGTTCAACGACTCCCCCGCCAAAGGCACGATGCCCGCCGGCGCGGAGTTCTACAACAAGGCGCCCCGCGCCTACAACGAACGCCTGATCCAGCTCTACGACATCGACTACAAGGAGTCGGTGCTGGTCGGCTACCGCTGGTACGAGACCAAGGGCATCGCACCGCTCTACCCCTTCGGATTCGGACTTTCGTACACCACGTTCGAGCTTTCGAAACCCCGCGCCCCGAAGGCGTTCCCCGCCGACAAGCCGCTGAAAGTGAGCGTCACGCTGACCAACACGGGCGACCGCGAGGGCGCGGAGGTCGTGCAGCTCTACGTCACGGAGAACGCCCCGACAGTCCTCCGGCCGAAAAAGGAGCTGAAAGGCTTCCGGAAAGTGACCCTGGCCCCCGGCAAAAGCGCCGTCGTGGAGTTCGAACTCGACCGGCAGGCGCTGGCGTTCTGGGACACGCAGTCGCGCGGCTGGAAGGTCAACCCGGGCGAATACACCCTTTCGCTGGGAACCTCGTCGGCTGACATCGCCGCCACGCTGCCCGTCTCGGTGAAATAACCCCGCAGCGGCAAGAAAGGACCGCATCCGCGGAGAGTTCACTATTGACTATCGTAAACGAGGTTTCGGTTTCCAGGCCGTCGCCTCGTTTACTTTTTTGCCTTTCATTGCGCATCATGCTGAATTACAACATGCGGTCTCTCGCCTTCTCGCCCATTTCCGAACAGAATCCGATCGAAGCATACGGCAATATGCTGCATTCGGACGGATTCATCTCCGTTTCCGGCATAAATCGCCGAAAAATTTGCCGGTCCCGTATGAACCGTTAATTTTGTATATGGATTCAGTTTGTCGGAATGCGTAAATCGGTATTCATACTGCTAACGGTTTTCATGGCCTGCCTGCTCTGCAAGGAGTCGGGGAACAGGCCGGACGCTCCATGGAAATTCACGAATGAAACGTTCCTAACCCGTGGGGGGGGGAATTTACTTGCCGACCAATGGCAATGCGAATACGTCTATAATTCCAATTTAAGTCTTACCGGTGTCTTGCAGGAGTGCGAAAAAGCACGCACGTCCGTATCCATGTTCCAGCGCGGAGCCCAAGGGTGCTCGCGTGCTGCGTTTTTATCAATGTGTTGCGTCACATACGGTATTTCGGGCGTTGCCGGACTCGTTGCAAGGGTGCACAGAAAAGGTTTCGCTGCCGGACTGCATGCCGTAGACCATTACGTCTACCGTCTGCGCCGGCTCATTATTTAGCCATGCGGCAAGAAAATTCACAAAAAGCCATGCACGCTGTTTACAGCGAAACAATCTATACCGGGCATCGCCGCCCAGGGCTTTTCCATAGCCCGTCCTAAACAAAAAATGCGCGTACACTGCGGCATAATGCCCGGCCGCATCAGGCCCCGACAATCAAGGCCCGCATGCGCTCCCCGTTTTCAAGCCCGTCACCGTGTCCTTCATTTTTTCACCCGCACCTCGTACAGGTCGCTGCGGCGGTCCTTGAGGTTGCAGACCTCTTTCGGAATTTCCATGACGACGGTCGGAATAGGCGAAACGCCCGCTGCGGATTGCAGTTCAGAACGATGCATATAAACAAAAGCAAACGAGGCGACGGTCTGGAAACCGAAACCTCGTTTACAACAGTGAATTTCCCGCGGATGCGGTCCTTTTTCATAACGGGAATCCCCCTACTCCCACTCGATGGTTGCGGGCGGTTTGGAGGAGATGTCGTAGACTACGCGGTTGACCCCCTTGACCTTGTTGATGATGTCGTTCGACACGTTGGCCAGGAACTCGTAGGGCAGGTGCACCCAGTCGGCCGTCATGCCGTCCGTGGAGGTCACGGCGCGCAGGGCCACGCAGCTCTCGTAGGTGCGCTCGTCGCCCATCACGCCGACGCTCTTCACCGGAAGCAGGACAGCCCCCGCCTGCCACACCTGGTCGTACAGCCCGGCGGCGCGCAGCGAGTCGATATAGATTTTGTCGACGTTCTGGAGGATTTCGACCTTCTCGGGCGTGATGTCGCCCAGAATGCGGATCGCAAGGCCCGGTCCCGGGAAGGGATGGCGGCCGATCAGCTGTTCGGAAATGCCCATCGAACGGCCCACGCGGCGCACCTCGTCCTTGAACAGCAGGCGCAGCGGCTCGACGATCTTCAGGTTCATCTTCTCGGGAAGCCCGCCGACGTTGTGGTGCGACTTGATCGTGGCCGAAGGGCCGTTGACCGAACACGACTCGATCACATCCGGATAGATCGTACCCTGCGCCAGCCACTTGACGTCCTTGATCTGAATGGCCTCCTCGTTGAAAACCTCCACGAAGTCGCGGCCGATGATCTTGCGCTTCCGCTCGGGGTCCGTAACGCCCGCCAGATCGCCCAGGAACTTGGCCGAGGCATTCACGCCATTGACGTTCAGCCCCATGTGCTTATAGGACTCCAGCACCTCCCCGAACTCGTTCTTGCGCAGCAGGCCCGAGTCGACGAAGACGCAGTAGAGGTTCTTGCCGATGGCCTTGTGCAGCAGCACGGCCGCCACCGACGAATCCACGCCGCCCGAAAGCGCCAGCACGACCTTGTCGTCGCCCAGCTTCTCGCGCAGTTCGCGCACGGTAGCCTCCACAAAACCCTCCGAGGTCCACGACTGCCCGCAGCCGCAGATGTCCACGACGAAGTTTTTGAGCAGCTGCGTGCCGTCGGTCGAATGGTACACTTCGGGGTGGAACTGGATGCCCCACGTCTGCTCGCCCCCGACGTGGAAGGCGGCGACGCGCACGTCCTCGGTGCTGGCGATCAGTTCATAGTTGTCGGGCACGCGCGTAATGGTGTCGCCGTGCGACATCCACACCTGCGTGCGGGCCGGAAGGCCGCGCATCAGCGCATCCGAGGCGTCGCCCACGGTGAGCATCGCACGGCCGTATTCGCGGCTGGGCGCGGGCTGCACCTCGCCGCCGAAAGCCGAGGCGAGGAACTGCGCGCCGTAGCAGACGCCCAGCAGCGGCAGTTTGCCCTTGATGGCCGAAAGGTCGGGAGTCGGGGCCTGTGCGTCCCGCACGGAGAAGGGACTGCCCGAAAGAATCACGCCCCGCACCGACGCGTCTATCGCCGGAATTTTGTTGAAGGGGTGGATTTCGCAATAGACGTTCAGTTCGCGGACACGGCGTGCGATCAGCTGCGTGTACTGCGATCCGAAGTCGAGAATCAGGATTTTTTCCATATCAGTCGTTCAATTACTTTCCAAAATTTCGATAGCCCACCCACACGCGCCGGAGAAGATAACCCAACGCCGCCGCAAGGACCAGCGTACGCAGCACCGGGAGGCGGGTGATCAGCCATGCGGCGAACAGTGCGAACGCCGCCGCCAGAATCCACCAGTCGTATTTCGAAACCGGGAGTCCCATCTACCGTTCGCTCGAATAGTTGGGCGCCTCGCTCGTGATGGCTACGTCGTGCGGATGGCTCTCCTGCATGCCCGAAGCCGTGATGCGGATGAACCGGGCCTGCTTGAGCGTCTCGATGTCCTTCGCGCCGCAGTAGCCCATGCCCGAACGGACGCCGCCGATGAGCTGGTAAACCGTCTCGGAAAGGGAGCCCTTGAACGGCACGCGCGCGGCGATGCCTTCGGGAACGAGCTTGCTGATGTTGCCTTCGCAGCCCTTCTGGAAATAGCGGTCGGCCGACCCGGCCTTCATGGCGTCGATCGAGCCCATGCCGCGGTAGCTCTTGAACTTGCGGCCGTTGAAGATGATCGTCTCGCCCGGAGCCTCCTCCGTGCCGGCGAACATCGAACCGATCATCACGCAGTCGCCGCCCGCAGCCAGCGCCTTGACCAGATCGCCCGAATAACGCAGTCCGCCGTCGGCGATCACCGGAACGCCGCTCTCGCGGGCCACGCAGGCCACGTCGTAGATGGCCGTCAGCTGGGGAACGCCCACACCCGCGATGATGCGCGTCGTGCAGATCGAACCGGGACCGATGCCGACCTTCACGCCGTCGGCGCCGTTCTCGATCAGGTAGCGCGCGGCCCCGCCCGTGGCGATGTTGCCCACCACCACGTCGAGCGACGGATAAACCTCCTTGATCCGCTTGAGCATCGAAACGATGTTGGCCGAATGGCCGTGCGCCGAGTCGAGCACCACGGCGTCGACGTCCTCGGCGACCAGCGCCTTCACGCGGTCCATCGCGTCGGGCGTAACGCCGACGCCGGCCGCCACGCGCAGGCGGCCCTTCGCGTCCTTGCAGGCGTTGGGGTGATCCTGCACCTTGGTGATGTCCTTATAAGTGATCAGCCCCACCAGACGGCCTGCGTCGTCCACCACGGGGAGCTTTTCGATCTTGCTGTTGAGCAGTATTTCCTGGGCGTGGGAGAGTTCGGGATTGTGCGTCGTCACGAGGCGGTCGCCGGGCGTCATCACCTCCTCGATGCGGCGCGACATGTCGCGCTGGAAACGCAGGTCGCGGTTGGTGACGATGCCGATAAGCATCCTGTCCGCATCCACGACCGGAATGCCTCCGATCTTGTTCTCTTTCATCAGGTTCAGCGCGTCGCCGACGGTGTGGTCCTTGGAAATGGTCACCGGATCGTAGATCATGCCGTTCTCGGCGCGCTTCACCTTGCGGACCTGCGCGGCCTGCTCGGCGATGGTCATGTTCTTGTGGATCACGCCGATTCCTCCTTCCCGCGCCAGGGCGATGGCCAGCGGCGCTTCGGTTACCGTGTCCATGGCGGCGGACACAATGGGGATGTTGAGAGAGATATTTCGCGAGAAACGGGTCTGGACATTGACCTCTCGCGGCAACACTTCCGAATAGGCGGGTATAAGCAGCACATCGTCGAA